>Ga0265318_10000607_pt1 | contig 24848 bp, 24 predicted proteins | sample 4821metaG_FD_192431 | JGI IMG/M metagenome (GOLD analysis project Ga0265318, IMG submission 192431) | Rhizosphere microbial communities from Carex aquatilis grown in University of Washington, Seatle, WA, United States - 4-8-21 metaG | ecosystem: Host-associated > Plants > Roots > Rhizosphere >... | reverse complement strand
GCCTTCGGCGGGCACCTCAGCATGACGCTACTGCTGCAGCAGGTACGTCACCCTGAGGCGCGAGCGCAGCGAGCCTCGAAGGGCGACGTGCCGCTTGTTGGCGCTCTAAGTTAGCGCCTATGGGGGACTGCCCCCTCCGCCTCGCTTCGCTCGGCACCTCCCCCGTGAGTACGGGGGAGGATGCGCTCAATACGGCGTGTAACCGAACTTCTCGATCCAGGGACGCAGCGTGGGCAGGACGGGCTCGAGCTGCTCGCGATAGTGGCGCCATTGCCCGACGCCGTCGCTGTTGAGGCCCTGGACGACCTGCGCCGAGCTCGGCGTCCAGAGGGAGAGGTCCTTGGCCTTTTGCGCGAAGCCGTGGATGTCCGCGCTCCACGGCAGGTCGAGGAATTCGAGCACCCGGCGCATCTCGCCCTCGAAATCGCCGACCAGCGCCTCGTGCCGCGTCTCGAGCCAGGGTTGGCCGAATTTCCCGCGCGCGGTCGCCGACAGGCGCATGAGGGCGGAATAGAAGCGCGCAGCGCCGCCAAGATCGAGGAACTCGTACATCGACGGGTTCAGCAGGAACTGGCGGCGGTAGCAGCTCAGGATCACGTCGCGCGGATCGCGCACGGCGAAGAGGATCTTCGCGGATGGAAAGAGCCGGGCTGCGAGCGCGAGCCGCATCGCGCCCAGCGGCCGCTTGTCGACGAACACCTTGCCCGCGACGTCGCCGCGGAAGCCGGCCACGCGGTCCCAATAATCGGCGCGCAATGGGGCGAGCTCCTGCTCGTCTGCCGCGGCCAGCCGGTCCAGCCCGTTGCCGTCGGACAGATACGCGCGGTTGGCGGCGGCGAGCAGGTCCTTCTCGTCGAGCACGGCCACGCCCGCATGCGCGGCGAGGACGCTCTCGAGCAGCGTCGTGCCGGAGCGGGGGAAGCCGATGAGGATGACATGGCCGGCAACCGCGGGGCCGGCGATTGCGGGGCTTTGGCCCGGCGGGGAGGCGCTCGCGACGTTCCATGTCTCGGACGGCGCGCGGTCGAAATAGTCGTTCTGCCACTGCACGAAGCCCGCGGCCGTTTCCTGTCCGGCCGAGGCGTATTGGGCCGCGAAGACCTTGCGGCGCAGCGTGTTGGCCTGGCCATAGGCCGCGAAGGCCTCGGCGAAGCGCGATTGCGCATGGAGCAGGTCGCCCTTGAGCGTCAGCATCATGGTGCGATCGGCGTCCGGCAGCGATGCGTCGGCCAGCGCGCTGTCGATGATCGTGCCGGCGTCGGCGAGATTGCCCGTGGCCACGGCCGCGTTGGCGAGCGTGGTGAGCGCGAGCCGCTGCTTGGGGTCGGCGGCAAGGGCCTGCTCGGCGAGACGCCTGGCTATGTCCCAGTCCGCGCGCCGTGCGGCCAGGTTGGCGAGGGAGGCCAGCGCCAGCGCGTTGGCCGGTTCCGCATCGAGCACGCGGCGGAAGTGATCCTCGGCGCGCGGCAGGTCTCCGGTGCATTCATAGGCCGAAGCGAGGTTGAGGCGGGCCTCCAGCAGGTCGTCCCGATAGCCGAGCGCGGCATCGAATTCCACGATCGCCTCTTCCCAGCGCCCGAGCCTGGCGAGCATCTCGCCATAGGCGTTGCGCAGATTCACGTCCGCGGGCGCCATCCGCACCGCTTCCTTGAGGTCGGCGAGCGCTTCCTTCGTCCGCCCCTGCTGCTCGAACCCATAGGCGCGCAGGTTGAGGAGCAGGGAATGCGTGTAGCCGCCGGCGAGGGCCGTGCCGGCCAGCCTGGTTGCGCGCGCGAGATCGCCCGCGTTGACGGCGTCCGTCACGATCTCAATGACCTCGTCGCCCGTGAGGGGCCGGTCGGTCGGATAGGTTTTTTTCTGTGTCATGGTTTGGTTTAGCAGATCGCGAGGGGCAAAAAAAAGAACGGCGGCCTTTTGGGCCGCCGCCTTTTTTTGAAGTGCCTGTTACGGCTTAGTACTTCACGGTCACGCCGACGAAGATCGTGCGGCCGAGAGCGTCATACACCTGCGGATAGGTGTTGCCGTTGCCGAACGGAGGCGCGGAGACACCGAAGCCGTTCGAGTCGAGCAGCGGCGGATCCTTGTCGAACACGTTCTGGACACCGGCATGGACACTGATGCCTTCCCGGATCGTGTAGTCGCCCGAGATGTCGAGGTAGTCGTACGAGCTGATCTTCGCATCCGACAGGTCGCACACGCCCTGGAAGCCGAGCGCCTGCTGGCAAGCCTGGTTCGGGCCGCCAAGGGCGTCGTCGGGCTGGTTGCCGTCGAACTTGACGGAGCTCATGTGGCGCCAATCCAACGACAGATCGAAGTCCCACGGCGACGTCCAGGTCACGCGCAGCTTGTGCCTCCACTTCGGGATGGGCGTGCCGCAGGTGACACCGAACAGGCCCGCGCACTCGTAGTAATCGCGCGTGAAGACCACCTTGCTGCCGTCCGCATTGTAGAAGTTGTCAGCAAAGCCCGGGAACGGGGTGTTGGTGAAGGTCTGCGTCCACGTGCCCAGGAAGTTGGCGGACAGCGAGCCGTTGGCTCCCATGCCCCAATCTTCCAGATGCGTCGTGTAGTTGGCCTCGAAGTCGATGCCGGAGGTCGACACCCGACCGGTGTTGACGTCCGTCGCAACCACGAAGCCGGCCGCAGCACCCGTGCCGAAGATCGCGCCATTCAGAGTGGTGGAGCGATGGATCAGCGAGCAGAGCGAAGCGATGTCGCTGAGCGCGCAGCCGGACAGGCTGTTCTTCTCCGGGATCACGCCGACCGCGCCTTCGAGGGTGATGTCGAAGTAGTCGACCGTCGCCGTGAAGCCCTGGATGAAGGACGGCGTGAGAACGATGCCGTATTCCTTCGTGTCCGAAGTCTCGGGCTTCAGGTTGATGTTGCCGCCGCCGAGCTCGCCGCACTGACCGGAAATACACTGCGGGATCTTGTCGCCCGTCGCGGAGCCGTCACCATACTCGAGAGCCGTGGCGCCGGTGTTCTTGCACTGGTCAAACGTATACAGCGCACCGCCGGTGGTCGGGTTGGAGCCGGGAGCGCAAGGATCCTGGCCGCCCCACAGACCGAGCGATTGCGGCGTGAACAGCTCGATGACGTTCGGCGCACGCACGGCGCGCTGGAAGCTGGCACGAAGACGGAAGTCGTCGATCGGCTGCCATTCCGCACCGTACTTGTAGGAGTTCACCGCGCCCGCCGTGTTGTAGGACGAATAGCGGTAACCGCCGTTGACCGACAGGTCCTGGAAGAACGGCATGTCCTGCGCGATCGGGACCCGGATTTCGCCGTAGCCTTCCGTCACGTCGTAACCGCCGTTCGTGCCGAGCGTCGGGCCGCCCTGGCCGGCGAGGTCGCCGGTCGAGAACTCGAGATCGGTACGCAGGTTGAGCTCTTCCTGGCGATACTCGGTACCAACCGCGATCGCCACCGGGCTCTTCGCCCAGGGGGACTGGATGCCCCAAGCGCCGAGGTCGCCGGTCAAGCTGGCGCCGGCCACCCATTCCTGGGTCGAGCCTTCCTTCATGCCCGGAACCGCGAGATAGTTGATCGCAGCCGGCGTGACGCCATTGGGAACCCAGATGTTCCACGGCACGCAGTTCAGATCCTGGCCGTTGTCCGCAGCCGCGCAGTTTCCGTCCGGATTCACATCCAGCGAGTTGCTGATACGGTTGATCGACATGTCGTTCAGGTACTCTTCCTGATAGACCGTGTCGCCGTACTGGCCGAAGATGTCATACGCCCAGCCGCCGCCGAGATCGCCCTTCGCGCCGATGACCATGCGATAGGCCGTGTGGCGGAGGTCGTCCTGACGGTTGCCGCCTTCGATGTCGCGGCGGCCGATGGTCACGAACGCACTGCCCGTCGGGCCGATGCCGTTGTCGGTGCAGAGATCGGTGACTTCCTCAGCCGTCAGCTCCGGGTTGTTACAGGGCACATGGAACGTCGTGCCGAAGAACGCACCGGAAGGCGCGATCTGCGCGACGGTGTGGTCATCCATGAACATCAGCGAGCTGTAGACGTCGATCGCCTTGTTGAATTCATAGTGACCCATCGCGCCCATCGTGTAGCGCTGGTCGGGACGCTGCAGGTAGTTGAGCGGGGCGAAGTTGAACTTGTCGGCAGCACTGAAGTTGCGGAAATCGCCAGTCGTCGGGTCAACCGTGCAGGTCGGGCCGCCGAGCACGCACGGACCGCCGTCAAGGCTGGCGAACCGGCCGCCGCCGATGTTGCCGTTCTCGACACGGGCCGCCGTCGACGAACCGGCGCAGATGAAGCTGCCGTTGCCGGTGGTCTGCGTGCCGCAAGCCGAGAAGTCGCGCGTGTCTTCCGTGACCGGGTTCAGGTGACGGAAGCCGCCATACATCGTGATGTTGCCCTTACCGTCGGGGCTGTTCACGCCGATGACCGCGTTCAGGTCGACCGTGTCGCCGTCGAAGACGCTGTTCGGCGCTTCCGGGATCGTACCGGGAGTGTTGCCGCCCAGACCTTCCGCGACGATGCCGCGCGCGAACGAGTTGGTGTTGTCATGCTGATAGCCGGTCCACTGGCCGTCGAACTCGACGCCCTCGAAGTCCTTGCGCATGACGAAGTTCACGACGCCGGCGACGGCGTCCGAGCCGTACACGGCCGACGCACCACCCGTCACGACTTCGACGTGATCGACGAGAGCCGCGGGGATCTGGTTCAAGTCGGGCGAGGGGAGCGAGGGATCGCCGGGCATCAGGCGCTTGCCGTCGATCAGAACCAGGGTGCGGTTGCTGCCGAGGTTGCGAAGGTTGACCGTCGCGGTACCGGGCGAGCCGTTCGACTCATAGGAGCCGAAATCGGCGAAGGCCGACGGAAGGTTGTTCAGAAGGGTTTCGACGTTCGTCGTACCTTCGTACTTGATTTCCTGGCTGGTAACCGCGGTCACCGGGCTGGAGCTGTAAACGCCAACCTGCGGAATGCGCGAACCCGTCACGACAACGGTTTCGACTTGCTCTTGCGCCATGGCCGCACTGGTGAGGCTCATGGCAGTCGCGGTCGCTGCTCCGAGGAGCAGAGCCGTCTTCAGACTGCTCTTGCTTTGGATTTGAAACACTTTGGAACCCCCTTGGTTCTGTCGTAACGACGTTCGCTCGCGGGCACACTTTGACGCCGGTATGGCGGCAACTTCTCGCCCCGCAAACGTCCTGCGGCACGAAATTCACCCGTTCGCTGCGAGGTTACGAGTCTGAGAGCCTGGGGTCAAAACGGAATCGCCCCCGCGGAAGATTCGCGCTGCGACTGTGGTATTTTGGTGTCATCGATGAGAAGAATTGTAATATATTGCTCTCCTGCGGGAGTTTTTGATAATTTAAGCTCAGTAACATTGTCTTTTTTGAACTTATGTATTCAAAAGTGGCCAATATCGGGCGGTGCGTTTTGCGGAACGCCGGGGCCCTTGGCACCACAAAATCCCGTGAGCGTGGCATTTGAACCGCAGGGGTCGCGACCGCGCTTCAAACTTGGTGTTATTCGAGGTCCATGAGCACGGGATTTCCATCCGATTCTGCGGCCGCAAGGCGAATCGCGGCGGGTCTGCAGAATGCCGAGCGGGCGAGACGCGCCGGCCAGCCTTCCGAGGCCGAACGCGTCTGCCGCGCGCTGCTCAAGGAGGTGCCTGACGCTCCGGCCGCGCTCAACTACCTGGCGTTGCTTCTGCGCGACCGCGGAGAGCTCGACGCGGCAAGGGAGATCTTCATCCGCGCGATCGCGGCCGCTCCGCGCGACGCGCCGCTGCACAACAACCTGGGCAATCTCGAGCGCAGGCGGGGCGACCTGGCTGCGTCCGAGAAGTCGTTGCGCGCCGCGCTCGCGCTTCAGCCCGTCTATGCGGAAGCGCATTACAATCTCGGCGTCGTGCTCAGCGAGCTCGGCAGGCGCGAGGAAGCGTTGCCGCATTTCCGCCGCGCCGTGGAGCAGCGGCCGAACTATGTCGAAGCGCTCACGCAGATCGGCGTGGCGGCGAAGGACGGCGGCGACGCGGCGGAGGCGCTGCGCGTCTTCGACGCCGCGATAAAGCTCGATCCACGATATTTCGATGCCCGCTACTATCGCGGCACGCTGCTCACCGCGCTCGAGCGTTCCGACGAGGCGATCGCGGAGCTGCGCGAAGCGCTCGCGCTCGCGCCGGACAATCCGAGCGCGCACTACGCGCTCGGCAACGCGCTCGAGCGCGCGGCGCGCGAAGGCGACGCGCTCGAGGAATTCGCAGCCGCCGTGGAACGCGATCCCACGCTCGTCGAAGCGCATCGCCGTCTCAACGCGCTCGCATGGCAGATGGGGCGCAAGGACATCGCCATGGTCTCCTACGCCAGGGCGCGGGCGCGCGTCGGCGACAGGCCCGATCTGCTCGTGGCGGAGGCCGCACAGCGTTTGATGCTGGGGCAGGCGGCGACCGGCGAAGACCTGCTGCGGCGCGCGCGCGACATCGCGCCCGCGCGCGACGATGTCACCGGGCTTCTCGCGCGCTCTCTCATGCTGCAGAAGAAATACGACGAGAGCATCGCGCTCTTCGAAAGCGCGATCGGGGATGAGCCCGGCGCCGTCGTCCATCGTCAGGGGCTGGCCGAGACGCTGCTGCTTGCGGGCAGGCCGGCCGACGCGGCGGCGCTGATCGGGCGCGCTCTCGAGATCGCGCCATACGACCAGATGCTGCTCGCCTATCAGCTTCTGGCGTACCGCGAGACCGGCGACGGCAGGCTCGGCGCGCTCGGCGATCTCGAGCGTCTCGTCGGCGTCTACGAGATCGCGCCCCCACAGGGCTATGCGGGCGTCGAAGAATTCAATCGCGCGCTCGCCGAGGAGCTTGCCGCCCGGCACACGCGCAACGCGGCACCGCTGGACCAGACGCTGCATGGCGGCACGCAGACGCCGGGCTATCTGTTCGACCGTCCGGGCAGGGCGGTGGAGGGCCTGCGCGAGCGCATCCGCGAGGCCGTCGCGGACTATGTGCGCGCGCTGCCCGACGATCCCGCCCATCCCATGCTCGCGCGCAAGGACGGCGCGTTCGATTTCACGGGCGCCTGGTCCTGCCGGCTTCGTTCGAGCGGGTACCATTCCAATCACGTCCATCCCAAGGGCTGGATCAGCTCGGCGTATTACGTCTCGCTGCCGGACGCGGTCGCGGACGAGACGGCGCGGCAGGGCTGGCTCAAATTCGGCGAATCGAACTTCGCGCTGGGGGAGCGTGACCGGGCGGAGCGCATGGTCAAGCCGGCGGTCGGCAGGCTCGTCCTGTTCCCCTCTTATTTCTGGCATGGCACGGTGCCGTTCGCGTCGCAGGACGTGCGTCTGACGGTTGCCTTCGACGTGGTGCCCGGGCAAGTCGGCGGGCCGCGCAACGCGTCCGGGTATTGAACTTCATCCGCATCAGCAGGAAAGCCGCTCAACGTCATGACAGAAAAGCAGAAAGCCAAGCCCGCGCCCGTGGAGACAATGAGCTTCGAGCAGGCGCTCAAGGAGCTCGAGGAGATCGTCGCGCGGCTGGAGCAGGGCGAGGTCGATCTCGAGGATTCCATCGCCCTCTACGAGCGCGGCCAGGCGCTCAAGGCGCATTGCGAGAAAAAGCTCAAAGCGGCCGAGGGACGGCTGGAGAAGATCGTCCTGGGCGCCTCGGGCCCGGCCGGAACCGAGCCCATGGACGCGGGGTAGTTTCTTCATTTCTGAAGTTAAATCGTCATCGCCCGGCTTGTCCGGGCGACCCATGGCAGTCTCGCATCACCGAGAAGATGTCCGTGGGTCGCCCGCATAAAGCGGGCGATGACGGGATGGGATAACCCGTCTCCCTCCGTATACGGAGGGAGACGGGGCCCGTGTCACTGCCGGAACGACACGCCGATCGAGTAGAACCGGCCGACGATGCCTTGCTGGGCGAAGGTCGGGTTGTAGTTCACGCCCGCATAGTCGATGAAGTCGAAGGGCGCTTTGGCGTCGAACACGTTCTTGACCGAGCCGAAGACGTCCCACTCCTCGTTCAGGTGGAAGCGGGCGGTGAGGTCCACGTCCCAGAACGGATCGACGTAGCAGAACTTCTGGCCCGGGGGCGAGGCGTCGCAGCCGGTCGGATCCTCCGTGGCGTCGACGATCGATTCCCGCATGCCGCTCGTATAGTAGACCGTGGGCGTGATGGTGAAGCGGTCGATGTTGAAGGTGTTCGACCACGACGCCCTGGCGCGCGGCGTGCCCGCGCCCGACGACAGGATGTAAGGCGCCTGCGTGCCTTCGTATTCCTGCTTGAAGCCGTCGGACCCGATGAAGGTGTAGTTGAAGATATAAGAGAACTCGAGATCGGTGCTCCAGCTCACGCCGTCGAGCAGGCCGTGTCCGGCGATCACTTGCAGGTCGAGGCCGTCGGTCCTGAGCGCGGATGCGTTGACATAGGGCGAACCGATCGTGAGCGGGCGCAGCGGCGCGCCGGGATGCTCGGGATCGGGACCGTCGAACACCACCGTGTAGCCCGGAGGGATCGTACCGCTGTCGAACGCGGCATCGAGCGCGGGCGCGGGGTTGCCGCCGCCGATCACGTGATGCTTGACGATGTTGTAGTAGTCGAGGGTGAGAGTGAAGTTCTCATCGTCGAACGGCGTCACGATCGTGCCCAGCGTGTAGTTGCGCGACGTCTCGGGCTTGATGTTCGGGTTGGCCGTCGACAGCAGGCCGAGCGCATAGGCTTTCGCGTAGTCGTCCACCGAGCCGTCGGGATTGAGATGCTGCGCGGTCCAGTCGGGGAAATCCGACGCCGGGTTTTCGGTGATGAAGCCTTCCGCGGCGGCCGACCCGTTCTCGGAGAAGCTCGGCGCGCGGAAGCCGGTGGAATAGGTGCCGCGGAACGCGATCTGCTTCAGGGCCTGCCATTTCGCGCCGATCTTCGGATTGGCGGTGTCGCCGAAGTCCGAATAATGGTCGAAGCGGCCGGACACGTTGACGTCCAGCGTCGTGAGCACCGGCAGGCTCAACTCGGCGAAGGCCGAAGCGACGTTGCGCGAGCCGATCGTGTGGGCGATGCCCAGACCCTGCGCCGAAAGGCCCGGGTTGAGATCCGGATCGAAGGTCCCCTCGTGGCGCGCTTCGATGCCGACGCCCAGCTCCGCGTCGCCGCCGGAAAGATGGAAGACGTCGCGCGACGCGCGCACGTCGAACGAGTCCATGTCGGTCGTCGAGGTCTTCTGGAGCACCGGGGCGAGCTGCGAGCGGACCTGGGCGGTGTTCTTGCTCGGGTCGAGGAAGTTGTACGAGCCGTCCGCGACGTCGCTGATGAGCTGGTCGTAGTTGAGCAGGCCGTACTGGTTGACGTTCAGCCAGGCATGCGCCGCGACCAGCGCGGTGTCCCAATGCCAGCCCCAGTAATCGCCCTTCAACCCGGCCGTGGCGCGGATGACGTGGTTGTCATAGGTGCTGAAGGCCGGGATGTCGCCGAAGGCGTAGCGGATCAGCGCGTCGTCGCAAGGCGTCACGCCTTCCGTGCCGGTCGCCGGGCAGCCGGCGGTGAAGACGTTGTTGGGATTGACGTTGCCGTTCGTCAGATAGGCGGGAAGCGCGATGCTGGTGGTGATGTTGGGGAAGGTGTTGCGGATGCTCGCCGGGCCCCCGTCCACCCTCACGCGGTTCTCGAAATAGCTGGCGTCGACATAGGCCTCGGCGTCGTGCGGCAGCTTCACCGCGCCGTGCGCGTAGACGCCGTAGCGGTCTTGCCTCGGCTGATCGTCGCCATAGAGCGCGGTGTCCTGCTCGCAGTAGGTTCCGGGCAGGACGCCGTTGCTGCGGGTGATCGCCAACGGGCCGCAGCCGCCGGGATGGGCGACGACGTTGTCTCCGAGGGTGGTGGGGTCGGCGAAGTCGATCGAGCGCTCCACCGCGTAGACCGTGTTCAGCGAGTTGTCGTCCTCGCCGCCGAGCGACGTCGTGTCGAAGGTGTTGTAGGGGAAGCCGCGGTCACCGACCTTGATGTCCTGATCGCCCTCGTATTCGAAGTTGACGTAGACGTTGAACTTGTCGGTGTCGAAATCGCCGTAGCCCACCGTCGCCGTGCCACGGGTCATGAGGCCGCCGCCATGTTCGCTGGTGCCGGTTTCCGCTTCCGCGCCAACGCCTTGATACTGGTCCTTGAGAATTATGTTCACCACGCCGGCGATGGCGTCGGCGCCGTAGAGCGAGGACGCGCCGTCCTTCACCACCTGGACGTTGTCGACCACGTCGAGGGGGATCGTGTTCAGGTCGACGAAGCCGCGCTCGCCGTCATCCGCCAGCGGATAGTTCGCGGTGCGCCGTCCGTTGATCAGCACGAGCGTCGAGTTGACGGTCAGGCCGCGAAGCGCGACGCCGGACGAGCCCGCCGCGAAGCCGTTGCCGAACGCGGTCGGGATGGTGCCGCTGTTGTCGGCCGAGAGCGAGCGGATCACGTCCGCGGTCGAAGTGAGGCCGGCCGACTTGATCTGCTCGGAGCTGATGACCGTCACCGGGGATTCCGTCTGCGGATGCTGGAGCATCGTGCCCGTGACCACCACGGTCTCGATCTTCTGGTCGTCCGCGAGCGCGGCCGTCGCGGCCAGCGTCAAAGCGGTGCCCGCCAGCAGTGCGGACAAAAATGATTTCCTTCCGGAACCTGTATGCGTCATGAGAACCCCCTTGGCGATGCGGCAGGGTTCCGCCGTGCGATGGCCGGCGCAAAACCCAGGTCGTAGCTGCAAGTTTGCCCCGCGACCGGGTTGTTTCATAGCCGGTTTGTAATACACGCATCGCTCGGTAAAACCGAGACTATCCCTGGATTTTTCGCAGTTTTGGCCGATGGTTTTGGGCTTACAAGATACATCGATACAATTTTGGGATGCAAAAATTGCTTGACTGTCACTTTGCCGCCTGAGTGCGGAAATTTTTGGTTATTTGCGGGCGAATCCGTGGGCGCGGCGAACGCCTTGATTTATGCCCGGAAAGGGCCGAGTTTTGCGCAGTGCAGCAAGCGTTGATCGCGGGGGCGCGGGCCACCGTCCGGCCGGGTGTGGGTTTTCATGACAGTTCCTTCCAAGACACCGTTGCTCGATGGCGTTCGCGAGCCGCATCAGCTGCGTGCGCTGCCCAAAGGCGACCTGCGCCAGTTCGCCGACGAGCTGCGCGCCGAGCTGATCGACGTGGTTTCGGTGACCGGCGGCCATCTGGGCGCGGGGCTGGGCGTGGTCGAGCTGACCACGGCGCTGCACTACGTCTTCAACACGCCCGACGACAAGATCATCTGGGACGTCGGCCATCAGGCCTATCCGCACAAGATCATCACCGGCCGGCGCGAGCGCATGCGTTCGCTGCGCCAGGGCGGCGGGCTTTCCGGCTTCACCAAGCGCGCCGAGAGCGTCTACGACCCGTTCGGCGCCGCGCATTCCTCGACCTCGATCTCGGCAGGCCTCGGCTATGCCGTGGCGCGCGACCTGAAGGGCGAGAAGCGCAACGTGATCGCCGTCATCGGCGACGGCGCGATGAGCGCGGGCATGGCCTATGAGGCGATGAACAATGCCGGCGCGATGGACGCGCGGCTGATCGTGATCCTCAACGACAACGACATGTCGATCGCCCCGCCCGTCGGCGCGATGAGCGCGTATCTGGCGCGGCTGGTGTCGAGCCATACCTATCGCGGCTTGAGGAAGATCGGGAAGAAGATTGCCCATCTCCTTCCCCGGCCTATGGAAAAGGGCGCCAAGCGCGCCGAGGAATTCGCCCGCGGCATGGTCACGGGCGGCACCCTGTTCGAGGAGCTGGGCTTCTACTATGTGGGCCCGATCGACGGTCACAACCTCGATCACCTGATCCCGATCCTGGAGAACGTGCGCGACGCGGAGAACGGCCCGATCCTGGTCCATGTCGTGACCAAGAAGGGCAACGGCTACGCCCCCGCCGAGGCCAGCGCCGACAAGTATCACGGCGTGACCAAGTTCGACGTCATCACCGGCGAGCAGAAGAAATCGAACTCCAAGGCGCCGCAGTACCAGAAGGTCTTCGGCGAGTCCCTGATCGCCGAGGCCAAGAAGGATCCGCGCATCGTCGCGATCACCGCCGCGATGCCGTCGGGCACCGGCATCGATCTGTTCGCCAAGGTCTTCCCCGAGCGCACCTTCGACGTCGGCATCGCCGAGCAGCATGCGGTGACCTTCGCCGCCGGTCTCGCGGCGGACGGCATGAAGCCGTTCTGCGCCATCTATTCGACCTTCCTGCAGCGCGCCTACGACCAGGTCGTCCACGACGTCGCGATCCAGAACCTTCCGGTTCGCTTCGCGATGGACCGCGCCGGGCTTGTCGGCGCCGACGGCCCGACGCATGCGGGCTCTTTCGACATCGCCTATCTGGGCACCTTGCCGAACTTCGTGCTGATGGCTGCCGCCGACGAGGCCGATCTGGTGCACATGGTCGCGACGCAAGTCGCCATCGACGACCGTCCGAGCGCGCTGCGCTATCCGCGCGGCGAGGGCATGGGCGTGGAGCGTCCGCTGGAAGGCAAGCCCCTCGCGATCGGCAAGGGCCGCATCCTGCGCGAAGGCTCGTCCATCGCGATCCTCTCCTACGGCACGCGCCTGGGCGAAGCGCTGGCGGCGGCCGACAAGCTCGCGACCTACGGCCTGACGGCGACGGTGGCCGACGCGCGTTTCGCAAAGCCCCTCGACACCGATCTCGTCGACCGCCTCGCGCGCGAGCACGAGGTGCTCGTCACCATCGAGGAAGGCGCCGTCGGCGGCTTCGCGGCGCAGGTGCTCCAGCACCTCGCGATGGCGGGCGCGCTCGACAAGGGCCTCAAGATCCGTCCGATGATCCTGCCCGACCGCTTCATCGACCAGGACTCGCCGGAGAAGATGTACGAAGCCGCCGGCCTCGACGCGCGCGGCATCGTCGCGACCGTGCTGGGCGCCTTGGGCCGCGAGCAGGAAGCGGCGGCCGCACGCACGGCAGTGTCGGGCTGACAGCGCGCTCGTTGCGTGCTATAACCGACGGATGACCAAGAAGCCGCCGAAGAAGGGCATGTCCGAGTCGGAAGCCGAATACCGGCACGACGAAGGACTGACCGAAGCCGAGTGGGATGCTTGGGGCGAGCGCAATAAAGAGGCGCTCCAGGAAAGCTTCCGCAAGGCGCGTGAGCAGCTCGCGCGCGGTGAGGGGCGTACGCTCGACCAGGTGATGCGCCGGGTCCGAGCGACGATTGACCGCGTTGCGAAGAAGGACTGACCGGCGATGTCGTCGGGACGGCTCGTCGTCTCAGAAGAGGCAGAGGCCGATTTGGATTCCATCGCAGCGTATATCGCAGAGCACGACGGTCGTCTGCGTGCGATAACCATCGCCGACCGCATTCGCAAAGCAATGGATAGCCTTGCCTTCATGCCTGGGATGGGAGGCCGTCGGTACTATCTGAAGCGCAATCAGCGCGCGTTTTCCGTATCGCCATGGACGATCTTCTACGAGGAGCTTCCTGAACGAGAGGGCATCAACGTGGTGCGCGTGATTGACGGGCGGCGTAATTTGCCGGCGATGTTCGGCAAGAAAAAGCGATGACCACCTCCAGCCGCGCCGATGTGTTTCTGATCGAGCACGGCTACGCCAAGACGTGCGCCGAGGCGCGGGAGCAATCGCGGCGGGCGGCCTTTTTTGGCTGACAGCGCGCGGCCTGCGTGCTATAATCGACGGATGACGAAAAAGCCGCCCAGGAAAGGTCTGTCAGAATCGGAAGCCGAATACCGGCACGACGAAGGCTTGACCGACGCCGAATGGGATGCTTGGGGCGAGCGCAACAAAGAGGCGCTTCAGGAAAGTTTTCGTAAGGCGCGTGAGCAGCTCGCGCGGGGCGAGGGTTACACTCTCGACGAGGTGATGGCCGAGCTTGAGGCGCGTGCAAAGCTCCGCCAGTCGCGCAAGGCAAAATAGGCGTGTCTTTGCCGCGCATCGTCTTTTTGGATGAAGCACGGGACGATCTTCGCTCTATCGAAGCGTATATCGCTGAGCATGACGGAGAGATGCGCGCCGCCGCGATCAGATCCAGGTTGGACCAGGCGATACGCAGGCTTGCATTCATGCCGGGGATAGGCGGTCACCGGTCCTATTTGAAGCCCAAGCAGCGCGCGTTTCCGATGTCGCCTTGGACAATCTACTATGAAGCGCTGCCCAATGGCGACGGGGTCAGCATCATACGCATCATTGATGGACGGCGTGATCTTCCATCCATTTTCGACAAGAAGAAGCGATGACCACCTCCAACCGCGCCGACGTTTTCCTGGTCGAGCACGGCTACGCCAGGACGCGCGCCGAGGCGCAGGAGGCGATCGCGGCGGGCGGCCTTTTCGGGCTGACAGCGCGCGATCTGCGTGCTATAACCGACGGATGACGAAAAAGCCGCCCAGGAAAGGTCTGTCAGAATCGGAAGCCGAATACCGGCACGACGAAGGATTGACCGAAGCCGAATGGGATGCTTGGGGCGAGCGCAACAAAGAGGCGCTCAACGCCAGTCTCGATGAAGCCGAAGCCGAGATCGAGCGGGGCAAGTGGTACACGCTTGAAGAGGTCAGAGCCTATTTGGACGCGCAGGCGAAGCTCCGCCGGGCACGCAAGGCCTGAGATCACGTGTTTTCCAACCGGATCGTCTTCACGCAGGCGGCACGGAACGACTTGGCTTCCATCGAAAATTATATCACCGAAAACGATGGCGAAGAGCGCGCTCTGGCCGTCAGGGCTCGTCTCGACAAGGCGATTGACAGTCTTGCGGCGATGCCCGGAATTGGTGGCTCGCGACCCTATCTCAAGCCGGGAAGACGCGCGTTTCCCGTCTCGCCGTGGACGATATACTACGCGCCGCTCTCCGACGGTATACGTGTGCTTCGTGTCATTGACGGAAGGCGCGATCTGCCGCGCCTTTTTGGGAAGAGCAAGAAGGAAAGATGACCTCCAACCGCGCCGATGTTTTCCTGGTCGAGCACGGCTACGCCAGGACGCGCGCCGAGGCGCAGGAGGCGATCGCGGCGGGGAAGGTGTTCGACGGCGGCAGGCCGGTGCTCAAGCCCTCGCAGCGGCTGAACGAGACCTCGCGCATCCGCTATGAGCGCGCTCATCCGTTCGTGTCGCGCGGCGCGCTCAAGCTCGTGGCCGCGCTGGATCGTTTCGAGCTTTCGCCGCAGGGGCTGGTCTGCCTCGATCTCGGCGCCTCGACGGGCGGCTTCAGCGAGGTGCTGCTGGCGCGCGGGGCCAGGCGCGTCCATGCCGTCGATGTCGGGCACGGCCAGCTCGATCCCAGGATCGCGGGCGATGCGCGGGTGGTTTCGGTGGAAGGCGTCAACGCGCGAAGCATGAAGCCGCTTGCCGAAGCGCCGCAGGCGATCACGGCCGATCTGAGCTTCATCAGCCTGAAGCTCGCGCTGCCGCCGGCGCTTGCCATGGCGGCCACGGGCGCGTGGCTGGTCGCGCTCGTCAAGCCGCAGTTCGAAGCCGGGCCCGAGCATGTCGGAAAGGGGGGCATCGTGCGCGACGAACATGCGCGACATGCGGCGCTTGCGGATATCGAGACGTGGCTGTCTTGCGTAGACGGATGGACCGTTACGGGGGCGATCGAAAGCCCGGTCAAGGGCGGCGACGGCAACCGCGAATATCTGATCGCGGCGCGGAAAGCATGAGCGCTCTCTGCATCCATTTCGGCACGTGCGGCGGCTGCGCGACGCAGGACCTGGCGCCAGAAGAATACCGCGCGCGCAAGCGCGGCATGGTGGTGCGCGCTCTGGCGCGTCACGGCGTCGAGGCGGAGGTTTCGGAGATTTTCGAAATCGCGCCCGGAACGCGCCGGCGCTGCGTCTTCAAGATCAAGGACGGCAGGATCGGCTTCCACGCGCGCGCCAGCCACGACATCGTCGACATGCGCGAGTGCCGCGTGCTGACACCGGGCCTGTTCGCGCTGGCGCAGCGCCTGCGCGACATCGCGGGCGAGATCGGCACCGCCGAGCTGCACGCGACCGAAGCCGAGAACGGCTTCGACCTGATGCTGCGCTGGAACCGTAAAGCGGGCCCTTCGCTGATCGCCAGGCTCGCGGACTGGGCGGCGCGGAACAAGGTCGCGCGCATCACCGCGGGCAGCGAGATCCTGGTCGAGCTCGCCGCACCTCTGTGGCGCGGCGTGCGCCTGCCGCCGGGCGCGTTCCTCCAGCCGACGCGCGAAGGCGAGGCGTTCCTGCAGGCCGAGGTCGGGGCAAGCGTGGCGAAGGCGAAATCCGCGCTCGACCTGTTCGCGGGCTGCGGCACGTTCGCGCTCGCGCTTGCGCCGCGCATGAAGGTCCATGCGGTGGAGCACGACACAGCCCAGCTCTCGGCGCTCGCCCAGGCCGCGCGCGCGGCGTCCGGGCTGAAGCCGGTCACGGTGGAGAAGCGCGATCTCTTCAAGAGTCCGTTGAGCGCCAGGGAGCTTGGCGGTTACGATGCCGCCGTCCTCGATCCGCCGCGCGCGGGCGCCGCGGCGCAGACCGCCGAGCTCGGGAAATCCGGACTGAAAAGGATTGCCTATGTGTCATGCAATGCCGACAGTTTCGCCCGCGACGCGCGGTCCCTGTTGGGAGAGGGCTGCAAAATCGGTAAGGTGCAGCCCGTGGACCAGTTTCTGTGGTCGGAGCATGTTGAGCTTGTGGCGTCTTTCACGCGTGACTGAGCGGGGATCCATGCGTCTGGGATCGATAGCGGCGGCCGCCTTGGCCATGTTGTTCTGCCTTGCCGGGCCCGCCGCCGCCGCGGGCTATTCGGATTGGGCCGCCATCGTCGTGGCGGGCGATTTCCACGCGCATTCCGGCGCCGACAGCGAGGTGTTCGACAACGCGCGGCGCGACGTCACGGCCGATCTCGAGGGCATCGGCTTCCAGCCCAACAACATCATGCAGTTCTCCGTGCGGCCCGAGCGCTATCCCCTGCAGCATCCGCGCCATTCCGACGGCCAGACGGTGTCGACGTCGCTGTGGGATCTTTCGAACGGCGCCGGCGGCGGATGCTTCGCCTATTTCACCTCGCACGGCTCGCCCGACGGCATCGTGATCGGCGACGACACGATTACGCCCAAGACGATCAACCAGACGATCTCCAACGCCTGCGGCGACCGGCCGACGGTGGTGTTCGTCTCGGCCTGTTACTCGGGCGTGTTCGTGCCGCTGCTCGCCGCCCCGAACCGCATGGTGATGACGGCGGCCAGGCGCGACCGCACCTCGTTCGGCTGCGGCGAGAGCGACCGCTACACGTTCTTCGACACGTGTTTCCTGCAGTATTTCAAGAACGCCGGCGATTTCCCGAACCTGGCGAAGGAGGTCGAGGCCTGCGTCTCCGAGCATGAGGCGAAGGAGAAGATCAAATACGCCTCCGAGCCGCAGATCTCCATCGGCGCCGACGTCGCCGCGCAGCTGCCGAAGTGGAAGTAAGGGTAAGCTATCGCAGTTCCAAAAGCCGTCATCACCCGGTCGCGCTTCTCGCGCGATCCGGGCGATCCAATTTTGCGCTGGTCGCCAAATTGGATCGCCCGGACCCTTGCGGGCCGGGCGATGACGATGAGGGGCTAACGAACGGATCCCGCGTAAGCGCGGCTCAGCTTCTTGGGCACGACCTGCGTCCAGGCTTCGAGGGTGAGCGCCTCGACCTCTTTCCTGGTGAGCTTGGCGACGTCGACATAGCTCCAGATCCCTCCCGTGCCCACCTTGCACGGCGTGAAGGTGTCGGAGCGGAGGTCGAACAGCATGTGCTGGTGCTCGCGCTCGAGCTTCATGATCGCGCGGCCGGTGGCCTTCGACCAAAGCGCGAAGGTCTTCTTGCCGACGACCAGCCAAGGATCGCCGCGATATTCGACCTCGGCCGCTTGCGGCAGCGTGAGAGCGAAATCCCGCAGTTGATCGAACGTCGCCACGCTATTTCTGCGTCGCCTCGCTGCCGGTGATGATGGCGCCGCGCAGCTGCTCGACGAGTTCGCTCATGCCGGCGGGCGAGTGCGGCATCAGGATCACCTTGCTGCCCGAAGACACGCCGATCTCCTTCATCGTGTCGAAATACTGCGTCAGCAGGACGAGGTTCAGCACCTCGTGCTCGTTGACGCCGCCGACCTTGTCGGTGAACGCAGCGATGCTCTCGCGCAGTCCGTCGATGATGGCGCGGCGCTGCTTGGCGATGCCTTCGCCCTGGAGGTGCTTGGATTCGGCCTCGGCCTCGGCGTTCTTCACCACCAGGATCTTGTTCGCCTCGCCCTTCGCGGAGGCTGCGACCTGCAGGCGCTGCTGCGTCTGGATCTCGTTCATCGCGGCCTTGACGTTGTCGGCCGGATTGACGTCGGTGACGAGCGCGTTGGGGATCTCGAAGCCGTAGATCTTCATCGCCACGTCGAGCTCGCTCTTCACCGCGGCGCCGACGTCGTCCTTCTTCTCGAACACCTCGTCGAGATTCATCTTCGGGACCTTGGCGCGCACGACGTCGAGGACATAGGACTTGATCTGCTCGATGTGGTCCTGGAGCTTGTAGTAGGAATCCGCCTCGCTGCCCTCGACGACGCGGAACTGCACCGCGACGAAAAGCTTCACGAAGACGTTGTCGAGCGTCTTGGTCTCGACCTCGACGATGAGCTGCTGCACGCGCAGCGAGACGCGCTGCACGATGCCCTCGATATAGGGAAGCTTGAAGTTGAGGCCCGGCGTCGCGGTGCGCACATACTTGCCGAAGCGCTCGACGATGGCGCGGCTCTGCTGCTGCACCGTGTAGAAGCTGCCGAGCACCAGCCCGAGCACGAAAAAGACGATGATCGCGAACAGCACCATCCAGACGATTTCCATGACTTAGTCCCTTCGTTGAGCTAGCGATTATCGGTCGCATCCCGGCGAGGACGTCCGGGAGAGCGGCGCGCGATCGGGCGGTAGTGTGCCGCAAGCACAGTGGGGTCGCGCTGCATGCGTCGCAATGCGATTGCGACGGGCTGCGGCAGTGTGCTGGCCTGGCGGTAGGCGCGGATGGTGCGTTCGGCGACATCGAGAAGCGCCGCGGTCTCGGCCGTATTCAGGCCGAAGCGGCTTTCGAAGTCGACCAGTTGATCTCCTCCGGCGGGCTGTTGTTCGTCGGCAAGCATCCTGAGCGTATCGGCGCTGTAGTCGAGGCCGTTGTCCCATTCGATCCCGCCGCCGAACTCCGTCGGTTTCACCTCGCGAAATGCTTTGAAATCGTCGGCGAACACCCTGAAATGCCGCGAGCTGTGGACGAGGCCGGTGAGATCGACCCGCGATGCCGTCCCATCCGCCCATCGAACGTTCAAGGTGAGCGGCGAACGCGCCGGTGAGACAGCAACCACCTTCGGCAGGCTTCTGTCCGGTCCGGAATTCATGACCCTATCTGCCCTCTATGCCGGAGCGCGTGATCCGCGAGCACCAGCGCCATCATCGCTTCGCCGACGGGAACGGCGCGGATGCCGACGCAGGGGTCGTGGCGGCCCGTGGTGCGTATGTCGGTATTGCGGCCCGCGATATCGATCGTGCGGCGCGGCGACAGGATCGACGACGTCGGCTTGACCGCGAAGCGCGCCACCACCGGCTGGCCCGACGAGATTCCGCCCAGGATGCCGCCGGCGTGGTTGGAGAGGAATTTCGGCCGTCCGCTTGCGCCTTTGCGCATCTCGTCGGCGTTCTCCTCGCCGGTCATCGCGGCGGTGGCGAAGCCGTCGCCGATCTCCACGCCCTTGACCGCGTTGATGCTCATCATCGCCGAGGCGATGTCGGCGTCGAGCTTGCCGTAGACCGGCGCGCCCAGCCCGGCGGGGATGCCTTCCGCGACCACTTCGATGATAGCGCCGACGGAAGAGCCCTTCTTGCGCACGCCCATGAGATACTCCGCCCACGGAGCGACGGATTTGGGATCGGGGCAGAAGAACGGGTTGCGCGCGATCTCGTCCCAGTTCCAGCGTTTGCGGTCGATCGTCTCGCTGCCCACCTGGATCAGCGCGCCGCGCACCTTCACGCCCTTGTAGAGCGAGGCGAGGACCTTGCGCGCCACGGCGCCGGCCGCGACGCGGCTGGCGGTCTCGCGCGCGCTCGAGCGTCCGCCGCCGCGATAGTCGCGCACGCCGTATTTGGCCCAATAGGTGTAGTCGGCATGGCCCGGGCGGAACTTGTCGCGGATGTCGGCGTAGTCCTTCGAGCGCGCGTCGACGTTCTCGATCAGCAGCGCGATCGGCGTGCCGGTCGTGACCTGCCGCCTCATCCGCTCGTCCTGGAAGACGCCGGAGAGGATGCGCACCGTGTCCGGCTCCTTGCGCTGGGTGACGAATTTCGACTGTCCCGGACGCCTGCGGTCGAGCTCGGCCTGGATATCGGCTTCGACCAGCGCGATGCCCGGCGGACAACCGTCGATGACGCAGCCGAGCGCGGGCCCGTGGCTCTCGCCGAAGGTCGTCACCCGGAACATATGGCCGAAGCTGTTGAAGGACATCTCACTCGCCGAAAAAGGTCTCCACGCCGCCGGACAATCGCATGATTCCGGCATGCGGCGGACGCCACTGTGCCGCACCGCCGGGCGCGATGCCAAGGTAGTGCGTATGGATCATCCATGCCGGGCCGTAGTGGGTGACGATCACGGCATCCCGCGCCAGCGTCTCCAGGAAGCGCCCGACGCGATCGTAGACATCGCGCAGGCTTTCGCCGCCGGGACGCACGAAATTCCAATCGTTGTTCTCAGGGTTCGGCACGGGATGGCGCATGATCTCTTCGCGCGTCATCCAGGTGTGGTCGCCGAAATCGATCTCCATCAGGCGGCGATCCGCGATGTAGCCGGTGGGCGGAAGGCCGGCCGCCTCGCGCGCCAGCTCCATCGTGGTGCAGGTCCGGTGCAGCGGGCTGGCGTAGAAATCGAAGGCTGCAAGATCGCCCGCGACCTCCTTCAGCAGCGCGCCGTTGGCACGCGCCTGCGCGCGGCCGTTTGCCGTCAGCGGCGAGTCGTTCTGTGCCGCCGCCCGCCCGGCGACATTGTGCTCGCACTCGCCATGGCGCAGGACGTAGAGGGTGAGGGTGTGAAGGTTGGACACTGTTTCCTCGGTGTCATCCCCGGCGAGGATCGCGCGACAGCGCGATCCGAGGGAAGGGGACCCAGGTAGATAATCTGCCAGATTCGTGCAGAGCAATCGCGAATGAAACGTCGTCTCGCGCCAAGTCAAACCACCTGGGTCCCCTTCCCCTCGCGCTGCGTCCGTACGCTGTCGCTACGGACCAGCGCTCGGCCGGGGATGACAGTTAGGGCTTACGGCTCGTCGTACTCTTTCACCTTGCTCCCGCGCACGCGGAAGACGACGCCCTGCGGCTCGTCCAGCGCGGACATCTCTTCCGCGCTCAGCCCCAGGAACAGCCCGCGCAGGATGCGCGTGAAGGCGCCATGGCTCACCGCGAAGGTGTCGCGCTTGAGGCTCTTGACCCAGCGCTCGGCGCGGTCCGCGACGTCGGCATAGGACTCGCCGCCGGGCACGCGCACGTTCCATTTGTCCTTCTCGCGCTTGTCGAAGAGCTTGGGATCGAGCGCACGTGCCTCTTTGTGCGTGAGGCCGTCCCATTTGCCCAGGTCGATCTCCTCGATGCGCTTGTCGGTCTTGAAGCCCTTGGGCGGCAGGCCCAGATGCTCGCGGATGATCTCCATCGTGAGACAGGTCCGGTGCAGCGGGCTCGCGACATAGGCGAGCGCCGCCGGATCGTCGACGCGCGCTTTCAGGATCTTGGCGATGCGCTTGGCCTGCTTGTGGCCGAGCTTGGTCAGGGGCGTGTTGACGGTGTGGCCCTGGAACCGCTTTGCGACATTGGCCTCGGTCTCCCCGTGGCGCGAGAAATAGAGCGTGACGCCGTCCGCGAGCTCCAACCTTTTCCCCGCGGCGGGTTTCGCGCTCATTGGACGGGATAGGACTTCTTGTAGAGCTGCAGCGACCATTTGCCGTCGTCGCCGTAGCTCATCGGCGCGCTCGCCTGCGTGCCCGAGGTCTTGTAGCTCACGGTCAGCGTCTTGCAGTCCGCGGTAGGCGTCATCGACGCGACCGTGATGCGCGCGCCCGTCTCGTCGCCGCCGTAGATCTGGTTCATCGCCGATTTGAGCGCGGCTTCGACTTGGGCTTTCAGCGGCGGCTGCGGACAGGAGGCGGAGAACAACCCGCCGCCGCTCGATTGCGGCTGCGGCGCCGGCGTGGCGGTCTCGCCGGATGCGTTCTGTTGCGGCTGTGCCTGCTGCTGCTGGACCTGCGGCTTGCGGCCGCAATCCGACAGCGCGGCCAGCGACAGGAAGGCGAGGGCGATGGCGGCGGCGCGGCGCATGGTCACTCCGACTTCGAGACGGCGATGTCAGGCGCGTCTTCCGCCTTCATGCCGACGATGTGGTAGCCCGCATCGACATGCATGCATTCGCCGGTGACGGCGCTGCCGAGGTCGGAGAGCAGGAACAGGGCAGCGTTGCCGACCTCCTGCGTCGTGACGGTGCGGCGCAGCGGCGAGTTGTGCTCGTTCCACTTCAGGATATAGCGGAAGTCGCCGACGCCCGACGCCGCCAGCGTCTTGATCGGCCCGGCTGAGATCGCATTGACGCGGATCGCGCGCTTGCCGAGGTCCTCGGCCATGTAGCGCACGCTGGCCTCGAGCGCGGCTTTCGCGACGCCCATGACGTTGTAGTGCGGCGTGACCTTCTCGGCGCCGTAATAGGACAGCGTCACCATCGAGCCGCCCTTGGGCATCATCTTCTCGGCGCGCTGCGCCACCGCCGTGAACGAGTAGCAGGAGATGTCCATCGTCATGCGGAAATTCTCAGGCGTCGTGTCGACGTAGCGGCCCTTGAGCTGGTCCTTGTCGGAATAGGCGATGGCGTGGACGACGAAATCCAGCGTGTCCCATTTCTTCTTGAGCTCTTCGAACAGGGCGTCGAGCGAACCCTGGTTGGAGACGTCGCAATCGATCACCGCCGCCGGGTTGAGCGGTGTCACCAGCGGCAGCACGCGCTTGCGGAACGCGTCGCCCTGATAGGTGAAGGCCATCTCCGCGCCGGCCGCATGCAGCGCTTCGGTGATCCCCCAGGCGATGGAGCGGTCGTTGGCAACGCCCATGACGAGGCCGCGCTTGCCTTTCATAAGGCCGCTGGTGGACATCTGAAAACTCCTGAGGCGCCGGCTGGTTGGTCGGTGCTCCGGCTACGGTGGATTGGCACAGAAATCAAGCGTTTCGGCGACGAGAGCTCAATCCTGACGGAAGCGTCACATTTGGATTGACGGCATGGCGCGGACCTTCGCACACTCTGCCTCGGGAAACGCAGGAAAACGTCATGGATCGAACAGTTACTTCCGTCGGCTTCGACGAGGCCAGGCTTGCCGCGGTGGGCCCGATGCTCCAGGGCGTGGTGGACGCGGGCGATCTGTCCGGCGCCGTCACGCTCGTCTGGCGCAAGGGCGAGATCGTGCGCCTCGACGCGGTGGGCAAGCGCGACCGCGAGCACAACCTTCCGATGCAGCGCGACACGTTGTTCCGCATCGCCTCCATGACCAAGCCGATCACCTCGGTCGCGGTGATGATGCTGATCGAGGAGGGCAAGCTCGCGCTCGACACGCCGATCGCGAAATGGCTCCCCGAATTCGCCGACATGCGCGTGCTCAAGGATCCGCAAGGCCCGCTCGACGACACCACTGCGAGCCCGCGCGCGATCACGGTGGAGGACCTGCTCACCCATCGCAGCGGGCTCGCCTACAACTTCACTTCGATCGGACCCATCGGCAAGGCGTATGAGGACGCGCTGGGCAACGTGCTCGACGTCCCGCACGGTCCCGACGAATGGCTGAAGCGGTTGGGCCGATTGCCGCTCAGCTATGCTCCCGGAGAGCGCTTCCACTACAGCCACGCGACCGAGGTGCTCGGCTATCTGGTCGGACGCGTGACGGGCAAGAGCTACCGCGATGTCCTCATGGAGCGCATTCTGGGGCCGCTCGGAATGAGGGACACCGATTTCTACGTCCCGAAGGAAAAACGCTCGCGCGCGGCGGTCATGTACCAGCAGGACGAGGGCGCGCTCAAAGTCGTACCGCTGCGCCAATACGACGAGCCGCCGGCGTTCACCGGCGGCGGCGGCGGACTGACCTCCACGCTCGACGATTATCTTTCCTTCGCGCGCATGCTCCTGAACGGCGGCGAGCTCGACGGCCGGCGCTATCTCAAGCGCGAGACGGTCGAGCTGATGCGCAGCAACCGGCTCAGCGAGGAACAGCGCGCGATCCCGTTCCTCGGCCTGCCGTATTGGCTCGGCGCGGGCTTCGGCCTCGGCCTCTCCGTCGTGCTCGATGCCGAAAAGCAGGCCTGGATGGGTGCGGCCTCGAAAGGTTCCTTCGGCTGGCCGGGCGCGTTCGGGACGTGGTGGCAGGCCGACCCGGAGAAGGACATGATCCTGATGTTCCTGATCCAGAACTACACGCCGCTGACCTCGGACATCGCCCTTGCCGGCCGCGCCGTCACCGGCGCACGCCTGGCCTGTCCGATGTTCCAGAAGGTCGTCTACGGCGCATTGACGGATTGAGGCCGTCATCCTCCCCCGTACTCACGGGGGAGGTGCCGAGCGAAGCGAGGCGGAGGGGGAAATCCCCATAGGCGCTAACTTAGAACAAATTCAGACGGGTTTGACCGAGCGGAGCGCCATGCTTCGAGGCCCGCCTTCGGCGGGCACCTCAGCATGACGCTACTGCTGCAGTAGGTACGTCACCCTGAGGCGCGAGCGCAGCGAGCCTCGAAGGGCGACGTGCCGCTTGTTGGCGCTCTAAGTTAGCGCCTATGGGGGAAATCCCCCTCCGGCGCGTTCGCTTCGCTCACGCGCCACCTCCC
>Ga0265318_10000605_pt1 | contig 24987 bp, 21 predicted proteins | sample 4821metaG_FD_192431 | JGI IMG/M metagenome (GOLD analysis project Ga0265318, IMG submission 192431) | Rhizosphere microbial communities from Carex aquatilis grown in University of Washington, Seatle, WA, United States - 4-8-21 metaG | ecosystem: Host-associated > Plants > Roots > Rhizosphere >... | reverse complement strand
GGGAGCGCCCACGGGTGGCGGCTCGGCACGTCGCTTCTTCCGACTTCTTCCGATTTCTTCCGATTTCCGGATGGGGCCGACCGGATTTCGAACATTGACCGGCCCGACTTCGAAGCGCCGCGAGATCGTTGCAATCCAGGATCCGGGTGGTTGCTATATGCCGGCGCGAGCTCGAATGACGACCATGCACACCAGCCCTCGATGCCACACTAAAGACGCGCCAGCCGATCGCCGAACCAGGCCATCGCGGTCCCCCTGCCGCCCGCGCGCCATCGGCGCGCGCGGCTCCTCCCCGGTGGCCTCCGGTCTGGTCCTGTCTCTGGTCCTCACGACCGTCCTCACCATTCTCGGCTCATCCAGCCCAGCCGGCGCCGCGATCCAGACCCTGTCCTCCGAGTTCCAGATCGACCACGCGAATCCCGAGGCGTCGATCCCGGGCCTGAAGGCCCGGAACGAGAAGCCGATCGAGTTCGGATACTTTCTCCAGGACCTGGTGACCTACGCGCAGGCGGCGGCCCGCGCGGGAGACCACCGCTCCGAGTCCCGGTACTACCGCGCGTTCACCAAGGCGGTGCCCGACTCGCGCGCCGGCTTCGCCCGGCTCTGCCAGTCGCTCGACGCGGCCCACCAGCGAGAGGAGGCGATCGCGGCCTGCAAGCAGGCCCTGGGCCTGACCGGCGCCACCGTCGAGGATTCCGCGCGCTTCGTGCACCTGGTGCTGGCCAGGCCCGGCAACTTGACGGCGGGAGAGATCGACGATCTGAACGCGGTGATCGCCAACCTCGGAAGCAGCCCCGAGACCCGCGTCGCCGCCAGTCACCTGGCGTGCGAGCTGGGTGTCCACCTCGAGAGCATTCCGATCCTCACAGAATGTACCCAGCAGCTGGCCGCGGTGGCCCCCGGCGATCCCAAGACGTTGACGTTCTCCTGGGCCCTCGCCATCCAGCAAGGCGATGCGGCGCGTGCCCGCGCCCTGGTCGGGCGCGCGAAGGCCGCAGGCATGACCAGCCAAGGGCTGTCGCGAATGGAGCGCGCCACCTCCGAGCTCGAGCACGCCTGGCCGTGGCGGGGGCTGCGACGGTTGCTGGACTGGCGGCGGGGCCTGCTCGCGGCCGCCGGCCTGACGGCGGTGGGCTGCCTCGGGATCTTCCTGGTGCGTCGGCGGCGGGTCGCTCCGGTCAAGGTCACGCTGCACCTCGGGGACGGCCGCCGAATCTGATCGACGACGGAAGCACGCGGCACCGTCGCGGCGCCGTCGCGGCACCGTCGCGGCACCGTCGCCCGTGCGGCACGAGCTTTGCTGTTCCAACGCGACGCTCATGCTCACAAGTACGCGGACGAAACACAACAGGTCCCGAATCGTCACATTGGCGCCGATCGTGCGGCGATATAAGCACCTTCATCCGATCCTACCGGGCCAGCGCTCCCGGCTCCTCATGTTGACCTCGACTTCACACATCCGCTCCCCGTCGTCCGTCGACCTGGACTTGCCGTCGGCGGCCGACTCGGATCCGATGGAGGACCAGACGGCGCGCGGCGACCGGCCGGATCGGGTGACGCCGAGCGTGAGCTTCCCGGCGGTGGCCCGTCCCCGGTTGTCCTCGGTGTCGCGGGCGATGGACGAGGTGTTCACGATGGTCGAGCGCCTGGCGCCCACCGACGTGACCGTGACGCTGACCGGGGAGACCGGGACCGGCAAGGATGTGTTCGCGCATGCGCTCCACGACGCGAGCCCGCGCGCCGGACGGCCGTTCGTGGTCTTCGATTGCGGCGCGGTGCCACCGACCCTGGTCGAGAGCGAGCTGTTCGGCCACGAGCGCGGGGCCTTCACGGGCGCCCACACCGAGCACCTCGGCGCCTTCGAGCGCGCGCAGGGCGGCACCCTCTTCCTCGACGAGATCGGCGAGCTCCCGCTCGAGCTGCAGCCCCGCCTCCTGCGGGTGCTCGACAACCGATCGGTCCGCCGGGTCGGCGGCTCCAAGGATCGACTGGTGGACATTCGCATCCTCGCGGCCACCAACCGCGACCTGGCGGCGTTGACGGCGACCAAGCACTTCCGGAGCGATCTGTACTTCCGCCTGGCCGCCGCCACGGTTCACCTGCCGCCGCTGCGCGAACGCCTCGACGATCTCCCGCTGCTGGTCCCGCGCCTCTTGCGCGACCTCGGACGCGGCGATCTGCTGGTCAGCCAGGAGACGTTCGCGGTCCTGCGCGACCACGACTGGCCTGGCAACGTGCGCGAGCTCAAGAACACACTGGCCTGCGCCAGCGCGTTCGTGGATGGGTGCATCCTCGACCCGCGCCACCTGCGCATCACCCGGGCGCCGGCCCAGGCCTCGCGCCTCGACGGACTGCCGCTCGGCGGGCATTCGCTCGAGAGCATCGAGCGCAGCGCGATTCGCCAGACCGTGCAGCTCGCCGGCGGCAACAAGGTCCACGCCGCCCGCGCGCTCGGGATCGCCCCCTCCACGCTCTACGAGAAGATAAAGCGCTACGGCCTGTGAGGCGGCGAGCCGGCAGGGGTCTGGGTCGGACGCCCTGACGTTCTGCCGGCCGACCTTCTCGGGCAGAACCCGAGGCGGCGATCGCCCCACCAGCGGCGAGGCCCGGGGTGTACTCTCAACCGGAACGCGGCGGGGTCGACCCCCAGCCGCGGTGCGATCCACCTCACATGAGCGGCGTCGGTCACCACCATCACGGACATCACCACGCGGAGGGACACGGACACGGCGAAGACGCCGATGGCTGGGTCTCGCGCCACCGGCTCGCCATCGCGCTCGGCCTGACCTCCACCTTCCTGGTCGTCGAGGTGGTGGCCGGGTTCCTCTCCGGGAGCCTGGCGCTGCTCTCCGACGCGGGGCACATGTTGACCGACGCGGGCGCGCTCGGCCTCGCCCTGTGGGCGCAGAGCCTGCGGGCCCGACCGCGCTCCGGTCAGAAGACCTTCGGCTACCGGCGGGCGGAGATCCTGGCGGCTGCAGCCAACGGGATCGTCCTCGGAATCACCGCCGTCGCGGTCATCGTGGAGGCCGTGCGGCGCTTCTCGGCGCCACCCCAGATCCACGGCATCCTCATGTTGTCGGTGGCCAGCGTGGGGCTGGGCATCAACCTGCTGTCGGCCTTCATCCTCTCGCGCGGCGAGGCGCACGATCTGAACCTCCGCGCGGCGGCGGCCCACGTGCTGGCGGATGCCGCGGGGTCGGTGGCCGCCATCGCCGCGGCGGGCGCCATCCTCGCGTTCGGGTGGACGCTGGCCGACCCGATCGGGTCGATCGCCATCTCGGTCCTGATCCTGTATGGCGGGTGGCGGCTGCTGCGCGAAGCGACCCACGTCCTCATGGAGGGGGTTCCGGCCGGCGTGGACGTCGTGGCCGTCGAGCGGATGGTCCGCGAGACGCCAGGGGTGCGCGAGGTCCACGATCTGCACGTCTGGTCAATCGTGGGGGATTCGCCGGTCATCACCGCGCACGTGCTCCTCGAGCCCGGCGCCCACGGGGTGGAGGTCGCACGCGACGTGGGCCGCCGGATCGAGGAACGCGTCGGGGGCGCCCACGTCACGGTCCAACCCGAAGCACCCTCACCCGCCGAGAGCTTCTTCCCGCCCCACACGCTGGTCCGCCGTCCCTGATCTGGGAAGCGAACGAAACAGACGCGATCCCACCACGAAACATCCGAAGGCGCCGGATCGCGCCACGACGCGGAGCCGCGAGGAAATGCCGGTCCGTCGAGGGGCTTCGGGCCTCGGGCGTCGGGCATCTGATCGACTGGCACGCAGATTGAAGGGCGAATTCTCATGCCGGAGACATCGACCGTGAGACGCGCGAAGCAAGACCTGCGCGAAGGAAAGAGCGCAACCACCGCGGCCGGAGAGTTCGTCCACGAGGAGATAGACCACGTCCGCGCGGGCGTGCACGGCGCGCGCTCTGCTCGGCAAGCGATAGCCATCGGGCTGTCCAAGGCCCGGCGCGCGGGCATCCCACTGCCTGCCCCCGGCGAGGGAAAGTCGACGCGCACCCGGCGCGCCGCCCAGCGGGATGGTCAGGTGGGCAAGGCGACCAAGGGGACCAAGACGGCCAAGGCGACAAGATCGGCAAAGACGGTGAAGGCGAAGAGGACGCGGACCCCACCGGCCGGCTCGGATGGCCGTAAGCGCGCCGCCAAGGCTGCCCTCGCCCGGGAAGGTCACCGGGCGGCGTCGCACCAGGCCCTCTCCGCACAGGCCAAACGGAGCCGTCGTCGATGACCACGCCGGAGATCCACGTGCGGCCGGACTGGATGGCGGCGACCGGGACGGAGACCGTCGAGCCCCCGCCTCACCTCTTCGTCTTCGGGGAGGGCCCGGACGCGTTGGCTCTGGTGACGCTGGCTCGGACGCTGGGCTGGACGGTGACCGTGGTCCAGGCGAGGGCCCGTTTCGAGAACCTCGCGCGGTTCGTCACCGCGGACCACGTGCGCACCGGCCCCCCCGTCCGGATTGCCGGGCAGATCGAGGCCGCGGACTGTCCGCTGGCGGTCGTCATGACCCACGATGTGGGGCACGACCGGGAGGCGCTGGCCATGCTGCTCGCATCGCGCGCCCGCTACATCGGCCTCGTCGGCCCCCGCCACCGAGCCGAGGACGTGCTCGCCAGCCTCGAGCGGGCGGCGCCGTCGCTCCGCGGTCCAATCGACCGGGGCCAGGTCCACGCGCCCGCCGGGCTGGCGATCGGGGCGGAGACCCCCGCCGAGATCGCCCTCGCCATCCTCGCCGAGGCGAAGGCGGTGCTGACCGGGGGACGCGCCGCATACCGCGGCGACCGGTCTGGCGACGGCCGCCCCCCAGAGATCTCCGCCGCCATCGAGCCGCTCGTCGAGCCCCAGCTGGCCCTGGGCGCCTGAGCGTCCGACCGGAAGGCGCGCTACCAGCTCTAGGGTGCGATGCCGTTCACTTGCGAGCGGACAGCGGCCGACAAGGCGGCCCGATGGCGAAGCCGGGCGGAGAACCGCACCGGAATGTGCTTGTGCGTACAGAGCAGCGGAAGCGCAGGCCCGGCGGAGCCAGCGGGTCGGCCCGGCGCAGCTCGCGGGTCTGATCGTCGGCTGCCCTCCAATCGGACGCTCACCGAACGGCGTTGGTGCTAGCCAATGGCGGCGACCGCCGCGGAGGTGACCACGCAGCGGTTGCGGCCCCCGCGCTTGGCGGCGTACAGGCCGGCGTCGGCGGCGCGCATCAGATCCCGCGCCAGCGCGTCGGGCTCGTCGTCCTCCAGGCGGAGCGAGGCTATCCCGACGCTGATGGTGATCGGCCAGTCGACGTTCGCATCCTCGGAGCGTGCGTGGATGACGACCTCGCTCGCCACCCGCGCGCGCATGCGCTCGGCCACCGCCAGCGCGTCGGTGCCGGTGGTCTCGGGGAGGATGACCGCGAACTCCTCGCCGCCATAGCGCGCCACGCGATCGTGGGTGCGCAGGCACCCCGCGAGGACGTTGGCGACCTGCTGCAGGACCCGGTCCCCGGCGGGGTGGCCGAAGGTGTCGTTCACCCGCTTGAAGCGATCCACGTCCACCATCACCAGCGACAGCGCCCGCCCATGCCGCCGGGCGCGAGAGATCTCCTCGCCGAGCAGCCGGTCGAGCTCGCCCCGGTTGAACAGCCCGGTGAGCGAGTCGCGCAGCGCGTGCCGACGAAGGATCTCCTCCGCCTCCTTGCGCGCCGTGATGTCCTGGACCTGGGAGATGAAGTACAGCACCTGGCCCCTCGCATCGGTGACCGCCGACAGAGTCGCCAGGCCCCACACCACCCGACCGCTCGCGTGGATGTAACGCTTCTCGATCTCGTCCGACTGGATCGCACCGGCGAGCAGCCTGGCCATCGAGCCGTTCTCGAGGTGCACGTCGTCCGGGTGGGTCACCGACTGGGTGCTCTGCGCCAGCAACTCCGCGATGGAGTAGCCGAGGGTGCGCCCGAGGGCGGCGTTCACCTTCAGCCAGCGCCCGTCTCGCGCGACCAGGGCCATCCCGATCCCGGAGTGATCGAACGCGTTGCGAAAGCGACGCTCACTGTCCCGCAGGGTGCCGAGGGCCATGGTGTTCTCGGTGACCAGGGCCTCGCTCTCCCGCAACCGCTCGAGGTGCTCGAGGCGGGCGGCCAGAATGCCGCCGGCGATCCGCACGAGCTGGGCCTGACGCGGCCGAAGACCCGACGGGTGCGCCCAGACGACCGTGATGACACCCGTGCGCCCGCGCGGCGCCCCGACGGGAAGGCTGAGGCTCGGGCAGCCGCCGTCCGGGAACGGGGCGTGAGCGAGCCCGGTCGATGCCCGGAGCGTCTCCCCCTGCGCCACGGCGATCTCGATGGTGGCCGCGGCGGCCCCGACGAGGCGCCGGATGAGCTCGGTGACCCGCTCGACGAGACACTGCAGGTCGTCGCTCGAGTCGCCCACCTCGTCCTGGATCTCGGCCAGCAGCCTCAGCTCGTCCGCCGAGCCGGCCGCGTCCACGACCCGAAGTGGTTTGATTTGCCCCGCCCACCCGCGAGATTGCCTCATGTGCCCCACGACTCCCCTGCCCTTCTTCGGCCAGTCGCGGCGAATTCTTGAGCTCAGTATTTTCCGGTAAGCGCCGATGGGCCTGCCCGGGAGAATTGCCGCGTGAAAGACATTCTGATTGTCGAGGACGACGAGCAAGTTCGGAAGGCGCTCAAGCGCTCACTCTCGGGCAAGGGTTACACGGTGACCACTGCCCGCAATGGACAGGAGGCCCTCGATGGCCTCGAGCACACTCCGGTGTTGCCGCGGTTGATCATCGCGGATCTAATGATGCCGGTGATGGACGGATGGACGTTTCGCCGGCAGCTCCTCACGCGACCCCATTGGGCCGCCATCCCGGTGATCATCCTGTCCGGCTCCGGCTGCGACGTCTCGGGGGCGGCCCTGCCGGGCGTCCACTACGTGCCGAAGCCGGTGACCTTGCGCGAGCTGTTCGAGACGGTGGCGACCGCCATCGCCGTCCCGTTCGTCGAACCCGTCAACTGACCACGGTGCCGCCGGGCGAGCGATGGCCGTGGCGCTGCCCGCGCGGCGGCACGCCCGCAGGGACCGAGGGCCTCATGCGACGGCGGCGGAGATGGTGTCGCCGCCTTCCGCCCGTGGGCGGGCCGGTGCACCGAGCGCGGCCGCCCTCCAGTCGCCGCGACCGAGGCGCCACCACAGCAACGCCGCGCCCACCATGATCTCGAGGCAGAGGCCAATCCAGCCCCCGACCGCGCCCAGCTTCAGGCGGAAGCCGAGCAGCCAGGCCAGCGGCGGCGTGCAGAGCCACGAGGTGGCGACGCCCACCACCGCCGAGTAGCGGACGTCGCCCGCCCCGCGCAAGGCGGCCCGGCCGACCAGGTTGGCGGCGTCGAAGATCTGGAAGATGGTCGCCACCCGCAGCAAGGTCACCGCCACCGAGACGACCGCGGCGTCCGCGGTGAACCCCGAGACGATGAGCCGCGCGCCCAGCAGCAAGACGATGGTCCAGGTGAGCGCGTAGCTGCCCGTGACGACGAGGGCGAGGCGCGCCAGCCTCGGGACGAGCTCGAGCCGGCGGGCCCCCACCGCCTGCCCCACCAGGACCGCCGCCGCCTCGGCCACCGCGAAGGCGGGGAGGAACGAGAAGTGGATCACCTGCAGGGCGATCTGGTGGGCCGCCATCTGGACGTCGGCCATCGCCGAGATGAGCAGCGACAGCAGGCCGAACGAGCCCACCTCCAGCATGAACTGGATCCCGAGCGGGACGCCGAGCCGCCACAGCGCGCGCAGCTGACCTCCGCTCATCGAACCGGCCGAGGGCCCGCGCAGGGCGGCGGCGGACGACCCACCGCCGGCTCGACTGGCGCGGGCGGCGGCGAGGCCGCGCCAGAGCTCCGGCACACCGAGCACGCCCGCCTCGATGGCGTGCGCGATGAGCGTCGCGTAGGCCGCTCCGGCCACCCCCAGCCGCCACACGAAGACGAACACGTAGGCGAGCCCGATGTTCGCCAGGTTGGCGAGCACGGTCGCGCGCATGGGCCCGCGCGAATCGCCCTGGCCATAGCGGATCTCCCGCAAGGCCACGAACAGCAGCGCGAGGGGCGCCCCGAGGATGCGGATCCGCAGGTAGGTGTGGACGGCGTCGCCTGCCGCCGCGCTGGCCGCGAGGTGGCGCAGCAACCCGGCGATGGGCTGTCCGAGCGCGGCGGTGACGACCCCGAGCGCGAGCGCGGTGGCCGCCGCCGCCGCCTGATACCCGCGGGCCTCCGCGGGGCGGCCCGCCCCCACCGCCTGGGCGACGAGCGTGTTGGCTCCGCGCAGGAGGCCAATCGAAAAGCAGAGCAGGCAGAAGGCCATGACCCCACCGAGCCCGACGCCGGCCAGCTCGGAGCGGCCGAGGTGTCCGACCAGGATCGTGTCCACCAGCGTCATCACGCTGTAGGAGACGGTGGAGATGGTGATGGGCCAGGCGAGCCGGAGCAGCTCGCGGAGGGGATGATCTTTCCAGGCAATGGACATGACGAACCTTCGAAGCTCGAAGCACCGCGGCCGAAGACCGGGCGCCAAGGCAAGTACGGACAACGAGGAACCAGAACGAATGAACGACGAAGAACGATTCGGGAGGAATCGCTCGAAGTCTGAGCGGCTCTGCTGAGGCAGGCGACAGGAGCCGAGACGAGCGAGGGACGGTCTTCAGCCGCCCAGGCGTCCCTCGCTCACATCGACGGCGGAGGGCAGGGACGAAGAAAGCCGCGGGTTCCTGAGAGGACGCCGCGGCTCGTCGGGGATCGGAGGACCGAAACCGTCAGGTCGTGCGCGCTCCGACCTCGACCCGCGGGAGGTCTGGGCAGCGCCGCGGCGGCGAGATATGATGGATGGGGCTCATGGCTCGTGATCCTCGGGGGAGGAGCATGGCTCCTCGGCGGGGCTTCGTCAAGACCGAAGCGGCGGCGGCCCACCCGGACGCTGACCACGGGACGCCGCCCGTGCCGAGCACGGCGGTACGACGGTCTTCGACTGACCCTGCGGTCTGCGATCTTGCGATCTTGCTTCCGACCTTGGCGCCCTGCGGGGGTGATCTGGGGTTTTTTTTTTGAGCAGCTGTTCGCCGGGGCGAACACTTCAGAAAGGTGGGCCGCGTGCTTCGAATCGTTCCCTCGGTCTCTCCGGCGGTGTCGCCGGCGACCGCCGTCCCCGAACGCGGTCCGTCGATGACCGAGGCTGGCCCCGAAGCCCACACCGACGGCCCCCACGCCGTACAGAGGGGCTCGCGCGAGCCCGGGCACGTGGACGGGCGCGAAGATCTGGAGCTGGTGGGCGGGCTTCGCGCAGGGGCGGCCTGGGCGCCCGCCATGCTGGTGGTTCGCCACGGCCCTCGCGTGCGGCGTGTGCTCCTCCGGCTGCTCGGGAGACAGGACGACGAGCTCTCCGATCTGTTCCAGGAGGTCATGACCGCGGCCTGGAAGAGCATCGCGCAGCTCGAGGATCCCACGGCGTTGCCGGCCTGGCTCACCCGGATCACCGTGTTCACCGCCCGAACCCGGCTGCGGGCGCGGCAGCGACGCCGGTGGCTGTCGTTCCTCGGCGAGCTCCCCGAAGTGGCGGCGCCGTGGGCCAGCCCGGAGCTGCGCGAGGCGGCCCAGGCGGTCTACGACATCTTCGACCGCATGCCGGTGGACGAGCGGATCCCGTTCGCGCTGCACGTGCTCGACGGGCTCGAGCTCGAGGCCACCGCCAGCGCCTGCGGGATGTCGGTGGCGACGGTCCGCCGTCGACTGACCAGAGGCGAGCGGCGGTTCCACAAGCTGGCTCGCTGCTACGAGGCCCTCGTCCCGTGGCTGGAGGCTCGCGGCCGATGAGCCCGCCGACACGCGCGCCCTGGCTCCGGCTCGCACGCTCGCGGTGGAGCGAGCGCACGCGCGCCCGCGCGGGCGAAGATCATCGCGAAGGTCATCGTGAAGATCACCGCGAAGGTCGCCTCGAAGATCTGTGGAGGCGCCTGGCCAGGGAACAGGACGCCGCGCTCGCCCGGGGCGGGGCACCCGCGCCGGCGTCCTCGAGCGCGGCGTGGGCCGCACCGCCAAGTCCCAGCTCGGGGTCGCGGCGGAAGCTGGCCGCGCTGCTCGGCGCGGCCACGGCGGCGGCAGCGGTGGTGGCGCTCGTGCCCCACGAGCGCGGGCGCGGGCGCCCCGGCGCGCCCGCCGCGGCGGTGGCGATGGTCGGCGCGACCGTCCCGGGGAACGACGGCCGCGGTCGCAACGGTGACGGCTCGAGCGACCTCGGCCACGGCCACCCCGAAGGCAACGGCAACGCCAGCGGTAACGGCAACGGCAACGGCGAGCAACCCGTGGCGGCCCGTGTCCCCGATCAGGCCCTGCTGACCGACGCGCACAGCGATCTGCCCCTGCAGTTCGCGGATGGGTCCACCGTGACGCTGGGCTCGGGCTCCGCGGGACGCATGCGCCGTCTCACCGACGCCCGGGTGGACCTGTTCCTCGACCACGGCCACCTCGACGCCCACGTGGTGCACGCCGAATCGACCCTGTGGCTGGTGCACGCCGGACCCTTCCGGGTGCGGGTGACGGGAACGCGCTTCGCGGTCCGGTGGTCGGCGCCAACGTTGCAAGTCGAGGTGTACGAGGGCGCGGTGAGCATCGAGGGCGCCTCCTCGGGCTCCGCGGTGCCCTTGCGGGCCGGGCATCGGCTCACCATCGACGACGACGTCCTTCGCACCGAGGTGCTCGGGCCCGAGGCGCCTCGGCGTCCATCGATGGTGGCCGCCGCATCGGTTGCCGCCGCATCACCGGGGACCCCGGAGGCCGACTGGCAGTCGCTCGCGCGCCGGGGAGCCTTCGGCTCGGCGTACGCGGCGGCCGCCCGCCATGGCTGGAGATCGCTGTGCGGGCACCTCGATGCCCAGCGGCTCCTGCTGCTCGGAGACGTCGCCCGTTACGCCGGGGCGGGCGACGATGCCCGACGGGCCTTCGAATCGCTGGTGGCGCGCTTTCCCGATGACTCCCTCGCGGGCGACGCGGTCTTCAGCCTGGGACGCATGGCCTTCGACGCCAACCAGCCCGCCGACGCCAGCCGCTGGTTCGAGCGTTACCTCGCGGACTGGCCACGGGCTCCGCTGGCGGAGCAGGCGCTCGGCCGTCTGATCGAGTGCGCGCTGCGCACGGACGACGTCCAGGCGGCGCGGGACGCCGCGCGCGGCTACTTGCGGCGCGCACCGAATGGCCCGCGCGCCAGGTTCGCGCGCGAGTTGCTGCAGGGGAGCTCGGTCCCGTGAGCCTCAACGCGGGCGCGCGAGCGTGGGCGTCGCGATGCGTGCGTGCGGCCATCACCGCCCGAGCGGGAGCGGGAGCGGTCGTGGTCGTCTTGGTCGCGCTGGCCGGGGCGGAGGGCGCCGCCGCCGCGGCGTCGGGCGACCGGATGGCCGAGGCAGCCCAGGCAGGCCCACACCGGTTGGCGCTGGTCGCGCCGACCGGGTCGCGGCTCGGGGATGAGCTGCGGCGCGAGCTCGAATATTCGGCCCTGGGTGGGGTCGAGGTGCTGCCCCCCGAGCGGGCCGGAGTGGAATGGTTGAAGGGCGCGGCGGATCTGGTCACCGCGGGCTGGCCCGAGGTGGTGACGGTGCGGACCGACGAGCGGCAGCTGGCGGTGCTGTCCCGCGCGACCACCGCCCACGGAAGGACGGCCACCTTCGCGCTGAACGTCGAGGCCAGCGACCGGGCGAGTCGCCGCCGGGCCTGCCTGACCGTGGTCGAGTACCTGCGCACCTTGAACGCGGGCACCAACCACCTCGGGACCCTCGCGCAGTCCGACCGGGCCGCGCGCGCGGCCTCGGACACTGGCGGGGGAGGACCAGCCCCGGGTCCGAGCCCGCGCGCTCCGGAGCTCGTGAACGCGACGCCGCCGGCGCCAGCGGCGACGACAGGACCAGGCCCGGCCCTGGCACCCGGCGCCAAGCCCGTATCGACATCATCGGCACCGGCGTCGGCGCCGGCAACGGCGTCGCCATCGGCGACGACCGAGCACGACGAGCAGGCGCCCCGCAGCGCCGAGGCCCGGGCCACCGCCGTCCCGCCCTCGGTGGTTGCCCCCTTGGAGGCCCGCGCGACCCGCGCGACCGGCCCGACGGACGCGCGGGCGTGGAACATGGGCGTCACGACCACCATCGATTTCGCCCCGCCGCGCGACCATCCCACCGCGCACCTCGACTTCCTGTGGTACTTCCCGATCGGCGAAGGCTGGTGGATCCGGGCCCGGGCGGACTGGCCCCTGCTCGGCGTGAGCCTGCAACCGAACGGCGAGGATCTGCGCATGTGGACCTTCGGGGCCTCGGTCGGCCTCGGGCACACCTTCGGGCCGGTCGAGGGGCGCTTGCGGCCCTACATCGGCCTCGCGGTCGGCAACCGGATGGCGCTCACCGACGTGAGCTCGCAGATCCCGCTGCAAGGCCGCACCTTCGTCACGCCGAGCGCGACCGTCGAGGGCGAGGGTGGGGTTCGCCTCCGCCTGCGCTCGCGGGCCGAGCTCCTGGCCGCGCTCGCCCTGTCACGCGACTGGTCGGTGCTCTCGGACAACGCACCGGTCGAGGCGCGCACCGCCGGGAATGCCTTCGCGCTTCATGTGGCGCTCGGGGTGCTCTTCGAATTCTGAGCGAGGAGCACGCCCCGTCGGCGACTTGACTGGCGATCGCCGAGGAGATCGTCCGATGTCGCCCACGTCCAAGCCCACACCCACACGCGCGCTCGAGCTCAGCCGCTCGCCCTGGCCAGGTCGCTTGCCCTCGCCCTCGCCCATATTCTTGCCCGTACCACCACCGGCCGCGGGGCGCTCATGACTCCCGGCCGCTGGTCCAGGGCGGAGGGTCGCTGGCGGGAAAGCTCTCCTCCCCGGCCTCCTCGACGCTGCGATCGATCACGAGGCGCGTGTCGAGGCTGATCCCACCGGTGAGCGTGAGGCCGACCGGACACCGCTCGGCGACACGCAGCAGCCGGGCGCGCTGCGTCTCGTCGAGATCGCCCTCGACGACGATCGACCGCCGGAAGCTGTGGCCGGTGGGTGTGCGGGCCTGGGTGAGGCGGACCTGGACCCGGGTGACCGGAAGGTGCTCCCTCTCGGCCGCCCACTTGATGGTCATGGCGGTGCAGGCTCCGAGGGCGGACTGCAGGAGATCGTAGGGCGACGGGCCGGCGTCGCTGCCGTCCTCGAAGGGTGGCAGATCGCTGAAGAAGTGGTGCGGACCGGCGGTGATCGAGACCCGACGTGGCTCGTCGGTGGTCTCGACCCGCGCCTCGCGGAACACGAGGTGGGCCTGCTCCGCCTTTCGGACCTCGCGCCCGAGCGCGGTCGGCAGCGCCGCCAGCGCGTCGTCGAAGCGCACCCCGTCGATGAAGAACGTGGGGGTGCTGAGCACGTGGCTGTGCCACCCGGACACCTCCTGGGCGTGCACGGCGTCGCGATGCACGTGCCGCCGGAGCTCGTCCTCGAAGCGGGCGGCGTCGAGGCCGAGCCCGCGGCCGAGCGCCAGGATGGTCTCCTCGGACAGGCGGTCCTGGTTCTCGAAGAGCAGATCGTGCATCTCCCAGAACTTGCCCTGAGCACCGGCGGCCTCCGCGGCCTCGGCGGCGAGCGGGGCCAGCGGGAACAGGTGGCCGCGTGGGTTGGCCCGGAACACGAGCCGCACCCCCGGAAGGCGCGGGAGCAGGCCCTTCAGCACGCCATACGCCTCGCGGCAGCTCGGGCAGGCGAAGTCGCCGTACTCGACCAGCGTCACCTCCGCGGAGCTCGGGCCCCGCACGTGATCGCGGTGGTCGACGGGATCGGAGAGCAGGGTCGGATGCCGGGAGTCGAAGTAGCCCATCGGGCAAACTTACGGAGCGAAACGCCAATCCACAATCGCCATTCGCCCGCGCCCCACGCGAGCCGCTCGGACCAGCCCAGCGGTTGGCGTCACCCGGCTGGCAACGGGATGAAGTCCTCGGCGTCCCCCGGGACCAGGGGGAAGGGCCCCTGGGGATCCCCCCGCCGCGCGCGCCAGTCGAGCTTCGCGGCCTCGATGCGCGCCTCGGAGCTGGATACGAAGTTCCACCAGATGTGCCTCGGCTCCTCCAAGGGCTCGCCGGCGAGCACGACCAGGCGGGTCGGCTCCTCGGCGACGATCTCCGCGTCGCCCCCGGTCCGGAAGATCAAGAGGTGCGTGGGACCGAACGATTGTCCGCGCGCGTGCCCGCGCACGCCGTCGGAGACCCGGCCCTCCACCACGTAGGCGCTGCGCTCGAGGTGCGCGGCCGGCAGGAGGAACCTTGCCCCCGGGGCCAGGTGCACGTCCACGTACGTGAGCTCGGAGAAGGTCTCGACGGGCGAGCGCAGGCCGAACGCGCGGCCGACCAGCACGCGGGCGCGAACGCCGCCGTCGACCAGCTCCGGCAAGGTCGCGGCCGGGTGATGGTGGAAGGCAGGCTCGGTCTCCTCGTGGGCCCGTGGCAGGGCGACCCAGAGCTGCAGCCCGTGCAGCGACGCGCCGGCCGCCCGCTCGGCGGGTCCCGTGCGCTCCGAATGGACGATGCCCCGGCCTGCCGTCATCCAGTTGATGTCGCCCGGATGAATCAACTGGCTCGTGCCGAGGCTGTCGCGATGCAGGATCGCGCCCTCGAAGAGGTACGTCACCGTCGCGAGGTTGATGTGGGGATGCGGACGCACGTCGAGGCCCGTCCCCGGGGCGAACCGGGTCGGGCCGAAGTGATCGAAGAACACGAACGGCCCAACCGCGCGCGGCTTCGCCCCCGGCAAGAGCCGCCGCACGGAGAACCCGTCGCCGAGATCGCGCACCCGGGCCTCGAGCACCGTCTCGACCGCGCCCCGTTCATCCGCATCGACTGCCGTCGTCGCCATGGCCCAACCATGCCACCCTCGGCCCGTGCGTCAATTCGGCGGTGTCCCGAGCCCCGCCGGACCCGAGCTCAGAACGTCTGGCCGGCGCCGACGTAGGCGCCGATGGGGCGGGCGTCCGGGGACCAGGCGAGATCGGCGCGCACCACGAAGGTCTTGCCCTGCTGCAGGCGCAGCCCGCCGCCCGTGCCGTACTTGAGGCCCCAGCCCGTGCCGTCGAGGGCCGGCTGCCGCGACCAGTCCGCCCAGGCGCGCCCGGCGTCGAAGAAGACCGCCGCCCCGAGGGTCATGTCCTTGCCGAGGAACCGAAACTTCACCAGCTGCGAGCGCACCTCGAAGTTGCCGAACACCTTGATCTTGCCGTAATAGCGCTGCCCGGGGACGCCACGCACGCCGTTCTGTCCGCCGAGCGCGAAGGTGTCGTCGTAGCGCGCCAGCTCGTAAAACGGTGGTCGGCCGAACTGCAGGTCGGCCACCGCGCGCGCGCCCAGCACCAGGCGATCGGGGATGACCGACCAGTACACGCGCGAGCTGAGGTTGACCTGCTCGTACGCGTACGGGAGCGCCTGGCCCGCGAGGCTCGGGCTCCAGCGCACGCGGATCTGGTGGGCCTGGCCGCGCTCGGAGACGGTCTCGCTGTCGCGGCTATCCCACAGCGCGAGCCCCTCGAACAGCAGCACGCCGTGGCGGTTGGCGCCACCGAGGAGGGCGCGCTCCTCCGGCGTCCCGGCCTGCATCTGCTGCCCGAGGGTGCTCCCGGGGCTGACCTCGAGCCAGTTCTGGGTGTACGAGGTGCCGAGGCCCGCGTTCAGGTGGTCCCAGATGCGATAGCGCAGGCGCACCCACAGGGTCGGATGGGTGCGACCGTAAAAGTCCCGGGCCGCGATGTCGTCGCCGGCCGGCGCGGGTGACGCGTTGCCGAGACCGTAGAAGCGCTGGGTGGTCTCCTTGGTGTAGGAGGGGCGCACCTCGAGCCGCAGGCGCCGATTCCACAGCTGGGGCGCGGTCCACTGCACGGAGTAGTCCTGGTAGGGGTTGATGAAGTGGCCATCGGTGCGCTTGAAGCTGATGAACCCGGCGGTTTCCACCGCCCAGCGATACGGTTTGACGTCGGGTGCGACCCCGGCGATGGTGCTGAGCAGACCCACGCCGAGGCCGTTGTCGGTGTCGCCCCCGACGAGGGGCACGAGCCCGAGCTCGACGCGCTTGCCCCTCGAGGCCCCGGGCGACGATCCGGTCGGGCCCCCGTTTCCGGATGGGGAAGGCGCCCGCCCGGGCGATGGCGGCGATGGCGGGGGCGACGGCTCGGCCGGCGATTCCGCGCGGGCCCGCCGCGCCACGAAGCCCGCTGGGACCAGCGACACCGCGGCCAGCCAACCCATCAACCGAAACAGAGATCTTCTCCTCACGCCCACACACTATGGGGATTCTTCGGTCGGCCGTCAGTCGTCAGCCGACGATCGGCGCCTCGATTGGGCATCGATCGGGGCATCGATCGCGGGGGGATAGGCGTCCACCGCGAAGATCGCCGGGCCGACACCGGGCGAGGCGCGGGTCGAGTAGCATGGCCTCTTGGTCCCCCGTCTCCCGTTCTCCGCCCCTCCCACATGAGCGACCCATCGAACCGCGACGGGACCGGCTCGGCACCCGCGTCCGTGACCGCGTCGACGTCGACGTCCGCGCTGGCCACTGCGCCGCCGAGCCCGGCCGGCGGCCCGACGCCGCCGCCAGGGTCACGGCTGTGGGAGCTCTGGGGAACCGCAGGCCGCACTCTCGAGGACTTCAAGCTGCTGCAAGGCCCTCGCCGCCGGCTCGAGGAGCTGTTCCGTCTCGTCCGCATCCTGCGCGACTTCATCCGCGGGTTTCGCGCGCTGCACTTCGTCGGCCCGTGCGTGACCGTGTTCGGCTCGGCCCGCGCAACCCCCTCGGACCGGGCGTATGCGCTGGCCCGCGAGATGGGTGGGCGCCTCGCTGGGCTCGGCCTCACGGTCATGACCGGAGGCGGCCCTGGCCTGATGGAGGCGGCCAACCGCGGCGCCCGGGAGGCCGGCGGCACGTCGGTCGGCTGCAACATCCAGCTCCCGGTGGAGCAGAGGCCCAACCCCTACCTCGATCGGTTCGTCGAGCTGCGCTACTTCTTCGTGCGCAAGGTCATGCTCGTGAAGTATTCCTACGCCTTCGTGGTGATGCCGGGTGGGTTCGGGACCCTCGACGAGCTGTTCGAGGCGTTGACCCTGATCCAGACCCGCAAGATCCAGCGCTTTCGGGTGGTCCTGATGGGAACCGAGTACTGGCGCCCGCTGCTCGACTTCATCGGCGGCACCATGGTCGCACGCGGCACGATCAGCCCGGAGGACACCGGGTTGCTCTCCGCCACCGACGATCCCGACGAGGCCATCCGCATCATCGAGGAGGGCACCCGCGATCTCGCCCTGTCGCTGCCGGCGTTGCAGCCTTCTCGGCTGCTCGGGGAGACCGCCACCATCGGAGCCGGAGCGACTGCCTCCGAGCCAAGCGGACGACCGCGCACCTGATCGTCGCAGGAAGCTCGAAGGGGACGACCCGCCGAGCCGAAGACTTACTTGGTGGCGAGCGAAGCGGAGAGGGACTTGCTGGGATCGATGCCGGCCGCGCTGAAACAGGCCGGGCCGGATGCGAAGCCGTTGCGGGCCGCCATTCCATTCTCCCCGTAGGCAGCTTCGACGTTGCCCGCGGCAAAGGTCACGAGGGCGGCGATGGCGACGATGCCGAGCTTCTTGCAAACAGAGGAGATGGTCATGGGGAGCCTCCAGCGGGAGTGGTTGTTGGTGCGACGTTCTCCCCTTTTGCAGAGGGTGTGCCACACGCAGACCCAAGTAAATCCAATGGGTTACGCAATGGCACACCCGGCACTCCGGTCCCAAGATCCACCTATGCCCTGAGCCAGCTCGCCTGGTCAGATCGGCCGACCATGACCGGTCCCTGGAAGCCTAGTCGCAGGTTCCGGCGCATGGAACGAAGGAACCGGTGCTGGCCTGGACGGTGGCCGAGCCGGCCGTGAGGCCCGGTGACGCGGCGGCGATCGTGATGGTCCCGGCACCGGTGGCCTGCACGATGGCGTAGCAGACCCCGCTGAAGGCGTTGCGCGCGGTGCCGCGAAAGGACTCACCGAGCTGGGTGGCGCTGTCGACCGCGACGATGGTTCCGGGTCCCGTGATGGTGAACGTGACCGGCGCCGCCGAGCTGGTCACCACCTTTCCCGCGGCGTCCGCGATGGTGGCCTTGACGAACACGACGTCGTTCGCATCGGTCACCAGCGTCGCGTGATCGGCCGCCAGCGCGATCTGGGTCGCCGCCGTGCCGGTCGCGGGCGGCGCCGTCGGGGTGGCGCCCCAGACCTTCTGCCAGGTGGTGCCGTCTGGATTGGGATTCCCCATGCGATCGAGCAAGCCCAGCAGGGGATTCGACCCCGACCCGACCACCGGCCACGCGTTCGGCGCCTCGCCGAGGTAGTCCATCCCGGACCACACGAATTCCCCGGCCAGCGCGGGCGTGCTGGTCACGGTGGCCCAGGCACTGGTCTCGTGTCCCATCTCGGTCAGCACCCCGGCCCGGGCCGGCGCCGCAGACATCGCGCTCAGGCAGTTGGGGATGTTGTAGTTGTTTCCCCAGACATCGAGGATGGTCCGGGTGGCGCCCGTGACGTCGCCGTTGGTGCCCGGGTCGAAGAGGGCCTGGGTCACGCCCCGTGAAGGATCGAGCGTGTGGCAGAGATCGACCATCCTGGTGAGCAGGGGCGTGCGGGTCCCGATGGGATCGCGGATCTCGTTGCCGGTGCTGTAAAGGACGATGCTCGGGTGGTTGCGATCGCGCATCACCACGTCGGTGATGTCGGTCTGCCACCAGGTCGCGCCGCCCGCGGCGATGGCGGCGGGCACCGCCGGCGAGCCCGTGACCGCGGGGGCCGGCTTGCTGAAGTACGCGGCGTAGTCACCGGCGTCGGTGTACTTGTGCTGGGTCCACACGTCGAAGAACTCGTCCATCACCAGGATGCCCATGCGGTCCGCCAGGTCATAGAACTCGGGCGCGAAGGGGTTGTGGCTGGTGCGAATGGCGTTGACGCCGATGGCCTTGAACTGGGCCATCCGCCGCTGCCAGGCCCGGGCCGGAACCGCCACGCCGAGCCCGCTCATCTCCTGGTGGATGGCCACGCCCTTCATCTTCAGGCTCTTGCCGTTGAGGCTCATGCCGCTGGCCGCGTCGAAGACCAGGCTGCGGATCCCGAAGGTCGTCAGGTCGTCATCCACCGTGGTCCCGGCGACCTGGACGGCGATGGTGAGGGTGTAGAGGTTGGGGGTGGCGACATCCCAGAGCCTGGGACTGGCAACCGGGAGATCGAAGGTGAAGGCGGTGCCGGCCTTGCCGACCGGGACGCTGGCCGCGGGCACCGCCACCGGCGCCATTGCCTTCCCGGTCGGATCGGTGACGGTGGCCAGAAGGGCAGCGCTGGCGGCGGCGGTGCCGGAGTTGACCACGGTGGTGGTCACGTGGACGGTGGCCGAGGCCGCGGTGGGCGCCGGGGTGGTGACGAAGGTCGCCCACTGATCGACGTGCACCGGATCGGTGGCGATCACCCGGACGTGGCGGTAGATGCCGGCGCCCGCATAGTACCGGGAGGCGGGCTGGACCGAGTTGTCGCACTTCACCGAGACGACGTTCTCGGCGGCGCCGAGCTTGGCGCTGGCGGTGATGTCATAGCGGAATCCCACGTAGCCATAGGGCCGGTTGCCGAGGTGGGTCCCGTTGACGTACACGTCGCTGCTCGCCATGACCCCATCGAACTCGAGGAAGATCTGTCGCCCCGACAGGCTCTGCGGCAGGGTGAAGTGCTTGCGGTACCACCCGATCCCCGAAGGCAGGTAGCCGCCGCGGCCGGTGGTGGCGGCCGACATCGAGAAGGGCCCCTCGATGCTCCAGTCGTGCGGGACGTCGAGCGGACGCCAGGCCCCGTCCGCGAAGGCCGGCTGGTCGGCCCCGGTGGCGTCCCCCAGGTTGAACAACCAGCCGCTGTCGAAGGGGATGATGCTCCGGACGCGGTTGGCCTCGGGCGGCCCCACCGCCGTGGCGCCGCCGGTGGCGCCCGACGTCCCCCCGGTGACCCCAGCCCCCCCGGCTCCGGGTTTGCCCGCGCCGCCGGATTTGCCCGCGCCGCCGGAGTTGCCGGCCGTCCCCGCTCCGGTGATGCCACCGGTGTCCGGGCCGGGGCCACTGGCCCCGCCTGTGCCGGTGCCGCCCGTCGACGGCGAGCTGGCGCCGCCACTGCTGGTCGTGCCGGGGGCTCCACCGCTCGCCGATCCGATGTCGCCTCCGCTCCCGCTCGCGGGCACCGAGCTGCCACCGCTCGCCCGACCGCCGCCGCTGCCGCTCGAGATGCCCCCCGACCCCGACGACCCACTGGCCGGAGCGCTGCTGCTGGTGCACCCCCCGAGCGCGACCGTCGTCAAACAAGCGACGACCCCAACCCCCCTCCCCAGCCCGGCTCCCCAGCCCTGCCCTCGAACCCCGGTGACACGAGCACTCGACGAATGAAACATCGCGACCTTTCGAAATTGACGACGGACAAGCCCGTTCCACCGAAGATGGCCCGGAAATTCCGCTGAACGTACTCGAATGATCGCGGTCGAGGCTTTCCCCGCTGGCGTGAACCTCCCCAGCGTGTGCCCCCTCACGCTGAGCCCCTCCAGATCCTTCCCCTCTTGCCCGTCCTGTCCTCGTCCTCGTTTACCCGTCTCCCCGGTCCGGTCCGGTCACAGCCGGTCCCCGCCGGTCCTCCGGGTGACGAGGACCACGACAATCCTGGCCTTCAGCGACACCCAATCTTCTGCGTCCCGATCGCGATGTCGTCGTACCAGATCTCCGACGCCGGTCCGGCGTACTTCTCGAAGCCGAGCCGGAGGTAGTCGTAGGCGTCGATCTTCCAGGCCGTCGAGTGCAGGTCCGGCACCTCGACGTCGTCGACCCACACGTCGATCTCGGGCTTGACGTGGTCGAGCAGCAGCTCGACGCAGGTCCACCGGCCCGCCGTGAAGCCCACCCCGATCTGGTGATCGTTGTAGTACTGGTTGTTCGACATCGCCCCCTGGGCGTCGCCCATGATCGACTCCGCGAGCATCTGGTTGTCCTCGCTGAAGCGCAGAAAGTTCCCGTTCCCTTGCGAGGCATAGAGATCGCCGAGCACGAAGCTGTTGTGCCCCATCGTCATCGGGGCGGCGAGCCGGATGAAGAAGCGGAGGTAGAAGCGGCCGGTGGTCGACGGCAAGATCGCCGGGTCGTGCAGCGCGAGCAAGGTGTCGTAGTCGCTGGCCGCATCCTCGATGTGAACCGACCGCGTGCCGCTGTTCGCGGGTGCGGTCCCGTCGATGGTGACCTTCCCGCTCCCGGTGATGCTGGTCGTCCAAGGGGCCGGGGGTGGGCCTGGCGCGTCGGCCTCGAAGGTGTCGCAGAGCAGCAACCCGGGCCGCGGGGCGCAGGGGTCCGCGGCGACGCCGCTCCCGCCGGCTCCGGCGCCAGCGCTGGCGCCACCGCTGGCGCCACCGCCGCTGACACCCCCGTGCCCGCCACTGCCCAGCGTCGCTCCGCCCGCTCCGATCCCCCCGGTGGCGCTGGCGCCGCCACTCGCGGGTACCATCCCGCCGCTCCCCGGACCGCCGCCGGTCCCGCCTCCCGACGCCAGCCCTCCCCCGCCACTGCCACTGCCGCTGCCGCTGGCTCCGCCGCTGCCGTTCGAGCCGCCGCTGGCCGACCCGCTCGAGCTCCTGGCCGCGCATCCGCAGCCCAGGCACAGCGCGATCAGCAGGCAAGCCCCGCCGCCCCGGAGCGCTCGCCCCCGGCGCGGGGCGAGCGGAGCGGTCATGGCGAGGGCTGGGTCTCGATGGCCGGATCGCGACGATCCGTCAGAACGCAAACCGTCCCTCTTCGGTGAAGCGCGCGACCGCCTCCCCCAGGGTCAGCGTGACCTGCTCCTTCTTGCCGTAGGCGCGAACCGTGACGGTGCCGTTCTCCCGTTCCCGCGCTCCCAGCATCAGGCTGTACGGGATCTTCTCCATCTGCGCGTCCCGCACCTTGGCCCCCACCGTGGCGTCGCCGAAGTCGGCCTCGGCGCGCAGCCCGGCGGCCTTCAGCTTGCCGAGGACCGTCTCGCCGTAGTCGACGAAGTCTCCTCCGACGGTGAGGACCTTGACCTGCACCGGGGACAGCCAGAACGGGAAGGCCCCGGCGAAGTGCTCGATGAGGATGCCGATGAACCGCTCGAAGCTGCCGTAGATGGCGCGGTGGATGACCACCGGCCGGTGCTCGGTGTTGTCGGCGCCGACGTAGCTGAGGTCGAACCGCTCGGGCATCTGGAAGTCGAGCTGCAGGGTCGCCGTCTGGAATTGCCTGCCGAGCGCATCCGTGACCTGATAGTCGATCTTCGGCCCATAAAAGGTGCCGTCCTTGGGCTTGAGCTTGAGCGGAAAGCCCGCGCCGACGATGGCCTGCTCGAGGGCGGCCTCGGCGCGCGCCCAGGTCTCCGCGCTGCCGAGGAAGGTGTCGGGCCGCGTCGCCAGCGCCACCTCGACCCCCATCCCCAGCCGGTCGTAGACCCGCTTGACGAGCCCGATGATCCGGCCCACCTCGGCGGCGATCTCCGACTCGGCGACGAAGATGTGGGCGTCGTCCTGCGAGAACTGGCGCACCCGGGTCAGGCCCGAGAGGGCCCCCGACAGCTCGTTTCGGTGCAGCACGCCCTGGTCGTGCAAGCGCAGGGGCAGCTCGCGATACGAGCGCTTCTGCGAGCGGAAGATCAGCATGTGCGACGGGCAGTTCATGGGCTTGGTCGCGAGCAGCCGCACCCGCTCGCCCTCCGGCGGCGGGGCCTCGCGCTCGCCGGCGGCATGCAGCAGCAGATCGTTCTTCTCGGCGATGAGGAACATGTCCTCCTTGTAGTGGGACCAGTGCCCCGACGTGACCCACAGCTCCCGATCGAAGATGAGAGGCGTCTTCACCTCGAGGTACCCCTCCCCGAACAGGAGCTCGCGCATCTTCGCCGCCAGGGTGTTGTAGAGGGTGGTGCCCTTCGGCAGCCAGAAGGCTGCCCCCGGGGCCCACTCGTGGAACATGAAGAGGCCGAGCTCGCGCCCGAGCTTGCGGTGGTCGCGGGCCTTGGCCTGCTCGAGCCGCTCGAGGTACTCCTTGAGCTCGGTCGCCGTCGGGAAGGCGGTCCCGTAGATGCGCTGCAGCTGCTCGTTCTTGGCGTCGCCCCGCCAGTAGGCGCCGGCCACCGACATGAGCCGGGTGTGCTTGAGCTTGCCCGTGCGGTCCACGTGGGGTCCGCGACACAGGTCGACGAACTCTCCCTGGGTGAAGGTCCCGACCGGCTGCCCGGCCGGGAAAGAGCGGATGAGCTCCACCTTGAAGTTCTGTCCCTTCCGGGCGAAGGCGGCCTCCGCCTCCTCGGGCGAGAGCTGCCCGCGCACGATGGGCAGGTCGCGCTTGACGATCTCCTGCATGCGCGCCTCGATCGCGACCAGATCCTCCGGCCCGAACGGCCGGGCGTAGGCGATGTCGTAGTAGAAGCCGTCCTTCACCGGGGGCCCGATGGCGAAGCGCGCCTCGGGGAAGAGCTCGCTCACGGCGTGAGCGAGCAGGTGCGCGGCGCTGTGACGCAGGCGATGCAGCTGGTATTCCTTGTCGTCCGCGAACGCGTCGCGACCGATCTCGTGATCTTCCAGGGCGGGGCCGGGCTCGGACATGGGCGTAGTTTGCGCGGCCCGGCTGTGGGACTCAAGGCCCGCCTCGGAATGATCCCTTCCTTTCGCGCGTCCCGCGTCGCGCGTCGCGCGTCTCGCGCGTCTCGCGTCTCGCGCGTCCACCGGGCCGGCGGTTCACCCCGCGGTCAGCGCACGCAGCGCACGCGGCTCGGCTGGGTCATCTCGGTGTTGCCGGCGTAGCCGTCGGCGAAGTCGATGAACCAGGCGCTGGTGGGCGGTGAGGCGGCGAGCGGAGTGGCGGTCCAGAACGCCTCGGACGGGGTGCCCGGGAACGCGGTCGAGGACGTGTCGATCGCCGGGCTCGACCGGGTAAAATCCACGATGGTGAGCAGCTCCTTGACCGTGGGGAGCCGATACCCTCCGCCGAGGCCCGCGCAGGTGCTCTTCGCGTGGGCCCAGGTCCACCGACCGGCCCCATCGTCGCCAGCGCTGGTCGCGACTCCCCTTTGCCAGGTCAGGTGGGTCGCGTTGTCGACCACCGTCTCCCCGGAGGCGGTGAAGCGCGCGGGGGGCCCGAGGGCGACGGGAGCGGTGCTCGCCAGGACCATGCTGCCCACCACGACGGTGACGCCGACCGTGAGCCCGACGGTGAGGCCACGCCCCCTCAGCGAACGCATCGGACCTTCCCGACGGTGGTCACGTCGTAGGCGTACGTGAAGCCCACGTCCATGTACACGGTCCATGCCTCGGTTGGCGCCGCCGCGTGCCTGGTCGACGACCAGAACGCGTCGGCCGGGGTATCGGGGAACACGCTCTCGTCGACCGGCGCGTGGCCCGGGCCGAGGTTGCTGTAGTCGACGAGGGACACGAGCTCGATCTGCGACGGCAAGCGCCAGTCCTGGTGGGACGCCAAGACCAGCGTCCCGCAGTGGGCGTTCGCCTCGGCCCAGGTGAGGTATCCATCGTCGCCGGCCCCGCCCGTCGTGGGGACCCGCTGCTCCCACATGAGGTGTGTCACCAGATCCGAGACCGTGCCGTCCAGGTTGTCGGTGTAGCTCATCGGGTTCGGCGCGCCGTTGCTCACGTCGTCCTCGCCGTTCGGCATGGGCCACAGGGCCGAGCCCACGGCGGCACCGCCCCCGGCGCCACCACCCCCGGAGCTCGACGCGGCATCTCCCGCGTCAGGGGGCACCGTTCCAGCCTCGGGATCGGCACCGGTGGCCGGGTGCGCCGGACGCGCCGCGCACGAGGCGATGAGGCACGGCAGGGCCAGCGCGGCCCGACCGAACGTGCTGGCAGCTCGCATCGAATCCCCCTTTACGGAACCATATGATGGCGCACCCTCGCGCTCAACGCCCCCTTGACATTCG
>Ga0265318_10000604_pt1 | contig 25020 bp, 23 predicted proteins | sample 4821metaG_FD_192431 | JGI IMG/M metagenome (GOLD analysis project Ga0265318, IMG submission 192431) | Rhizosphere microbial communities from Carex aquatilis grown in University of Washington, Seatle, WA, United States - 4-8-21 metaG | ecosystem: Host-associated > Plants > Roots > Rhizosphere >... | reverse complement strand
ATCGCGTACGCGCCCGCTTCATCGATCTCCGATGGATAGATCCCGCGGATGTCGTACGCCTTGAAGACCTTCGGGTCGAGCATGCCCTGATGCTATGGAAAAACGGCGGTGCAGCCGGTATCCGGGCAACTACCATTGCCAGAGTGGAGCGCAAGCTGGCCACCGTCCTCTTCGTGGACCTCGTCGCGTCGACGGAGCTCGTTGCCGGTGACGACCCCGAGGTCGTTCGCCGGCGGATGAGCCGGTTCTTCGACCAGGTCTCGCACTGCATCGTCACGCACGGCGGCACGGTGGAGAAGTTCGCCGGCGACGCGGTGATGGCCGCCTTCGGGATCCCGCTCGCGCACGAGGACGACGCGGAGCGCGCGGTCCGCGCCGGGCTGGCGACGCTCGAGCGGGTCACGGACCTCGGCTTCGAGGCCCGGGTCGGGATCGAGTCGGGCGAGGTGGTCGCCGACGACAGCGAGTCGACGTTCGCCACCGGCGAGGCCGTCAACCTCGCCGCGCGTCTCCAGCAGGCGGCGCAGCGGGGCGAGATCCTTGTCGGCCCGGGCACCGCGAGCCTCGTCCGCGACCGCGTCGAGCTCGAGCCGGTCGGCCCGCTCGACCTGCGCGGCTGGCGGGAGCCCGTGAACGCGCACCGGGTGCTGTGCGCGGTGGAGCTCGGCGCGCCCGTCCGTCCGCTCGCCGCACCGCTCGTCGGCCGCGAGACCGAGCTCGAGCTGCTCGAGAACTCGTTCCAGCGCACTGTGCGCGACCGGCGCGCCTCGCTCTTCACCATCTACGGCGACGTCGGCGTGGGGAAGAGCCGGCTCGCGCGCGAGTTCGCTGCGTCGGTCGAGGGCGCCACCGTCCTCTCGGGCCGCTGCCTGCCGTACGGCGAAGGCGTCACGTACTGGCCGCTCGCAGAGATGGTGAAGGCGTCCGCCGGGATCCGCGACGACGACCCGCTCGAGGAGGCCCACGAGAAGCTGCGCGCCTGCTGCGAGGACGAGGCCGTCGCCGACCTGCTCGGCCTCGCCGTCGGCGTCCTGGAGGCGGTCGAGGGCGAGCGCAACCAGCAGGAGATCGCCTGGGCCGGACGTGCCTGGGCGGAGCAGCTCGCGCAGGCACAGCCGCTCGTGCTCGTCTTCGAAGACGTCCACTGGGGTGAGGAGCCGCTGCTCGACCTGATCGAGCACCTCGCGGCCTGGGTGCGCGAGGCGCCGCTGTTCCTGCTCTGCCTCGCGCGCACCGAGCTGCTCGACGTCCGCCCGGCCTGGGGCGGCGGCCGCGTCCGCTCGACCGCGATCGAGCTCGAAGGGCTGCAACCGGGCGAGAGCGCACAGCTCGTCGAGGCGCTGACGCGCGAGCTCGAGCTCCCGATCGACACCGAGACCGTGCTCGCGAAGACCGAGGGCAACCCGCTCTTCGTCGAGGAGACGGTCCGCATGCTCGCCGAACGGCCGCGCGGCGGCGCCGAGCGGATTCCCGACACGCTGCAGGCCCTGATCGCCGCGCGCATCGACCGGCTGCCCATCCCGCAGCGGGTCCTGCTGCAGCGCGCCGCGGTGATGGGGCGGATCTTCATGAGCGGCGCGCTCGCGCACCTCTCGCCCGAGATCGAGAACGCAGGCGACGCGCTCGACGAGCTCCTGCTGCGCGACCTGCTCGTGCACGAGCAGCGTGCGACGATCAGCGGCGAGGATGCCTTCAAGTTCAAGCACGTGCTCATCCGCGAGGTCGCGTACGCCGGGCTCGCAAAGAGCGCCCGCGCCGAGCTGCACCGCGGCTTCGCCGGCTGGCTCGGCGAGCGTGCGGGCGACGAGCTCGTCGAGATCCGCGCCTTCCATCTCGACCAGGCAGCGGGGCTGCTCGGCGAGCTGGACGGCTCGGCCCCCGCGGACCTCGCCGAGGAGGCCGCGGAGGCGCTCACGCACGCCGCCCGGCGCGCGATGTCGCGCGAGGCGTACCGCAGCGCGCGCAAGCTCCTGCTCCGTGCGATCGACCTCGCGCCGACGCTCGAGCGCCGCTACCTCGCCGCCAGGGCGGCGTGGCGTCTCGCCGACATGACCGCGGTCGTGATCGAGATGAAGGAGGTGGCCGCGGCGGCGCACGCGGCGGGCGAGCTCCGGCTCGAGGGCCGCGCCCTGACCGCGCTCGCGGAGGGGACGCTGCACCACGCCGCCGACGCGCTGACGGCGCGGCGGCTCGTGGCCGACGCGGTCGAGGTGCTGCGCGACGAGCCGCCGGAGATCCGGTTCGAGCCGCTCTGGGTGGCGTCGCAGGTCGCGGCCTGGTTCGGCGACAGCGCCGAGTTCGAGTTCTGGGCGAAGCTCGCGCTCGAGGCCGCACGCGCGGCGGAGCGCAAGGATCTCGAGGCCGTCGTCACCCACGGCCTGGCGACCGCCTACATCAACCGGCTCGAGCTGGAGGAGGCCGCACCGCTCGTCGCACGGGCCGCGGAGCTCGCCGAGGCGAGCGGCAGCATCCTGGGGCGGGCGTCGTCGCTCAGCGTCCGCGGCTGGCTCGACCTGCTCAGTGACCGCCCGGCGGAGGCCGAGGCGGCGTTCACGGCCGCGCGCGAGCTGTACGCGGAGACGGGCAACACGACGCGGGAGGCGGTCGTCACCATGATGCTCTCGCGGACCGCGCTCGCAGAGGGCGACCTGGAACGGTCGGAGAAGCTCCTGCGCGACGCCGTGCGGACGCTGAAGGGGCTCCACGATCGCGGCTCCCTCTGCGAGGCGCAGCGCATGCTCGCGATGGTGCTCGTACGGAGAGGACGACTGGACGAGGCGGAGCGCTTCGCGCTCGAAGCCCGGGAGACGGTCGGGCCGGAGGACCGGGTCTCGCTGTCGACGACGAAGCTCGCGCTCGGAGTCGTGCGCGCGGCGCAGGGCCGCGACGACGAGGCGGAGGCGCTGCTGCGCGAGTCGGCGGACGCGCTCGCCACGTACGGGCTGCGCGCGCCCGAGCGGGAGGTGCTGTTCTACCTGGCCGAGTTCCTGCGTGAGCGCGGCCGCGACGACGAGGCGGCGCTCCACGAGGCGCGCTACGCCGAGCTCGCGCCGAGCAGCACCGCGCCGATCGCCTGAGTCGACGCGTCGTCCGGCGACTCGCTGATCACCGTCGCCGGCCGCTCGAAGCGGGCGAGCGCGTCGCGCAGCGGCTCCGCGCGGAGGGTTCCCTCGCCGTACGGAAGGTGCTTCGTCTCGTTCCGGTTCGCGTAGGCGATGTCCGAGAAGTGGATGTGGAACGGGACGCCCGGCGCGAGCTGCGCGTCCACACGCGCGAGCGGCGCCGCGAACGCTTCGACCTCCGTGAACGCGCCGTCGCTCGTCGCGTGCATGTGCGCGAAGTCGAGCACCGGTCGGACGAAATCCGTTCCGGCCGCGATCTCGAGCACGTCGTCGACGCTGCCGAGGTCGCGTACGCGTCCCATCACCTCGACGCCGAAGGGGACGAGCCGGTCCTTCGTCTCGAGCCGGGCGCGCAGGGCGCCGAGCTGGGAGACGACGTCGGCGATCGCCCGCTCCCGCTCACGGCCGAGGAAGAAGCCCGGATGGATGACGATCAGCTGAGCGCCGGCGGCCTTCGCGATGCCGGCGGTGTGGTCGAGCATCCCGAGCGCCATGTTGAACTTCTTGCCGCGGTCGGCGTGGCCCATGAACGCCGCCAGCGGAGCGTGCACCGACAGCACGATGCCGGCGGCGCGCAGGGCCGCTCCGAGCTGCGGCGCGGCGTCGTAGTCGAGCCAGAAGCCGCCGGCGAAGCCGATCTCGCAGGCCGTGTAGCCGGACGCGGCGAGCGCGGCGGCTGCGGCGTCGAACGTCTCGGCTTCCGGAAGCCCCGAGGGGCCGAATCGGGTGGCGCCCACGCGGGGAGCGTACGCGCCGGCGGTCAGAGGCCGAGCGCGAGCCCGACCCAGAGCAGCGCGACGGCGATGAGCGGGCCGGCGGCGGCCGCGAACGCGACGCGCTGGCCGCGGACGAGCCGGTAGGGCCGCGGCAGGGCGCGGTGGGCGAGCAGCGCGAGGAAGACGAGCACGAACGGCAGGAGCAGTGCGTTCAGGATCTCGACGTCGACGGCGAGGCGCACGAGCGAGCCGCTCGCGAGCACGAGCGCGGCGCCCGCTACGACGACGGCGACGTACAGCGCGTAGAAGGGCCGAGCGTGCCGGACAGAGCGGTTCAGGTCGCGCGGCTTGCCGAGCGCTTCGGCCACCGCCCAGGTGGCGGCGAGCGAGACGACGATGCCGGCGACGAGCGCCGCGCCGCCGATCCCGAGCGCGAGGATGACACGGCCGGCGGTGCCGCCGAGCGCGGGGGCGAGGGCGGTTGCGAGCTGGCCGATCGTGCGCAGCGGGCCCGCGCTGTGGAGGCGGGCGGCTGCGGCGACGAGCACGGCTCCCATCACGATCTGCGTCACGACCGCTCCGGCGACGACGTCGAGCCGGGCCACGCGGAGGTTCCGTGAGGTCAGCCCCTTCTGCACGATCGCGCTCTGCTGGTAGAAGATCATCCAGGGCATCACGACCGCGCCGACGTTCGCGGCGACGAGCGCGAGGTAGCTGTGATTCCCGAGCGGCTGCGACGAGACGAAGCCTCCGGCGACGGCGCCGACGTGGGGGTGGGCGAGCACCGCCGCGACGACGAAGACGAGCTCGAGCGAGCCGAGCACGAGCCCGACGACCTCGACGCGCCGGTAGCCGCCGGTGAGCACGAGCGCCACGAGCGCCGAGGCGGCGATCGGGACCGTCGCCGCCGGCGGCACGCCGAACAGCTCGCCGACGCCGGCGAGGCCGGCGAACTCGGTGACGAGAGCGCCGAGGACGGTGACGACGAGCGTGCCGACGGCAACCCCTGCCCATGCGCCGCCGAAGTGCTCGCGGATCAGCTCCGTGAACCCCTTGCCGGTCGTGATCGCAAGCCGCGCCGAGAGCTCCAGGACGACGATCAGCACCGGCACGAGGGCGAGCTGGACGAGCAGGAGCCGGTAGCCCCAGGTGGCCCCTGACTGGGCCGCTGTGACGACGCTGCCGGCGTCCGTGTCCGCGAGCATCACCATCAGACCCGGGCCCAGGACGGCCAGGAGAAGCGGGATGCGGGTAGCGCGCACGAGACCAGCCTGCGCGGCCCGTGGCCGGGCCGCATCCGCAGCCGACCCGGAGCGCGTTGCGGGGCTTCCGCAGGTTCCGTCCGACCCTTTCTCTACGGTTTTCCACATGGCCAAGCACCCCTCGCGGATCGACCTGCTCGAGCTGGACATCGACCTCCGCCTGACCGACCTCTGGCGGGAGGCAGCCGACATCTCGGAGTGGAGCCTCGACGTCGTCGCAGCCTTCATGCGGGCCGCCTACGGCAAGGGCTACTGCGACGCCCTGACCGAAGACTCGCCGGGCTCGCTCTGCCACGACCACGGCTACCGCGTGCCGGGCCGCACAAGCGCCTCGCGCGCCGCCTGAAGCCCCGGCCGGCGCAGCGGAACAACGGCCGCGACCAGGTCGCGACCTCGTCGCGACCTGGTCGCAGTCGTAGACCCGCGCCCCGGGGTACACTCTCGGCCGTGAAGCGGAGCCCGGCCCGCCTTGTCATTGCGCTCTCGGTGGCTGCGGTCCTCGCGGTCTTCATCCTCTACACCGCGATCGCGGGGAACGCGACGACCCAGCTTTCGCCGAGTGCGCTCCGGGGAGCGACCGGACACGTCGCGCTGATCGGGATGGTCGTCGGCAAGCCGACGGGCGACTCCCACAGCGTCGCGGGCATGCGGTTCCGGCTCAAGGACGTCAGCGGCACGTCGAGCGCGCGGGTGCTCGTCGACTACCACGGAAGCGTCCCCGACCTCTTCAAGCCGACCGCGCATGTCGTGCTCAGCGGCCGGCTCCAGAACGGCGTCTTCGTCGCCGACAACGGCTCGCTCGTGACGAAGTGCCCCTCGAAGTACGCGCCCGCGAACAGCAAGAAGACGTAGCTTGGCCGCGCTCGGCCGCGTCGCGCTCCTACTGAGCTTCGGTCTCGTCGCGTACGCGCTCGTCGCCGGCTCGTTCGCGGCGTACACGCGCCGCCGCCGCCTCGCTCTGTCGGCGCAGAACGCGCTCCTCGCGGCGTTCGGGACGACGCTCGTCGCCGCCGGCGTGCTGCTCTCGGCGCTTGCCCGGCACGACTTCTCGTTCGTCTACGTGGCCGCCCACACGAGCCGCTCGCTGCCGCTCGGCTACACGCTGTCCGCCTTCTGGGGCGGCCAGGAGGGATCGCTCCTGCTCTGGCTCGTGATCCTCACCGGCTACGCCGCGCTGGCCGTGTGGCTGAACCGCCGGTCGCGCGAGCTGATCGCGTGGGTCGTGCCGGTGCTCGGCGGCGTCGCCCTCTTCTTCGCCTTCATGCTCTGCTTCGTCTCGAGCCCGTTCGGCAAGGCGGTCGCACCCGCGGACGGCGCGGGGATGGTGGCGAGCCTGCAGAACCCGTACATGCTCGCCCACCCGCCGATGCTCTATCTCGGCTACGTCGGGCTGACCATCCCGTTCGCGTTTGCGATGGGCGCGCTCCTCTCCGGTCGCACCGACGAGCGCTGGATCGTCGCAACACGCCGCTGGACGCTCGCCGCGTGGACATTCCTCGGCGTCGGCCAGCTGCTCGGGGCCCACTGGGCGTACGTCGAGATCGGCTGGGGCGGCTACTACGCCTGGGACCCGGTCGAGAACGCAGCGCTGATGCCGTGGCTCGCGGCGACCGCGTTCCTGCACTCGGTGATGATCCAGGAGAAGCGCGGGATGCTGAAGGTCTGGAACATGGTGCTCGTCGCGCTCGCATTCAACCTGTCGATTCTCGGCACGTTCCTCACGCGCTCGGGCGTCGTCAACTCGATCCACTCGTTCTCGCAGAGCCCGATCGGCGGCTGGTTCCTGTCCTTCATCGTCGGCTGCGTCGTCTTCTCGGTCGTGATCATCTACCTGCGCCTTCCGCTGCTGCGCGCGCGGACGAAGCTCGAGTCGCTCGTCTCGCGCGAAGCGACGTTCCTCTACAACAACCTCCTGCTCGTCGCGCTTGCGCTGACGATCCTCTGGGGCGTGATGTACCCGTTGCTGACGCAGGCGGTGACGGGGGAGACGCGCTCGGTGTCGAAGCCGTACTACGACTTCTTCCTGCACAGCTTCGGCTTGCCGCTGCTGCTGCTGATGGGGATCGGGCCGCTCGTCGCGTGGCGGCGGGCGTCGCTCCGCGCGCTCGGCAAGACATTCATCATCCCCGCCGTCGCAGCCGTCGTCACCGGAGTGGCGCTCATCGCCGTCGGCCTCGGCAGCTCGACGCCCGGCTTGCTCGCGTACACGTTCTCCGCGTTCGTGTTCGCGTCGATCGTGCTCGAGTTCACCCGCGGCACGCTCGCCACCGGGTCGCTCTGGCGGCTCGTCGGCAAGAACCGGCGCCGGTACGGCGGCTACGTCGTCCACGCGTCGGTGCTCCTGCTCGCGATCGGCATCGCCGGCTCGAGCGCGTACCAGACGATCCGCGAGCGCGGCCTGAAGGTGGGCCAGTCGATGGAAGTCGCCGGGTACACGCTCACGTACCGCTCGCTCGAGAACACCCAGCATTCGAACTCGCAGTCGACGAGCGCGACGGTCGACGTCACGCGGGGCCGCACCCATGTCGCGACCCTTCACCCCGGGAAGAGCTTCTTCCCGGTCGAGCAGGACTTCGGCAACGACGTCTCGATCTACCACGACCCGCGCAATCTCGGCGACGTGTTCACGATCGCCGACCAGTTCGACAAGAACGGGACGCTCTTCCTCAAGGTGCTCGTGAAACCGCTCGTGAACCTCGTCTGGGCTGCAGGCGTCCTGTTCGTCTTCGGCTCGCTCGTCGCCCTCTGGCCCGATGCGGTCGAGCAGCGCCGGCTGGCCCAGCGCTACGAGGGTGCTGCCGCGGCGAGGACGTGACGGCGCTCGCGCTCGCCCTCGGTGCCGTGCTCGCGGCCCTCGTCGTCGTGTTCGTCGCACGCCCGTTCCTGCGCGAGCCCGCGCCCGTGAGCGACCGCCTCGACGAGCAGGGCGCGGTCGACCGGCTCCGCCTCGAGCTGCTCGAGGAGCGCGACCGGGCGCTCTCCGCGCTCAAGGAGCTCGAGTTCGACCATCGCACCGGGAAGGTCACCGACGACGACTACCGGGAGCAGGTCGGGCCGATGCGGCGCCGCGCTGCGGAGACGCTGCGGGCGCTGGAGCCGCGGGCGGAGCCCCGGGCGGCGCAGGTCGGCAGCGGCCGCTAGCGGAGCGCGGGGAGGGACGGCTGTGCGCGCGCCGAAAGTGTCCGCCATGGCGCGCCGCGTCCTGCTCCTGCTTGTCCTCGCGTTGGGACTTGCGGCACCTGCGCTCGCCGGTGACGGCCTCGGGCAGCAGAAGGCGAGCCTCGACGCGAAGCTCGCGGCGGTCCAGGCGAAGATCGCCCGGGAGCATGCGCTCGAGTCGAGCCTGAACGGGCAGATCGGCGGGCTCACGACGCAGATCCACTCGCTCGAGGCGCGTGTCGGCGACGTGTCGAGCCAGCTTTCGGCGCTCCAGACCGATGTCGCGCTGCACCAGCGACGGCTTGCGAAGCTCGACGAGCTCTACCGCCTGCAGACGATCCGTCTCCGCAATCTCCGGCACGAGTACACGATCTCGGTGCAGCGGCTCGACGAGCGCCTCGTCACCATCTACAAGCAGAGCAGCCCGTCGACGGTCGACGTCCTCCTGGCGGCCCGCAGCTTCCAGGACGTGCTCGACGAGTTCGACTACCTCGGCGCGATCGCGGCGCAGGACAAGAAGGTGGCCGCGCAGGTGGCGACGGCCAAGCACGCCGTCGTGCTCGCCCGCGCCAAGACGGCGGCCGTGCGCCGGGGGCTGCAGCAGGAGACCCGCGTGATCAACGCGCGTGCGCAGCAGCAGGCGATCTTGTTCGGCGAGCTCGTCTCGAGCCGCGACAAGCTGGCAACGACGCGTGCCGGCAAGTCGCACGCACTGGTCGTGACGAAGGCACAGGAGCAGTCGGAGATCCAGGAGTCGCAGGCGATCCAGGCGGCGAGCGCCGCGATCGCCGCGAAGCTGCAGGCCGGCTCGTCGAGCTCGGGCCCGGCGGCGGCGCCGTCGGCTGCCGGCTTCATCTGGCCGGTGTCGGGCCCGATCACGAGCCCGTTCGGCATGCGCTGGGGAACGCTCCATCCGGGCATCGACATCGGCGTCCCGACGGGCACGCCGATCCACGCCGCCGCCGCCGGCACCGTCGTCTACTGCGGCTGGGAAGAGGGCTACGGCAACCTCGTCGTGATCGACCATCACAACGGCCTCGCGACGGCGTACGGTCACCAGACGCGGGTCGCCGTGAGCTGCGGGCAGAACGTCAGCCAAGGCGAAGTAATCGGCTATTCGGGCTGCACGGGTTTCTGTACGGGTCCTCACGTTCACTTCGAAGTGAGAGTCAACGGGGCGCCGGTTGACCCTCTCGGCTATCTCCCGTGATGTGACTTCGCGACCTGGTTTCAACCAGGTCGCAGCCGTCAGCTACGTCACGTGAAACGTCTGTAGCAAGAGAAACACGTTGAGGCTGACGATCAGCCCGGCGACCCCGACAGCTGCGACCGTGGTCGCGCGCGTGTTCACGAGCACGCCCATCACGCGGCGGCTCGACGTGAAACGCACGAGCGGCACGAGGGCGAAGGGGATGCCGAAGGAGAGGATCACCTGGCTCAGGATGAGCGTCCGTGACGGGTTGGCGCCGAGCGCGATGACGACGAACGCCGGCACCATCGTCACGAGCCGCCGCACCATGATCGGGATGCGGCGCCGGATGAAGCCCTGCATCACGACCTGGCCGGCGAGCGTGCCCACCGCGGAGCTCGAGAGGCCGGAGGCGAGCAGCGCGACCGCGAACAGCGCGCTGGAGGCGCCGCCGAGCAGAGGCTCGAGCGTCCGGTGCGCGCCCTCGAGCGACTGCACGTGGTGGAGCCCGCTCTTGAAGAACGTGCTCGCAGCCATGACGAGCATGGCGACGTTGATCAGCCCGGCGATCGTCATGGCGACGACGACGTCGACGAAGGTGAAGCGCATCAGCCGTTTCGCCTGCGCGTCGTTCTCGGGCCGGATCCGGTCCTGCATGAGCGCCGAATGGAGCCAGATCACGTGCGGCATCACGGTCGCGCCGAGGATGCCGACGGCGAGCAGCACCGACTCGTTGCCCTTGAGGCCCGGGACGAAGGCGTGGTGGGCTACCGCGCCCAGGTTGGGCCGGGCGTAGAAGAGCTCGACGACGTAGCACGCGCCGATCACGAGCACGATCACGACGATCGTCGCCTCCAGCGGCCGGAAGCCGAACCGCTGCAGGCCGAGGATCAGGAAGGCGGCCACGGCGGTCACGAACGCCGACGGCAGGAGCCCGATCCCGACGAGCAGATGCAGGCCGATGGCCGCGCCGAGGAACTCGGCGAGGTCGGTGGCGATGGCGATCAGCTCCGTCTGCACCCAGAGGCCGAGCGTCACCGAGCGGGAGAACTCGTCCCGGCAGACCTCGGCGAGGTTGCGGCCGGTGGCGACGCCGAGCTTGGCCGACAGCCACTGCACGAGCATCGCCATCAGGTTCGAGGCGACGATGACCCAGACGAGCATGTACCCGAAGCGCGAGCCGCCGGCGATGTTCGTGGCGAAGTTGCCCGGGTCGATGTATGCGACCGACGCGATGAAGGCGGGGCCGAGGAAGGGGAGGAGACGAAGAGGGCCGACACCCCGAAGTGCGCGCTGGCCCCGGGCATGGGCCGCCTCGACGCTCTCGCCCTGAGTCACTCCCACAAAAGTTAGACTAGCCTAAATTCTCCCTCCGGGTGAGGGCTCGCCGAGGTGGAGGAGGCGCAGGTCGGGAAGCTCGCGCCAGCGCTCGTCGAGGTCGAAGCCGTAGCCGACGAACAGCTCGTCCGGCACGACGAAGCCGACGTAGCGGACGGGCAGGTCGTCGACCAGCCGGCGGTAGGGCCGGTCGAGCAGGGTCACCGCGGCGATCGAGCGCGGCTTCCGCAGCTCGAACGTCCGCACGAGGTAGTTGAGGGTGAGCCCGGTGTCGATCACGTCCTCGACGACGATGACGTCGCGGTCGAGGATGTCGGCGTCGAGGTCCTTGAGCACGCGGATCTGCTCATGGCCGCCCATCTGGGCGCTGCCGTAGCCGGCCAGCTCGACGAAGTCGAGGCCGTGGAGCATCGGCATCGCCCGCGAGAGGTCGGCGAGGAAGACGAAGCTCGCCTTCAGGGAGCCGACGAGGATCGGCTCGCGGCCCGCATAGTCGCGGGCGATCTCGGCTCCGAGCTCGCGCACGCGCGCACCGAGCTCGTCGGCCGACAGGTAGACCTCCCCGATGCGCGGGTCCGCGGCTTCTCCTCTATGACGCCAGGTCGAGATGGAAGTGCTGCGCGAGGCGTTCCAGGTCCCGCTTGTAGAAGAGCTTGATCTTGACGTTGGGATACCGCTCACGCAGCTTTCGGAGCTTCCGGTTCTTGCGGGTCACAAGCGACTGCTTCATCACGGTGAGCTCGACGTAGAGATCCTGGTCGGGGAGGTAGAAGTCCGGGGCGAACGCTTCGGTGACCCGCCCGTCTTCGTCCTCTTCGAGGACAAACGTGGTCGGCTCGTACTGCCACGGCACGCCGTAGTAGTCGAGGACCTTCGCGCACTCGAGCTCCGCCTGGCTCGCGAAACGCGGCGGCTCGGTGCCCCGGTATACCTGGAAAGCAGGGGTGTCGAGCCCCATCTCGAGCCACGCTAGCGGCACGGTCGGACGACCCCCGCGCGCCTCCCCGGATGGCGAGCCGGACGACGTGGTAAACAGGGGCTGATGGCACGCATCAGCCTCGTCCCCCAGAAGCGCGAGTTCTTCGACCTCTACAACCGTGCCGCCGCGAACGCCGTCGCGATCGCAGGGGCCCTGATCCAGCTGCTCGAGCAGTTCCCGGACGGGAGCGCCGAGCGGGCGCGCGAGATCAAGGAGCTCGAGCACGAGGGCGACCGGCTCACGCACGAGGTCGTCGATCTGCTCAACCGGACGTTCGTGACGCCGTTCGACCGGGACGACATGTACCGGCTCGCAGGCGTGCTCGACGACATCTGCGACCACATCGACGAGGCCGCCGGCAAGGTCGTCGACTACGGCGTGCGCGACGTCCGCGAGCAGGCGCGCCGCCAGGCGGACATCATCCACCGCTCGGCGAAGAAGCTCTGCGAGGCGATCAACCGGCTCGAAGGCTTCAAGGACTCCCGCCGCCAGCTGATCGAGCTGCGCGAGCTCGAGGACGAGGGCGACCGGATCTCGCATGACGCCATCGCCGAGCTGTTCACCGGCAAGGTCGACGCGCTCACACTCGTCCGCTGGAAGGACATTCACGAGCAGCTCGAGGAAGCCGTGGATGCCTGCGAGAACGCGGCGGACGTGCTCGAAGCGATCCTCGTCAAGAACCGCTGATCCGGCGTGAGCGGCAACCTGCTGCTCGCGGTCGTCATCGTCGTCGGGCTTGGCTTCGACTTCACGAACGGCTTTCACGACACGGCGAACTACGTGGCGACGTGGGTCGGCACGCGCGCGCTCGCGCCCCGCACGGCCGTCGCGGTGTCGGCGGCGGCGAACCTCGCCGGCGCGTTCGTGACCACCGCCGTCGCGAAGACGGTCGCGAAAGGGATCATCGACACCGGCCTCGCCACGAACGAGACCGTGCTTGCCGCGTTGTTCGGCGCCGTCGTGTGGAACCTCGTGACGTGGCGGCTGGGGCTGCCGTCCAGCTCGACGCACGCGCTCATCGGCGGGCTCGTGGGTGCGGCCCTCGTACAGTCGGGCTCGAGCGGCGTGCAGTGGCGGGGCATCTGGGAGAAGGTCGTGCTGCCCGGTGCCGTGTCACCGGTCGTCGGGTTCGCCGTCGCGTTCGTGCTCGTCGTCCTCATCTACCGGTTGTTCGGGTGGTTGACGCCGGGCGTTGCGAACCGCAGCTTCCGCCTCGGACAGCTCGTGTCAGGGACGTGGGTGGCGTTCACGCACGGCGCAAACGACGCGCAGAAGACGATGGGAGTGATCGCTCTCGCGCTTTACACCAACGGGAACATCTCGCACTTCTACATCCCCGTCTGGGTGAAGGTGGCGGCGGGGCTGACGATCGCGGCCGGCACGTACGCCGGCGGCTGGCGGATCATCCGGACGCTCAGCCAGCGGATCTACAAGCTCCAGCCGGAGCACGGGTTCGCCGCCCAGCTCGCCGCCGGCTCGACCCTGTTCGTCGGCACCCATTTCGGCTTCCCGATCTCGACGACGCACGTGGTCACCGGCTCGGTGATGGGCGCCGGCGCGACCCGCCGCTTCTCCGCGGTCAAGTGGGGGGTGGCCGGCAGCATCGGCGTCGCGTGGCTGCTGACGCTCCCCGCCGCCGCCCTCGTCTCCGCGGCGCTCTACTACCCGGTGCACGCCTTGTTCTAGTGTTCCCCGCATGCCGTTGACCAACGGGCGACCGTTCACCATCGTCCAGTTGTCCGATCTGCATTGCGGCCAGCAGTTCTTCCTGCCGAACCTGCTCGAGCGCGCCGTGTCCGAGGTGAACGACCTCGCACCGGACGTCGTCGTCGTCTCCGGCGACCTCACGTCGCACGGATTCAAGGACGAATACGCGCTCGCGAAGGGCTACCTCGAGGAGATCGAGTGCGCTTCGATGGTCGTGATCCCGGGCAACCACGACTCGCGCAACGTCGGCTACGTCCACTTCGAAGAGCTGTTCGGCGAGCGCAACTCCGTGCTCCGGCTCGGCGCCACGACGATTGTCGCCGTCGACTCGACGGAGCCGGATCTCGACAACGGGCAGATCGGGCGCGGCCGCTACAGGTGGATAGAGGAGCAGTTCGCGGAGGCCGCGGACCTGAAGGTGTTCGTCCTCCACCACCACCTGCTGCCCGTACCGGGCACGGGGCGCGAGCGGAACATCGTCAACGACGCCGGCGACGCGCTCGAGTGCCTCCAGCGCTCCGGCGTGGATCTCGTCCTCTGCGGGCACAAGCACGTGCCGTACGCCTGGCGGCTGGAGGATCTGTTCGTCGTGAATGCGGGCACCGTCTCCTCGGCGCGGCTGAGAGGCCACGGCCGTCCCTGCTACAACGTCGTCGAGGTCTCCGGCAGCCATGTCGACGTCTGGCGAAAGTATCCGTTTCACGAGCAGGAGCGCATCATCCAGTTCTCGACGGACTCGAAGACATTCGAGAAGTACACGGCCCGCATCGAGGGCGAGGTGACGTCCCGGTGAGGGCGATCGTGCTGATCGACGGCGAGCACTACGCCCCGGTCGTACGCGACGCGCTCGCGGCGCTGCCGTACGACGTCGTCGGCGCGCTGTTCGTCGGCGGCACGGAGAAGCTGCGCGGCGGCGACGACTACGGCGTGCCGCTCGTGGCGGCGCTCGACGAGACGGAGGCGGATCTCGTCGTCGACCTCTCCGACGAGCCGGTGCTCGGCCCGCGCGAGCGCTTCCTCTGGGCGTCGCGGTCGCTGGCGCTCGGGCTGCCGTACGTGGGCGCCGACTTCCGGTTCGAGCCTCCCGTGCTGCACGACGCGCCGGTGCCGTCGCTCGCCGTGATCGGGACCGGCAAGCGCGTCGGCAAGACGGCGGTGACCGGTCATGTCGCCCGCCTGCTGGCCCGCGACCGTGACGTCGTCGTCGTGTCGATGGGGCGGGGAGGCCCGCCGGAGCCGGAGCTGCGGCGGACGGCCCCCGCTGTCGGCGAGCTCGTCGAGCTCGCCCGCGCCGGGCGCCACGCGGCGTCCGACTACCTCGAGACCGCGGTCTTCGCAGGCGTGCCGTCCGTCGGCTGCCGCCGGGCAGGCGGCGGCCTGGCCGGCGCGCCGTTCGACTCGAACGTCCTGGAAGGCGTACACGCCGCCGCCGCGCTCGAGCCCGACCTGCTCGTGCTCGACGGGAGCGGCGCCGCTCTGCCGCCGATCGCCGCGCAGGCGCGCATCCTCGTCACGAACGCCGCGCACGACGTCCGCGACGGCCTCAACGCGTATCGCGTGCTCGTCTCCGACCTCGTCGTGGACACCGGCGGCGCCGATCATGCCGCGATCCGTCAGATCAAGGACGTGCCCGTCGTGCGCGCCGAGCTCCGCCTGCGCCCGGCGGAGCCGCTCCGCGGCCGCCGCACCGCCGTCTTCACGACCGGCCCGGCTCCCACCGGCCACCTCGAGGGCGACGTCGTCCACGTCTCCCGCAACCTCGCGCACCGCGACGCTCTACGGGCCGAGCTCGCGCAGGTGGACGCGGAGGTATACCTCGTGGAGCTGAAGGCGGCCGCGATCGACGTCGTCGCCGAGGTCGCACTCGCGCGCGGAGCCGAGCTCGTCCTTGCGGCGAACGACGTCGTCGCCGACGGCCTCGACGAGCTCCTGCCCGACCTCGTTCCCATCGGGGCGCGCGCATGACGGAGGCGCGGAGGATCACGCCGCTGCCGCTCGGCGGCGAGCACGGCCTGCCCTACTCGCGCGGGCTGATGGCGCGCGCTCTGATCGCCGTGGGCGTCGCGCCCGATCGCGCCTACGTGCTCGCCCGGCGTGTCGCCGACGAGCTCGCGGCGCGCGGCTGCGACGTCATGGAGCTCGAGCTGCTCGGCACGCTGGCCGTCGAGAGCCTGGGCGAGGTCGAGGGCCGCGAGGCGGTGCGGCAGCTGCGCCGCTACCAGGAGCTGCGCGACCTCGAGCGGCCGCTCGTCATCCTCGTCGGCGGCGCAACCGGCACCGGCAAGTCCACCATCGCGACCGAGATCGCGTACCGGCTCGGTATCACGCGCGTCACGTCCACGGACTTCGTCCGGGAGACGATGCGCGCCTTCTTCTCGCACGAGTTCATGCCGTCGATCCACTACTCGAGCTTCGAGGCGGACGCGGCCGCGCCCGGCGCGGACGACCCGCTCATCGCGGGCTTTCTCGAGCAGTCGCGCCAGGTTCTCGTCGGCGTGCGCGCCTCGATCGAGCGTGCGCTGCACGAGGGATGGTCGATGGTGCTCGAAGGCGTCCATCTCGTTCCCGGACTGCTACCCCTGCTCGACGGGCACGCGCTCGTGACGGCATGCGTCGTGAAGATCGAAGACGAGAGCGCGCATGCCCAGCATTTCTTCATGCGCGAGGCGGGCACCGAGCGGCCGATGGTGAGGTATCTCGACCGGTTCGGAGAGATCCGGCGCCTGCAGCGGTTCATCGTCGAACGGGCAGAGTGCGAAGGCGTGCCGGTGATCGAGAACGAGAATGCCGAGCGCGCGACCCGCGCGGTCGCCGACCTCGTCCTCTCGGCTGTGGAGCGCGTCGGGGAGCCCGTGTGACCGAGACCCACATCGAGCCGGCCGCCGAGCCTGCACCGGCCGGCCAGCTGGAGCCCTGCCTCTGCCAGACCTACCTCCGGGCGACGGAACGGGCGGCGTTCGCCGCGGCGCGCTGGCTCGGCCGCGCCGACCAGGCGGCGGCCGAGGAGGCCGCCGCGAACGAGATGGCCGCGATGCTCGAGCTGCTGCCGATCCACGGCCGTGTCGTGCTCGGCGCGGTCGACGACGTGGGCGGCCTGCGCGCCGGTGCGACGTTCGGCGCCGGCAGCCTCGAGGTCGACCTGGCGCTCGACCCGCTCGAGGGCCGCGGCGTCGTCGCGCGCGGCGGCAACGGCGCGATGTCGATGATCGCCGTCGGCGAGCCGGGGCACCTGATGACGCTGCCGCAGATGTACATGCGCAAGATGGCGGTCGGCCCGCGTGCACGCGGCTCCATCGACCTGTTGCGCCCCATGGCCGAGAACATCCAGGCGATCGCCGACGCGTTCGGCCGCCGCGTCAACGACGTGACGACGATCGTGCTCGACCGCCCCCGCCACCACGATCTGATCGAGGAGATCCGTGCCGCCGGGGCCCGCATCAAGCTGATCCCCGACGGCGACGTCACCTCGTCCATCTCCGCCGCGATCCGCGGCACGAACGACCATCTCGCGGTCGGGATCGGCGGCACGCGCCAGGCCGTGCTCTCCGCAGCCGCGCTGCGCTGTCTCGGCGGCGAGCTCCAGGCGCAGTTCTGGCCGACCTCGCGCGGCGAGATCGACGAGCTGCGCGAGCTCGGGATCGAGGACTACGGGCGCGTCTTCCGCACCGAGGATCTCGCCCCCGGCGAGGTGATCGTGGCCGCGACCGGCGTCTCGAACGGCGACCTGCTGCGCGGCGTCCGCTTCCTCGCCGACAGCGCGCGCACGCATTCGCTGCTCATGTGCACCCGGTGCAACTGGGTGCGCTTCGTCGACGGCATCCACTTCTTCGCCCGGGAACGGCGCGAAGAGGTTCGGCTGCTCGGCTTCTAGCGCGAGAGCGAACCTGCGGTTCGCACTCGTTCAGGTTGTGCTCCGCAGAGCGGACGCCGGCCGAGCCGTCGTCCTCTTGTGGCTCGGGGCGCCGGCTACCGTGGCACGGCCGGTGGCGGCTGCGCCGTCCCCGTCCGCGCGGATTCGGCCTCCGGGTAAGCCGGCTTCGCCCGGCTTACCCTCTGGCCTCTGGCGGCAGCGGCGGGCGAACGGTCTGAGCCCGCGCTGCTTCGCGCTGGTCGTGCCTTCTCCCGGCCCGCAGGAAGAGCCAGGCCAGCACGACCACGATCAGCACCGGGACGACGGCGGAGGCAAGGAGGACGCCGTTCATGACCGCAGAGTTGCCGCTGGCGAGCACCGAGCCATCGTAGCCCGCCGCGCCTGACACGAGCCCATGGCCACACCAGTGGCCAGCCTCCGCGGTTACTGAGGCATCCGCTCCGGGGCCGCATGCCGCTCGCGCTCGTCGTGCCTTCTCCTCGCCCGCAGGAAGAGCCAGACGAGCACGATCACGACCAGCGCCGGGATGACAGCGGAGGCGAGGAGAACCAGCTCGGCGACGTGGCCGCTCACGGACACGGGGCTATCGTAACCCCCGTCTCTGACACCAGGCCATGGCTACACTGGCCCTCATGCCCAGCAAGAACGAGGTGCTCGAGGCGCTACGCCAGGTCGAAGATCCCGAGCTCGGGATGGACATCGTCGACCTGGGCCTGCTCTACGACGTCGAGATCGAGGGCGCGAAGGTGAAGATCACCTACAGCCTCACCTCGATGGGCTGCCCCGCCGGGCCGCTGATCGCGTCGGACATCGACCGGACCGCGCGTGAGGTGCCCGGGGTCGAGGACGTCGACCTCGAGCTGATCTTCGACCCGCCGTGGACGCCCGACCGGATGTCGGAAGACGCGAAGTTCATCCTCGGCTTCGGCTAGGCCCCCGCCGCTTTCTTTCCCGCGCCGTGGCCGCCCCGATCCTCTTCATCGGTGAGACGCTCGTCGACCTGACCTGCGAGCACCCGGTCGCGGACTGGTCGCAGGCGGACTCGTTCGTCCCGCATTGCGGTGGCGCGCCGACGAACGCTGCGATCGTGGCCGCGCGCTGCGGCGCGGCGGTTGCGCTCGGGGGCGGTGTCGGCGACGACCAGTGGGGGCGCTGGCTCGAGGCGCAGCTGCTCGCGGAGCGGGTCGACCTGCGCTGGTGGGCGCGCCTGCCGGGCGTGCAGACGGCGGTCGCGTTCGTCGCGATCGACGAGGACGCCGTGCCGGACTTCGTCATCTACGGACAGGGCATCGAGCCGGCGCTTCTGGCGCTGGCGCCGAAGCTCGACGAGGCGATCGGCGCGTGCGCGGCGGTCGAGCTCGGCTCGAACACGTGTGTCGGCGAGCGGGAGCGCGCTGTGTCGGAGCGGGCGCGCGAGCTCGCGCTGAGCAGCGGCAAGCCGGTCGTCGTGGACGTGAACCTTCGCCTCCACCGCTGGCCGGACGCGGAGGCCGCACTCGCGGTCATGCGCGACGTGTGCACAGGCGCGTTCCTCGTCAAGGTGAGCGGCGAGGAGGCTCGCCTGCTCACGGGCGAGACGGAGCCGGCCCGTGCGGCGGAGCGGCTCTGCGCCTCGCTCGGCGCCCGCCTCACCGTCGTCACGCTCGGAGCGGACGGGGCGCTGCTGCGCGGCGCCGCCCGCGCAGACGTGGCAGGCAGGCCGGCCCGGGTCGTCGACACGACGGGAGCCGGGGACGCCGTGACAGGCGTGCTCGTGGCCGCGCTCGCGGCGTCCGGCTTCGACCCGGAAGCCGCCGCGGAGGCGCTTCCGCGCGCCGTCGCCGTGGCGGCGCGGTCGACCGAGGCGTACGGCGCCGTCGAGGCGCTGCGGGGCTCTCTCTAGGCCGGCAGCTCCCCACGCGGGACGTCCTGGTCGAGCTGGTACGCACTCTCGCCGTGCATCGCCGCATCGAGTCCCCGCTCCGCCTCCGCGCCCACGCGCACCGGTGTGACGAAGTCGATCACGCGCAGCATCGCGTACGTGAACACGAAAGCGTATGCGGACGCCCCGAAGTCGGCCGCCAGCTCCTTGCCGAAGAATGCCCCGGAGCCGTGAATCAGGCCCTGCGCGCCGTTCGGGTTGATCGCCGTACTCGCGAAGACGCCGAGCAGGATGATCCCGAGCGTGCCACCCACGCCGTGGACGCCCCAGACGTCGAGCGCGTCGTCCCAGTGCAGCTTGTTCTTCAGCTGGATCGCGTAGTAGCAGACGACCCCCGCAGTGATGCCGATCAACACGGAGGCGTAGATCGGCACGTACCCCGCCGCCGGCGTGATGCACGCGAGACCGGCGACGGCGCCGGTCAGGAGGCCGACGAAGTGCGGTTTCTTCGCGTACCACCACTCGACGAACAGCCACGTGACCGCCGCGAAGGAGGCGGCGATGTCGGTGTTCAGGAAGGCGGTCGCCGTGATGTCGTCGACCTTCAACTCGCTCCCCGCGTTGAAGCCGTACCACCCGAACCACAGCAGGCCCGTGCCCAATGCGATGAACGGGATGTTGTGCGGCACGTCGAAGAACTTCCGCCTGCCGACGTAGAGAACGGACGCGAGCGCCGCCCAGCCCGCACTCGCGTGCACGACGATGCCGCCTGCGAAGTCGCGGACACCCCACTGCGCGAGTAGACCGTTGCCCCAGACCATGTGCACGAACGGGTAGTAGACGAACAACTGCCAGACGACGAGGAAGATGAGGAAAGCCTTGAAGGTGACCCGGTTCGTGAACGCGCCCGTGATCAGCGCGGGAGTGATGATCGCGAACATCATCTGGTAGGCGATCAGCACGGTGAGCGGGATTCCCGACGGCGCATAGATCGAATGCGGACTCACATGGCGCAGAAAGGCGACGTGGAAGTTCCCGTAGATGCCGTCGGCGCCGCCGCTGAAGCACAGCGAGTAGCCGACGAGCCACCAGAGCACGGTCGTGATGCCCATCGAGGCAAAGCTCTGGATCATGATCGTCAGCGTGTTCGAGCGGCCCACCAGTCCTCCGTAGAAGAAAGCGAGCCCCGGCGTCATCAACATCACGAGGCTTGCCGCGAGAAGCATGAAGCCGGTGTTGGCACCGTTCATCTCGTCCTCCTGTCGCGTCCCGAATCCGGCCTCGATGATCGCGATGCCGCCGGACGCCGCGGCGCCGGCGTCCGGGGCTGAAGGAGGTTTGGGCTACTCCGGGATGCGCAGGACGATCTTGCCGAGCTGCTGACCCGCCTCGAGGCGCGCGTGCGCGGCCTGGATCTCGGCCAGCGGCAGCACCTCGTCCACGACCGGTCGCACGCTGCCGTTTGCGATCAGCTCGTACACGGCTTCGAAGTCCGCCTTCGTGCCCATCGTCGAGCCGAGGATCGTCAGCTGCTTCCACCAGACGCGGTGCAGGGCGGCGGGCGGGTTCGGCCCGCTCGTCGCACCGCACACGGCGATCCGGCCCTCGACCGCGGCGATGTCGAGCGACGTCCGCCACGTCGCCGCGCCGACGTGGTCGACGACGACGTTCGCGCCGCGGCCGCCGGTCGCCTCACGGACGGCCGCCTTGACGTCGCCGTCGGCGTGGTTCACGACCGCCTCCGCGCCGAGCTCGCGTGCGCGCGCGAGCTTCTCGTCGCTCGAGGACGTGACGATCGCGTGCGCGCCGAGCGCTCTTGTCAGCGCGAGTGCCGCCGTGGAGACGCCGCTGCCGATCCCCCAGATGAGCACCCATTCGCCCGGCTGCAGATGGGCGCGCGTGACGAGCATCCGGTAGGCGGTCTCGAACACGAGCGGAAACGCGGCCGCGTCCTCGAACGAGAGTCCGTCGGGGAGCGGGTAGACGTTCGTCGCCGGCACCGCGATCAGCTCCGCGTTCGTGCCGTCGCCGTGCTCGCCGATCACGTGGATCCTCCCGTGCCCGGCCTCGATCCCGGGGTTGAGCACAACCGGCTGCCCCGGCTCGAAGCCCTGCACGCCCTCGCCGAGCGCCTCGACGACCCCGGCGCCGTCCGCGCCCAGGATGCGCGGCTTCGGCACCGACGGCTGACCCTTGCGGATCCAGATGTCGAGATGGTTGAGCGCCGAGGCGCGCAGCCGGACGAGCACCTCACCCGCCGCCGGCACCGGATCCGGCGCTTCCTCGAGCACGAGCACCTCCGGCCCGCCGTCACTGTGGATACGAACCGCGCGCATGAGGAGCAGACTATCCACGTGAGGGCCGACGACCTCCAGGAACTCGCCGACCGGCTCGGCCTCGACGCGGTCGGCGCAGCCCCGGCGGCTCCGTACCTCGGGACCGAACGGCTCATCCGCGAGCGGCGCGCACGCGGCCTCTTCGCCGACATGAAGTTCACGATGGCCAGGCCCGAGGAGTCGTGCCATCCTGAGAAGCTCCTGCCCGGCGCGCGGATGGTCGTCTCGGCCGCGCTCGGCTACTACGCGCCCGAGCCGGAGCGCCCGCCCGGTCACGGACGCCTGCCCCGCTACACGTGGCACGACGCGTACGCGGAGCTGCGCGAGAAGCTCGACGCGCTCGGCCGCGCACTCGGCGGTGCCTATCGAGTGCTCGTCGACGCGAACCAGCACGTCGACCGGGAGGGCGCAGCCCGCAGCGGCGTCGGCTTCTACGGCAAGAACACGCTCCTGATCACGCAGCGGCACGGCTCGTGGGTCGTCCTGGGGACGCTCGTCACCGACGTCGAGCTGGAGCCGACGCCGCCGCTCGACCTCGACTGCGGTGCGTGTCGGCTGTGCATCGACGCCTGCCCGACGGGCGCGCTCGACGAGCCGGGCACGCTCGACGCGGGACGCTGCCTCTCGTACTGGACGCAGGCCGCCGCGCCGATCCCCGAGGACTACCGCGCGCACCTGGGCGCACAGGTGTACGGCTGCGACATCTGCCAGGACGTCTGCCCGTGGAATCGCGGCGTCGAGAAGCGCCGCGGTGGCTCGGCGCTCGACGGGCGCGACGAGCCGCACGTGTCGCTCGTCGACTGGCTGCGTACGGACGCGTCGGAGCTGGCGCGCCGCTACGACCGCCTCTACGTGCCGCGCAACGACGCGCGCTGGCTGCGCCGGAACGCGCTCGTAGCCGCAGGGAACAGCGGCGGCGACGCGGAACGTGGAGTGGTGGAGGAGTACGTGAGGCACGAGGACGGGCTGCTGCGCGAGCACGCGGCCTGGGCGCTCGCGCAGATGGATGGGCGCGGTGTCTGAGCGGCGCGTCGACGCGCTCGAGGCGGCGAACCGCTGCGCCCGTGCGCTCGGCTCGTCGCTCGAGCTCGAGAACGCGTTCGGCGCGTTCATCGGCGAGCTGAGCGGACTCGTCCCGTTCGACCGGACGGCGATCGTGCTCGTCGACGAGAACTCGGCGACGACGATCGCGACGGCGGGCCGTGGCGCGAACGAGGTCTTTCCGCCGGGCGCCGTCGGCCCGCTGCACGGCTCCGTGCTGGAGCGCGTGCTCGACGGGCAGATCGTCGTCCGGCGGGATCTCGCCGAGTCGGAGTTCCCGGAGGACGAGCTCCTCGTCGCGCTCGGCCTGCACAGCGAGCTCGTGGCGCCGCTGCTGCTTGGAACGGAGCCGATCGGCATGCTCACGCTCTCGCGGGAGGGCGCCGACGCCTTCTCAGAGGAGGAGGTCGAGCTCGTCGCGCTGCTGGGACGGCTCGTCGCGACCGCGGTCCAGAACATCCGCGCCTACGAGGCGGAGCGCGCGACCGTCGAGGAGCTGCGGCGGCTGTCCGCGTTGCGCGCCGACTTCGTCTCGCTCGTCTCGCACGAGCTGCGCAGCCCGCTGGCGGCGGTGATCGGCGCGGCGCGCACGTTGCGGGAGCGCCGGGACGACCTGACCGCCGACCAGCGCGACCAGCTGCTGAACCTCATCTCCGGCGAGGCGAGCCGGCTCACGGTGCTCGTTGCCGACGTGCTCGACACGTCGCGCATCGAGGCGGGCACGTTCAGCTACGAGTTCGGCGAGGTCGACGTCGCCTCGCTCGTCGAGGACGTCGTCGCGACCGCCTCGGTGCGCCAGGCCGAGGTGACCGTGCGTGCCGCGCTCGCGGAGCCGCTGCCGCCGGTCGGCGGCGACCGCGAACGCCTTCGGCAGGTACTGACGAACCTGATCGAGAACGCGGTCAAGTACTCGGCCGAGGGCGACGCGGTCGAGGTGAGCGCGCAGCGCGACGGCGTCTACGTCCGCATCGCCGTCAGCGACCGCGGCCCCGGCATCCCCGACGACCAGCAGCAGCTGATCTTCCAGAAGTTCGGCCGGGCCCAGGTGGAGGGCGGCTCGAAGCCGGGCACCGGCCTCGGCCTCTTCATCGCGCGCTCGATCGCCGAGGCGCACGGGGGCACTCTGGAAGTTCAGTCGCGCCGCGACGGTGGAGTGACGTTCACGCTCAGCTTGCCGCTGTAGGCGAAGGCGTACAACTGCGACCAGGTCGCGACGAGGTCGCGACCTGGTCGCTGCCGTAAACCGCCGGCCCAGCGACGCCACCAAAGGCCGGAGCGAACGCGGAGCGTTCGCGGAGGCCGGATCCACGCGCGCGGGGATGCGCAGCACCACCGTGCGCGCTTCCAGGGCCCTCGGCTCACGCAGATAAGAGCGTGGCGGCTCCGCCGCCGCGCGCTCTGCGGAGCACAACATCTCGCTGCGCGAAGTGCGCAGCACTTCGCGCAGGGCCGCTACGCCTTGACGCGCATTCGTTCCACGCCGAGCTCCTTGGCGAGCTCGCGTGCGCGGCTTGCGACGCGCGCACGGAGCTCCACCGGCTCGAGCACGACGGCTTCGCCGCGCTTCGAGAGGATGTCGCTCACGAGCCACTCGTCGCTGCCGACCGGAATGTCGCGCACCGCGCCGCCGTCGGCGAGGCGCCGCGCGCCGCGCTCGATCTCGTAGCGGGCGATCTCCTTCGAGTAGAGCACGCGCGCCGTCGCCGCGCCCCGCAGCCGCGTGGGCTCGAAGCCTTCGCGCGGCTCGAACTTCTCACGAGTCAGCTTCGCGCTTCGCATCCGGTCGAGCCTGAACGAGCGCTCGGCGCCGCTCGTGCGGTCCCACGTGTGCACGTACCAGTTCGGCAGCTGGCGCTCGAGCGTGTACGGCTCGATGAGCCGGGTCGACGACTGGGCCTCCACTTCCTTCTGGTACTCGATCTCGACCAGGCGATGCTCCCGCATGCCGCGCGCGAGCTTGGAGACGAGATCCTCTTCTGCACGCTCGACGTTCGGCTCGGGCCCCTCCGAGAGTTCGAACACCCCGAACGTCTCCTCGAGCTTCTTCCGCACGCGTGCGAGCGGCGTATGCGAGTCCGCCGCGATCATCGGCCCCACGTACTCGAGCGCGAGCCGGATCGCCCGCGCTTCCAGCGGTGTCAGCCGCGGCGGCAGCCGGAACGTGTCGCCCCAGAGCTCCTTGTCGACGTGCACCGCGCCGTCGCGCAGCTCCGCGTAGATCGTGTAGCAACCGCCGCCGAAGTTGACGAGGTTCAGGAGCGACAGGTGCTCCTCGAGCTCGTCGGCCGGGATGGAGGGGAAGCGCTCGAGCAGCTCGGGCGCGGGGATCGACGCGTCCTTCTCCTCGCCGCAGGCGGCCAGGAGGTACGCGAGCAACGCTTGGAGGACGGCGAAGCGCTCCGGGACGACCGGCCCGGCAGGGTGCTCGTCGGGGTCTTC
>Ga0265318_10000603_pt1 | contig 25035 bp, 22 predicted proteins | sample 4821metaG_FD_192431 | JGI IMG/M metagenome (GOLD analysis project Ga0265318, IMG submission 192431) | Rhizosphere microbial communities from Carex aquatilis grown in University of Washington, Seatle, WA, United States - 4-8-21 metaG | ecosystem: Host-associated > Plants > Roots > Rhizosphere >... | reverse complement strand
ACTTTTCCTGGCCGTCGCTCTGGCCGCACTGCCGTGGGGAAGAATTTCGTGCTCAAGATCACCGCCGCCAGGGTCATTGTCACCTGCCCCGGCCGCAATTTCGTCACCCTCAAGATCGAGACCGCCGACGGCATCACCGGCATCGGCGACGCCACGGTCAATGGCCGCGAACTGGCGGTGGCCGCCTATCTCACCGACCACCTGATCCCCTGCCTGATCGGGCGCGACGCCCACAACATCGAGGACATCTGGCAGTATTTCTATCGCGGCGCCTATTGGCGGCGCGGCCCCATCACCATGGCGGCGATCGGCGCCATCGACACCGCCCTGTGGGACATCAAGGCCAAGGCCGCCAACCTGCCGCTATACCAGTTGCTGGGCGGGCGCTGCCGCGAAGGCGCCATGGTCTATAGCCACGCCAACGGCACCACCATCGAAGAGACGCTGGACCAGGCCCAGCAATACAAGGCGGTGGGCTACAAGGCGATCCGCCTGCAATCGGGCGTGCCGGGCTTGGCTTCCACCTACGGCGTCTCGGGCACCAAATTGTTCTACGAGCCCGCCGATGCCGACATTCCGACCGATAATGTCTGGTCCACCGAGAAATACCTGCGCTCGGTTCCGGCGCTGTTCGAAAAGGCGCGCGAGGTTCTGGGCTGGGACGTGCATCTGCTGCACGACGTCCATCATCGGCTGACGCCGATCGAAGCGGGCCGCCTGGGCAAGGACCTGGAGCCTTACCGCCTCTTCTGGCTGGAAGACACCGTCGTGGCGGAAAACCAGGCCAATTTCCGCCTGATCCGCCAGCACACCACCACGCCGCTGGCGGTGGGCGAGATCTTCAACACCATCTGGGACTGCAAGCAGCTGATCGAAGAACAGCTGATCGACTACATCCGCACCACCGTGGTCCATGCCGGCGGCATCAGCCACCTGCGCAAGATCGCCAGCCTGGCCGACTTATATAATGTGCGTACCGGCTGCCATGGCGCCACCGACCTGTCGCCGGTCTGCATGTCGGCGGCGCTGCATTTCGACATTTCGATCCCCAATTTCGGCATCCAGGAATGGATGCACCACACCAAGGAGACCGATGAGGTCTTCCAGCGCAGCTACAGCTTCAAGGACGGCATGCTCCACCCCAGCGACAAGCCGGGCCTGGGCGTCGAACTGGATGAAAAGCTGGCCGCGAAATTCCCATACAAGCGCGCCTATCTGCCGGTGAACCGGCTGGAAGACGGCTCGATGACCAATTGGTGATCCGCCCGGCAAGAGGCGGACGCCCGTGAAGGAGGGGCGCATGAACGCTGAGCCGATTACCGCGCGCCATGGCCATGTCCGCTGGCTGATCTGCATCCTGCTCTTCTTCGTGGTGGCGCTGAATTACATCGACCGCCAGGTTCTGTCGGTGCTCAAGCCCACCCTGCAGCACCTCTACAACTGGAGCGAGGTCGGCTATGCCGACATCGCCTTCTGGTTCCAGGCCGCCTATGGCGTCGGCTATGTCATTTTCGGCCGCATCGTCGACAGGGTCGGCGCCAAGACCGGCGGCGCCATCGCGGTGACAGTCTGGACCATTGCCCACATGGCGCATGCCTTTGTCACCAGCACCCTTGGCTTCACCTGGATCCGCATTCCCATGGGGCTGGGTGAATCCGGCCTGTTCCCCTGCACCCTGAAGGCGGCGGCGGAGTGGTTCCCGCGCAGCGAGCGCGCTTTTGCCATTGGGGTGTTCAACGCCGGCTCCAATGTCGGCGCCATTGTCGCGCCCTTCATCGTCCCCATCATCACCATCGCCTGGGGCTGGCAGATGGCCTTCATCCTCACCGGCCTGCTGACGGTGCTGTGGCTGGCCGCCTGGCTCACCTGGTATCGCAAGCCGCGCGAAATGAAGAGCATCAGCGCAGCGGAACTGCAGCACATCGAATCCGATCCGGTGGTGCCGCAGCGTCCCGTCGCCTGGTCGCGCCTGTTCCGCACCCGCGAGACCTGGGCCTACATACTGGGCCGCGCCATGATCGATCCGGTGTGGTGGACCTTTCTTTTCTGGCTGCCGGACTTTTTCGCCAGCCGCTACCATCTGGATCTCAAGAATTACGGCCCGCCACTGGTGGCAATCTATGTCATGGCCGATATCGGCTCGGTGATGGGCGGCTGGGGTTCCTCGCGGCTGATCAAACGCGGCTTCTCCATCAGCGCCTCGCGCAAGCTGGCGATGCTGTGCTGCGCCCTTGTGGTGATGCCGGTGGCATTCTCGATGTCGGCATCGACCCAGTGGGGCGCGGTGGCGCTGATCGGGCTGGCCTGCGCCGGGCATCAGGGCTTTTCCGCCAACCTATTCGCGCTGCCCTCCGACGTTTTCCCGCGCTGGGCGGTGGGCTCGGTGGTGGGACTGGGCGGGCTTTCGGGCGCGCTGGGCGGCATGGCGATGGCCAAATATGCCGGCTGGGTGCTGCAAACCCTGCATCATGACTATACGCCCATCTTCATCTTCGCCTCGGTCGCCTATCTGCTGGCGCTGCTGGTTGTGCATCTGATCGTGCCGCGCTACGACCCGGTGCGCCTGCCCGAGTAACGTCATGCTGCCGCTGCATCTGGACCCTGAACGCTATTTCCCCGCTGAGCCGGAGCAGCGGCGCATCGCGATGGAACTGTTCGCCCAGATCCGCAACCTGCCCATCGTCAGCCCGCATGGCCACACCGATCCCGCCTGGTTCTCCAACGACTTGGCGTTTGAGGATGCGGTCTCGCTGCTGCTGACGCCGGATCATTACCTGCTGCGGATGCTCTACAGCCAGGGCATTGCGCTGGAAGCGCTGGGACTGAAGCCCAATGACGGCGCCCCTTACGAAACCGACCGGCGGAAAATCTGGCGCCTGTTCGCCTCGCACTATCACATCTTTCGCGGCACGCCTTCGCGGCTGTGGCTGGACCATACCTTCGCCGCCATCTTCGGCCTTGACCGCCGCCTGACGCCCGATACCGCCGACCATTTTTACGACCTGATCGCCGAGAAGCTGGCGACGCCGGAGTTCCGCCCCCGCGCCTTGTTCAAACGCTTCAACATCGAGGTCATCGCCACCACTGAAGGCGCGCTGGACCCGCTGCTGGAGCACAGGAAGATAAAGGAGTCGGGCTGGGATGGCCGGGTCATCACCACCTTCCGCCCCGACGAGATCACCGACCCGGACCATGAGAATTTCGCCGCCAGCCTGCCCCGGCTGGGTGAGATCACCGGCGAGGACGTCACCAACTGGCGCGGCTATCTGAAAGCGCTGGAGGACCGCCGCGCCTTCTTCCGCGCCCATGGCGCCACCGCGACCGACCATGGCCCGGCCACGGCCCAGACCGCCGACCTTTCGCCCACCGAGTGCGAAAAGCTTTTCGCCCGCGTGCGCGGCGGCAAGCTGGAAACAGGCGATGCCGAACTGTTCCGCGCCCAGCTCATGACCGAGATGGCGCGCATGTCGCTGGAAGACGGCATGGTGATGCAGATGCACCCCGGCTGCTTTCGCAACCACAATGCCGAACTCTTCCGCCGCTTCGGGCGCAGCATCGGCGGCGACATGCCCAATGTCGGCGGCTTTCTGGGCCAGTTGAAGCCATTGCTGGACAAGTTCGGCAACCGCAAGGACTTCACCTTGTTGCTGTTCACCCTGGACGAGACGACTTACGCCCGCGAACTGGCGCCGCTGGCCGGCCATTATCCTTGCCTCAAGCTTGGCCCGGCCTGGTGGTTCTACGATTCGCCGGAAGGAATGATGCGCTATCGCCGCCAGACCACCGAAAGCGCCGGCTTCTACAACACCGCCGGCTTCAACGACGACACTCGCGCCTTCTTCTCCATTCCGGCGCGGCACGACCTGGCGCGGCGCATCGACTGCGCCTATCTCGCCGAGCTGGTGGCGCAGAGGCGGATGGAGATGGAAGAAGCCGTCGAAGTCGCCGCCGACCTGGCCTATTATCTGCCCAAGAAAGTCTATCGGCTGTGACGCGGCTTGACGCGGCGGCACTGGCCGCCGTTCCCGCCTCGGTGCGGCGCCCGGCTTTCGACCGCGCGAATTTGAAAGCCGGCATTGTCCATCTGGGCATCGGCGCTTTTCATCGCGCCCATCAGGCGGTGTTCACCGAAGACGCGATTATAAAGAGTGGCGGCAACTGGGGCATCATCGGCGCCTCCCTGCAGCGGCCCGACGTGCCGGACGCGCTGGCGGCGCAGGATTGTCTTTATACTGTGGAGACGCTGGATCGCGCCGCCAGCTATCGCGTCATGGGTGTGCTGAAACAGGCGCTGTTCGCGCCCCGCGACGCGGCGACGCTTGCAGCCGCGCTGACCACGTCATCCACCCATGCGGTGACGCTGACGCTGTCGGAGAAAGGCTATTGCCTGGATGCCGGGGGCGCGCTCGATCTCGCCCATCCCGACATCGCCGCCGACCTGGCGTCGCCGGGGTCTCCCCATTCTGCCATCGGCTGGCTGGCGCTGGGCCTGGAGGAAAGGCGCAGGAGCGGCGACGGACCCCTCACCGTCATTTCCTGCGACAATCTTCAGAACAATGGCGCAAAGCTTGCCGCCGCCGTCGAGAGCTTCGCGGCATGCGCCTTCCCGCAGCTTGGCGCCTGGCTGAAAACAAACACCGCTTTTCCCTTGACGCTGGTGGACTGCATTGTCCCCGCCGCCAGCGAAACCCATCGCGCCCGCATCGTCGCCGCGCTGGCGCTGGAAGACATCGCCAGCGTGCAGCGCGAGCCTTTCGCGCAATGGGTGATCCAGAACCGTTTCGCCGGGCCGCTGCCCGCCTGGGGCGCGGTGGGCGCGGAGATCGTGGAAGACGTGGATTCCTATCAGCGCATCAAGCTGCATGTCCTCAATACCGCCCATTCGGCGCTGGCCTATCTCGGCCTGCCGCGCGGCTATATCTTTGTCCGCCAGGCCATCGCCGACCCAGACCTGCGCGGCTTCCTGGATGCCCTGATGGCGGAGGAAATCGCGCCCGCCCTGGCGCCGCTGGATGTGGCGTCCTACTGGAAGACGGTGGTGGCGCGGTTCGAGAATCCCATGATCGATCATCGCCTGGCGCAGATCGCGGAGGACGGCTCGCTCAAGCTGCCGCAGCGGCTGTTCCCTCTGCTGACGGCCAACGCTGCCAGCGGCAAAGCCTTCGCCCGCATGGCGGCTGTGGCACGTGCCTGGCTGATGCTGATGGCAACCGCGCCATCGCGCGACCCGGCCAATGCCTGGTTCGCCGACTGGACGAAAGCCGGCGCCGACTTCGGCAAGGCACTGGACAATCCGGCACTGTTCCCCGCGCCGTTTCGCCAAGACGCACGGCTGCGCGCCGCGCTTCTTATCGACTGACTTCTACCGGGGCGCCGTCTTTCGCCGCCGATTGCAGCATCGCCTCGATCAGATAATGGGTCTGCAGCGCGTCGCGCGGGGTGATGCGCGGCGCGCGCTTCTGATCAATGGCGTCGAGGAAATCCGCCCAGACGCCGCGATGGAAGGCATGGCTGAAGGCCATGGGATCGACGCCGGTGCCGCCTGGGAAATCGTCGGGCTGCATATCTTCGTTGCGCCCGTCCTGCAAGCGCAGTGTCAGCCCTGTCCCCGCCAACGCGGCGGTGCCGAGGGTGCCGATAATCTCGATCCGCTCCAGGCTGCCGGGAAAGGCGCAGGTGGTGGCATCAATGCTGCCGATGGCGCCGTTGTCGAAGCGCAGCGCGGCGCTGGCGATGTCTTCGGTTTCCATGCGATGGCCGGCGCCGACCGCGGCAAAACCCGCGACCCGCGCCACCGGGCCACAAAGGCTGCGCATCAGGTCAATGGTGTGGATGGCCTGGCTGAGCAGAACGCCGCCGCCGTCGCGGGCGCGGGTACCGCGCCCTTCCGCATCATAATAGCTCTGCGGCCGCCACAGCGGCACACGAGTGGAAACGCCGATGATCTTTCCAAGCGCGCCGTCCGCCATCACCTGGCGCAAGCGTTCCGCCGAAGGCTTGAAGCGATGCTGCAGCATCACCGCAGCCGTCACGCCGGCGCTTTCAACCGCAAAGACCAGCCGCTCAGCGCGCTCAGTGGTGATGTCGAGCGGCTTTTCCAAGAGAATGTGCTTGCCGCTGGCACAGGCGCGCTCCACCAGTTCGAGATGGCTGGCGGGCGGGGTCAGGATCGCCACCACATCAATGGAGCGATCGGCAAAGATCGCATCCAGGTCGCCGCTCACCGGAAGGCTGGCCGCGAAACCGTCGCGCCGGGCAGCGCCGCGCGAGAAGGCCGCCGCGATGGCGGCGCGGCCGGACAAGTCTTTCAGGCTCTGGACATGGGGCCCGGCGGCCAGGCCGAGCCCGATCAGGGCGATGCGATGCATGGGCTCGGAATGAAATAGTCCCTTCCCGACAATGGCTTATTTCATGCCGGGATTCAAACAGGGCAGACCATTTTGCCCGCTGGAAAACGGTTGCGGGTGGTTTAGAGTCCCGCCCACAGAACCATAAAAACACAGGAGGGAGTGTCGTTATGAAGAAATCACTTTCCATGTTCGCGCTGCTGTTGCTGGCGGGCGCCTCGTCGCCGGTGCTGGCCCAGCGCGGCGGCAGCCAGGCCGACGCCCAGGCCGCCGCAGCCGCCGGCCGCGGGGCACAGCTTGAGCTTGAGGCCCGCACGCCCAAGCTGAACGTGACCGAGGAAGTCCTGCCGCTGCGCATTCCCGGCCACACCATCGGCGAAACCGAAGGCGTGACGCTGAACAAGGCGGGCCATCTTTTCGTCTATTCCCGCACCGGCTGGGGCGGCTCCTCACGCGGCGGCACGGCGGCGCGGCTGTTTGAGTTCGACGCCAAGCTGAAATTCGTCAAGGAATGGCTGCCGGATTCCTATGGCGCTTCGTTCGCCCATGCCGTGCGCGTCGACCCGGAGCAGAATATCTGGGTGGTGGATGAAGGCTCCAACACAGTGCAGAAGGTCGACCCCACCGGCCTGATCAAGATGGTGCTGGGCAGGAAGCCTGAATCCATCGACTGGTGGGAGGAATATACCGAGCGCGGCGGCAAGGACACCAATCCCCATCCGAACGGCGCCATAGGCACCTTCAACCGCCCCACCGACGTCGCCTGGGGCCCGGACGGCAGCATCTATATATCGGACGGCTACGGCAATTCGCGGGTGGTGAAGATCAGCAAGGACGGTGTCTGGCAGAAGGCCTTCGGCACCTATGGCAGCGGCGACGGCCAGATGCGCACGCCGCACGGCATCACCGTGGGCTATGGGCATGTCTATGTCGCGGACCGCAACAACAGTCGCATCCAGGTCTTCGACATGGATCTCAATTTCCAGAAATACATCACCGGCATCGGCCAGCCCTGGAGCATCCAGGTGACGCCGAAATATCTCTATAGCGGCGCCGGCGACGGCAAGATCTATCGCATGGATCACGACGGCAAGATGCTGGGCTGGGTCCAGACCAGCATGGGCCAGGGCCAGACAGGCTGCCTGATCCATTCGCTCCAGGCGGTGGGCGACAACGTCCTCTACAAGGGCGCCTGCTCGCTGTGGAATGTCGAGAAGATCACTTTCAAGGAGTGAGCGGGAATAAGCGAAAGGTCCAGTGGACCTTTCGCCCCGCGAACGCCGAGCGGCGAAGCCGCGAAGGCGTGGCGCGCGCTGTTTGTGGGGGGCGGGGATGAGAAAACGGTTCTGGGCCGGATGGGCACTGCTGTTCTGGGCCGTCGCCAGCGGCAGCGCGCTTGCCGCGCCGGTCAATGCGGTCACACCCGGCGAACTGGTGATCGACCCGCCCACACTCATCAACCTCGGCTTTGAATGGGTGATCAAGGGCGACGACAACCGCAACGCCAAGGTAAGCGTCTCCTATCGCAAGCACGGCGAAGCGGCCTGGAAGCGCGGCATGGATCTGCTGCGGCTACAGGGCGAGCGCGTTTTTCAGGGCGAAGGCGTCTTCAATGTGAAGATGCCCAACATGTTCGCCGGCAGCGTCCTCGACCTGGAAGAGAACACCGCCTATGAGGTGCGGCTCACCCTCAGCGATCCCGACGGCGGCAACGCCACCCGTACCGTCACGGTGAAGACCCGCGCTGAGCCGATGCCGGCGACGGGCGGGCACACCTATCATGTCTATTCGCGCGACTGGAAAGGGCCGAAGGAGCCCGGCTCCTTCAACGATCTGATGTGCGCCTACAATTATTATTGCGGCGGCGGCGACACCCAGACCGGCGGGCGCCCCCGCGTCAAACCGGGCGACATCATCCTGGTCCATGCCGGCACCTATCGCTATCACGGCGAATATTACACCGGCGACCGCAGCATCAATTCCACCACGCCCGTGGAAGGCACCTATTATCTCTTCGGCAGCGGTACGCCGGAAAAGCCCATCGTCATCAAGGCGGCGGGCGACGGCGCGGTGATCTTCGATGGCGGCGGCAATTTCAATCTCTTCAATGTGAAAGCCGCGAACTACAATTATTTCGAGGGCATCACCTTCCGCAACACCCAGATCGCGATCTGGGCCGGCACCCAGTTCCAGTCGGGTTCAAGCGGTCTGACGGTGAAGCGTTGCCGTTTCGAGAACATCAATCTCGGCATCTTCACCAACTGGGCCGGATCAAAGAACTTCACCATCCTCGACAACACCTTCATCGGTCGCGACAACCCGGACCGGCTGGAAGGCTGGAACGGCGAACCCTGGGCGAGTCTGGCTGCCGCCAATGGCATCAAGTTCCCGCCGACCCTGGATTCCTATACCGCGGTGCGGGTCTATGGCTCGGGCCATGTCATGGCTTTCAACTACGTCGCCAATTTCCATGACGGCATCGACATCGAGACCTATGGCAATCCTGACGGCATCACGCCCAACCCTACGGCAGCGAACGGCGCCTGGTATCCGGCGCGCAAGGACTGGCATCTGCGCCCCGTCGCGATCGATTACTACAACAACTACATGACCAACTTTCACGATAACGCCTTCGAGATCGACGGCGGCATGCACAACATCCGCGTCATGCGCAACATGATGCTGAACTCGGCCTCGCATCCAATGTGCAACCAGCCGGCGATCGGCGGGCCGATCTACTGGATCCGCAACATCATCTATCACGCGCCCGGCGGTTCGACCCGCACTTCGAACGGCGCGCCCGGCATGATTTATCTCAACAACACAATCCTGTCGGAAACCGCCATCCGCACCACTTCGAACAGTCACTGGACGAACAATCTGATGCTGGGTGAGAACAGCGCGCCCGCCATTTTCAGCGTCAACAGCTACACCAATTACAGCAGTTCGGATTACAACGGCTTCCGTCCCAATCTCGGCGCGGCGGTGAGCTTTGAATGGGATTCCCCACCGCCCGGCGTGGCGCAGGATTTCCGCGACCTGCTGGCGGCGGCCGATGGCGTACAGACTCCGCCTGACAAATTCCTGGTGACGCGCCGCTTCACCAGCCTGTCGCAATATAGCGCCGAAACCGGACAGGACCGCCATTCGGTGCTGCTGGACTATGACATCTTCATGCATGTGCCGATGCTGGACGCCAAGGACATGAAGAACGTGCAGAAGCTCTACGACGCTAAGGATCTCGACTTCCGCTTGCGGCCCGGCTCGACGGCAGTGGACAAGGGCACGATGATCGCCAACGTCACCGACGGCTTTACCGGCGCCGCGCCCGATCTGGGGGCGCTGGAGAGCGGGATGCCGGTGCCGCATTACGGGCCACGCGACTAACAAAAAGATGAGGTTGCCCGGCGCCCACTCGGACCGCTAACGCGGCCCTCCGTGGCGCTCAGTTTTTCTAAGTTCGCTACGCTCACTAAGAAAAACTGGCGCACCCGAAGAGATTCGAACTCCTGACCCCCAGATTCGTAGTCTGGTGCTCTATCCAGCTGAGCTACGGGTGCGTTTTGAGCGCGCGAACCTATTGGCGCGCCCCGGCAAAGGCAAGTCAAAGGAGGGGTTCTGGCCTCCGCCAGGGCAACCGCCGCCTGTCCCTTGCCCCGGCCCTGCAAGCCCCGGACGTTTCGGGGTAATTTGCCGCAAATTGTCTGGGGAAGCGGCATTCTGGTCCCTTGTCCCGCCCCGCCCCGCTCGTTAAGACTTAGACGGCCAGGACTTTGCGCTCGACAGGGCGCAGGAGTGGGGCGGGTTTGGGCGCGAAAAATACACCGGCATACCGGTCTTAAACAGGGCCAGATGGCGGCGGGCGCCGGGGCAGCGGAGAGCAGAATGAGGGGAATTTCAGCTAAGACAAGGCTCCGTGCGGGGCTTTTCCTGGCTTTTGCGCTCATGGGCAGCAGTGCCCTGACCGCCTGCAGTGACCTCGAAACCGCCCTGTTCGGCGACGACAGCAGCGCCTCTGCCTCGGACGCGGGTTTCCCGGCCGCCGATGCCGGCGCGCCACCCTCGGCTGGCGCCGCCAATCCTGCCATCGCCAGCGCCAACGTTCCCATGGCGGTGCCGCCGCCCATGGCCACCTCGACGCCCGCGGGCACGGCCCCTGTCGCCACCATCACCCCGGTGGTCATTGCCGGCGGCGCGGATACTGGCACCCAGGTCAACCGGACCATCCAGTCCATCCGCGCCCAGGTCGCGGGCCTGCAGCAGAAGATTTCCACCAACGGCGCCCGCCTCACCGACCTGCGCAACCAGGGCGCCGGGGCCGCCAACGCCTATCAGAGCTCCAAGGCCCGCATCACCGCCCGGCTGCAGATCGGCACCACCAGGGGCAATCCCGAACTGGTGGCGGAGTGGAACTCGGCCCAGAACGCGCTGGATTCGTTGTCCGCCAACATCAACGCCCTCAACGCGCTCGGCACCGACGTCAACAACGATTCCTCCGGCGCCCATTTTGCCCTCAACCAGATCAGCGCCACCATGAACGTCTCCGGCGCGGTGGATGAGGATCATCGCCAGCTCACCCTGCTGGAGGACGAGACCAGCCAGACCGTCGTGGTGCTGGACCGCCTGCTCTCGGAAATCTCCCAGAACGTGCAGCGCCAGACGGCCTATGCCGCCAATGAGCGTTCCAACCTCACCGTGCTGGCCAGTTCGATCAAGACGGGCGAGCTTTATGGCGCCCTCAACACGCCGGTGCCCAGCGGCGCCCTGACCAGCCAGCAACTGGCCTCGGCGGGCCAGCCCCTGGTGGTGATCAAGTTCGACCGCCCGGACGTCGACTACCAGCAGATGCTCTATGCCGCCCTGAACCAGGCGCTGCAGGGCCGTCCCAGCGCCGGCTTTGAAGTGGTGGCGGTTTCGCCCAGCAAGGGCAATGCCGCAGCGGTGCAGATCGCCCAGACCACGGCCCGCCGCCATGCCCAGGAAGTGATGCGTTCCATGACCGACATGGGCGTACCCGCCACGCGGCTGGGTGTCGCCTCGACCACCGATCCGGTCGCTTCCGGCAGCGAAGTGCGCGTCTTCGTCCGCTAGCCTCGGCCACATTGCTTGAGAAAAGCCCTGCTTCGGCGGGGCTTTTTTATTGCGCGCGCCGCCCCTAACATGTGGCCATGAAGTTCGCCCGCATCCTTGCCCTGCTCGTTCTTGCCGCGCTGCCGGCTGCCGCCCAGCGGGCTCCTTCTCAACCAACGGGCAATTTCGCGCCACACATGATGGTGGCCGCCGCCAATCCGCTGGCCGCCGCGGCGGGGCTGGAGATGCTGAAGGCCCATGGTTCGGCGGTGGACGCCGCCATCGCCACCCAGCTGGTGCTGAACCTGGTCGAGCCCGAATCCTCGGGCATCGGCGGCGGCGCCTTCATGCTGATCTATGATTCCAAGGCGAAGAAGACCACCAGCTTCGACGGCCGCGAAGTGGCGCCGCAATCGGCCACGCCCGGCATGTTCCTCGATGCCAGTGGCCAGCCCCGCGCCCATTTCGATCCCATTCCCGGCGGGCTTTCGGTCGGCATTCCCGGCGTCATCGGAATGCTGGAACTGGCGCATCAGAAGTATGGCAAGCTGCCCTGGGCGCGATTGTTCGAGCCCGCCATCCGCATCGCCGAGAACGGCTTTCCCATCGGCCCCAAGCTGGCGCGCACCATCGCCGGCGCCGCCCGCATGAAGAACATGCCCGACATCGCCCGCATGTTCTTCCATGCCGACGGCACGCCGATGCAGGAAGGCGAGCTGCTCAAGAATCCCGAACTGGCGGAGACTTTTCGCGCCATCGCGCGCGGCGGCGCCAAGGCCTTCTATACCGGCCCCATCGCCCAGGCGATCGTCGATGCCGTGCAGCATGCGCCGGGCAAGAACCAGGGCGGCATGACCATGGCCGATCTGTCGGGCTTCCAGGCGCGCGAGCTTGATCCGGTGTGCGGCGATTACCGCGTCTATCACCTTTGCTCGATGGGACCGCCTTCTTCCGGCGGCGTCGCCATTGTGCAGATTCTGGGCATGCTGCAGCGTTTCCCCTCCAGCGACCTCAAGCCCAACTCGCTCTTGGAGACACACCTCTTCACCCAGGCCAGCCGCCTGGCCTATGCCGACCGCGCCAAATATCTCGGCGACGCTTCGGTGGTCGCGGTGCCGATCAATGGCCTGCTGGACAGGAACTATATCGCCAGCCGCGCCGCGCTGATTGATCCGGCGAAAGACATGGGCACCGCCCAGCCCGGCAATCCGCCGGAGAAGCATGCCGAATATGCGCCGCAGGTCTCGCCGGAGAATTACGGCACCAGCCACATGACCATCGTGGACGAGAATGGCCAGGTGATCGCCATGACCACCTCGGTCGAGACCACCTTCGGCGCCGAGATCGCGGCCAAGGGCTTCATCCTCAACAACACGCTCACCGACTTCTCCTTCCAGCCGGTTCGTGACGGCGTTGCCGTGGCCAATGCCCCGGCGCCGGGCAAGCGGCCGCTTTCGGCGATGTCACCCACCATCGTTTTCGACCGGGCCGGCAATTTTGTGCTGGGGATCGGTTCGCCCGGCGGGCCTTCGATCATCGAATATGTCACCCAGTCACTGGTGGCGATCCTGGATGGCGGCCTTTCTCCCCAGGAAGCCATCAGCCTGCCGCGCCATCTCAACACCAATGGCGGCACCACCCTGGAGACTTCGACTTGGGCGAGCCAGATGGCGCCCCAGCTCACCGCCATGGGCCATATCGTCCGCACGGCGGGCGGTGAAGGCGCCGGCCTGCATGTCATCCAGAAGGTGCCGGGCGGCTATCGCGGCGGCGCCGATCCCCGCCGGGACGGCGTGGTCATCGGCGAGTAACATTATTTCAAAGGCTGCCGGAGCAAGGCGTTGACAGGGCCGGCGCTGGCTTCTAGAAACCGCGCTCTTTCGCCCGCAACTTGCGGGTTTTGGGCGGAAAACCGCCTTTTTCGGAGCCGCCTGCCATGAAGCGCACCTATCAGCCGAGCAAACTCGTGCGCAAGCGCCGTCATGGCTATCGCTCTCGCATGGCCACCGCCGGCGGCCGCAAGGTTATCGCCCGCCGCCGCACCTCCGGCCGCAAGAAGCTCTCCGCCTGAGCCGCCGTTCCGGGCTCTGAAAGTCCCCGGGCCATGGAACATCTCAAAAAACGCGCCGACTTCCTCAGGGCCGCCCGCGGCGTACGCCGGGTGACGGGCGCCATCACCATGGAAACCTGCCAGACCCCGGATGGCGCCGCGCCCGAAGGGGCATGGCGCATCGGCTTCACCGCCAGCCGCAAGGTCGGCAACGCCGTCGCCCGCAACCGGGCAAAGCGCCGGCTACGTGCCGCCGCGTCGCAGCTTCTGCCCCTTTTGGCCCGGGGGGGGCATGACTATGTTCTGGTCGCGCGGGCAACCACCGGAACGCGGGCTTTCGACGCCCTGCTGGCCGATGTGACGGCGGCGCTTGCGGCCGCGCATCGCGGGCTGTACCGGACGGCAGGAGAGGCGAAGTGACCGCGACCAGAAAGCAAGACATGGCCGCGCGCCTTGTGGCCGCCCCGATCCGTTTCTATCGCCGCTTCCTCTCGCCGCTGAAGCCGCCCACCTGCCGCTTCACGCCCACCTGCTCAGCCTATGCGCTTGAGGCCGTCGCCGAGCATGGCGCATTGAAAGGCGCGGGCATGGCACTGCGCCGGCTGGCGCGTTGCCATCCCCTTACCTGGCTGGGCGGTTCATCCGGCTTTGATCCCGTTCCTCATTCTTGCCCCTCTTCCACTTCAATCAAGTCCACACACCCATGAACGAAGGCAACAACAAGAATCTCCTGATCGCCATGGTGCTGTCGCTGCTGGTCTTCGCCGGCTGGCAGTATTTCGTCGCCACGCCGCAGATGAAGGCCGAGCAGGCCCGCCAGCAGCAATTGGTCAAGCAGGAAAAGAAGGCCGCACCGCCGCAGGCGCCCGGCCTGCCCGCGGCGGCGGCGTCCGGCCAGATCCAAAGCCGCGACGCGGCGTTGAAAGCGGGCGGCCCGCGCGTCGCCATTGACGCGCCGATGGTGGACGGCTCGATCCGCCTCACCGGCGCCATGCTCGATGATCTGCGGCTGAAGACCTACCGCGAGACCATCGATCCCAAGAGCCCAGAGATCGTGCTGCTGGCGCCCAAGAGCACCGACTATCCCTATTATGCGAGCTTCGGCTGGGTCGGCCAGGGCGTCGGGACGCCGGACGCCAACAGTGTCTGGAAACAGACCAGCGGCGCCGTGCTGGCGCCGGGCAAGCCGGTGACGCTGAGTTGGGACAATGGCCAGGGCCTGGTCTTCACCCGCGTCATCGCCATTGACGACAAATACATGTTCACCGTGGCCGACAGCGTCGCCAACAGCTCCGGCAAGCCGGTGACGCTTTATCCCTATGGCACGGTCGAGCGCCAGAACACGCCTAAGGACGTGGCCAGCGCCTATCTGCATCTCGGCTTCCTCGGTGTGCAGGACACCAGCGAAGTCGATGCCAACTACAAGGAGTCCGGCTGCGTGCTGGGCATCTTGTTCTGCCAGAAGGTGCCGCCGGTGGACTTCGCCGCCTCGCGCGGCTGGGTCGGCATCACCGACAAATACTGGATGGCCGCCGTCATTCCCCCGCAGGGCGATCATTTTGATGCGCAGTATCTCAACTCCAAGACCGGCAACGGGCTGGACGCCTATCAGGCCAACTACCGGCTTGGCGCGCGCACGCTGGCCACGGGCGCCAGCACCAGCGTCACCCATCGCCTCTTCGCCGGCGCCAAGGTGGTGGACATTCTGCGCGTCTATCAGGACCGCCAGGGCATCGCGCGCTTCGACAACGCGGTGGACTGGGGGATGCTGTCCTTCCTCACCCGGCCCTTCTTCTGGGTGCTGGACCATCTCTACAAGCTGCTGGGCAATTTCGGCCTCGCCATCCTGGGCCTGACAGTGGTGGTGAAACTGCTGTTCTTCCCGCTGCAGACCGCTTCCTTCCGCTCCATGAGCAAGCTGAAAAAGCTGCAGCCGGAGAGCGAGCGGCTGAAGAAGCAGCATGCCGACGATCCGCAGAAGTTCCAGCTGGCGATGATGGAGCTGTACAAGCGGGAAAAGGCCAACCCGGTCTCGGGCTGCGTCCCCACCCTGCTTACGATCCCGGTCTTCATCGCCCTCTACAAGGTGCTGTTCGTCACCATCGAGATGCGGCACGCGCCCTTCTATGGCTGGATCCACGACCTTTCGGATCGCGATCCGACTTCGCTCCTCAACCTGTTCGGCCTCCTGCCCTTCGATCCGCACACCGCATTGCCCGGCTTCCTGATGATTCTTTCCATCGGGGTCTGGCCGGTGCTCTACGGCTTGATCATGTGGCTGCAGCAAAAGCTCCAGCCTGCCCCCGCCGATCCGATGCAGGCCAGGATGTTCACCTTCATGCCGCTGATCTTCACTTTCGTGTTCGGAAGTCTGCCGGCGGGCCTGGTGATCTATTACACCTGGAATGGCCTGCTGACGCTCCTGCAGCAGATGATCATCATGCGCCGCGAGGGCGTGGAGATTCATCTGTTCGAGAATCTGAAGTTCAGGAAAAAGCAGCCCCCTGCCAATGACGGCTGAGGCCGAAGCGGGCGAAGCGGCGCGCAAGCTCTTCGCCGGGCCCTGCGAATTCGTCTGGGGCATTCAGAAAGCGGGCGACGCCCTGCCGCCAGCCAAACTGCCGGAGGTCGCCTTTATCGGCCGCTCCAATGCCGGCAAGTCCAGCCTGGTGAATGCGCTGACCGGCAGAAAGACGCTGGCGCGGGTGTCGCAGACGCCGGGCGCGACGCGGCAGATCAATTTCTTCGATCTGGGGGGCAAGCTGATGCTGGCCGACCTGCCCGGCTATGGCTTCGCCAAGGTTTCCAAGACCGAAGCCGCGGCCTGGCAGGAAATGATTTTCGCCTATCTGTGCAACCGCGCATCCCTGCGCCGGGCGCTGCTGCTGATCGATGCCCGCCGCGGCCCCAAGGACAGCGACCGCCAGGTGCTGGAATTGCTGAACCAGGCGGCGGTTTCAACCCTGCTGGTGCTGACCAAGTTCGACGAAGTGGCGCAAACCGACCGGCCCGCAGTGCTGGCGGCGGCCGAGGCCGAAGCCCGCCGCCACACCGTGGCGCTGGTTGAGGTCATCGCCACCTCGGCCCAAAACGGCGAAGGCATCCCGCCGCTACGTCAGCACCTTCACGAACTCACGCTTTAACCGTTGGAAATGCGGGCCGGTTTGCCGTATATGGCCTCGTCCTTTCACTGGGTTTGGCCATGGCCGCCTCCGAAGATACCGCCGAAGACCGCAATCTGCGGGTGATGGCGCGTTGGCGCCAGACCGGCCGGGTGCTGATCGAGGCCCTGCCCTACATCCTGAAATACGACCAGAAGACCATCGTGGTGAAGTATGGCGGCAACGCCATGACCGGCGGCGGCACCGATGATTTCAGCCAAGACATCGTGCTGATGAAGCAGACCGGCATCGATCCGGTGGTGGTGCATGGCGGCGGACCGCAGATCGGCGCCATGCTCAAGAAGATGAACATCAACTCCACCTTCATCGACGGGCTGCGCGTCACCGACGAGGCCGCGGTCGAGATTGTCGAGATGGTGCTGACCGGCTCGATCAACAAGCAGATCGTCACCGCCATTAACGCGGCGGGCGGCCGCGCCGTGGGCCTGTCGGGCAAGGACGGCAACCTAGTGGTGGCGCGCAAGCTCGCCCTGAGCAAGACCGATCCCAACACCGGCGAGAAGGTGGCGGTGGATCTCGGCTTTGTCGGCGAGCCGGAGAAGGTCAATCCCGAAGTGCTCCACACCATGATGAAGTCGGAGATCATTCCGGTGATCGCGCCCATCGGCGTCGGCCCCAAGGGCGAGACCTTCAACATCAATGCCGACACGGTGGCGGGTGCGGTGGCGGGCGCCGTGAAGGCCGAGCGCCTGGTGCTGCTCACCGATGTCGAAGGCGTGCTGGACAAGGACAAGAAGCTGGTGCCGAGGCTGACGGTGCCTGAAGCCCGCGCCCTGATCGCCGACGGCACCATTTCCGGGGGCATGATCCCCAAGATCCAGACCGCGATCGACGCGGTGGAAGCCGGCGTCACCGCCGCCGTCATCCTGGACGGGCGCATCCCCCATGTGCTGCTGCTCGAGCTCTTCACCGAGCACGGCGCGGGAACGCTCATCACCGCCGAATGAGGCCCATTGGGCTGAGCATTGCGCTGGGCGTGGCCCTGCTCTGCGCCGCAACCCCTGCCGAGGCGGCGCTGACGCTGTGCAACCGCACCAGCACCATCCTCTATGCCGCCACCGCCGCGATCAAAAGCCCGCAATCGGAAACGCAGGGCTGGACCCGCATCGTTCCCGGCGACTGCCAGACGTCGCGTCCGGAAGACCTCACCGCCGAGACCTATATGGTCTATGCCCGCTCCAGCTTGGCGCATGGCGGTCCCGCCAAGGCCTGGGGCGGCAACTTTCCCCTTTGCGTCCGGGACGGTGATTTCCATTTCCGGCAAAGCGGTGCCCTGGCGGTGTGCAAGGAAGAAGGCGCCTTTGCGTTGCCCTTCGCGGCACTGGACACCAGGGGCCGCCACAGCTGGACCATGACGCTGGACGAAAGCCCCGCGCTGCCCTCGCTGGCGGCGGCGCAGCTTGCCGGGGTCAAGCGGCTGCTGCGGGACAATGGCTATGACACCGGTCCGCTCAATAGCGGGCCGGATCGCAAGACGGGCGCCGCCCTGCTCGCCTTCCGCAAGGGCGTCCGGCTGCCCGACGGGGCCGGCAATGCGGAATTGTTCACCGCCCTGGAGCGGGAAGCGCTCAAGCACAACGCCCCGGCGGGCTACACCATCTGCAATGACGGCAAGACCGGCCTGGAAGCCGCGCTGGCCGAGAGCGGCAAGGGCAAGCTCGTGGTGCATGGCTGGTGGGCGGTTCCGCCGGGCGCCTGCGCGCGCGCGCTCACCCTGCCGCTGAGCGGCGCCTATTATCTTTTCGCCCGCCGCAAGGACGGACCGCCGGTGGCGAGCGGCGCGGAGAAATTCTGCATCGCCCCCACCGCCTTTGAAATTCACGAGCGCGGCAATTGCGCTGCTCGCGGACAGACGGAAGCGGGTTTCCTGCCGACGCAAACCAGCGGGCTTGCGGGCTATGTCGCCCATATCGGCGACAAGGGCTTGCTGCCCGGCGGGGCGCCGGCCAAACCCTAGACGGCGATGTCGAAGTAATTGAGATGCCAGCGCATCTCTTCCTTGGAGAGCGGGAAATTGACCCCGCCCCGCGCCGGCAGCAATTCATGGGCGGGCAAGCGCATCACATGGCTCTGGATCTTGAAGGCGGTGCGCATCGGCAGATGCGAATGCCAGACCAGCGCCGTGACCGGCTTGGCGCTGCGGGCCACCAGGATCTTTCGCACCTTGGCGTCCGGCACGCCCGACAGATCGGACAGCGCCAGCGTCACCAGCTCGCGATTGCCGGCCTGGGCGGCCTGCTCGACAAAGAGGCTGTCCAGCTTGCCCGCCGCCTTGGCGGTGGCCAACAGTTCGGCCGGACGGGCGCCCGGCGCCGGGGCCGCCGCGCCCTGTTCGGCCAGGCGGGCGCGCAGCTCGCGCGAGAGATGCTGGCGCGTGGCGTCGCTGAGATCATGCCGCGCGGCCAGCCGCTCGATCAGCGCGGCGCCGACGAAACCGGCGATGCGGCGGATGGCGCGGGCCGAAAGCTCGGCACGCAGGATCAGGGGCACATGCCAGTCGCTGACTTCTTCGGCCGCCTCCACGATTTGGTCCAGCGTCTCCTTGCGGATGCGGGCGTCGGGATTGACCAGCAGCATCGCCACGGCCGGGATATCCAGGGCCTTGACGATGGCAGCGCTGACATCCTCGCTCACCGGATGCCGGCGGGACACCGCCGCCAGCGCCTCGTTGGTCCGGGCGCAGGCGATGATCTCGATCAGGTCGGTGTCGGACAGCAGAGGCGAATATTCTAGGATCGGCGCTGCCACCATGGTTTCGGCGTCCTGCGCCAGCCGCAGGGCGACGTCATGGGGTACGCAGGTCAGGTGCTTGATTTCCTCGGCCAGCACGGCGCGCACAGTGACGGCGGCGTCGCGGGCCAGACATTCCAGCGTCTCGACCGTCTGGGCGAAGAGATGGGCATTTTCATCTTCCGACAGGCCGGGCAGCAGGCGCGCGATCTTGGCCGCCAGTTCGGCCCGCACCTCGGCGTCGCTGTCATCAACCAGAAGACGGTTGGTGGCGGGACCGGCGCAGAGATTAGCGGCCACCGCCTTGCGCGTCGCCGCCGCGCCATGCACCGCCAGATAATGCAGCACATCCGGGCCGGCGTCGCTGCGGCTGGCCAGGACTTCCTGCGCTTCGCGGGTACGGCTTTCCAGAATCGCCAGGGCCGCGCCGCTGTCGAGCGTCCCTGCCGGGCTGTTGGGGCTTTTCCTGTTGAGCTGCGTCATGGCGCCTTCCGTCCCGGGCGATTGTCGTGCCGCGCCCTTTAACAGCGGCTAAAGAGGCATGGTGGATGGGCGTTAACGCTGTCTTGCAAGGCCTTGCGGGGCGGGTCATGTTCCGCCCATGAGCATGCTCGCCGCCAGCGCCGCCAGGATGAGCCCGGAAGCCGGTTTTGGCCCGGATTTCCGCCATGTCCGGCACTGGCTGTTCGACCTGGACAACACGCTTTACCGCGCCGATTGCGGCGTCTTCGCCCAGATCGAAAGCCGCATGACCGATTATGTCGCCCGCTTCACCGGGCTGCCGCGCGATCACGCGCGAGCGCTGCAGCAATCGCTTTACCGCGCCCACGGCACCACCTTGAGCGGGCTGATGAAGCTGCATGGCGCCGACCCCGACGATTATCTCGCCTATGTCCACGCCATCGATCTCTCCGCGCTGGCGCCCGATCCGGCGATGCAGGAGGCGCTGGCGCGGTTGCCGGGGCAGCGCATCATCTTCACCAATGGCTGTCGCCATCATGCCGCGCGCATCCTGGAGAAGATCGGCGCGGCGGAACTGTTCGACGAGATCTGGGACATCCGCACCCTGGATTTTGTGCCCAAGCCCGATGCTTCCACCTATGCCCGGGTGGTGGCCACCGCCGGGCTGGAGCCGCAAGCGACGGCGATGTTCGACGACATCGCCCACAATCTGGCGGCGGCGCGGGCGCTGGGCATGACCACGGTGTGGCTGAACACGGGCGCGGATTTTTCCAGCGGCGCGACGCGGCCTGAAGCTGCGCCGCACCACGAAACCAGCGACCTGCCCGGGTTTCTTTCGTCCCTCAGGATTTGACCATGAGCCATGATCTTGCCGCCGCCATTGCCGTTGCGTGGGACGCGCGCGACAGCCTGTCGGCCGCCACGAAGGGCGCGCACCGCGACGCCGTCGAAGCGACGCTGGCGGGACTGGATGCGGGGCAATTGCGCGCCGCCGAAAAGATCAACGGCGCCTGGAAAGCCAATGAATGGGTGAAGAAGGCAATCCTGCTGTCCTTCCGCCTCAATGACATGGAAATCATCGAAGGCGGTCCCGGGGGCCCAGATGAAAAATCAGTGTGGTGGGACAAGGTGCCGTCCAAGTTTGCCGGCTGGGACGAAGCCCGCTTTCGCGCCGCCGGCTTCCGCGCCGTGCCGGGCGCCATTGTCCGGCGCAGCGCCTTCATCGCCAAGGGCGCGGTGCTGCTGCCCTGCTTTGTCAATGTCGGCGCCCATGTCGGTGAAGGCACCATGGTCGATACCTGGTCCACGGTCGGCTCCTGCGCCCAGATCGGGGCCCATTGCCATATTTCGGGCGGTGCCGGCATTGGCGGCGTGCTGGAGCCGCTGCAGGCCACGCCCACCATCATCGAGGACAATTGCTTCATCGGCGCCCGCGCCGAAGTGGCCGAGGGCGTGATCGTCGGCGAAGGCAGTGTCTTGTCGATGGGCGTGTTCCTGTCGGCTTCGACCCGCATCATCGATCGCGCCAGCGGCGAGGTTCACATGGGCAAGGTGCCGCCCTATTCGGTGGTGGTTTCCGGTTCGGCGCCGAGCGGCAACAATGCCGGACCGAACCTCTACTGCGCCGTGATCGTCAAGCGGGTGGACGAGAAGACCCGCGCCAAGACCTCGATCAACGAGCTGTTGCGTGATTGATCCTGTTGTCCTGGCCCAGGAGTTGATCCGCCGCCCTTCGGTGACACCGGCGGACGCGGGCGCGCTTGACGTGCTGCAGGCGGCGCTGGCGAAGCTGGGTTTCACCTGCCAGCGCCTGCCCTTCGGCGAGGTGGACAATCTTTATGCCCGGCTGGGCGACACAGGCCCCAATTTCTGCTTTGCTGGCCACACCGATGTGGTGCCGCCGGGCGAGGGCTGGCGGCATGAACCCTTTGCCGGAACCGTGGCCGATGGCGTGCTGTTCGGGCGCGGCGCCGCCGACATGAAATCGGCCATCGCTGCCTTTGTCGCGGCGGCGGCGCGGCAGGGCAAGCCCAAAGGTTCTATCAGCCTGCTCATCACCGGCGACGAGGAAGGCATTGCGCTGGACGGCACCAGGAAAGTGCTGGGCTGGCTGAAGCAGAAGGGCGAGACGCTGGATCATTGCCTGGTGGGCGAACCCACCGCCACGGAACGCGCCGGCGACACCATCAAGATCGGACGGCGCGGCTCGCTGAATGTCGAGCTGGCGGCGGTCGGCATCCAGGGCCATGTCGGCTATCCGGCCAGGGCGAAAAACCCGATTCCGCCGCTGGCGCTGCTGGTGACGCGGCTGTCGGCCAAGATACTGGACGAAGGCAGCGCCCATTTCGATCCTTCGACGCTCTGCTTCACCACCATGGATGTCGGCAACCCGGCGACCAACGTGATTCCCGGCGAGGCGCGGGCGCGGCTCAACATCCGTTTCAACGACCTGCACACGCCGGAAAGCCTGATCGCCTGGATCGAGGACGAAGTGGCCAGGGTGGTGACGGAAACCGGGGCGGAAATTTCGGTGACGCCGCAGATCAGCGGCGTGTCTTTCCTCACCCCGCCCGGCGCCTTCACCAGCCTGGTCGCCGCTGCGGTGAAAAGCGTCACCGGCACGGCGCCGCAATTTTCCACCAGCGGCGGCACTTCCGACGCCCGCTTCATCAAGGATGCCTGCCCGGTGCTGGAACTGGGGCTGGCCGGAACCACCATGCACAAGGTGGATGAATGCGTGCCGGTGGCGGAGATCATGGCGCTGACCGAGATCTACGCCGCCATTCTCAAAGCCTATTTCGCGTAATCCACTTTCACCAGATAAAGCCCGTCCGGCGGCGCCACCGGGCCGCAGGCGGCACGGTCGTGGGCGTCGAGCGCGGCTTTCAAATCGCGCGCGCTCCACTTGCCTTCGCCCACCAGCTTGAGCGAGCCGGCGATGGACCGCACCTGATGATGCAGGAAGGAGCGGGCCGAGGCTTCAATGTGAATCTCGTCGGCGCGGCGCGACACATAGAGCCGGTCCAGGGTCTTGACTGGCGACTGGGCCTGGCATTCGGCGGCGCGGAAGGTGGTGAAGTCATGCTGGCCCAGAAGATGCTGCGCCGCGTGATGCATCGCCTCGGCGTCCAGCTTCATCGGCACCGGCCAGACCTTGCCGGCATCGAGCGCGGGCGGGCTGCGGCGGTTGAGAAGGCGGAAAAGATAATGCCGCCCGGTGGCAGAAAAGCGGGCGTGAAAATCCGCCGGCGCAATGGCCGCCTCCAGCACCACCACCGGCGAAGGCCGCAGGAAATGATTGAGGGCGTCGCGCACCTTGTCCGGCGCGAAGTCCTTTTCCAGGTCGAAATGCGCCACCTGGCCCAGGGCATGGACGCCGGCGTCGGTGCGGCCCGCGCCGGTGACGGTGACGCGTTCGGCGCTGAGTTTTTCAACGGCGTCTTCCAGCGCGCCCTGCACCGAGGGGCCGTTATCCTGCCGCTGCCAGCCGACAAAGGGGCCGCCGTCATATTCCAGAGTGAGACGATAGCGCATCAGGCGAGCTTGGTGCCCAACGGCAAGGCAAAGCCTTTCAGCAATTCGTCCGCCGCCATCACTTTCGATCCAGCGCGCTGCACCCGTTTCAGGCGCAAGGCCCCTTCGCCGCAGGCGATAGAGAGGTCGTCGCCAATTACTTCGCCGGGCGCGCCTTTGCCGGTTGCCGGTTCGGCATAGAGCACTTTCAATCGCTCGCCTTTGGCTTCGGTGAAAGCGCCAGGCCAGGGCGAGAGGCCGCGGATCAGACAGTCGATCTCCGTTGCGCTTTTGCTCCAGTCGATGCGGGCTTCGTCCTTGGCGATCTTCTTGGCATAGGTCACGCCGTCCGCGCTTTGCGGACGTTCGGCAACCGCACCGCGTTCCATGGCGGACAGCGCCCGCACCATCAGATCGGCGCCCAGGCGCGATAATTGATCGGTCAGCTCGCCAGAAGTCTTGCGCCCCACCGTCACCTTCTCGGCCATTAGCACCGCGCCGGTGTCCAGCCCGGCTTCCATCTTCATCACCATCACGCCGGTTTCGGTGTCACCCGCCATCACCGCGCGCTGGATCGGCGCGGCGCCGCGCCAGCGCGGCAACAGCGAGCCATGCAAATTGAAGCAGCCCAGCTTCGGCGCATCCAAAATGGGCTGCGGCAGCAGCAGGCCATAGGCGACGACAATGGCGACATCGACTTGCAAGGCAGCGAATTCGGTCTGCTCGGCTTCGCCTTTCAGCGACAGTGGCGTGCGCACTTCAATGCCATGCGCCGCCGCAAATTTGTGGACTGGGCCGGGCTCGGTCTCCATTCCCCGCCCCCTGGGGCGCGGCGGCTGGGAATACACGGCGGCGATGACATGGCCCTGCGCCAGCAATTCGGCCAGCGTCGGCACCGCGAAATCCGGGGTGCCCATGAACGCGAGCCGCAACGCCACGTCAGCCTGCCGCTTCGAGTTTTTTGGCCTTGGTCAGCTTCTTGATCGCCATGCCGCGCTTCAGGCGCGAAAGATGGTCGATGAACAGCACGCCGTTGAGATGGTCCATCTCATGCTGCAGGCAGGTGGCCAGCAACCCGTCAGCTTCCAGCAGCTGCTTTTTGCCGTCGCGGTCGAGATATTCGGCTTTGATCTTCGCCGGGCGCTCGACATCGTCCCAGATTTCCGGCACCGACAGGCAGCCTTCCTCGAAGGTTACCAGTTCCTCGGAGGCCCAAAGAATCTTGGGATTGATATAGGAGACAGGGTTTTTCCTGCCGTCCTTCTGGTCCAGGTCGATCACGATCACCCGCAGCGGCACCCCGACCTGCACGGCGGCCAGGCCGATGCCCTCGGCCGCGTACATGCTGTCGGCCATGTCGTCGATCAGGGTGCGAATCGCGCTATCCACCGTCTCGACATCCTTCGAGACGGCCTTGAGGCGCGGATCGGGCGCGGTCAGGATGGGACGTACGGTCATGGGCGTGAGATAAGGCCCGGGGGCCGAAGGGTCAAGCTGATGGAAATGGGTCTTATAATTCTAGCGGTTGCGGTAGTTGCGGCGGCGGCCATTTTCACTTTCGCCCGCCCCAAAACTGCCGCCTCCACGCCCTCTGACCCGCGGCTGGACACGGTGCTGCAGGGCCAGGCCACCATTGCCGAGCAGTTCCGCAATGCGGCCGCGGCACAGGCCGCCCTGACGG
>Ga0265318_10000601_pt1 | contig 25093 bp, 19 predicted proteins | sample 4821metaG_FD_192431 | JGI IMG/M metagenome (GOLD analysis project Ga0265318, IMG submission 192431) | Rhizosphere microbial communities from Carex aquatilis grown in University of Washington, Seatle, WA, United States - 4-8-21 metaG | ecosystem: Host-associated > Plants > Roots > Rhizosphere >... | reverse complement strand
TCGTGTCTGGCCTCGGCCACCGTGACCCGGGTGGGCATGCCCCCGCCGAGCTGAAACATCTTGACGAAGTCGAACCCCGAGTCGAAGTCCGCGGCGATGGTCAGCGAGCCCGAATCCCGCACCACCGAGACCGGGGCCCGCTCCTGTCCGAGCAGCAAGAGCTCGGTCTTGTCGTAGCCCCGCTGACCGGCCACGTCCACGTAGGCCACCCCGTCCTCGATCCGGTACTGCTCGGCGATCCGGCGCGCGCCATCGAGCAGGGGATCGATCGCGCGGGCGGCCGACTCGATCTCCTCCCATGGCTCGGCCTGCTGGCGCCGGTCGGCCCCCGCCACCAGGAACTGCACGATCCGGTGCTTGAGGGTCTCGTCGCGGAAGCGCGCGCGCAGGGCGCGGTCGATGCGCGCGGCGATGGGGCCGGGCGTCCCGCGCCGGGTGTCGACCGCGCGCGCATCCGTGTCGGCCCCGGCGTACGGCTCGACGCCGCCCCGCACCCACTTGGCCCCGGAGTACAGACCGTCCAGATCCACGTGCATCGCCACCACGTCGACCGGACCGGCGGCGGCCACGATCTCGGGGGTGATCATCTCCGGACAGGCTCCGTGCATCGCCTTGGTGGCGAGGACGAAGCGCGGATCGCGCGCGAAGTCCACGTGCCGCTCGTGATCGTGGTGATCCACCCAGGCCGCCAGGCGCGCGCCGAGCCCGCGGATGAAGGGCAAGGTGATCTTCTCGAACGACGACCCGCCGCCCTCCGCCGCGAAGGCCACGTCCAGCACCACCACCCGGCCGTGCAAGGTGGAAGCCGGCGGCAAGGCTCGGGGCGTCAGATACCGGTAGGTCACCGCAGAAGGATAGTGGATGGCGCCGGTCCGTCCATCACCGTCTGTCGCGACCCTTGGCGACCGACGCGGGGGCCAGACCCACCATGCCAGCCCACAGCACGGTCACGGAAGCGCACAGTACGAAAAGGTTCCGCCCCCGAACGCCATGCACGTCCTGGTCATGCACTGGGTCCCCGCGGAATCGCAGAGTCGGTAGCACGTGCCCTGGCTCATCGGGTCGGGATTGAAGTTGAGACAAGCGAGACCTTGATCGCAGGACTTGTAGTTGAGGCAGGTCTGACCTTCCGGGCCCGGGCTCGGCGGACAGTCGCAGAAGGAGTTCTTGGGCGAGAGCACGAAGCACGCAAGGACCGGTGATGGACACCCGTTGGCGCCGGGGGAAGCGAGGGGATCACACCCCTCGGCACCGCTCAGCTGGGGCAGGCTGCAGACCTTGTGGACGATCCCGGTGTGGGCCTGGCACACATCGCTCGCGCACTGGCTCTTGTCGGAGCACACCCGGTAGCAACGGCCCACGCCGCACACCTCGAGCGTGCACATGTAGCCGGGGGCGCAGTCATCGGGGCCCGACGGATCGCACACGTCGCCCTCCTGCTTGGCGGGGGTGGCCGTCGCGGGCGCCATGCATTTCGACGTCGCGCCGGACACCGCGCAGCGCAGCCCGCACGGACAGCCGGTCTGACAGACCGGATCGCAGGGCGACTCGTTCTTCGCCGCGCAGAGCTGGGGAATGGGGTTCGCGCACGTGCCACCGTTCCCGGCGGCACCTCCCACCGCCCCGCCCATACCGGACAGGCCACCTTTTCCGCCGCCGCCCCCGCTGATGGCGTCGCAGTACCCGCCCACGCAGACGAAGCCGTCCGGGCAAAGCGCCGGCTCCCCGGAGGTCGCCGACGGGGCGCAGATCAGCCCGTGGGTCGTGACGTGCGGGTTGAAGCAGGTCGACAGCCCGACCACGACGAGAGCCGCGAGCGTCACCAGACCCGCGATGCTCCCAAGACCGCCTTTGTCGCGCCCGCTGTCCACCCGCATCAGAAACAATAGCCCCATTTGGTACCAAATGCGCGACAGGCCTGGCCGTTCTGGCAGCCGGCGTTGCCCATCGTCAGGTCGCACAGATGCCAGCAGAAGCCACCGCCCACTGCAACGCTGCCCTCGGAAGGGCACACGAGGCCAGGCGCGCAGGCCCGGGAGTCGGAGCACGGCATGCCGGCCCCCCTCGCGTCCAACGAACACGCATCGCACACGGTCGCGGACCTGCCGGAGAGCGAGGTGCCGCCAGACAGCAGATAGCACCGCTCGGCGGCGCCGGCGCAGCTGGCGGCGGTGGGATCGGTGGGATCGCAGGTGGTGTAGGCGATCTCGCAGATGAGGTGGCCACTGGCTGGCGCCATCCGGGAACACGCGGAATCGGGACAGTCGTCATTGGTGGCGCAGAGCCGAAAGCAACGGGCGCCCTTGCCGGCGCCGCAGTCGTCCACGCACTCGAGCCCGTCGGCGCAATCGCTGGCGGCCCCCGCCGTCCCGGTCGCCGACGCGAGGCAGGTCTGACCGAGGGTTCGGGTCCCGGGCTGTCCTCCGCCCGCGCCGCTCGTGCCCACGTCGCTCGCGCCGCCCACCCCGCCGACGTCGTCCCCACCCACGCCGGCACCCACGCCGGCGCCTCCACCCCCGACGTCGCTCGCAAGCCCCCCTGCCCCGGGATCGCCACCCCCGCCAGCGGCCGCTCCGCCGCCACCTCCGAGGGCGGACGGGCCTCCCACAGGAAGACACACCTCCGAAATACAAACGAACCCGTCGGGGCACGCCATCGCCGGGGAGGTCGCACAGCGCAGGCCGGGACTTATCTTTGGACCGTAGCACGCCCACAGAAACCCGCCGCCAGCCAGCAGCGCCACGGACGGCCCGACGAGGCGGGCCCAGAGCCGCCGGGCGCTGGCCCGGGTCCACGGGCGCGGTCGAGCCGCGATGGCCCCGATCCCCGGGCTCGTCGGGGGCATGTCCGGCGACGCCGCCTGGTTCCCCGAGGGTGGAGCGGGTGTGGCCCCCTCCATCAGAATCGGACCGAGGCTGCCGCTCCCATGATTCCGGGCCCGACGACGGGAGCGAAGGCCATCCCGCCCTCGATCGCCTTCTCGGCCGTGGCCCTGTGCTCGGGCGCGCTCGACGACAGCCCGATCGCGAGCATCACCGCCCCCGTCACCAGCGCCGCCCCACCGGCCACGCCGAAGATCTTGGCCAGCGTGTCCAGGCTCTTGCCGTCCGACTGCAGCGACGGGTCGTAGGTCTTCATCGCGTTCGAGTCCTCGGACAGCTGGTCGCCCTTCTTCTTGGCGAGGTATCCGGTGATCCCGGCGGTGATCAGCGCGGCGCCACCGATCGACCCGACGACGATCCCGACCACCGTCGTCGCGCCGATGCCCTCCTCGGACACGGCCTGGGAGGTCGGCGGCCGGGAGGGCGCCGGGGCGACCAGGGTGGGCACGGAAGCGGTCGGAGCGGTCGGGACGGTCGTCGCCAGCGCCTTGCGCCGCTCGGCGATGGTCCGCTCGAGATCGGCGATCTTCCGCTCGACGTCATCCCGGTTCCGCGCGTTGGGAGAGCGCTGCAGGTACCGCCGGTAGAAACGGAGCGCGTCGGGCAGCTGATCGTTCAGGCGGTACGACTGCGCCACGTTGTAGAGCATGGCGGGATCACCGCCAATCTCGTAGGCCTTCTGGTATTCCTCCACCGCCTCGGTGTACTTCTGGATGTCGTACGCCCGGGTGGCCTTGTCGTAGTGCATCTTCATCTCGGACTTCTGCGCGGGCGTGAGCTGCATGGCGAAGGCGTCGCGGCCGCTGGTGGCCCCCGCGGCCACCCCCACCACCGCGAGGCTCAACACCAGGACCAGGCGGCGGAGCGCTCGACCAGGGCCCCGCCAGGCATTGCCGCCACCTGGGCCGCCACCCGGCGCGCCCACCGAAAAAGGCCTTGAAGACATTGACTCCCTGGTTGAACAGATACAGCGTTCGCTCGACAAAGTGAGATCCCCGCTCGCTTGGCAGTAGACAGCGTCGGGGCATACAGTAACGTACCTCGCCGCCGCTGGGAAGTTGCCCGCCCCTTCATCCGCCCGCCACCACGTCACCGACGGGGATGCCCCCACCCCGGCCGGACCCGCCCCGAGGAGGTTCACATGCGCAGTCGTCCCCTGCTTGTCGCTGCGATCGTCACCCTGGCCCCCGCGCTGTCGCCCTGGCTCGGCTGCTCGACCGAGAAGGCGGCAGCCCCGCGGGCATGCCCCCCGGACTGCGATCAGCCCAAGATTCCGGCCGGGGTCCCGGCGTTCCAGGTCGCGAAGGACGAGAGCACCGGCCCCACGGACGGCCAGGACGTGACCATCCGGGTCGTGCTCAAGCAGAAGCCCCGCCGGGACGGAATCTACCCCGCGCTGCATTTCCTCTACCGCTACGCCATGACCCGCAACACCTTCGAACCGCGCACCTTCAACGGGGAGTTCTACGGCTCGGAGTCCGATGCGGCCGCCGGCGCCAACCCGCTGGCCAAGGTCTGGAAGGGTCAATCCGACAAGGGCCCGAAGTGCGACAACGCCATCCGGACCGAGCTGCCCGAGCAGGTCGAGAAGGCCTTCGCCTACAGCCTCAACCAGGGCGAGAACGAGGATCTCGAGGACACCTGCCACCTCGACGAGAAGAAGAAGATCGCGCGCATCGACGAGAAGTTCACCCACCGCCCGACCTTCAAGCTCGACGAGGCCAAGAAGGCGGTCGAGGTGCAGTTTCCCTACCTCGAGGCGGGCAAGGACGCCTACGTGAAGACCCTCTCCTTCAACTCGGCGATGACCTACTGGGCGGAGTTCACGAGCACCATGTTCCAGAAGTCGCAGGACCTGCAGCAGCTCACCTACGTCGGCCTGCTCGACGATCAGCAGGTCCTCAAGATCACGGTCACCCGCCCGGAGTTCGACTCCAAGCTGTCGACGGTCCAGGAGACCATCTCGAGCTTCGCCGCCATCACCTTCGCCAAGCTCGGCCTGCACAAGACCAACGACAAGGGCGCCAACAAGGAGCAGGAGGCCCACAAGACCAAGACCTACCTGAACGCGCTGTCCTTCCTGCCGAAGGACCAGGTCTTCGTCTCCCCCAAGCTCAAGAAGTCCTGAGCGGGTCAGCGCCCCCAGTGCGGCAGCGGGATCACCCCGAGGCCGAGCAGCACCCCGAGGATGCCGACCGGGACGAAGACCGAGGCGCGGATCACCGCGGCGTTGAGCCAGCGATCCCGGGCGGTCTCGCTCGGCTTGTGCTGACGAACCAGCACCTGCGCGACGCCCGAGATGACCAGGATGGTGCCAGAGATCACGAAGAACTTGGGCATGAAGGCGAGCGCGGGGTTCATGTCGGCTCCAGGGGGCGAGCGCGGGGGCGCGAGCCCGCGCCGGTCAGCTCGTCGTAGAGGGCCATGAGGCGTCGGGTCGTGGGGCCCGGGGAGCCGTTCCCGACGGGTGCGCCGTCCACCTGCGTGACCGGCAGGACCCCGCGGGTGGCGCTGGTGATGAAGGCCTCGTCGGCGGCCCGGAGCTCGTCCGGGGTCACGTGGCCCTCCTCGAGGGCGATGGCGTGGGCGGCGCAGAGCGCGATCACCTTCGAGCGGGTGATGCCGTCGAGGATGCCGACCGCCAGCCCCGGCGTGCGCACCGTCCCGGCGCGGACGATGAACAAGTTGCTGCTCGCCCCCTCGGCGAGGCTGCCGTCGGCCGCGCACAGGATCGCCTCGTAGGCGCCGGCGCGCCGGGCCTCGCCGACCGCCAGGACGTTGTTGAGATAGTTCCCGGACTTCACCGACGGATCCATGGCGCGAGGACTGTTGCGATGCACCGAGACCACCGCCACCGAGACCCCCTTCCGGTACATGTCGGCGGTGGGCGCCACCAGCGGCGAGACCAGCACGACGAGCTCGGTGTCGTCGGCGGTCGCGGGATCGAGGTCGCCCTGCCCGGGGCGGCGCCCCGCGCCCCGGGTCAGCATCACCCGCACCCGCGACTCGGGGTTGCCGGCCGCCTCGACCGTCGCCGCAACCGCCCGCAGGATCTCGGCGCGGGGCGGCACCCGCAGGCCGATGCGCTCCGCGGAGCGCTCGAGCCGCGCCAGGTGCTCGTCGAGCGCGAACAGGCGCCCGGACACGGTGCCCACGGTCTCGTAGACGCTGTCGCCATAGAGAAAGCCCCGGTCGAAGACGGAGATGCGCGCGTCTTCGGGCTTGCAGACCCGACCGTGAACGAACGCGCGCACCAATCCGACACCTGGTCCGCGATCCTGTCCGCCGTCGTGTCCGACATCCTGGGGCATGAACGGCACACAACCTAGTACAGTTCACGGTCCTCGGCTATGCTGCCGGGTTCGGGGGCTCCTGTTCGTGATCATCCTTCGTGTCCGGTGTCGCAACCTCGACGAATTCGAGGAACATTATTTGCCCGACCCGCCCAACGGAGGCGTGTTTTGCCCGACCACGACCGAGCTTCCCCCCGGCACCTCGGTGGTGATCGAGCTCGCGTGCGATGGGCTGCCGAACAAGGTCCTCATCCGGGGGACGGTCCTGTCCTGGCGCCCGGCCCTGCCACGGATGCGGGTGCGGGCCGGGGCGGACGTCGAGTTCGAGACCGACGAGATCCCCAAGCGCGACTTCGTGCTCGAGACCATGCGGGGCTCGCGGCCCCCCACCCGCCGGCGCAAGCACACCCGGATTCCCATCGGGGTGCCGGTCAAGGTGCGCGAGAACAACCAGCTCGACGCCGTCTCGGCCGAGCTGCGGGAAATCAGCGTGAGCGGGGGCCTGCTGACGGGCTCCGTGCAGCCGGCCATAGGCACGGACATCGTCATGGAGCTGGCCCCGCCCGGCAGCGAGGCGCCGTTCGACCTGTCGGGGCGCGTGGTCTATCATGCTGGCCCGAATCAGACCGGCGTTAAGTTTCTGTACCGAGAAGGTGGTGGCTCCCGGCGTCTGCGTGAGCTGGTGCGCCGTTTCAAGACACTGTGATCCCGTTTCGCATCGGAAGGCGCGTCGTCCGGCGGCGCGGCGAAGGTGCGTCAAAGGAGACCCGATGCGACCACACGGAAGGACCACGTTCGGACGCGGCTGCGCAACGACCCGAGCGATGGGGACGGGGACGGGGATGCCGGTGCGGTTGCGGGGCCGGTTAGCCGTCGCGATGGGGATGGGGCTCGTGCTCGGGCTCCTCGGGCTGTCCGAACGGGCGGCGCTGGCCAGCCACTACGCCGTGACCGACATCCCGTCGCTCATCTCGGGGAACGACGCCGAGAAGCTCAAGAAGGCGGGCGTCGCCACCACCGAGGACCTGCTGAACCACGCGGCCAAGCCCAAGGACCGCAAGGCGCTGGCCAAGGCCTCCGGTCTGTCGGGCCCGGCCGTGCTGAGCCTGGCACGGCGCTGCGATCTGCTGCGCATCAAGGGCGTGGGTCCCGAGATGGTGCTTCTGCTCGAGGCCGCCAAGGTGCAGAGCACCGCCGATCTGGCCAAGCAGGATCCTTCCGCGCTGACCACGGCCGCCGACGCCGCCAACAAGGCCAAGAAGATCACCGAGAAGCCGCCGACCGAACCCCAGTTCGAGAACTGGATCGAGCAGGCCAAGCAGCTTCCCTCGGTGCTCGAGCTCAAGTGAGCGCGCGCGGCGTGCGGGCCCGCGCCGGGGCTCGACTCCAGGACATGCCACCCGCAACGCCGTCGCGTTGATCCCCCGACCTCCTCGGATCCCCCCCTCCCCAAAAAAGCAACGGACCCCCCAATGAGGCAAGCCGATTCGTTCGAACCCGTGGCGGCCGCGAGTCACGTGCACCCGGGCACCCTGGTGGGTGGACGCTTCCAGGTCGAGGAGGAGCTCTCCGAGGAGACCGACGGTCCGGGGTCCGGCACCCGGCTCTTTCGAGCGACCGACACCCAGACATTCCCGGCCGCCGGCGACGGCCAGCCCGGCGAGAGGCTCCCGCGCGCGCTGCGCATCGTCCCGCTGCAGGTGCTCGCCGTCAGGGCCGAGGCGTTCCTCGAGCGGCTGGCCCAGGTGCGGGTGTTCCAGCACAAGAACCTCGCGGAGATCGTCGGGGTCGGTCGGGAGCGCGACTTCATCTACGTCGCCACCGAGTGGGTCGACGGCCAGACCTTGCGTGCCTTCATCGACGGCAAGCGCGCCGAGGGCCGCGGGGTCTCGCTCAAGGGGGCGTCGAACCTGGTGGCCCACGTCGCCAACGCGCTCGAGTATGCGCGCCCGATGGGGCCCCATGGTGCGCTCAACCCCACGCTCATCCTCGTGAACCGCACCGGTCGGGTGAAGGTCGAGGGCTTTGGTCTCTCCGCGGGCTTGCCGGGGGTGGCGCGGGTCGGTCACCCGGCCGGGCTCCCCGACACCCTGTACATGGCCCCGGAGCTGCTCACCGGCGCGCCCCCCACGGTGGAAGGGGACGTGTATGCGCTCGGGATGATCCTGTACGAGCTCCTCACCGGCGAGGGGATGCGCCATCCATACCGACCGGTCAGCGACGTGGTGCCCGGGATCCCGACCCCCGTGGATGCGGTGATCGAGCGCGCGCTGGCGTTGACCCCCGGGGCGCGCTGGGCCACCCCGGCCATCCTGAAGACGGCTCTCCAGAGCGCGGCCGCTGGGTTGCCGTTCAACCCCGAGGCCGGGCCGGCGCCGCACGACGAGGCGCAGGCCCTCTCCGGACCGGCGCCTCGGGGGTGGCCGTCGGCCTCGCCTGCGGGGGGAGCGCAGCCAGTGGGCGGAGCGCAGCCGGTGGGCGATCGCCCCGTCCTGGCTCTCCCGGTGGGGCCGATTCCCGGCAGCGGCCCGGTGGCGATGGCGGTGGCGGCCCCGGTCCCGGCCGGGCTCGCCGCCGGATCGGCCTTGCCGATTGGGCTCGCCGCTGGCCCCGGCGGAGCGCCGGGGAGCAACGACGATCAAGACGAGCGCTGGCTGGTACAAAAGGGCAATCTCGATTTCGGACCGTTCTCGATGGCCCAGATCCGCGCGCAGATCGAGCGCGGCGAGATCCTGGGGGACCACACCCTGCTCGACAGCCACTCTGGAGAGCGGGGGCTGGTCCGCGAGGTCCCGGGGCTGGGTGACCTGGCGAAGCACGCCCACCGCCAGATCGAGCGCACGCGGCGGGAGCACGCCGAGCAGCGCTCGCAGCAGACCCAGAAGAAGAAGTCGATGGCGACCACCGCGATCGTCACGCTGGTGGTGGCGCTGGTGGTGGGCAGCGGCCTGTTCTACGTGTTCTCGCGCCGAGACGTCTCGGGGGGGCGCCTGGCCTCGCGCCAGGAGGAGTCCGAGGTGGAGTCGTTCCTCAAGGGGGTCAAGATCGGCGAGATGAAGGCCACCGTCCGGCGCGGGACGCACCACGCCGGCGGGGCGGTCGCCGGTGCGGCCGCCGGGGGCCCGGACGAGTTCAACAACGATTCGCGCTTCGGCGACGCCACCCGGGGCATGGCCCAGGGCGATCAGACGCTCGACGACGACCAGATTCAGACCACCATGATGGCCAACTACCGGCGCCTGATCCCCTGCATCGCGCACGCGCCGGGCATGTCGAACCTGGCCATCGACTTCGTGGTGCGCGGCTCGGGCAAGGTGAGCGCGGTCAAGGTGAACGGCCAGAAGGGCGGTCCCCTGCCCACCTGCGTCCTCGCGCGCATGCAGAGCTTCAACTTCCCGAAGTTCGACGGATCCAAGACCATCGCCAGCTGGTCCATGTCCATGGGCCACTGACAGAGTCGGGCGTTGCGGCTCGCGCGACGGACGGCCGACGATCCGGGCCGCTGGCTGCGCCGGCGCTGCGGTCCGCTCCTCACATACGCACGAGTATGCTCCGGTGCGGTCCTCGCGCCGGCTTCGCCATCGACCCGGCTTTTCGGCCGAGTTCAAAGCAACCCCTACGGACCGGGGTTTACGGTTCCCGCCGCAGGCGGCGGGTGAGGGTCCGCGGACTGCGGGATTGGAGGTCGGGAAAGGCTTGGGGGCGGGCGGCCCGGATCGTCGGCCGTCCGTCGCGCAGGCCGCAAAGTCACTCTAAGAGCGGCCGAAGCCGGCGGGGCGATCCTTGGGTGCGGAAGGAGCGGCCAGCTTGAAGCCGAGGATGTCCTCGTAGGCGAAGACGTAGCGCTCGTCCTTGGAGGTCTGCAGCGCAATGAACCCCTCGCGCAGGTCGAGGCGGTTCAGGCGACCGATGGTCATGATCTCGCCCTGGGTCTGGACGAAGCACGTGGCCTCGCGCTCCTCGCGGATGGCGATGGTGTGGCCATTGAGCTTGGCGCCTTCCGCCTCCCAGACCTGAACGATGGTTTCCCGAGTCATGGGTCGAGCATACAACAGTCCAGGGCGTCGGTCGGAACCGGGGGCCTCAGTCGACCGAGGAGCTCCAGCGCCGCGCCACCTCGGCGACCGCGTCCGGCAGATCGCCGGCCATGACGCCGCTCGTGCCGTGGACGGCGGCGGCGACGCTGCCTGCCTGGCCATGGAGCAGCACGCCGAGCTCGGCCGCCACGAGGGGATCCGTGCCCTGGACGATGAGCCCAGCTATCACGCCCGTCAGCGCATCGCCGCTCCCGGCGGTGGCCAGGGCCGGCTCGGCGATGGGGCTCACGAAGACGGTGCCATCGGGCGAGGCGATCAGCGTGCGCGCGCCCTTCAGCACCACGATCGCGCGGCTCCTCTCGGCGAAGTCGCGCGCGGTGGCCAGACGGTTGGCCTGCACGTCGGCGCTGCGGACACCGACCATGCGGGCCATCTCGCCAGGATGGGGCGTGACCACCCGGGGGGCGCTGGCCTCGGCCAGCCGAGCAGCGGCGTCCGGGCCGAGCAGGTTCAACCCGTCGGCGTCGATGACCATGGGGAGGCCGAGCCCGCTGACGAGGGCGCGCACCAGGCTCTGCATGCGGGGACCGACCGGAATGCCGGGACCGAGGGCGAGCGCCCGCACCTGGGGGCGCGCCAGCAGGAGATCGATGGCGGCACGGCTGCCATCGTCCGCGTCGTCGCCGGTGGAATAGCTCGCCGTCATGATCTCGATGACCTTGGCATCGAGCGCCGCCTGGGCGGCGGCGGTGGTGGCGACGGTGACCAGCCCCGCGCCCGTGCGCATGGCCGCCTTCGCCACCAGGAGCGCGGACCCGGTCTTGCCCGCGCTGCCAGCCACCACCACGAGATGCCCGGAGGTTCCCTTGAACGCATCCGCGGCCCGCCTCGGCAGGCGGTCCCGCGCGTCGCGCTCGGTGAGGAGGTAACAGCGCGGCGCGCGTCGGCCAGGGGACGAAGGAGACGGTGGAGCGTGCTCGTCCGCGTCCGACTCCGGGACCGGCAAGCCGAGGCCGACCACCTCGACGTTTCCCACCCTGGCGGCGGCGTCGAGCACCAGCCCGAGCTTGTGCGTTCCGACGGTGGCGGTGACGTCGGCCTCGACCGCCACGCCGAGGGACCGCCCGGTGTCGGCGTCGATCCCCGAAGGCACGTCCGCCGCGACCACCAGGGCACCTTGCCGACGGGCGGCGTTGATGGCCGCGATGGCGAGCGCCGGGATCCCGGCGACGGCCGCGCGCAACCCGGTGCCGAACAAGGCGTCGACCACGAGCTCCGCGCCCGCCAGGTCGGCCTGCCAGGCGGCGGCGTCGTCCTGCTGCGACCGATCGACGATGCGCACCTCGGGAAGGGCCGCCGTGAGCGCGTGAAACATGAGTGCCGCATCACCCGAGAGCCGGCCCTCGGGCGTCGCCAGATAGACCTCGACGCCGAATTCGCCCTGGCTGCCGAGCCAGAGGTGGCGCGCCACCACGAAGCCGTCGCCGCCGTTGTTGCCGGGACCACAGACGATGGCCACCCGACGGCCGCCGCGGGCCCCGCGGCGCGGCGCCAGGCGCCTCAGCACCACCTCGGCGATCCCGCGGCCGGCGTTCTCCATCAGCAGCAGGCTCGGCATGCCGGTCCTCGCCACCAGTTGCCGATCGACGGCGCGCGACTCGGCCGTGGACAGCACGCGCGGCCTCATGCCGGCAGGCCCTCGAGGACCACCACGGCAGCCGCCATGTCCCCGGCGTGGGTGAGCGATACGTGCTGGGCCGTGACGGCGCGCCGGGCAGCCGCGGCGTGGGCAGCGCCCGAGAACACCAGCACGGGGGCGCCTCCGGGAAGCGAGTGCACCTCGATGTCGAGCCAGCGCAGGCCGGCGGGCACGCCGAGCGCCTTGGCGGCCGCCTCCTTGGCGGCGAAGCGGGCCGCGTAGTGCTGCGCCGGCAGCCCGCGCCCGGCGCAGTCGGCGCGCTCCCGCTCCGAGAAGAGGCGGCGCTCGGCCCGCACGCCGTGCCGGGCCAGCAGGGTGGCCATGCGCGAGATGGGTACGAGGTCGAGGCCGACGCCGAGAATCATGGCGGGGGGAGGCCAGGCGGGGCGGGCCCGACCGCTCCGGTCGCGCCGGCCACGATCGCGGCCCGCAGCTCGGCGACCGCGCGTTCCATCCCCAGCATCACCGCCCGGGCCAGGAGGCCGTGCCCGATGTTCAGCTCCTCGAGGTGCGGCAAGGCGGCAACCGGACCCACGTTGGTGCAATCGAGGCCATGTCCCGCCCCGAGGCGCAGCTTCGCCTCGCTGGCCGCGCGCGCGGCAACCACGAGGCGGGCCAGCTGACGCTCCGCCGCCGTCGAGAAGCGCGGGGAATCGCAGTAGTAGCCGGTGTGCAGCTCGACCGTGCTGGCGCCGAGCCGCTGCGACGCCGACACCGCCTCCGCATCGGGATCGATGAACAGGCTGACCCCGATGCCCGCATCGCGCAGGCCTCCCACCACCCGTTCGAGCAGCCGGCTGCCCCCGCCCGGCCGCACGTCGAGTCCACCCTCGGTGGTGCGCTCGGCGCGCTTCTCGGGGACCAGGGTGCAAAAGTGGGGTTTCACGTCGAGCGCGATGGCCAGCATCTCCTCGGTGGCGGCCATCTCGAGGTTGAAGACCCCGGCCACCGTCTGGCGCAACACCCGCACGTCGCGATCCTGGATGTGGCGCCGATCCTCGCGCAGATGCACGGTGATGCCCTCCGCCCCGGCCAGCTCGCACAGCGCCGCCGCCACCACCGGATCGGGATGACGTGTCCCGCGCTGCTGCCGCAGCGTCGCGACGTGATCGACGTTCACATAGAGTCGAGGGACCATTCACCGAGCAGTATAAGGTATTTGATCGGGGCCGTGGCCCGCTGCCGCTCGTGGCGACTTAAACGGGGAGGTGGCTCGCTGCCGCTGGCACATCCCCGCGCCCCTCTCGCTCCGCGCGGCAAAGCCGCGCTACGCTCGCCTGCCAGCGTGGCGGAACAAGGTACCTCGCGGCGCGGCCCCCGAAAATGAAGTGGGGCCCCTCTCCCTGACCCTCTCCCCGCTTCTCTGCGAGGGAATAAGACTGGAGGGCGGGGCTCGCCTCATCCAATCACGCCACCCCGGTCCAACATCGCCTCCCTGATCGAGAAAGATCGACCAGGCCCCGGGATCCGCCTCTCCCTGCGGTTGATCGGAGGTTGGCTTTGCCAACCGGAGACAGCTCCATCAAACGGGCCCGCTTCTCGTCGTCCCCGGGAGGGGCCCGCGGGGAGGGGTCCTCCCCTTCCCGCGAGCGCCGTAGGCGCGTCCGTCCTCCCCTTCCCGCGCTCCGGTCCTCCCCTTCCCGCGAGCGCCGAAGGCGCGTTCTTCTATCCGTTCAGCGCCCGCCGCATGGCCTGGGCGATGTCGTTGGCCTGGACGGCGATGCGGGCCTGGTCGGTGCCCTCGATCATGACCCGGGCCTTGGCCTCGGTGCCCGAGTAGCGGACCACCACGCGGCCCTCGACCCCGAGCTCGCGCTCCACCGCCGAGATCGCCCGCTGGACCTCGGAGAGCTCCTCGAGGGGGCGCTTGTGCGAGACGGCGAAGTTCACCAGCACCTGCGGGTAGCGGACCATGGCGCCCGCGATGAGCTCGGACAGGGGACGGCCCTCTTCCAGCATCACGGCCAGCACCCGCAGCGCCGCCACGGTTCCGTCGCCGGTGGTGGCGTGGTCGAGGAAGATGATGTGCCCGGACTGTTCTCCGCCGAGGAGCAGCCCCTGCTCGCGCATGGCCTCGACCACGTAACGGTCCCCGACGGCCGTGCGCATGAGCTTGCCCCCGCAGCCGGCCAGCGCCCGTTCGAGCCCGAGGTTCGACATGATGGTGGCCACCACCGTTCGCTCCGGCAGCGTGCGCTTGGCCAGCATCCGCGTGCCGAGCAACGCCATGATCTGGTCGCCGTCGACGATCTCGCCCCGCTCGTCGGCCAGGATCACGCGATCGGCGTCACCGTCGAGCGCCACGCCGAGCGCCGCGTCGTGCTTGCGCACCTCGGCGGCCATGTGCTCGGGGTGCATCGCCCCGCACGCGTCGTTGATGTTGCGCCCGTTCGGCTCGACCCCGAGCGCGATCACCTCGGCCCCGAGCTCGCTGAAGACCCGTGGGGCCACCTCGTAGGCGGCGCCGTTCGCGCAGTCGACCACGATCTTGACGCCGTCGAGGGTCCGCTCGCGCGGGAAGGCGTGCTTGAGGAACTGCACGTAGCGCCCCCGCGCATCCTCGATGCGAACCGCCTTGCCGAGGGCGTCTGCCCCGACCGAGGCGCCGTTCTCGCGCCCAGCCTCCATCTCCTCCATCCGCTGCTCGAGCTCCGCCTCCACCTCGTCCGGAAGCTTGAAGCCGTCGGCGGCGAAGAGCTTGATGCCGTTGTCCATGTAGGGGTTGTGCGAGGCGCTGATCACCACGCCCGCGTCCGCGCGCATCGACGAGGTGATGAAGGCGATCCCCGGCGTCGGCAACGGCCCCACCAGCATGGCATCGGCCCCGGCCGACACGATGCCCGCCTCGAGCGCGCTCTCCAGCATGTAGCCGGACAGGCGGGTGTCCTTGCCGATCACCACGCGCCCCGGGCGCGAGGGATGGCGAAAGCGCCGGGCGACCGCGCGCCCGAGCCGCAGCGCCACCTCCGCCGTCATGGGATGACGATTGGCCACCCCGCGAATCCCGTCTGTTCCGAACAGTCGACGAATCCCCTCTTGGCTCATATCACCGATGATAACGCCGCCCGGTCAAGAGGTGGACTTTCGCAACGCCTCGGCCACGCGAACCACATCGCGCATCGCCGCGACGTCATGTACGCGCACCGCCGACACGCCACCCAGCACGGCGACGGTCACCGCCGCGGCGGTGCCGAAGACCCGCGCCTCGGGCGCGCGCCCCGTGAGCTGCCCGATGAAGGCCTTGCGCGACACGCCCACCATCAGTGGAACACCGAGCGCCTCGATCAGCCTCGGCAGCTCGCGCAGCAAGGACACGTTGTGCTCGAGCCGCTTGCCGAACCCGATGCCCGGATCGGCCCATATCTCCCGACACCCAGCCGCCCGCGCCCGCGCCACCGCGGCGGCGAGCTCGCGCGCCACCTCACCCACCACGTCGTCGAAGCGTACGTCCGCCATCATCGTGGACGGCAAGCCGCGCAGGTGCCCGAGCACCACGGTCGCTCCGCGCGCGGCGGCGACCCCGAGCAGCTCCGGCTCGAGGCCGCCACCGGAGATGTCGTTGACGATGGTCGCCCCAGCCTCGAGCGCCGCCCGCGCCGTCGCCGCATGGTACGTGTCGACCGAGATCTTGGCCCGCCCACCAGCCGTCCGCGCGAGCGCCTCGATGACCGGAAGCACCCGTCGTTGCTCCTCGGCCGGCTCGACGGGAACCGAACCCGGACGGGTCGATTCCCCCCCGACGTCCACCCAGTCCGCGCCGGCCTCCACCTGGGCAAGCCCCTCGCGGATCGCGTCCTCCGCCTGCGCGAACCGCCCGCCGTCCGAGAACGAATCGGGCGTGCAGTTCACCACCCCGACGACCAGGCAGCGCTCGGTCGTCGCTGAGGCTACCATCGCTCCGTCTGGCGCGGCGGGGGCGGGAAGGCGGCCGGCGGGAAGGTGGGCAGTGGGCCCGGAGCCGCGGGCCGCGCGTACTCCGCCTGGATCCGCCTGCTCCGCCTCGCTCGGCCGCTCCTCTGCTCGCCTAGGCCTTCTCGGGATCCGGCAGCGGCGGCGTCGGGGAGAACAGGCCCGGACGGGCCGGCTTCTCCGGGGTCAACGGCCGCTTCTCGGGAGGCACGCGTGCACCCTCCGAGGCCCAGGTCGAGGGCTTGCGGTCGAGCCGCCCGCCCGCGAACAGCACGTCGATCTCGGCGCCGTCCACCGTCTCGAACTCCAGCAGCGCGTCGGCCAGGAACTTCAGCTTGTCGAGGTTGTCCACGATGAGGGCCTTGGCCCGCGCGTAGTTCTCGGTCACGATGCGCCTCACCTCGGCGTCGATCTCGATCGCCGTCTGCTCGCTGTACTCCTTGCCGCCATCGGCGAAGTCCCGCCCGAGGAAGACCTCCCCCTCCCGCTTTCCGAAGTGCAGGGGCCCGAGCCGCTCGGACATGCCCCACTCGCAGACCATCCGCCTCGCCATGTCGGTCGCCTGCTGGATGTCGTTCGACGCCCCGGTGGTGAGCTGCCCGAAGATGATCTCCTCGGCCAGCCGCCCGCCCATGGCCACCGCGATGTGGTCGTTGGCCGAGTCGGCCGACAGGCTGAGCCGGTCCTCCGCCGGCAGCTGCTGGGTCAGCCCCAGCGCACGACCGCGCGGAATGATGGTGACCTTGTGGATCGGATCGGCGTGCTTGACCATCTTGCCGACCAGGGCGTGCCCGGCCTCGTGGTAGGCGGTGTTGCGCTTCTCCTTGTCGCTGATGATCATCGATCGCCGCTCGGGCCCCATCAGGACCTTGTCCTTGGCCATCTCGAAGTCGTGCATGTCGAGCCGGTCCTTGTCGGCCCGAGCCGCGAGCAGGGCCGCCTCGTTGACCAGGTTCTCGAGGTCGGCCCCCGAGAAGCCCGGCGTGCCACGCGCGATCACGTCGAGATCGATCCCACCCGCGAGCGGGGTCTTCTTGGTGTGCACCTTGAGGATGCCGAGCCGACCCTTGACGTCGGGACGGGGCACCACGATGCGCCGGTCGAACCGCCCCGGGCGCAGGAGCGCCGGGTCGAGCACGTCCGGCCGGTTGGTCGCCGCGATCAGGATGACCCCGTCATTGGACTCGAAGCCGTCCATCTCGACCAGGAGCTGGTTCAGGGTCTGCTCGCGCTCGTCGTGACCGCCGCCGAGGCCCGCGCCCCGGTGCCGGCCGACCGCGTCGATCTCGTCGATGAAGATGATGCAGGGCGCGTTCTTCTTGCCCTGCTCGAAGAGATCGCGCACCCGGCTGGCGCCGACGCCCACGAACATCTCCACGAAGTCCGAGCCCGAGATCGAGAAGAACGGGACCCCCGCCTCGCCGGCGATGGCGCGCGCGAGCAGGGTCTTGCCCGTCCCCGGGGGCCCCATCATGAGGACACCCTTCGGGATGCGCCCGCCGAGGCGGGTGAACTTCTTGGGATCCTTGAGGAACGAGATGATCTCCTCGACCTCGTCCTTGGCCTCGTCGATACCGGCCACCTCGTTGAAGGTGATCTTCTTCTGGTTCTCGGTCAGGAGCTTGGCCTTGCTCTTGCCGAAGCTCATGGCCTTGCCCCCGCCCACCTGGAGCTGCCGCATGAAGAGGAGGAACAGCACCACCAGGACCACCATCGGTAGCCAGGTCACGAGCACCTGCTGCCAGAACGAGTTCTCCTGTTCCTTGACGACGTCGTAGTTGAGGTGCGCCTTGTCCAGGCGGTCGAGGACCTTGTCGCTGATGAGACCGGTGGTCGTGAACCCCTCTCCGCTCGCCAGCTGCCCGCGGAACTCCGCGGCGTCCTGGGTCTTGCGGATCTGGATCGACGCCCCGGCCTTGAACTTCTCGGGGTGCTGCTCCACGTCCTGCATGAAGAGGGAGAAGGCCACCCGATGATCGTCGGGGCGATTGCCGCTGAGGAACTGATACACGACGAAGAACGCGAATATCAGCATCACCCAGACGAGAAATGTTTTATGTCCCTGGCGCACGCGCTGTCCTTTCATTCATCTGCCCGCTCGAGTCACTCGAATCCTTTCAAGCATCGACCCGTGCGTCGGGTCGCTTGAGCGGTGCAGCTGTCCGTGAGTATTGCTTCCTAGAATCGTAGGGTCAACCAACGACGTCCGGCCCCCGGGCGATTGGCCGCTTTGGGTCGACCGGCGGTCCCGGTCGCAGATCGAACCCGATCCACCGCCGCGTGCTCTCGCACGGACGCCCGATCTCCGACGGCCTTAGCCCCGCCACGAACAGCACCTCGCCGTCGGCTGCGGCCACCACCGGTAGGCGCGACCGCTCCCCGACAGGAATCTTGGCATCAATCATCAAATCAGCCACCTTTCTGCTGCCACGCCCCCCCCGCGGGCGCATCCGATCGCCCGGCCGCCGGGCGCGCAGGGTGAGCGGCCAGGCCAGTCGATCGCCATCGAACCACGGCAGATCCACGGCCGGCGGGACCTCGCCGGCGATCTCCCGCACGACCAGCGCGCCGGCCTCACCGAGCGGGTGCGCGCCCGCCCCCGCGATCTCCACCTCGACCCCGGCGAGGGCATTCTGGCGGTCGACATGGCCGGTCACCCCGTCCTTCCCTGCTCTTTGGATGACCCGGACCTGCCCGTACGTTACGACGATTCGACGCGAATCCGACAGATCGAAGCTCTGGGTCCCGTGGGCCGCACGCGCCGCCGCCGCCACCGGCAAGGCGACCCGGGCCGGGATGGCCAGCTTCTCGAGGACCTCGGCATCTGGGAAGCGGCCGGCGGCCGCGGCCGCGAGCCGATGCAGGGCCTCGTCGAGCCGCGGGTTCTCCTGCCGCAGGGCCGGCAGGATGCGGTGTCGGATCCGGGCGCGGGTGTACCGGAAGTCGTGGTTCGATGGATCCTCGATGAAGGTGAGGCTCCGCGCCCGCAGGTACTCCAGGATCTCGGGGCGCCACACATCGAGCAGCGGGCGCACGAACGGCGGGCGCCGGTAGGGGATTCCCGCCAGGCCGTCGATCCCGGTGCCCCGCAAGATCCTGAACAGCACCGTCTCGGCCTGATCGTTGGCGTTGTGCCCGAGGGCGACCGTCCCGAGGTTGGCGGTCGCGGCGACGCTCGCCAGGGCCTCGAGCCGCAGGCGCCGCGCCACCTCCTGGATCCCGCCCGGGCTCTGCCGCCCGGCCCGGGCGGCGCCCACGTCCACCGGCAGCCGGTGAAACGGCAGACCGAGGGCGCTCGCCCGCTCGGCGACCAGGGCCACCTCGCGGGCGGCCTCGGGGCGCAGCCCGTGATCGACCACCGCCACCTCCAGCGTGAGCCCGAGGCGGCCCGACAGCTCCCACAGACAGGCCAAGAGCGCCATCGAGTCCGAGCCGCCCGAGACGGCCACCAGGATCCGGGTGCCGAGCGGACCCGCGAACAGTCCGTGCTCGGCGATGGTGCGGGAAACGCGCGAGAGCATCCCACGAGTCTGGCACGACACGGCCCGCTGTCCTCAAGCGATGGCGCCGAGCGTCCGAGGTGAGCCGTGACGCGATCCGTTTTCGCGCGGCCCCACCTCTTCAAGAATGCTCCCCTCCCATCGATTCAGAGTCCCGGCTCTCCTTCCGGCTCCCTCCGCCCCGGCTCCCTCCGCCGCCCGGAGGCCGCGGTTGGCGCTCGGCCCCGTGGGCCCGTCACTCGCCGTGGCCGCGACCATGGCCGTGGCCACGGTGCTGTCCGCCACCGGCAGCGCCAGGGCCGAGGCCGTGGACCTGCGCGCCTACCAGCCCTCGCCCTTCGGCGAGCGCCTGCTGCGCCTCGACCGGACGGCGGTCCTCCCGCGCGGGGAGCTTCGCCTCGGAGCCGACATCGACTATGCCCTGCGGCCCCTGGTCCTCGACGACGCCAACCCCGGGATCTTCCAGGTGGGTGGGCCGGGACCGGAGCACATCCTCATCTCGAACGCGGTGACGGCGTCCCTGGCGGCGAGCGTGGGGCTCGGCCATCACCTCGAGCTCGCCCTGGCCTTGCCGGTCACGATGTACCAGGCAGGCGAAGCGGTCCCCGGGGTCGCGACGCCGTCGCTGGTGGGGATCGGCAACGCGCGCCTCGGCATCAAGGCCCGGCTCTTCGCCCGCGGCGGCTTCGGGGCGGGGGCGGCGGTGCTGGTGTCGGCCCCGCGTGGGCTCGGCAGCTTCACCGCCGAGAACGGGTTCGGGGCCGAGGGTCGGCTCTTCGCCGACTACGCGCGCGGTCGCTTCTCGGTGGGCGCGCGCGGCGGCCTCCGGCTGCGATCGGAGACCATCTTCCAGGACACCCCCGTCGGCAACGAGCTCGGCTTCGCGGCCGGCGCCGCGGTCGAGCTCGGCCTGCGGACGGTGCTGATGGCCGAGCTGGCGGGCACCACCCGCCTCGCGAGCCCGTTCGGCAACCAGCGCCAGACCCCGGTCGAGGCCCTGGGAGGAATCCGCCGGCGCATCGGCAAGACCTGGTTCACCCTGGCAGGTGGCCCGGGCCTGACCGACGGCTACGGCACGCCGGTCTTCCGCATCGTGGCCGGGGTGACCTGGGCCAACCGCCCCCCCGACGCCGATGGCGACGGGATCCCCGATGACGACGATCGCTGTCGGCTCGTCCCCGAGGACAAGGATGGCTTCGAGGACACCGACGGCTGTCCCGACCCCGACAACGACAAAGACGGCATCCCGGATGCCACCGACAAGTGTCCTGACCAGGCCGAGGACAAGGATGGCTTCGAGGACGCCGACGGCTGCCCCGACCCCTACAACGACAAGGACGGCATTCCCGACGCCACCGACAAGTGCCCGCTCGAGCCCGAGACGGTGAATGGCTTCGAGGACGAGGACGGCTGCCCTGACGTGCCGCCGCCCGCCGCCGCCCCGGTCGACACCGACAAGGATGGCATCGTCGACGAGGAGGACGAGTGCCCCGAGGAGGCCGAGGACAAGGACGGCTTCGAGGACGAGGACGGCTGCCCCGACCCCGACAACGACAAGGACGGCATTCCCGACGCCACCGACAAGTGCCCGCTCGAGCCCGAGACCATCAACGGGGTGAACGACGACGACGGCTGTCCCGACGAGGGGACGCCGGAGGTGCGCCTCGGACCGCACGAGATCGAGACCCTGAGGCCAATCTTCTTCGCGACCGACCGGTCGCGGGTCCGGCACGCCTTCTACCGGATGCTCGGGCAGGTCGCCTCCCTGATGAAGGCGCACCCCGAGATTGGCCGGGTCGGCATCGAGGGACACACCGACGCCACCGGGCCCGCCGATTGGAACCAGCACCTGTCGATGCGGCGGGCGAACGCCGTGGTCGACTTCCTGGTCGAGCAGGGCATCGAGCGGGCGCGCCTGGTGCCCATCGGTCAGGCGGAGAAGCTGCCCTGGGCGTCCAACGAGACGCCGTGGGGCCGCGCGCAAAATCGAAGGGTGGTCTTCCACGTCGAGGGGGTGAACCCCGAGGCGGTCAAGAAGGACGAGGCGCGCCAGGAGCGGCGGCGCCACATCCACCGCGCCCACCCCAAGACGCCCGAAAAATCAAAGCCCGAAGGATCAAAGCCCGAAGCGTCGACCCATCGAGGCTCGACCGACGAGCCCGTCCACGAGGACGGAGCGCCCGAAGGCAAGGCCCGCAAGGGGGCGCCGCCCGAGAGAAAGCCGCCCGAGGGCCAGAGCCCCGAAGGCCGGTCTCACGAGGGCCAGTCCGGCGCGGGCGATTCGAAGGACGATGCGAGGGCACCCCGCGGCGAATCCAGAGCCGTGGCACCCCACGCGGACAACACCCGCGCTGGTCGGGGCGAGAAGGATGATGCGCGGCGCGCGCCTCAGCCGACCGTGAAGTTCGAGGGTGCGACGAAGGAGTCTCGCCAGGTGGTGGTCTCCAAGACCGGGGTCCAGTCCGGGGCCAAGACCGTCCCGACGACCGAGGACGCCGACGCCAAGGAAGACGGCGACGTCCCCGCGACGAGCGTCGAGACCGCGACCACCGACGGCGACACGCCCGAGAAGAAGGTCGCCCGCCGCCGCTGGCCGATGCGCCCTCCCCGTCCGCCTCCCAAGCCCATGTTCACGGGCCCCGCGCCGACGCTCCGCGAGCTCCTGGTCCTGCCTCCGAAGTAGCTCCGACGTGGCTCTCGCGAGAGAGGAAGTGCCTGCCACCGCATCCGAACACGCGCACGGACAGGCGGACGCTACCTGCCTGCTGCCTGCCTGCTGCCTGAGTACCTTCCTTTCCTCTCTTTCCGATCTCCCCCCCTCGCATCGAGCATGGTCTCCCTCACACCTCCTCACTGGGGAGATGGGGATCGCGGCAGCGGGGAACCTGACCGGCACTGCGCGCATCGACGTACCGCATCTCCCTATTCTTTTCGTACCTTTCCGAGCGATCGCGGCGCATTCCGTGCTTGCGGGAATCGCATGGGCACCGGAATATCTGGTCACCATGCCAAAAGCCCCCCCCTGTAAGATTCTGGTATTGGCGATTTGTTCGGTGGTCAGCATCCGCTGTGCCAAGGTCGACACCGGCACCCCTGGCGGAGGAAACTCCCCGCAGGATGCCAGCGGCAGCACGTTCTCCGACGCGCTCCGCTCATCTACGCCCGACGGGGTGGTCATCGCGAGCTCGGTGAAGCTGACCTGTGGAAACGGGAAGCTCGACACCGGCGAGATGTGCGACGACGGCAACACCAAGAACGGGGACGGCTGTACCCAGCTCTGTCAGATCGAAGCCGACTTCGTCTGTCCAACCCCCGGACAGCCGTGCACGACCGATGCGAAGTGCGGCGACGGCAAGCTCGCTTCGATCGAGGCCTGCGACGACGGCAACGCCACCGGCGGTGACGGCTGCAGCGCGGACTGCACCAAGGTCGAGCCCGGGTACCAGTGCCGTGTGCCAGGCAAGTCCTGCATCCCCCTGTGCGGCGACGGCATGAAGATCGGCAGCGAGATGTGCGACGACGGCAACGCCATGAGCGGCGATGGGTGCTCATCGACCTGTCAGCTCGAGCCGGGCGCCACCTGCCCTGCCCCGGGCATGGCCTGCACCACCGCGGTCTGCGGCAACGGCAAGCTCGAGACGGGCGAGACCTGCGACGCTGGACCGATGAACGGCCTCTTCCTCGGCGACGGGACCGGCTGCTCGAAGACCTGCACCACCGAGCCCAAGTGTCGCGACGGCGCCACCACCCGCGCCTGCGACGTGACCTGCGGCAACGGCAACCTCGAGCTGGGCGAGGACTGCGACGACGGCAACACCGCCGACGGGGATGGCTGCTCGTCGAAGTGCAAGACCGAGGGTGGATTCATGTGCCCCCCCATGCTCAAGCCCGACAGCGAGCCTTGCGTCGGCAGCACCGACCCGACGGTGAAGTGTCTGCACCTGCCGGTCATCGTCCGCGACTTCAAGAGCGAGAAGGAGACCGGCGGTCACCCCGACTTCCTCTACTACGGCGCGCCCATCGCGACGCCCATCACCATCGCCGGGGTGCTGAACCAGCCCGCCCCCTTCTCGTTCAGCAAGCGCTACTGCGTGCCGAACTCGAGCGGCCCGGCGCGCAAGAACGACTCCACGGCCCGGTGCTGGGATCTCGCCACGCCCACCCTCGACGCCAAGGGCAAGCCCGCCTTCAACACGGCGCGCGCGAGCGGCAACCTCTGTGACTGCCAGTTCACCGACTACAGCCACGACACGAACGGAGGCAATGTCCCGGGCTACACGCAGGTGGCCAACGGCCCCACCCAGGGGCTGGTCTACACCGCCGGACCGGTCGGGCACCCGCAGTACAAGGGCCCTGCCCCCATCATCAAGGACGCCACCAGCTTCGGCACGTGGTGGGTGGACAGCGCGTACGACAACATGACCCACTCGGTGGTGACCATCGAGCTCGGCCCGTTCGGCGCGGGACAGTTCCAGTTCTCGAGCAATCCCAACTCCATCACCGGCGGGTTCTTCCCGGCCGATCCTCCGGGCGCCGGGGCGTTCCCTCCGTCCCCCATGGTCCGGACGGTCCCCGGCACCAACGAGCCGCTGCTCTGCAACCTGTGGCCCTACTGGTACTCCTCGGCGGCGTTCGGCGCCGGGGCCAACTGCGTGGCCAACCAGTACCTGTTCCCGCCGTCGATCCCGGCGACCGCGATGTGCCCGGCGCCAGGTGCCGGGCAGTCCATGGTCCCGTGCGCGGGCGGCGTCTGGGCCCCCATGACCCAGGGGACCTTCCACAACTCGTGGTACACGACCGAGGCGCGCTACCTGTTCAACTTCAACGGGGCCTTCTCGCTGCAGTTTTATGGCGATGACGATCTCTTCATCTACGTGAACGGGCACCTGGTCATCGACCTCGGGGGCGTGCACCAGCGCCTGCCCGGACAGGTGATCGTGGACGCGATGGGGATGGCGACCATCACCGAGGGTGGCGAGGTCGACGCGGCGGGTGCGATCATCCCGTGCACTGCCACGGCAGTGAACCCGTACACCTTGGGCGTCAGCAACGCCACCTGCCCTGGGGGGACCTGCGACTGCCGCACGCGCACGCTCGACCTCGGGCTCAAGGCAGGCAGCACCTACGAGATCGCCGTGTTCCATGCCGATCAGCACCCCACCGAGTCGAACTACCAGCTGACCCTGAGCGGGTTCTCGACCACCCGCTCGGTCTGTCAGCCCAAGTGCGGCGACGGGGTGAAGAGCGGCGGCGAGGAGTGCGACGACGGTATGATGAACAGCGACACCACCTACGGAGGGTGCAGCACCCAGTGCAAGTTCGGGCCCTTCTGCGGCGACGGCATGATGAACGGGCCCGAGGAGTGCGATCTCGGGCGCGCGAACGGCGCGCCTTACGGGACCATGGATGGGTGCACCACCGCCTGCAAGCACCCGCACTACTGCGGCGACGGAAACGTCGACGCGGCCTATGGAGAGAAGTGCGACCTCGGCCCGAACAACGGAACCATGGGCGCCCCCTGCGACGCAAAGTGCCAGGTCATCCTCGGCTAGCTCGCTGTTACGGCGGCCGCCGGTCAGGAGGCCTCGGGCCTCCTGACCCGGAGCCGAGGCGGAAGGTCGTGGCGTCACGATCCCTCCGCCGTTTCCCCCCCTCCGTCATTCCCCCCTCCGTCATTCCCCCCTCCGTCATTCCCCCCTCCGCCGTTCCCCCCGACCCGGATGGTATTTCCACGCATGTTTGAGTCGCAGGTTTCTCCGGTTCCCATCGTTCG
>Ga0265318_10000599_pt1 | contig 25145 bp, 21 predicted proteins | sample 4821metaG_FD_192431 | JGI IMG/M metagenome (GOLD analysis project Ga0265318, IMG submission 192431) | Rhizosphere microbial communities from Carex aquatilis grown in University of Washington, Seatle, WA, United States - 4-8-21 metaG | ecosystem: Host-associated > Plants > Roots > Rhizosphere >... | reverse complement strand
CCCGCGACGAGGAGCGCGAACACCGCCCTGCCCGCGGGATGGGTGAAGCGCGCCAGCGCATAGGCGGCCATGGCGCCCAGCGCCACGATGAGGAGGACGGAGACCCCCGTGACGACGACCGAGTTGGCGAAATACTCGCCAAAGTGGGCGCCCCGCCAGGCTCGGGCGTAATTGTCGGCGTGCAGGTCCGAGAGGGAGGGAAGCGCCAGGGCATCGCGGAATATCGCGTCGTCCGCCTTGAGGGACGAATAGGCGACCCAGATCATCGGGAAAACCAGCCACGCCGAATACCCCAGGAGCGCGGCGAAGGCGACGCGCCTGGAGAACGGCCGCCTTCCGGGCTCCTGCTGGCGTCGCCGGTTCACGAGTCGACCTCCTCGCTCCGGAGCGCCCGAAGGACCGCCGCGCTCCCCGCCAGCACGAGCGCGCAGAGGATGACCGCGAGCGCCGAGGCCCTGCCGATATCAAAGTCCTTGAACATCGTGCCCACCAGGAGCGTCCCGAGCGTGCTCACGGAGGCAGACGGGTCCTGCGAGGTCAGGAGCCAGACCATCTCGAACGCGTTCATGCCCCCGATCACCAGGAAGACCACCGAGATCGCCAGGACCCCCCTGATGAGCGGCAGGGTGATCGTGAGGAATTGCATCCACGCCGGCGCCCCGTCTATCTCGGCGGCCTCATAGAGCTGCGGGTCGATGCCCTCCATGGCGGCCAGGTAGAGGATCAGGTTGAAGCCGCATGCCATCCAGATGTAGATGGGGATCAGGGCCGCGTAGAGGTGGCGGTCGGAGAGCCAGGGATAGTCCGCGAAGGACCTGAGCCAGTCGCTGTGGAGCGCGCGGCCGAGGCCCACCAGGCAGGTGTTCACGAGGCCGCCGTGGGGCTGGTAGGCCGTCAGCCAGATCAGCGTGGCCGCTATCGCCCCGAGCAGGTTGGGGAAAAGAAGGAGGGTGCGGAAGGCGCCGGCCCCCCAGACTCCGCGGTGGATCAGCATAGCGAAGAACAGCGCGAGGGGCACCACGACCAGCGCGGGGACGACCATGAGGTAGAGGTTGTTGCCGAGCGCCGACCACAGCGCGTCGCTCCCGAAGATGAGCGACTCGAAGTTGTAGAGGCCCGCCCAGCTGTGCGCGCCGATGCCGTCCCATCGGGTGAACGCCCACATGAAGGCGGCGAGGGCGGGGGCCAGCATGAGCGCGCCGTAGAGGACGAACGCCGGCCCCACGAAGCCCGCCGCCATCGGCGCCCTAAGCCTCCCGAAGCTCGAGCCGTCGTCGCCGGCCGCGGACCGGACCGGCGCCCGTCCCCTGCGGCCCCAGACGAGCCAGGCGGCCAGAAGGCACAGCCCGGCGACAAGCACCGTGCCGGCCAGCGGGTGGCGGAAATCCACGCGGCGCGGGTCGGCGGCCTGGGCCCTGTCGGCAGCGGCGGCCGACTCGAGGTTCCTCGCGAAATCCTCGGGCGACACCCGCCCCGCCATCAGGCGCCCCGTCTCGTCGACACGGGCCCTCCTGACCGACGGCGGCAGCATCATGGTCTGCGGCATGTTGAAGGCGTCGGCGGCCCCCCCGATCATGGCCGCCACGTCGGCCATCCTCGCCGAGTAGGCCGACGGCGGCACGCCCCGGACAGCGACCGGCGCGTCCGTCTCCCTCACGAACGCCTCGGCCCGCGCGCGCGAGGTCAGGAACCTCAGGAAGTCGATCGTGATCCGCTCCCGCAGCCGGTCTCCGGTGTTGAACACGAAGAAGCAGTCGCTCGACGCCTGGATGGTCGTGGGGTCGGCTATCCCGTCCGGGAACACGGGGAAGTTCATGGTCCCGATGTCGAGGCCCTCCGGGATCTTTCCCGACATCTCGTTGAAGAACCATGACCCCGAGACCGTCATGGCGGCCCTCCCCTGCAGGAAGTAGAGCTCGGCCCCCTGCGCCGTCTCGCCCTCCCACCCCGGCTGCGCGTCCTCGCGCGTCACCCGCCGCAGCACCGCGGCGCTGCGCACGAGCCTCGGGTCCTCCCAGGCCCCGGGCTCGATGGCGTTTATGGCCCTCCAGCCGCCGCGCCCGGCCAGGTTGTGGTAGGCGGCGCGGAAGATCGCGTCGGGGTAGAGCCAGCGCGTCCCGGGGAGGCTCACCGGGGCAAGCCCCGCGGCGCGCATCCGGTCGCAGAGCGCGAAGAATTCATCCCACGTGCGGGGAGGCGCCCACCCATGCTCCCGGAACAGCCCCCGGTTGTAGAAGAGGCTCCAGCAGGAATACACGAAGGGAAGCCCGTAGACGCCGCCCTGTATCCTCCAGGACTCGAGCGACCCGGGCTGGAACGTGTCCCCCCACCTCGCGTCCCCCTCCCAGTTCCTCCCGTCGAGGAAGGGCCGCAGGTCCACCATCTTTCCCGCGCCGACGAGCGCGGTCCAGAGTATGTAGGGGGCCGACGCCGCGTCCGGCAGGTTCCCGTCGATGATCCGGATCCTGAGCTGGTCCTGGATGCGCGGGCTCCCGTAGACGTGGACCTCGACGCCCGGGTGCACCGCCTCGAACCCGCGGGCCGTCTCCGCGTAGAACGCCAGGCCGTAGCCCCCGTCAAACACCGGCACGTCGAGCCGCATGGGCTTCGCGGCGCGGGCCGGCAGCATCGCCAGGAGCCCGACGCCGACCAGGGTGGCGGGCCGCAGGCGCGTCACTTGCGGAAGCCGGCCCTCCTGAGCGCCCGGTGAAGCTCGGCGACGTGCCTGCGGTCGCGCGTCTCGACGGTGCAGACGACATGGGTCGCGCTCACGTCCGGGCCGCTGAAGGCCCGGTCGTGGGAAACCTGGTTCACGCTGGCGCCGCACGCGGCTATCACGCGGCAGAGCTCCGCCAGCCCGCCCGGACGGTCGGATATCTTCACGGTGAAGCGCGTGAGGCGCCCGTCGTGGACGAGCCCCTTCTCGATGACCCGGCTCAGGATGACCGGGTCGATGTTGCCGCCGCAGACGACGAGCGCGACCCGCTTGCCGGCGAGGCCCCGGATCTGTCCCGACATCATCGCGGCCAGCGGCGTCGCCGCGGCTCCCTCCACGACCGTCTTCTCGAGCTCGAGCATCCGCAGGATGGCGAGCGAGATCCACTTCTCCTCGACGCGCACGACCCGCTCGACGCGCCCGCGGATGAGCCCGAAGGAGCGCTCCCCCACGCAGAGCGTCGCGAGCCCGTCGGCCAGCGTGGCGCGCCGCGGGACGCGCACCGGGCGCCCGGCCTTCATGGCCGAGGAGAGGTTGCCCGTCGCGACGCTCTCGACCGCGATGACCTTCACCCGGGGCCGGAGCGCCTTCACCGCGACGCACACGCCGGCAAGGAGGCCGCCGCCCCCCACGGGGCAGATTATCACATCGACGTCGGGCACCTGCTCCAGAATCTCGAGGCCGAGCGTTCCCTGCCCCGCGATGATGTCCGGGTCGTCGAAGCCGTGGACATAGGCGAGCCCCTCGCTCGAGACCAGGCGGTCGGCCTCGGCGCGCGCCTCGGAGAAGTCGTCCCCGTGCAAAACGACGCGGGCGCCCAGGCGCTGGCAGGTCGTTATCTTTATCAGGGGGGCGAACTTGGGCATCACCACGGTGACCGGGATCCCGAGGAGCTTCCCATGGTAGGCCAGGCCCAGGGCGTGGTTCCCTGCCGACGCCGCCACGACGCCCCGCGAACGGCTGGACTTGGGGAGCCGCAGGAGCGCGTTCCTCGCCCCCCTCTCCTTAAACGACCCCGTCCTCTGGAAATTATCGAGTTTGCAGACGATGCGGGAGCCGGTGATCTCGCTCAGGGGGATCGATTCCGGGCACGGGGTCCTGATCACACCCGACCTGATGCGCCGGCGAGCCGCCCTGATGTCGGAGAGATTTACGGGCTTTTCTGCCATCGATTTGCAAGGAATAGCGTTGCGGGTAACCGGGACCGGTTTAGACCCAAAACGACTGATGTATCAGGTTACCTTTTCAGAGCAAGCCATGCGGGAATTGAACAAGCTCGAGACGCTGGCGCAGCTCGAGGTGGTCGAGCCCATAAGCAGCGTGAGGTCGAATGACTTGGAGCATCCCCGCGAGCCCCTCGGGCGCTTCCAGCGCCATGGCAAGCCGTTCTACCGCCTCCGGGCGGGCGAGCACCGGTTCTATTTCGACGTCTCCGGCGACACCCTCCACGTGAACTACATCCTCCACAGGAATTCGCTCGAGGACTTCCTCCTGCGCAACAGGCTTCCCGTCACCGAGCAGCAGCTTGTCGAGCAGCACTCGAAGTTCTGGAAGTACCTGGAGAGCCTCACGAAATGATCTTCCCCACCCGCAACAAGGACCCGCGCGAGGACGCGGACCTCGCCTCGCGCGAGGACCCCTACAACGCCGCTCGGGCGAGCCGGATCTACATCCTGCCGAACCTGATGACCGCGGGCAACCTGCTCTGCGGGTTCATGGCCGTCCTGAGCTGCATCCACGCGCGCCTCGCGGCAAGCTCCGACGACGGCGTCTACCTGGCCGTGCCGGCCAGCGAGCACTACCGGTATGCGGTGTACTTCATCTTCGGCGCCGCCGTGTTCGACATGCTCGACGGGCGCCTCGCCCGCATGGGGGGCCGCGAGTCCCTGTTCGGGGCCGAGTTCGACTCCCTGGCGGACGTGGTGTCCTTCGGCATGGCCCCGGCCCTCCTGATGTTCTTCCTCATCCTCTCGCCCTCCCAGAAGTTCCCCTGGTTCCGGGACATCGGCGGCGGCCTGGGCTTCTTCTACCTCCTGTGCGCCGCGATGCGCCTCGCGCGCTTCAATGTCATCACGAACCCGCTCCTCTACCAGGGCAAGAAGGAGTCGAACAAGGATTTCATCGGGCTTCCCGTTCCGGCGGCGGCCATGACCGTGGCCTCCCTCGTGCTCTTCCTCCTGAAGCTCGCCGACTCGGACAAGTCCCTCAACTGGTTCGCCCTCGTCCTGCCGTTCCTCATGGTCATCGTCGCCCTCCTGATGATGAGCACGGTCCGCTACCCCAGCGGCAAGAGGGTCGACCTGCAGACCCAGACCCGGCTGAGGACCTTCGTGGCCCTCCTGGTCGTCATCGGCTTCGGGATCGCCTTCCGGGAGGTCGCCTTCATGTGCCTCTGCCTGGGGTACATTTTCTTCGGGCTCATCCGCCACTGGAGGAGGTCCCGGCCGGCCCGGGTCGCCCGCTGAAGGGCGAATCCGTAGCCATGCGAACATCGTGTCGGGAACCTGTCGGGCGTTTCCGAGCAACCCGATGCCTGCGAATAACCGGCCCCTTGCCCACAATGACGAAAAACTTGCTCACGGCCGAAACCCGGCCCGGTTGCGAGCGAAACGGGCCGGTTGCTGGTGATCCCAGACCCCTATACGACTACGACTGTAATTCATTATTGAATCTACAGTCATCTGGACTTTGTTAGCATCTCCCGCTTTAGATCGGGGCAGCGCCCCGGACCCATGAAATTCAAGACGAACCGCGACCACTTTGCCAACGGACTTTCCCAGGTCCTCAATGTCGTCGGATCCAAGGCGACGATGCCCATCCTGAGCAACGTCCTGATCGAGGCCGAGAAGGACCAGCTTTCGCTCACCACGACGAACCTCGACCTGGGCATCCGCTGCAAGATCAAGGCCGACGTCAGGGAGGGCGGCTCCGTGACGCTCCCGGTGAAGCGGCTGGCGAGCATCGTCCGCGAGCTCCCCAATTCCGACGTCTCGGTCGACGCCTCCCCGAACCACCAGGTCAAGCTCTCCTCGGGCGGCTCCACCTTCCGGATCATGGGGATGGGCAAGGACGAGTTCCCCCCGCTTCCCGAGTTCGGCGACGAGAAGGCCCACACGCTCCAGCAGCCGGAGCTGGCCGCGATGCTCAGGAGCGTCTCCTACGCGCAGTCCCAGGACGAGACCCGCTACACGCTCAACGGCGTCTATTTCAACTTCAAGGAGGGGAGCCTCACCCTCGTGGCGACCGACGGTCGCCGGCTGGCCCTTGTCTCGAAGGAGATGGAGGTGCCCGCATCCGGCACGGGGGCGATCATCCTGCCGGCGAAGACGGTGAGCGAGCTCACCCGCATCCTCGACAAGGGGGACAAGGTGAAGATCAACTTCAACGACCGGCGCTGCGCGTTCCAGATCGCGACGGACAAGGACGGCAGCGGGCTGATCGACAGCGTCTACCTCTACTCGAAGGTGGTCGAGGGGAGCTACCCGAACTACCAGCAGGTCATCCCCAAGGAGACCCACCAGAGGATCAAGCTCGAGCGCGAGCTCCTGCTGCAGTGCGTGCACCGCGCCGCTCTTGTCTGCTCGGAGAAGTCCAACTCGGTGAAGATGAAGCTGACCAGCAACCTCCTCGAGATCACGGCCCAGAGCCCCGACTTCGGCGAGGCCCACGAGTCCATGGCGATCGGCTACAGCGGCCCCGACCTCCAGGTGGCCTTCAACCCCGCTTTCGTCATCGACCCGCTGCGCGCCCTGTCCAAGGACGAGGTGTTCCTCGAGCTCAAGGACGAGGTGAGCCCGGGCGTCTTCAAGACCCTCGACAACTTCATCTGCGTCATCATGCCGATGAGGCAGAGCTGACGCGGGGAGCCAGGCGGAAGACCGCCTCAGATATCTTGGCCAGCGTGCACGTCTTCGGGAGGTAGCACGTGACCTTGGAGAGCAGCACCTCGTTGACGGCCTTGGGGTCGAACAGGACGCCCGTAAGCAGGATGACAGGGATGTCGGGCAGCGTCGTCTTCAGCCGGGCGATCATCTCCAGCCCGTCCGCGTCCTCGAGCTGCAGGTCCGAAATGATCAGGTCCGGCGGGTCCAGGCGCACGACCTCCAGGGCCGCGGCCTGGGAGGCGGCGGGTGTCGCGCGGTAGCCGACCCCGTTGAGGAAGTGGCAGAGGAGGGTCCGGATGTTCTCCTCATCGTCGATTATGAGAATATGCTTCTTCATGGGAGTGTTGCGTCGGGTTCAGGAAGGCAGCGCAGTCCCCCGGCCCTGCGGGGATTCCAGGGAGGGCTGGACGACCTGCAGCGTCACGACGCCGCCGACCACCTTGTCCTGGTCCCGGAGGGGAAAAAAAGAGAGGTTGACGCGGGTCTGGCGGCCCCGCCGGTCCTTCACCACGGCGGCCTGCCCTCGCAGGTCGCGCCCGTCGCGCAGCGCCTGGGAAAGGGGATCCCTGAGGGGGGCGTCGTCGCCCTCCGGCAGGTCCGCCAGCTTCACGACGGCTGACAGGGGAAGGTTCACGAGCTCGGCCGGCTCCAGCCCCGTCAGGCGGACCACCGCGGGGTTCACCCGCGAGATGTTAAGGGCCGTGGTGAGGACCAGCACGAGGTCGTGAATAGAGTCGATGATCAGGTGGTTGTAGCGCAGCTGGTGCTCGAGGGCGAAGTTGGCCCACTGGCGCTCGAGGTTCTCGGACGACAGCATGGCATTCGCCGAGCCGAGCTCGGCGGTGCGCTCCCTCACCCGGGCCTCGAGGTGGTCGTTGGCCTCCTGCAGGGCCGTGGCGGCGCGGCGGCGGGCGTTGATGTCGTCGCGGATCAGCCAGGCGGCGCCCGCCAGGAGGAGCCCGTCGAGCGCCACGCCCGTCCACACGGTCCACGACGTCGCCTGGGCCCTCAGGTACGAGGCGGTGTCGCGCTCCGTGAGAAGCGCGAGCTCGTCGTCCCTCAGCCTGTCCATCTTCCTCTGGATATCCCGCACGGCCGTGCCGCCGGCGTCCGCGGCCAGCAGGGAACGTACGGAATCCATGTTCCCCGCCTGGCGCGCCGCAAGGATCGTCCCGGCGAACTCGGCGCGCTTGGCCGCCAGGGACTCGATCTGGATGACCTGCTCGTTCTGGGCCGGCTCGAAGCGGGTCAGCGCCTTCGCGATGTCCAGGTCGTCCGACACGGTGGAGAGGGCCTCGCGGCACGAGCCCATGTCGCGGGTGTCGCCGGTCAGCACGTAGGTATGGAGGGCCCCGTCACCGGCGAGGAGCGCGGCCCGGGCCTCCTCGGTCTCGAGGATGACCGAGTGCGTGTGGTTTACCCAGTCGCTGCTGGCGACCGACCTGCTGATGTTCAGGACCGCCTCCACGGCAACGACGACCAGCACGGCCCCGATGCACAGGAAGAAGAGGACGACGCGCCTGATGGTCTTGTCTTTCAAGGGATGGGTCCGTTCAGGATTTGCCGGACGCGGCGCGGGAAGCCGCCAGGTCGGGGTCGGTCGACGGCGGGTCCGTCTTCACGACCGTCATAAGCGCGTGCTTCTCGGAGGTCTTGTAGCTGTAGGTGAACTCCTGGGCGAAGGTCCAGTTGGCCTCGAACGACTCGGCCACCTTGGTGGCTATCTCGCGCAGGCTCGATCCGCAGCGCTGCAGCGTGAAAAAGTAGGTCCGGTTGTTGTAGTCCAGGTACGCCCGGTTCTCGGTGATGTAGCAGACCGCGTGGCCCATGTCCTTGCCCAGCATCTCGACCCGGATCAGCCGCGTCCCGTAGCCGTCCCGCTTGAGGACGTAATCGGCGAGGACAGCATAGTCTATGCAGTCGCCGCTCTTCCTCGTTAGGAAGTCCTCGGGGTCCTGGACGTCGAAGGGATGTATCTCGAACTTGAAGTCGGTGAAGTAGCTGGCGAACTTCGCCGGGGTCATCTTCGGGTCGGAGAGGAGGTCGCTGACCATGAGGGCGTCCACCCTGCCGGCGGCGAGCGCCGTGGCCGCCGCGACCGCGCCGAGCCTCAGGCATCGGTTGAGCCGGCTTCCCCTGCCGGGCACGGCTGGATATGCTGCTGTCATCGGTTACACGCATCACGCTCGCGCCCCGCGGCCGCCGCGGGAGGGGACGTCAATGAAGGGGCGAGGCATGTGCGTGGCGTGGGTGGGCCCCCAAGAGATTAAGATGTGGCGTCTTGCGCTGCCAAACGCCGCCGGGGCCCGGCACCGCAGCCACGGTGGCCCACGGGCGTGCCCCGAACAAACAAAATCGCCGCCCGGCGGGGGCCGGGCGGCGACGTGGACAAGACTGGCCGGACGGGTCAGAACTTGTACTTGAAGGTGGCGAACACCTCCGCACCCGGCAGGGGGACGATGCCCTCGAGGGCATAGGTCGCGACCGAGGGCTCCCAGTTGTGCTGGTTCGTCACATTGGTGCCCGAGAGGCGGACCTCCCACTTCTTCGCCTTGTAGAACAGCTCGGCGTCGATGGAGTACTGCGTCGGGATGACGAGGTAGCCCTGGTAGTCGTTGTTCATGGGGCTCGTCACGAGGATGTTCGACTCGATCCCGAAGCCGCTCGGGAGCGTGTAGGAGGCGAGCGCGTTGAACGTGTCCAGGGGCTGTCCCGGGGCGCGCAGGCGACCGCTCGCCTGCTTGTTCGCCGCGGTGGGGGCCGGCGGGCCGCCGGGGAGCTGTGTCCCGTCATAGGCCTGGAACGGGAACGTCGCGGCCGTCACCGGCGAGCTGCCGTTGATCCATGAGTAGCCGAGCGTCGCGAAGAACTGCTTGTTCGGCTGGTAATTCATGGAGAGCTCGTACCCGTAGTACGTGTACTGGATGACCGGCGAGCCCTGCGGCTTGTTCTGCCTCGTCTGGACGAAGACGTCGTTGCTAACGAAGAGCTTGTTGTCCATGAGCTGGAACTTGCCGCCCAGCTCAATCAGCTGGCTCTGCCCCGAGAACAGCCCGCGCGGTATCGTCGGGTTTCCGCTCGCGTCCGCGTAAAGCCCGAAGCCGCCCCCGTCTGCCAGGTCTCCCGTGTAGTTCTGGCTGTAGTTGTAGGTGAGGTAGGTGGAGAAACCCGGGTTCACCTTGTCCACGATGCTGATGTTCATGTTCGGCTCGCCGACCTCGAGTGAGGCCGAGGCGCCCTTGTTGAACGGGTCGCTCGACTCGACGTGGATGATGTCCATGCGCGCGCCCGTGACCAGGTTCCACGACTCGTTGAGCTTCCAGGTCGCCTGGAAATAGGGCGAGATGGACCCCGCCTCCGAGACATTCGTGTCGTTGTTCAGGTTGAAGTACAGGCCTCCCCCGTTGCCGGACCCGGGACCGAAGGTCCCGAGGGCGGGCGTCGCGTACCTGTCCTCGAAGCCCGGGACTCGGGTGCCGAGGAACCCGCCGCCGCCGCTCTTTGCGAGGTAGGAGTTGATGTCGGAGCGCAGCGCCCGGTTGGAGAGGTCCCACACGTTGACGGGCTCGAAGAAGAAGTCGTCGTACGCGCGGGTGCTCTGGTACTTCTCCTCGAGGCCCGTGTTGATCGAGACGAAGGACTTCGTGATCAGGAACTCGGTGCGGTTGTCGATCGTCCACGAGGGGTCCACGATCTCGCTGTAGCCGTCGGAGTTGAAGGTGTCGCGCTTCGTGTAGGTGAACATCGTGGCGTTCACGACCTTGGTGTCCGTGGTGAGCCCGAGGGTCTGGATGACCTGCGAGTTGTACTCCATGCCGTGGGCGTGGCTGGCGGGGCCCTGCGCCGTCTCATGGTAGTCGACAGGGACGGGGGTGCCGTAGGCGATGGTGTCGCCGCCGGCGACATTGATGGCGTTCTGCAGGTTGCCCGGCCCGGCCATCGTGCCGCCGTTGATGTTGGTCCCCGGGGTGTACAGGCCGTCGGATATCAGCTGCTGGGTCGGCCGGTTGATGCCGAAGTTCTCGCGGTAGTCGGCCCAGAAGGCCTTCGACATGGCGAACACCTCGTAGTTCTTGGTCGGGCGCCACGTGAACGCCCCGTAGATCGACGTCGTCTGCTTGATCCAGTCGAGGTAGTACCCGTCGCTGTCCTCGCCCGAGTAGCTGAAGCGGTAGGCGAGCGTCGGGCTGATGGGGCCGCCGACGTCGAGCGTCCACCGGTTGGTGTCATAGGAGCCGATGGTGTAGGAGACCGAGCCCTTGGTCCCGTCGAAGAAGGGCTGCTTCGAGATCATGTCGACGAAGCCGCCGACGTAGGCCGAGGCGCCCTGGACCGCGGTCGCGGGGCCGGGGACGATGTTGATCGACTCGACGATGTTGAAGTCGATCGGCATGCCGTCGCCGCTCTCGCCGATCCTCTGGCGCATCCCGTTCATGAAGACGTCCGAGGACTGGCCGCGGATGCTCGGGTTCGAGGGCGAGCCGAAGTTCGAGTCCGTGTACGAGCTCGAGGTCAGCTTGCTGAACTGCGTCGTGTCCTGGATGTCGATGGCGTCCATCTGCGCGCGGGAGATGATCGTCACGTTCCTCGGCACATCCAGGATGTTGTCCTCCGTCCCGAAGACGGAGGTGAAGGGGCGCGCGGTCGGCAGGATCTGCTGCTCGATCGGCACGTCGTTCACGCTGAACTTCTCCATCTGCACGACGGCCTCCTTGCCCGTCGAGTCGGAGGATCCGGCGGCCTGGGCCGGCGTGGGAGTCGTCGTCGTTGTTGTCGTCGTCGTCTCCGTTGAGGGAGCGGCGGTTTGTGCGAGGCTCAATGGAGCCAGGGCCGCCAGCGCGAGGCCGGCGGCGAGCCCGATACGATAGGTGTTATGCATAGTTTAGGTTGGCCCTCCAAAGCATTCGACGTGCCATACGCCGGGAAGGGCCGCGGGCGCATGCCCGAGGACGTTTGGGGCGGCGGGACGGGGAAGGCGCCGCGCTTTTTACAAGCCTTCGGCTTGCCTCCGCCGGCGCGTGAGGGTAAAACCGTGGCATTCCATGTGCTGATGTATCCACGAGAGAACACGTTCCCTGCGTGCACCGCATCCCGCCGCACGGCCGGCGGGCGGGCCGGGGCGTCCGTCCCGAGGCGGCGGGGATGACACGGGCCGACCGCGAACTCCCATGGAACTGAGATACTTCATCGTGGGGGCGATCGTCGTCTCGTTCACCCTGGTCCACATCAACCAGCGCCTCGCGTCGCCCGTCGTCGCCATAGCCGACAGGTGGCTGCGCTGGATCATCTTCCCCATCGTATGGGCGTGGCTGTGCCGGGACTTCGAGCTCATCGACCGGCCGATGTGGGTGATCGCGGTCGCGGGTTTCCTCATCTGGTTCATCGTCGAGACCCTCTACAACTGGCTCAGAATCGCGGCCCTTAGCGTGAGCCCGTTCCCGCTTTTCCCCAGGTACGTGATCAACAGCAGCGGCGAGGAGTGGCCGGTCCAGCCGAGGTTCCTCAAGATCCGCGAATGGCTGCGCGCCCAGGGCTTCCGCCAGGTCCAGGCGCTCAAGGCCGAGGTGGGGGGAGACATCTACATGCGCGTGTCGGTCTACCAGGACGAGGCCTCCCTGCTGCGCATCGAGGTGACATTCCTCCCGCAGAACAACGGGGCTATCGACGTGTGCTTCTCGCTGACGTCGATGACCCTGGACGGCTCGAGGTACGTGACCGACAACCTCTACGTCCCGTTCGGGGGGTTCTACCCCGAGGACTGGTTCGTGGACAGGCGACCCTGCTGCAGGTCGCTGCCGAGGCTGCTCGCGCTTCACCGCAGGAGGATCGCCTCGATGGGACGGGGGCTCGTGCCGTTCGCGGTCGAGCCGATGGCGGACCTGAACGACGCGCAGCGCGAGCTCGACCGCGTGAACACGGAGCTCGGGTTCCTGAACCCGCGGGGCGCGCGCGAGGACCACGGGAAGATCTCAAACGAGGGCCGCTACCGCGTCTGGAAGGAAATCTGGATGCTCAACTACCTGGGGCGGGCCGCCCGCTACGACTAAGGGGAATTCACGCGGGCGCGGCCAGCTGGCCGCACCCCGCGGCGATGTCGATTCCGCGCCGCTGACGGATGGAGCTGGGCAGCGCGTACCCCTCGGCGAGGATCCTCTGGAACCGCCTGGACGCCTCGCTTCGCGACGGGGCGCCTCCGTAGCCCGCCGTCGGGTTGAGCGGGATCAGGTTGACCTGGGCCGGGAGCCCCTGGATCAGCCGGCCGACGGCGTGGGCGTGGTCGGCCGAGTCGTTCGCGCCGTCGATCAGCGTGAGCTCGAAGAAGATCCGCCGACCCAGCGTCGCGCAGTAGTGGCGGCAGGCGTCCATCAGCTCGTCGAGCGGCCACCTGCGTGCGGCCGGGATGAGGGCGAGGCGCCCCTCCTGCGTCGCGGCGTGGAGGGACACGGCGAGGTGGACGGGGCTGCGCTCGTCGGCCATGCGGCGGATGCCCGGGACGACGCCCACCGTGCTGATGGTGACCCGCTCCGCGCTCAGGCCCAGCCCGCTTGGGTCGAGGAGGACGCCGACGGCCCTCATGACCGCGTCGTAGTTGTGGAGGGGCTCCCCCATGCCCATGAAGACCACGTTGCGCAGGCGCCGGGGCTCGGCGGAGGCGCCGAGGGCGCGGGCCACGTGGGTCACCTGCGAGACTATCTCCGCGGAGGAGAGGTGGCGCCGGTATCCCATCTGGCCCGTGGCGCAGAAGACGCACCCCATCGCGCAGCCCGCCTGGCTGCTCACGCAGGCGGTAGCCCGGCCCGTGTAGCGCATGAGGACGGCCTCAATCGACTCGCCGTCGGGCAGGCCGAGCAGGTATTTCCGGGTGAAGCCGTCGCCTGACTCCGTGTCGGCCGAGACAGGCAGCGTGCCGATGCGCGTCTCGGCCTCGAGGCGCTCCTGGACGCGGCGCGGGAGCCCGGGGATCTCCCCGAGGGTGGAGGCCAGCCCGAGGTAGAGGTGCCTCCATATCCTGGCCGCGTGGACGGGGCTCTGTCCCCACGACGCGACGAGCTCGCGGAGTTCCGTCCGGGTCAGGCTGTACAGGTCGATGGGCGTGGCGTCCAACAGGATGGGAACTGAACGCCGGCCGGCTCACTGGCGCAAGGTGGATTGCCTTTCGGGGGCCGCCGGGGCAGTCTCGGCCGCCTATGGAACTGGGCCGGGAATTCCTCGAGTGCTTCATACCCCTCTTCGTCACGATGGATCCCGTCGGGCTGGCGGCGATCTTCCTCGCCCTTGGGCGCGACGTCCCCGTCCTCAAGAGGAAGAAGATCGCGAACCAGGCGACCTGGACGGGCGGGATCGTGGCCCTCCTGTTCCTGCTCCTCGGCCGCAGCATCTTCATCGCGATCGGGATCGACCAGGGGGACTTCCAGATCGCAGGCGGGCTGATCCTCTTCATCCTGGCCTCCCGCGAGCTGATACAGACCCCCTCCGGCGAGAAGAACAGCCTGCCCGACGACTTCGGGGTCGTGCCGCTCGGCATGCCGCTGATCGCCGGCCCCGCGACGATCACGACGCTGCTCGTCCTCTCCCAGTCGAGGGGTTTCCCGATGACGCTCCTCGCGCTGGCCGTGAACCTCGCACTGGTCGCCCTGGCCTTTGCCCAGAGCGACAGGCTCGAGCGCCTCGTCGGCCAGACGGGCCTGAGGGCCGTGTCCAAGATCATCGCGCTGCTCCTGGCCGCGATCGCGGTGCACATCGTGCGCCGCGGGTTCACCGGCCCCTGACCGGGGGTCAGCCCGCGAAGGTCGTCAGGAGGCCGGCGTAGATCTTGGCGCTCGAGGCCAGGTCCTTGACCCTAGCCCGCTCGTTCACCGCGTGGATGTCCTCTCCCCCCGGGCCGTAGCCGAGCGTCGGGATCTTGAGGTGCTGCGCGAAATAGTGGATGTCGTTGAAGCCGGTCGAGACGTTGAAGCCCGTGGGACGGCCGCGCACCCGCTTCACGCTCGCGGCCATGGCCTTGAAGAACGGGTGGCTGGGCTTCGTGAAGCAGGCGTAGTTCTCGGAGACCTTCGTCACGCTGATCCGGCAGCCCGGGATCCGCCTCGCGGCCGAGGCGAGGAAGGCGCGCAGCCCCCGCTCGGCGGCGGCGTGGTCCTCGATGGCGAGCACCCGCCGGTCTATCGAGAACGTGGCCTGCGCGGGGACCGTGTTGATCTTGGCGCCCGGGCCGCAGGAGAAGACCCCGCCCACGTTGATCGTGGGGCGCATCGTCTTGCCCTCGGGCGTCACGAACGTGGTCCGCGCGATGCGCTTCTTGTAAGTCTCCAGCTCGAGGACGAGGGCCGCCATCTTCTCGAGGGCGTTGACGCCGTCCTGCGGCCTTGAGCCGTGGGCGGCGCGCCCGTGGACCGTGACCTCGAGCCAAAGCGTCCCGTTGTGGCCGCAGCACACCTCGTCGCCCTCCCCTCCCTCCATGACGATCGCGTAGTCCGGGCGGACGGGGGCCTCGTCGACGATCCAGCGCGCGCCCAGGAAGGAGTCCGTCTCCTCGTCCGCCGTGAACGAGACCTCGATGTTCATGGTCGGCCGGGCCTTGGTCTGCCGGATCGCGTCCAGCGCCGTCAGGAGGCTGGCGATGGACCCCTTCATGTCGGCCGTCCCGCGGCCGTAGATCACGCCCTTCTCGACCGCGCCGCTGAAGGGGTCGCCGTGCCGCCAGGTGCCCGAGACGGGGACCACGTCGTAGTGGGCGTTGAAATGGATTGTCTTCTTCGCGCCGGGGACCCGGAGCTTGCCGAGGACATTGTAGCGGGGGTAGCCGTGCTGGGCCGGGGGCAGGCTGCTGCGCAGCAGCTTGTCCGGGATGGTGAAGCGCTGGGCCGAAAGGCCGATCTTCGTCAGCTCGCGGGTGAGGTAGCCCGTGACCCCCTCATACTCCGCGCCGGGGGGATTGATGGTCGGGAAGCCGACGAGGCGCTTGAGGCGGCCCAGCAGGACGGGGGTGTTGCGGTCGATGAAGGCGTTGATCCGGTCCATCGGGACAGCATCGCGATTCGGTGAGGGAACGGGAAGCCGGAATGGCGTGCAATTGCACGGTGACTTGTCTATCTCCCTGCCCATGAACGCCGAAGCCGGACATTTGATTTCCAGGCTGGGGCTCGTTCCGCTCCCCAGGGAGGGGGGCTTTTTCACCCAGACGTGGACGAGCCCGAGGAGCAGGGCCGACGGGCGCCCGTGCGGGTCGGCGATCCTCTTCCTCATCACGGAGGCCGACTTCTCGGCGCTTCACCGGCTCGGGATGGACGAGATCTGGCATTTTCACTCGGGTGGTCCCGCCGAGCTGACCCTGTTCGACCCGGTGTCCGGCGCCTGCCGTACGGTGGTGATGGGGCCCGACGTGGCGGGCCCCCATGTTCCCCAGGCGGTCGTCCCGGCGGGCACCTGGCAGGGGGCGAGGCTCTCGGGCGAAGACGGGATCGCGCGCGGTTGGGCCCTTTTCAGCTGCACGGTGTCGCCGGCCTGGGACGAGCGGGAATTCGAGCTCGGCGAGAGGGAGGCGCTCCTGCGGGAGTTTCCCTCCCACGCTGCCGCGGTCCGAGCACTGACGCGCTGATCCGCGCCCCCTGCGGCAGATGTTTTTGACAGGGGAACGCCGGGGGCGCAGGGTGCCCGCGATGACGCTCGCCGACCTCAGGAAGGAATATTCCCTCGCGGGGCTGTCCGAGAAGGACGCGGCCCGGGATCCCTTCCGGCAGTTCGAGAAGTGGTTCCAGGAGGCCGAGGCCGCGAAGATCCACGAGCCGAACGCCGCCGTCCTCGCTACCGCGGCCAGGGACGGCCGCCCCTCCGCTCGGATGGTCCTCCTGAAGGCGATCGACGGGCGCGGGCTTGTCTTCTTCACCAACTACGACAGCCGCAAGGGACGGGAGCTGGAGGCGAACCCCCGCGCCTCGCTCGTCTTCCCGTGGGTGCCCCTCGAGCGCCAGGTGATTGTCGAGGGAGCCGTCGCGAAGGTCGCGCGCGAGGAGAGCGAGGCCTACTTCCACACGCGGCCGCGGGCGAGCCAGCTCGCGGCCTGGGCCTCGGCGCAGAGCTCGATCATTTCCGGGCGCGAGGCGCTCGAGGCGGCGATGGCGTCTGTCGAGAGGAAATACTCGGGCGCGGAGGCGCCGGCGCCCGCGAACTGGGGGGGCTTCAGGATCGTCCCGGAAACGGTCGAGTTCTGGCAGGGGCGCCGGAGCAGGCTCCACGACCGGCTGCGCTACCGCCGCCAGGCGGACGGCTCGTGGATCGTCGAGCGCCTGTCCCCCTGAGCGGGGACGCGAGAACGAAGCCATGATCTACCTCATGAGGCACGCCGAGGCGGTTTCCGACGAGGTGAACCCCGTGCGGCCGCTGAGCGCGAGGGGCCGCGAGCAGGTGGCGCGCGTGTGCGCGGTGCTTGGAAGAAACCCGGGCTTCAAGCCCGCCGAGATCCTGCACAGCTCGCTTGAGCGCTCGCGGGAGACGGCCGCGCTCCTGGCGAAGGGCCTCAGGCTTGACGCCCCCCTTGTCCCGACCCGGGGCATCGAGCCCGAGGATGACCCGGCGAAAATCGCGGCGGTCCTCGAGGCGGCCAAGGAAAACGTGGCGGTCGTGGGGCACGAGCCGCACCTCGGGGTGCTCGCCTCCCTTATGGTCCACGGGCCGCAGCGCTCCGGAATATTCTATCCCTTCCCGAAGGCCGGCGTGCTCGCGCTTTCCAGGGACGGCAGGCGGTGGCGGGCCGAGTGGCTCGTGCGCTCGCCATGATCCTGGACGTCCTGCCGGAGCGCACGGGGGGCGCCGCAGAGAACATGGCGGCGGACTTCATGCTGCTGCAGCGCTATCCGCACGCCGAGAGGGCCCGCTACCGCCACTACGGCTGGCGCTCGCCCGCCTTCACCTTCGGCTACAGCCAGAAGATAGCCTTTGTGAGGAGCCAGATTCCACCGGAGGGGGCGTTCGACCTCTGCCGGCGCCCGACGGGCGGCGGGATCGTGGACCACCGGGACGACTGGACGTACAGCCTCGTGATCCCGAGGGGCCACCCGTTCGAGGAGGCCCGCGCGACGCAGTCCTACCGCGCCATCCACGAGGCGCTCGCGGGAGCGCTGGGGGAGGCCGGGGCCCGGGTCTCGCTCAAGCCCGTAGCGGAGCCGGTCACGGACGGCGAGCCCGGGGGCCCGGCGGGCGTCTGCTTCGAGAGGGCGGAGATCTACGATGTCGTCCACTCGGATACCGGCGCGAAGATAGCCGGCGGGGCCCAGAAGCGGAACAAGCGCGGCCTCCTCTTCCAGGGATCCGTCTGGAAGCCCGCCGCGGGAGCCGCCGACTGGGAGCGGTTCGGGGAGGGCTTCGTCGCGAGGCTCGCGGGGGTGCTCGGAGCGGAGGCGGCGCCCATGCCGTGGCCGGACTTCGACGAGCACGAGTCCGAGGGCCTCGTGGAGCAGTACACCTCGCCCGAGTGGATGGAGTTCCGCTAGGCTGAGGCCGCAGGCACGCTCAGAACGGCCAGAGATGGAGGATCCTCGCGGCCACAAGCCACGCGATCCCTGCGACGACGATCGCAAGCGCGCAGCGCCGCCGCACGGCCGCGGCCTTGTCCTCGTAGGGGTCGTAGGACACGCGGTCCGAGTTCGGGGGGAGCACGCCGCGCTCGGTCAGCGCGGCGCCGAGGGGCATGTTGATCTTCACGCGGCCGTTGACCGCCCAGCCCGTCCCCTCGAGGAGGGGCCCGAGGTTGCGCTGGCGCAGCTTCAGCGCGGCGAGGAGCATGGAGGGCCCGGAGACGATCAGGAGCGCCGCCAGCACGGCGATTGGCCACATCCAGAGCGGCATGCCCATCAGCCTGCTGAAGATGCTCTCGATGGCCACGCCTATGGCGCCGATCGCAATGCCGAGAGCCGCGAAGATGCCGGCAAACTTGGCGATGTCGAAGTATTGGGCCTGGGTCGCGGGCGCCGCGGCCGAGGCGCCCAGCGCGCCCTGGACCGCCTTGTCCTTCGAGGCCGCGAACTTGGAGAACTGCTCGCCGACGAACGCCGACGCCTTCTTGTACGGGGAGAGGAAGGACTGGCGGATGCTGATGGGGGTGTCGGAGATCTTGACGATCGTCGCGTCCCAGTCCCGGCCGGAGCGGTCGTAGAAGACGCCGTTTCGCCCCACGAAAAGGTAGTCGCTGTCGCCCTGGGTGAACGCCGCGGCGAGCTTCATCGCCTGGCCGCCCTGCCTGCGGCACTCGACATAGGCGACGTAGACGCGGCTCATGTCGGCGAACACCGCGTGCGCGGCGAAGTCCTCCACCTGGATGCAGAGCCTGCAGGAGCGGCTGTCCAGGTAGAGCGTTCCGGCCTGGAAGATGGCCTCCTTCGCCCTGGAGTAGAAATCCGAGAAGTTGACGAAATTGCGGAGGATCGTCCCCAGGTCCCTGTAGAACAGGGCGAGCCTCTCGACGTCGGCCACGACGCCGACGCGGGGGGCCAGCAGCCTGTCCTCGGCGAAGAGCTCGCCGAGCGCCCGGCGGCCCGGGCCGGCGAGGATCGCGTCTATGCGCTCGAGGCCGAGCTTCGCGACCGGCGACATGGGCCGCGTCCCGATCCAGGCCTCGTAGGGCCGGAGCCTCTCGCCCAGCGCCGCCCAGTCGGACGCCGTCAGCGAGGCCTTGCCCGCCCCGAGGAGGGGGACGACCGCGCTCTCGTGGAGGCGCGCGAGCGCGGCGGACCAGGCCGGGTTGACCCCCTCCAGGAGGGGAAGAGACCTGTTCGGCTCGACGCGTGCGAGGGGAAATGCCGCCAGGACGGGGGAATCCGCCGCGAGCTCGCCTCCGGCGATCGCCCGGAAGTCCTCCTCCTGGCGGTTGAGGCCGGGGGCCGCGGCGCCGTCGAACGCCGCAAGAGCTGTGCGCGCAAAATAGTCCGCGACCTTGGAGCGGACCGCGGCCACGGCCTCGAAGGCTTCGGCGGCCGCGGGCCCGAGCGCGGCGGGCGCCGTGGATCCGGCGGCCTGCGACCAGGCCTTGAAGGCCGCGAGGTCCGAGAAGAAGGCGTCGACCGCGGGCTCCGTCACGTCGCCGCAGCAGGAGGCGATGTCCCTGATGAGCGCCTGAGCGGACTCGTCGGCCCCAGCCTCGGGGCGGAGGATACCGTCGCCCTTGAGCGGGCCCTTGGACAGCGCGGCGCCCACGCCCGCGGCGTCGGCCGCCGCCACGACGGGGCCCGGCTTGCCGATGCGGGACTGTATCCACCGGGCCGCGTCGGCCACGGTGTCGTCGCCGATCGCCTCCACCGGCAGGGAGTCCCCTCCCGCGAGCAGGGCCGCGGGGTCCTTCAGGCGGGCGCAGGCCCACGACACGGCGGCGATCACCTCCGGCGGCCGCACGTGCCCGTCTCCGTCGGTGTCGATGAGCGACAGCGTGCGCTCGTCGACCTGGAGACCCTTGACGGGGCAGCTGAGAGCGACCCAGAGCTTCTGGTCCAGGCCGGAGAGGGCCCTCAGGTCGTCCGCGGTCTCCAGCGAGGCCTGGTCCAGCCCGCCGCTGCGGAAAAACCTCCAGGTATGGGGCGGCGTGGCCGTGGCGCTCATCGGGCGACTATCTGGAGGCGGGCTTGGCTTGGCAATACCCGGGCCGCGCGAGGGTGATCACGCACTCCAGGTGGCGCGTCTGGGGGAAGAGATCGAAGGGCTGGATCGCGGTCGCGGCGTATCCCGCGGCGTGGAACGCCTTCAGGTCGCGCATCTGAGTCGCCGGGTCGCAGCTCACGTAGACGACGGCCCTCGGCCCGAACCCGAACAGCTGGCGCAGGAACACGTCGTCGCACCCCTTTCGCGGGGGGTCGATGACGACCACCGTGTCGTCCGCGGGGAAGTCGAGCCCGGCGAAGATGGCGGAGGCGTCCCCGGCGACGAACGAGGCGTTGGCGACGGCGTTCGCGGCGGCGTTCTCCCGGGCGAAGGCGACGGAGGTCTCGCTCACCTCGACGCCGGTGACGCGCTCGAAGGCGCGGGCCGAGGCGAGCGCGAAGAGGCCGCTCCCGCAGTAGGCGTCGACGAGGAACCGCGCCCCGCTGGAGCGGGCCTGGTCCCGGACGTACGAGGCGAACGCCGGCAGGATGAACGGGTTGTTCTGGAAGAAGTCCCGGGCGAGGAAGCTCAGGCGCAGCGTCTCGCCCGGGCCCAGGGGTATCTCCTCGGTGATCCTATCCTCGTAGCCGGTCGTCACGGCGCCCCCGGCGTCGCGCAGAAGGAGGGTCGATCCGCGCTCGAACGCGCCCTCCCCCGCCCGCCTGCGGATGTCCGCGCGCTCGGTGACGAGCCTTGCGTTGATGGCGTCCGTCGCGATCTCGCACCGCGGGACGTCGACGATGTCGAAGCGCGTCCCCTGGCGGAGAAAGCCGATGGCCAGCTCCTCGCCCGGGCGCGGGCTGTTGAAATGCGGGGTTATCTTCGAGCGGTAGCCGAAGGGCCTGGGCGAGCCGATGACGGGCAGGACGGCGAGCGTGATCCCGGCCATGTGCTCGGCAAGCTCCGCGACCTGCCGGCGCTTCCACTCCAGCTGCTCCTCGTAGCGCAGGTCCTGGTACTGGCAGCCGCCGCACCGGCCGAAAAGGGGGCAGCGGGGCTCGATCCTGTGCGGCGAGGACTCGAGCACCTCCACGAGGTCGGCCTCCGAGTAGTTGGCATGGTTGCGGAAGACCCTCGCTCGGACCCGCTCGCCCGGCAGCGCGAACGCCACCATGACCACCCACTTGCGCGCGGCCTCCTCCCCGGCCAGGTCGACGCGGCCGAGCCCGACACCCAGGTTGGTCAGCGTCGAGACAGACAGCTCGATCTCCTGGTGGTAGCCGAACGGCCTGTCGTTGAATTTTTTCCTTTTGGACACGGGAGGCATCTAACATTCAAATAGGGCGATGCCCGTCGAGACAATCACCAGCCTGCAGAATCCGCGGCTCAAGCGGCTGATCCGGCTGCGCGACCGGCGCTCCCGGGACGAGGAGGGGGCGTTCCTCGTCGAGGGCTACCGCGAGGTGAGGCGGGCCCTCGAAAGGAGGGTGCCGCTGGCCGAGCTGTTCTTCTCAAGGGAGTGGTTCCTGGGCGAGAACGAGCCCGCGCTTCTTGCCGGGGCCGAGGCCGCCGGGGCCAGGCTCTACGAGCTGTCCAAGGACGCCTTCGCCAAGGTCGCATACCGGGAGCGCCCGGACGGGATCCTCGCCGTCGCCCCGCAATGGAGGAAGGCGCTCTCTGAGCTCAAGCTGCCTGCGACACCGTTCATCCTGGTGGTCGAGGCGATCGAGAAGCCCGGCAACCTGGGGACGATTCTCAGGAGCGCGGACGCCGCGGGTTGCGACGCCGTCATCGTGTGCGACCCGGTGACCGACCTCTTCAACCCGAATGTCGTGCGGGCCTCGACGGGCGTCCTCTTCTCGGTGCCCTGCGTCGTCGAGGAGAGCGCCACAGTCCTGGCGTGGTTGAAGGAACGCGGTATAAGGACGGTGGCGACCACGCCGGCGGCGGCGACTCTCTACTCGGACGCGGACCTGCGCGGCCCGCTCGCCGTCATCATGGGGAGCGAGCAATTCGGCCTCAGCGAGTTCTGGCTGAAGAACGCCGACCTTCCCGTGCGGATCCCGATGGCCGGCCAGGCGGACTCGCTGAACGTGGCCATGGCCGCGCTCATCACGCTCTTCGAGGCGGTTCGCCAGCGCGGCGCGGCGCGCTAGGCCCCGCCGCCGGGCCGGCCGCGTGGCCGGCCCGGCGGGAAGGGGCCCGCAGCGGGTTCGCTACTTGGTTCCCGAGGTCTTCTCCAGGGCGTCCAGGCGGGCGGCCTGGGCGTCGAGCAGGGCCTTCAGCTTGGCATAGTCGTCCAGGTGGGACTTGAGCGCCTCGATCTCCTTCTGCTGCTGCAGCACGACGTCATGCTGCTTCCTGAATTCGTTCAGGAGCATGGCGTTCACGAAATCGTAGCGGACTGTCCTGATGTCGCCGTTCTTGTCGTGGATGACCAGATTTGGCGCCACCTTTGCGACCTCCTCGGCGATCAGACCGTATTGCGGCGTCTCCTTTGAGTCGGCCCTGTAGTGGAAAGTCACCGGGCGTAGCGCAAGCAGAGCCTCGCTCGCTGAACCCATGTCCTGTATGTCCTTCTTGTAGCGTTGCGAGGAGGAGATGGTACCAAGAACGCCGTTGTTGTCGATCATCACCGCGGTGGTCGACGCCGTATCGAGGGTCGCGGCCGCCCAGACGCCCGCGATATACGTCTGTGACTGGACGCCCTCCGTGCCGATGCGTATAACGTCAGCATCCCCTGAAGTACCCACGGCGCCGATTTCGATATTGTGGCTGCCACTGGTCACGGCTGACCCGGCTCCACTTCCAATCGCTATGTCGTAGGTGCCGTACATCGCGCCGTTAGAGAGCGTATTATAGCCAATAGCGGTGTTGTTGCCGGCGGAGAAGAAATTGAGGGCATTCGCCCCGAAAGCGGTGTCTTTTCCGCCAAATGCAGTTGCATTCGTACCACCGGCCACGTCCGTTGAATCGGCCATCGTGAGTCCCAAACCCGTATCGCCCGTGGCGCCGGAAGGACCCGTGTCGCCCGTAGCCCCGGTTGCCCCGGTCGTGCCGGCGGCGCCGGTGGGTCCCGTTGGCCCCGTGTCGCCGGTTGGACCCGTGTCGCCGGTTGGCCCTGTGTCACCCGTCGCGCCCGTGTCGCCGGTTGCCCCCGTGAGGTTCGAAATGTCCATGACACCGAGGTTGCTGGTGTTGTCGATGACGACCACCTGCGCGGATCCGGTGTCCGACACGGGGGTCGCCGAGATGCCGGCGATATAGACGGCCGTTTGCGTGCCCGGGGTGCCTATGCGGATGACTCCGCTGTCGCCCGTCGCTCATCGGCTGCCGATGGCGATGTTGTTGGATTCGGTTCCATTGGTGTAGAGGTCGCCCGCGCCACTGCCTATGGCAACGTTTAATACGCCGGACGTTATATTGTATAGTGCGCTACTACCGATCGCAGTATTACCCTGTCCGGAGGAGTCGCTATCTAGAGCGTGGGCGCCAAATGCTGTTTCTTGGTTCCCGGCAAACGTGATATTTGAAACGGCCGTTCTCAACGCACTTAAGCCACCGACCGTATCCTGTTTGCCCGAGCCGTCAGTTGCGATACCTGCCCCCGTTGCACCCGTGTCACCGGTTGCGCCTGTCGCCCCTGTGTCACCTGTTGCGCCCGTTGCCCCTGTCGCCCCTGTGTCACCGGTCGCTCCCGTGTCCCCCGTGTCGCCTGTTGCCCCCGTGATGCCCGTGTCACCGGTAGCGCCTGTACTCCCTGTTGCCCCCGTAAGGCTCGAAATGTCCATGGCCCCGAGGTTGTTGGTGTCGTCAACGACGACCACCTGAGCGGATCCGGTGTCCGACACGGGCGTCGCCGAGATGCCGGCGATATAGACGGCGGCTTGCGAGCCCGGGGTGCCTATGCGGATCGTCCCCGTTTCGCCCGGCGCGCCCTCGTTGCCGATGTCGATGTTGCTGTCGCCGGTAGTGAGGAGGTATCCGGCATAGGCCCCCACGGCGATGTTGCTGCTGCCCGTCGTGTTCTGGTTGAGCGCGTGGTCGCCGAAGGCCGTGTTGCCCGCGCCCGTTGTGGTGGCCTTGAGCGCCTGGTCGCCAACGGCGGTTTCACTGTCGCCTTGGCTGTTCAGGAGCGCCTCGTAGCCGACCGCTGTGTTGTTGGATCCGCCCGAGCTTGCGGCGAGGGCGTCGAAGCCGAGCGCGGAGTTCTCGACCCCGGTGGCGTTGCTGGCCGAGGCGTTGTAGCCGACCGCCGTGAGTCCTGCGCCGCCCAGCGCATTATTGAGCGCGGCGGTGCCGACGGCCGTGTTGTAGGACCCGCTTCCCGAGGCGTAGAGCGCTCCCGCGCCGACGGCCACGTTGTCAGTCCCATTGCCTGGCACGCCGTTCACGGCGTTGGAGTAGAGGGCCTGGAATCCCACGGCCGTGTTGTAGGTGCCATTATCCTGTGAAAAGAGGGCCTGGTCGCCAAACGCCGTGTTGTATGAGTTTGACGAAACGACGAGGGATGCGAGCGCGTCTGAGCCGCCTAGCGTGTCGCCGAAGGCGTCCGTCAGGACTCCCGGCGACCCTGTGTCGCCCGTGGCACCCGTCGCGCCTGTGTCTCCCTGCGCTCCGCTGCCGCCGGTCGCACCGGTTGCGCCTGTGTCGCCCGTCGCTCCCGTGTCTCCCTGCGGTCCGCTGTCGCCTGTCGCTCCCGCGGGGCCCGTGTCGCCCGTCGCACCCACGAGCGCCGTCATGTCCAGCGATCCCAGGTTGCCTGTGTTGTCGACGGTGACCACCTGCTGGCTCGCCGAGGCGTTGTTTCCGGTGACGCCCCAGACGCCGGCCAGGTAGGCCGCCGTCTGCGTGCCCTCGGTGCCGATGCGGATCGTGCCGCTTTCCCCGGTCACGCCAGGGTCGTAGATGTCGATGTTGTGGTCGCCGGTCGTGAGGTTGCCGCCGGCCTCGAAGCCAATCGCGATGTTGCTGTTGCC
>Ga0265318_10000598_pt1 | contig 25160 bp, 22 predicted proteins | sample 4821metaG_FD_192431 | JGI IMG/M metagenome (GOLD analysis project Ga0265318, IMG submission 192431) | Rhizosphere microbial communities from Carex aquatilis grown in University of Washington, Seatle, WA, United States - 4-8-21 metaG | ecosystem: Host-associated > Plants > Roots > Rhizosphere >... | reverse complement strand
CCTCGGCGGCGGCGTAGCCGAGCATGCGCTCGGCGCCGACGTTGAAGATCTGGATGACGCCCTTGGCGTCGGTGGCGATGCTGGAGAAGTTGGCGCTGTTGAAGATGGCGCTCTGCAGGGCGCCCGCCTTGCGCAGCGCCTCCTCCGCCCGCTTGCGGGCCGTGATGTCGCGCAGGATGCCGGTGAAGTGCCGCTCGCCGCCCAGCCACATTTCGCTGACGGATATTTCCAGCGGGAAGGTGCCGCCATCCTGGCGCCGCCCGACCACCTCGCGGCCGCGGCCGGCGGCGCGCGCCTCGTCGCTGGCGCTGTAATACTCGATCGAGCCCTCGCGCTGGCCGCGCTCGAACTCGGGGATGAGCAGGCTGACTCGCTGTCCGGTCAGCTCGATCCCGGGGTAGCCGAACATCCGCTCGGCGGCCGGGTTGACGGTCTCGACCACGCCGTCGGCCTGGAGGGTGATGATGCCATCCGCCACGGTGTTGACGATGGCCTGGATCAGCGCCGAGCCGTCGCGCACGGCCTGCTGCGCGGCGTATTCCCCGGTGACATCGCGGAAGACGAGCACGGCCCCGAGCACGCCGCCGTCGCGGCCGCGGATCGGCGCGCAGCTGTCGGCGATGGCGCACTCGCGGCCGTCGCGGGCGATCAGCACCGTGTGGTTGGCCAGGCCCTGGACCGTGCCATGCGCCAGGGTTTCCTGCACCGGGATCGTGGCGGGTTGCCGCGTCTCCTGGTTGATGATGTGGAAAATCTCGTCGACCGGCCGGCCCGCGGCGGCCGCCTCCGCCCAGCCGGTGAGGCGCTCGGCCACCGGATTCATCAGGGTCACCCGGCCGGTACCGTCGGTGGCGATCACGGCATCGCCGATGGAGTGAAGCGTCACGGCGAGTTTTTCCTCGCTGATCTGCGAGGCGAGGCTGGCCTGCTGCAGCTGCTGGTTGGTCGCCCGCTGGAGCTCGAGCAGGTGCTGGGTCTCGAGCAGCACCTGCGCCTTGAGCCGGTGCCCGGCGTCCCGTCGGATCAGATGGATGAAGGCAAAGGCCAGCAGGAGCACGACCAGGCTCGCGGCGGCCATGATGGCCAGCAGCCGGTGCATGTCCGACTGGAACCCGACCACCTGCTGCTCCAGGGCGGTGGATTCCAGCCGGATGAAGCCATCCATCTCGACCCGGATCGCATCCATCTGCCGCCTGCCCTGACCACCACCGATCATCGCGAGCACGGCCACCATGTCCTGGTTGCGGCGCAGCTGGATGACTTGGGACAATTCCGCCAGCTTGGCCTCCATCAATGGGGCGATCGCCTCCAGGTGCTTGAGCGCGGCCGGGTTCAAGGTGAGCTGACGCAGTGCCTGCAGATGGTCCGGTATGCGGTCGCGCACCGCAAGGTAAGGCGCCAGAAAGGCCTCGTCCCCCGTGAGCGCATATCCGCGCTCCCCGGTCTCGGCATCCTTCATCTCGGACAGCAGGTCGTTCGCGAGGATGATCCGTACATAGGTCAGCTTCCGCGCGGCGGCGGTCTGCTCGATCTGCCGGTAAGCCCAGAACGACACCACCACCCCCAACACCACCAGCAGGACAACTCCCGTCAGGACCGCCACGATATTATTGGAGGTTTTCATGGGGTGGTTGGCCTGCCCCTGCGCCGATCAAATGGCGACAGGCGGTCTGGAAGAGATACTGGATAGGCGGTCATGCATCGGCCGAATTAGGGCGCAATAAGTCTACCGGGTTCACTCCCCCCGGCAAAGTAGGTGAACACCTCCCGCTAAGTCACCTGCCGGGGGGGCGGACCAGTCAGATTACCCCCATGCCCGCAGAGCGGCGGTTAGCTCAACCGCCTTTCCCGGCCAGCCAGCGTTCGGCCTCGATCGCCGCCTGACAGCCCATGCCCGCGGCCGTGATGGCCTGGCGGTAATGGTGGTCGGCGCAATCACCCGCGACATACACGCCGGGTGTCTTGGTCCGCACCTGGCTGTGCCCGGTCGGGACGAAATAACCCTGGTCGTCCGTGTCCACCGCGGCCTGGAACGGCGCGGTGTTCGGCACATGGCCGATGGCGACGAAGATGCCCTTCACCGGCAGCACGCTTTCGGCGCCGGTCTTGACGTTTTTGATCTTCAGCCCGCTGACGGCGCCCGCGGCCACGCCCTCGACGGCCACCGGCAAGCTGTCCCACACCGGCTGAATCTTCGGGTGCGTCATGGCGCGGTCGGCCATGATCTTCGAGGCGCGCAGCGCATTGCGTCGGTGGACCAGGTAGACCTTGCTGGCGAAACGCGTGAGGAACAGCGCCTCCTCTGCCGCGCTGTCGCCGCCGCCGATGACCGCGACCTCCATCTGGCGGTAGAACGCGCCGTCGCAGGTCGCGCAGGTCGTGACGCCCTTGCCGCCGTAAAGTTCCTGCTCGCCGGGTATCCCGGTCAGGCGCGGCGAGGCGCCGGTGGCGATGATGACGGTCTTCGCCCGGATCTCGCGGTCAGCGAGCCGGAGCGTGTAGGGCCACGCCGCGGGGTCGAGGCCCACCACCGTGCCGCTCTCATAGCGCGTGCCGAATTTCTCCGCCTGCCTGCGCAGGTTCTGCATCAGCTGGAAACCGTCGATGCCGTCGGGAAACCCGGGGAAATTCTCGACTTCGGAGGTCGTGGTCAGCTGCCCGCCGGGCAGCACGCCCTCGATCACGAGCGGCGAGAGGTTGGCGCGGCCGGTATAGATCGCGGCGGTGAGGCCGGCGCAGCCGGTGCCGACAATGACGACGTTTTCGACTTGGGTGGACATGGGAAAGGAGGCGCCCAAATGAGTCCAACAATCCCGCCAGCGCAACCCCGGAGATGGGCGGCCCCTACTCCTCGATGACCCGGTCGGGCAGCTCGTTGGCGTCGCCGGGCCGGCGGGGGAAATGGCCGGCCAGCAGCTGGCCGGCCAGGGCGATGCCCTGCCGCAGGCCCGCGGTGAAGTCGCCCGCCCGGAACGTACCGGCCATGGTCGCGGCCAGTTTCTCCCAGAAGGCGGCGCCGCATTTCTCGTGCACGGCCCGGTCGCCGATGACGGCGAACTTCTGCGCCTCGGGCGCGACAAGAATGAGCACCGCATTGCGCTGCGCGGTCTTTTGCAAGCCGTGGCGGATGAATTCCCGCTGCGCCAGCGCCACGGCATCCTCCGTGTCCTTATGATAAATCAATACGCGGATCTCGCCCGAGGTCCGGCTTTCGGCGTCGCGGATGGCCGCCTCGATGCTCCGGCGGTCGAGCTGGCGGATGAAGTGCCGGGTCTTCATGGCTTACCAGCTCCCTCCCGCGCCACCGCCGCCGAAGCCGCCGCCACCGCCGGAAAATCCACCGCCGCCGCCGCCGCCACCCGACCAACCGCCACCACCCCCGGTCCAGAGGATGCCGCCCAGGCCGCCGCGGCGGCCCCCGTAATACACGCTCCGGCTTCTCGACCGCAGCCAGGAAAACAGGACAAAGAGCAAGAGGATCACCACCCAGACCAGCGGGGAGACCTGGTCGTGCGCGGCCCCCGCCGTCGTCCGGCCGTTGCCCTGGTATTCGCCCTTGGTGGCGGCGATCATCGCGGCCACGGCGGATCGCAGGCCGCCCTCGTAATCACCCGCGCGGAACGCCGGCTTGAGCACCTCGTTGATGATCCGGCTGGCGGTGGCGTCGGTCAGCACGGGCTCCAGCCCGTAGCCGACCTGGAGGTACAGCTTCCGGTCGTCCTTGAACACGAACAGGACCGCGCCGTTGTTCCGGGCCTTCTGGCCGGCCCGCCACGCCTGGGCCACGCGCACCGTGTAGTCCTCGACGGAGGAGGCGGACTCCATCCGGGGATAAACCACGACCAGCAGCTGATTGGAAGACTCCTTCTCGTATTGCTCCAGCTGGAGATTCAGGGCGTCGGCCACGGGCCGGGAGACGGTGCCGGTGTAGTCATTGAAATAACGGGGCGGGGCCGGCGGGATGCGCTCCGCGGCCGCGAGCCCGGCCCCGGCCAGGAGCGCGGCCGCGAGGACCAGGGAGCGGAAAAAAGATTTCACGCCGGGCGGTCAGGGTTTCTTGGCGAAGTCGAACTTGACCGGCGGCGGCTCGTCGGCGCCCGGTTTGGCGGCGAAATAGGGCTTCGCGCCGAAGCCGAGGATCCCCGCCACGAAGACCGCGGGCACGCGCCTGATGGCGGAGTTGTAGTCGCGGGCGAGGTCGTTGAAGCGGCCGCGCTCCACGCTGATGCGGTTCTCCGTCCCCTCGAGCTGCGCCTGCAGCTCCTGGAAGTTCGCCGTGGCCTTCAGGCTCGGATAGTTCTCCGCCACCACCAGCAGCCGCGAGAGGGCGGATGACAGCGCGCCCTGCGCCTGCTCGAACTGGGCCAGCTGGGCGGCCGAGGGCGCCCCGTTCCCGCCGAGCTGCACCTTGCCGACGGAGGCCCGGGCGTCCGTGATCTCGGTGAGGGTGGACTTCTCGAAGTTCGCGGCGCCGGACACCGTGGCGACGAGGTTGGGGACGAGGTCGGCGCGGCGCTGATAGACATTCTGCACCTGCGCCCACTGGGCATCGACCGCCTGGGCGCGGTTGACGAGCCCGTTGTAGACCCCGGTGACGGAGAGGATGCCCACCACCACCAGCGCGGCGAGGATCCCGAGGACGATGAGGAGCGTTTTCATTGGCGCGTTCACTCAAGTACCGATCCGGCGACAACGCAAGCGGTCGCGGATTACACGGCGGCGGTCAGTTTCGACCCCCGGCCGGCGGTCACCGGGGTGCGGCGCCGGGCGCGCGGGGCCGCCCGAAATCGCGCACCGTGGCCCCGGGCCTACTCCGTGCGCAGGGCCTCGGTCGGGGCGATGCGGGCGGCGCGGCGCGCCGGCAGCCAGCAGGCCGCCACGCCGATGGCGATCAGCAGCGCGGTGATGCCGGTGAAGACCAGCGGGTCGTGGGAGGAGACGCCGACCAGGAAGCCGATGTTGTCGAGCAGGCGCGTGGCGGCGAACGCCCCGCCGAGACCGAGGACGAGCCCGGTGAGCAGCTGGGCGAGGCCGCGGGAGAGCACCAGCCGCGAGATGGCCGCGGTGGTCGCCCCGAGGGCCATGCGGATGCCGATCTCGCGCGTGCGCCGGGCCGTCGTCTGCGCCACCACGGCGTAGATGCCGACCGAGGCCATCAGCAGGCCCGTCAGTGCGAACACGGTGAAGAGCGTGCCGAAGACGCTGAGGAACCAGCGCTCCTTGTCGAGGGCGGCCGTGAGGGTCCGCACCTCGAACAGGGGGAGGTCCGGGTCGAGCTTCTGCACGGTGACCCGGACCGGGCCGGTGAGCGCCGCCGGGTCGGAGACCGTGCGCAGCAGGATGCCCATCCAGCCCCACGGCTCCTGGCGGTAGGGGATGTGCACGAGCGGAGGACTGTGCGCGTTCTCCGTATCCTGCACCAGGTCGGCGCAGACGCCGATCACGTTCATCCACTCCTTGGGTTTGTCGTCTTCCCAGAAGCGGAAGCGCCTGCCCACCGCCGGCTCGCCGGGCCAGTACTTGGCGGCAAAGGCGCGCGACACCACCGCGGCTTCGCGGCCGGGCCCGCCATCGGTCTCGGTGAAGCCGCGGCCGAGCAGGAGCGGCACGCCGATCGCCGGGAGATAGTCGGGGGTCTGCACGAGCAGCGAGGCCTGCGGCCGCTGCTTGGGGTCGGGGCTGGGCCGGCCCTCGATCTCGATCGCGCGCTCGGCCGAGCCCAGCCCGGGAAAATTGGCGACGGCGGCCACGTCGGTCACTCCCGGCAGGGCGCGGAGTTCGGGCAGCAGCTTTTCGTAGAACTGCCGGCGGGCGTCCGGCTCGGCATAGCGGTCGCCCTTGCCCTCGGGCAGCTGGATCCGGGCCGTGAAGATGCTTTGCGGTCGGACGAATGCGTTGAGCTGCTGCGCGGCGAAGAAGCTGCGGACCATCAGGCCGGCGCCGGCGAGGAGCACGACGGTCAGCGCGAACTGGAAGATGACCAGCGCGCCCGTCAGCCGCCCGCGGTGGCCGCCGCCGCCGGGCGTACCGTTTTTCATGGCGGTGTTGAGATCCACCCGCGAGGCGCGGAGCGCCGGCACGAGGCCGAAGACGATGCCGCTCAGCAGGGACAGCGCGGCAAAGTAGCCGAAGGCCACCCAGTCCATTTGGAAGATGATCCAGTACGGCTTGCCCACGTCCTGGGTCGCGAGGTCGAAGGCATGGACGCCGAAGGCCGACAGGCCGAGGCCGAGCAACCCGCCGAGCGAGCTGAGCAGCACGCTCTCGACCAGCAGCTGGCGCACGAGCTGACCGCGGGTGGCGCCCAGGGCGGCGCGCACCGCGATCTCGCGGCCGCGGGCGATGGCGCGGCTGAGCATCATGTTGGCCACGTTGGCGCAGGCGATGAGGAGCACGAAGCCCACGGCGCCCAGCATCGTCAGGAAGACAACGCGGATCTTGCCGCCGTTGAAGGTATCATGGAAGGTGCGCACCCCGACGCCGAGGTCCTTGTTGGTGTCGGCATGCCCGGTGGCGAGGCGGCCGGCGATGACGGCGAGGTCGCCGTTGGCCGCGGCGACGGAGGTACCGGGCCGGAGCAGGCCGAAGAGCCGCAGTGCGGAGTTGGAGCGCTTCTCCATCTCCGCATCGGGGGCGAGCGGCATCCAGATGTCCTGAAGCTCGGGAAACCTGAAGCCCTCGGGCATCACCCCGATGATCGTGGCGGGCCGGCCGTCGATGCGGACCACCCGGCCGGCGACGTCGGGCGCGCCGGCATAGCGGCTCTGCCAGACCTTGTGGCCGAGGAGCACGACGGCCTCCGCGCCCGGTTTGCCGTCCGCGGGCGTGAAGCCCCGACCCAGGATCGGCGGGGTCCGGATCATCGTGAAAAGGCCCGGGGTCACCCGCGCCATGTTGAAGCGTTCGGGCGGGTTGCCCGGCTCGCTGATCACACTCTCGCCCCGGATCACGGCCTCGAGCCCCTCGAGGCTGCGGTTCTGGGCCCGGTATTCGAGGTAGTCCGGCCAGGAGATCCCGAAGTACTGGTCGGCGTTGTCCGCCCGGTGCCCGGAGACGGTGATGAGGCGCTCGCCGCCGGGCACGGGCACGGGCTTGAAGAGGACCGCGTTGACCAGGGTGAAGACGGTGGTGTTGATGCCGATGCCGAGGGCGAGCGTGACCATGACGGCGGCTGAGAACCAGCGGTGCGAGGCGATCATCCGGAGCGCGAAACGGAGGTCTTGGAGCATGGCGGCAATGGGTTCGCCACCGGCGGGGCGTGGGAAGAAATTCAGGCCGGCGGTGTTCTTGCCGGAAAAACCCCGCGAGCCGGGCGAAGTCGCAACTATTTCCCGGCCGCGGGCCCCGGCAATTCTTTGCGCGTTTTGGTGTAACTGGGAGCGACCTTGCCGGGTTGTTGGCATGGGCGATGCCAAAAGCCCCTCACACACGCGCTGGCGGAAAACAAACGCGGCCAACCCGGATCTCCCGGGCCCGCAAATAGCAGCCAACCCATGCTCCCGTCCCGGAGCTCCAGCCCATGAAAACCCCGTCCCTCGTCCTCGCCGCCCTCCTCGCCGGAGGCCTTGCCGTGTCCGCCTCCGCCCTCCCCCTGACCGCCGTTGCGCCGCTCCAGGCGCCCGCGCCGGTCAAGGTCGTCAGCCCCACCGACCTGCCCCGCAGCTTCGCGGGCAAGACGGTCAAGCTTTCCATGATCATCGATGCCGACGGCCGGCCGCACGACATCAAGGTCGTCGCCGTGTCGGACCGCAACCTCACGCGAAGCCTGGTGGCCGCGGTCTCGCAATGGCGGTTCAGCCCGGCGCGCCAGAACGGCGTCGCGGTGTCCACCGCGGTCGTGCTGCCGGTCGAGCTCGAGGAAGAGCACCTCTGAGTTCCGGCCCGCTCCGGCGGAATTCCCGGGCCAACCAGCCGCCGGTCACGCCGACGTGACCGGTGGCTGGCGGCCGATTGCCATAGGGCGGCACCTTGGTGCCGCCGCGGGTTCGCGGCGTTATGCCGGGTCGCGGCTGGACCAAGGTCCGGCCCTGCCGCGGACGGTACCATCGCTATCGGATTATTTATGTTCCCCGGCCGGCGCCGGTCCCACCGGATCAGCGAGCCGTTTCTCGTAGCAGCGGCTGACCGGGTCCTCCGTGTACGGGCCGAAGGGCGGGATGCGGCGGAAGCCGCATCGCTCATACAGCCGGATGGCGGCCTCTTGGTGGATGCCGGTCTCCAACCGGAGGTGCGTGACGCCGTGCGCCCGGGCCTGCGCCGCGAGCCGTTCCACGAGCCGGGCGCCATGGCCTGCTCCGCGGAAGGCCGGACGGACGTACATGCGCTTGAGTTCGCCGTACTCGTGGCCGACGAGCATGATGCCGCCGCAGCCGGCCGGCCGGCCGCCGGCGCGCAGGACAAAGAAAGCGACCTGCTGGTCGATGAGCTTTTGCACGCTGAAACCATGGCGGCTCTCGGGCGGGTAGAACGACGCGAGGTGCGCCTCCAGCTCGTTGATCAGGGCGGCCGCATCCGGGCTGTCGGGCCGTTCCGCAGTGATGACCGGTTCCATGGGGAAAACTTCGCAGCCCGGGAAAACCGTTTCAACCCCGAAGCGCCCGCCGGACTGGCACCGGGCCCCGAGGGATGGGATTGCCAAGCCGGCCGGCGGCTGGATACTGCCAGCGAACCTAGGTAATCATGGGACTGCTGAAATTGGTCGGCAAGGTGGCTTTGGGCGCCGTCGTGGCGGTCGCGGTCCTTACCGTCGCGGGCAAGATCCGCCAGCGCACCGCCCGCGCCCCGGAGGCGGCCGGGGCGGAGCCGAACGCAAGCGGATTTTTCCTGCTCAGCCCGGACGATGCGGCCGACAACACGGTCATCATCATGTCCCCGCCCAACTGCCCGAGCCTCGACGCGCAGCGCGCCCGCGCCCTGGGCGACGCGCTGGCCCGCGCCGGCATTCCCCACCGGATGAAATCCGAGATCGGCTTCACCTTCCACGACCCGGACGACATGGCCCGCGTGCAGAATTACATGGCCCATGTCACCAACCCGCTCGTCCTCATCCGCGGCCGGGCCAAGGGCAACCCGACACTCGATGAGGTGATCGCGGAATACCATGCTGGCCGCTAGCGCGGCGGGCGAGCGAAACCGGTCCCCCCAGCCCGGTCCACCAGGTGGGTGTGCGATTCCCGTCCCGCGGCCGCAAACCCGGTCGCCCGCCGTGCTGCTTGACCTTGGCCGGTAGGGCAACGCCTTATAGCGGCGGCGGTGGCGGCGGGTTATCGTTGCGCGCGCCATGTCCATGCCCCCGGCCCTTCCGCACCATGCCCATTACCTCCCCAACGGCAAGGAGGTCATGGCGGCGGCGGCGGAGCAGGTCGGGATTTCCCGCCGTTCGGGCCGGATCCTGGCCCGGACCGTGCAAGCCTTCGCCTCCGACAACATCATCCGGCTCGGGGCGGCACTGGCTTTTTATACGACCGTGGCGATCGCACCCCTCCTGGTGCTGGTGATCTGGATGGCGGGGACCGTGTTCGGCGCGGAGGAAGCGCGCCAGCAGGTCATCGGGGAGATTGCACGCCTGGCCGGATCGCAGGCCAGTGCGGCGGTGGCGGCCGTGCATCGTCCTGCCGCCGCTTCCGGCTTGTTCGCCACCCTGATCGGCGCGGGCACGCTGGTCTTCGGCACGCTCGGCGTTTTCAACCAGCTGCAGGATGCGCTCAACGCCATCTGGCGCGTGCCCCCGAAGCGCCATGAAGGCTGGTGGCACTTCCTCAAGGGCCGGCTGTTTTCCCTCGCCACCGTCATCGTCACCGGCTTCCTCCTGCTCGTGTCCCTCGTGGTGAGCGCGATGCTGAGCTGGATGGGGGCGCAGGCCGCGCGGCAGCTCGATCTGCCGGTGTTCGGGCTGCAGCTCGTGAACAATGCGCTGTCCTTCGGCGTCGTGACCGTGCTTTTCGCCCTGATCTTCCGGCTCCTCCCCGAGACCAAGGTGCGGATGCGGCATGTCTGGATCGGGGCGGCGGTGACCGCGCTGTTGTTCACGGTCGGGAAGTCCCTTTTGGGATACTATCTGGGGCGCGCGAGCCTGACTTCCGCCTATGGGGCCGCCGGCTCGCTGCTCGTGCTCCTGCTGTGGTGCTACTATGCGGCCCAGATCGTGTTTTTCGGCGCCGAGTTCACCCGTGTCACGGCGCTGAGCAATGGCGGACGCGATTTCACGCCGTTCGCGGCCCCGCGGGAGAGCGGCCGCCCGTTATGAGTCCGAACCCGTTCCCGGGGAACCCGGCCGGCCGGCCGCCGCGCGTGGTGCGCTTTGAGCTGTCGGTGAAGACCCTTCTCCTTGTCCTCCTCCTGCTGGCGGGGGTGTGGCTCGTGATGCACGCGCTGCCGGTCCTGCTGGTGCTGGCGGCGGCGCTGATGCTGGTCGGGGCCCTGAATCCCCTGGTGGCGTGGCTGGAGAGGCGGAAGCTGTGGCGGGGCTTCGCCATTTTTCTGGTGTTCGCGCTGGCCACGGCCCTGGCGGGCACGCTCTTCACGCTGACCGTGCCGACGGTGATCAGGCAGGTGAAATCGCTGGCGCACCACGAGCCCGCGATCCGGGAAAGGCTGGCCGGCTACCTGGAGCAGTCGCGCTACAGCGCCGCGCTGGCGGGCGACATCCGGGCGGCCCGCTACACGCAGCTGCTGAAATCCTCCCAGAACATCCTGCTGACAATGAGCGAGCGGGCCTTCGAGATCGCGGCCGGCCTCGTGGCGTCCGTCTTTCTCGCCTTCTACATGATGCTCGACCGCGACCGGCTGCGCGGCGCGCTGTTTGCGGTGGTGCCCCGGTCGCACCACATCCGCCTGTCGCGCATCCTGCTCAACCTCGGCACGATTGTCGGCGGCTACATCCGCGGCCAGGTGCTCACCTGCGTCCTGATGGGCGGTTTCATCCTCGTGCTCCTGCTGGCGTGCGGCGTGCCGAACGCGCTCGCGATCGCGATGTTCGGCGGCGCCATGGACCTGCTGCCGTACATCGGCATCTTTCTCACCATGGGCCCGGCCGTGCTGGCGGCATGGGGACAGGGGCCGGTCGTGGTGGGCATCGTGTTGGTGCTGATGCTGGCCTATGAAGAGATCGAGAGCCGGGTGCTGGTGCCGGTCATCTACGGCCGGGCGCTGCGCCTGCCGTCCTCCGTGGTGCTTTTCTCCCTCATCATGGGGACGACCCTGGCCGGCTTGGTGGGGGCGTTGCTCGCGCTGCCCCTGGCCGCCGCGGCGCTGATGCTGCTCGAGGAATTGCGCGTCGCGCTGCCGGGCGAGTCGGTCCAGCCCGGGGATCTGGCCCAGCAACGCGCCGACCGCCGCGGGGAACGGGAATACGAGCGCCGCGCGGCAAGCATGACCGCCGAACAGGCCGCCGCCGTCGCCGTGGAGATTTCCGGCGACCGGAAAAGGGATGAGGGCGAAGCCAGCCGGACGCGGGCCGCGGCCCGTGCGGTGCACCCGGCTGCGCCGGAAAAGTATGGACCATGAACCAATGAAATGCCCGCTATTGGACCGGACCGGCCCAAAGGCGTCAGGCCATACATCCCACCGGAATGGCATTCCGGCCCGCCGGGGGGACGGTTAGACAACCGGACCTCTTCAGCCGGCATCGATTCGGGCCAGCGGCAGGGCGGTTTCGATCAACCGCACCCAGTAGGATGAGCCGAAGGGGATGGCGGCATCGTTGAAGTCGTAGGCGGGATGATGCACCATGGCGGTGTCGCCGTTGCCGGTGAGGATGTAGGCCCCGGGGCGCTCCTCGAGCATGAAGGCGAAATCCTCGGCGCCCATGATGGCGGGGGCGTTGGTGGCGACGTTTTCCGGCCCGGCGATCCGCGTCGCGACCGCGGCGGCGAAATCCGTCTGGGGCCCGGCGTTGATCATGACGGGGTAGCCGCGCTGATAGTCGACCGTCGCGGTGGCGCCGAAAGCCTGGGCGGTGTGTGTGCAGATGAGCCTGAGCCGCGTTTCCGCCAGCTGGCGCACCCCCGGGTCCATCGTGCGCACCGTGCCCCTGAGTTGCACGTGCCCGGGGATGACATTGAAGGCGTCGCTGGCCGTGCGGAAACTGGTGACCGAGACGACGAGCGCCTGCATCGGATCGAGGTTGCGCGAGACAATGGACTGCAGGGCGACGACGAGCTGCGCGGCGACGAGGGTGGGGTCGGTGGTCTCGTGGGGTTTCGCGGCGTGGCCGCCCACGCCGGTGACCTCGATGGTGAACTCATCCGTCGCGGCAAAGAAGGCGCCGGGGCGGATGGCGAAGGTCCCGACGGGCAGGCCGGGCATGTTGTGCATGCCGTAGACCTCCTGGATGCCGAAATTGTCCATCAACCCGTCGGCGCACATCGCGCGGCCGCCGGCGCCGCCTTCCTCGGCCGGTTGGAAAATAACCACGGCCGTGCCGTCGAAGGCGCGGGTCTCGGTCAGGTATTTCGCGGCGCCGAGCAGCATGGCGGTGTGGCCGTCGTGGCCGCAGGCGTGCATCCGGCCGGGGATTTCCGAGGCATGGGGCAGGTCGGTCTGCTCGGTGATGGGCAATGCGTCCATGTCCGCGCGCAGGCCGATGACCCGGCCGGAGGCCGATGAGCGGCCGCGGATCACGCCGACGACCCCGGTGCGGCCGATGCCGGTCTGGACGCTTTCGCACCCGAAGGCCCGCAGCTTGTCCGCCACGACGCCGGAGGTGCGCAGGGTATCATAGAGCAGCTCCGGGTGCCGGTGGAGGTCGCGCCGCCAGGCGGTGATCTCAGGCAGCAGCTCGGTCAGGCGGGGAATGACAGGCATGGGGCGAGGCTAGCCGCCGGGCCGGCTCACGGGAAGTGCCATTTTGCGGGCAAACCAAGCGGACAATCCGGCCGGTTTGTTTACCCGCAGGTCAACGGATTCCGCACCTGCCTCATCGGGACCTCCTCGACGCAACGATGCAGGGTGTAAGCAGGTTTCAATATGGATCCAGCCAATATCATGCGAGGATGGTGCAAGGATGGTGCAAGGATGAACGAAGGAAACTGCCGGCAGCTGTAAGGGAATGTCGGGACAGCGCAGGGTCGATCCACGCGTGGTGTGCCGCCGCCGCGTTGAACTCCTCCAGCGCTTCGCGATGGAGAATGACCGGTTTCACCGCCCAACGGTCTTGCGCACCCGCGCCAACGCCTTGTCGAGGGGGATGCCTTTCACTTTGCCATCCTCAATTTCCCTGATGCGGCGGAGCGCTTCGTCGCCCCGGCCACTTCGACCTTCGGGTCGGGGTTCCTACGGTGGCGGCGATCAGCAGCTCGATGAGCTCGGCCCGCTCGTCGCAGGGCAGCTGGCGGGACTCCTCGACGATTTCCCTGACCTTGCGCTTGCGCGGCATGGCGAAAATGAGGGGCGCGAAATCCGGCGAAGCAAGCGGATAGTTTAGTGCCGGGCGACCCGTGCGGCCCGGAAGGGAGTGCCGGGCAATATATCAAAATCCGCCGCCTCACCCCTTCGCCCGGCCCCTGCGGTTGGTGCAGTCGGATGGCGGCCTACTGCTTCGCCGCCGCCTCCGCGATCTCCTTCAGCTTCGCCAGACCGACCTCGAAGTTTTCGCCGATCATCTTGTCCATGTTCATGACGAGGCCCGAGGCTTTCGCGATGAAGTTGTTTTTCATGGACATGGCCCAGGTGACCTCGGTGCCGGACGGGGTGGACCGGAAGATGAAGTCGGTGGTGTTCGTGCAATACCAGGGTTTGAAGAATTCAAATTTGAACCGGACGAGCTCGTGGGGCCGGCTTTCCATGATCGTCATGCGGCCCTCGCCGACCTTGACGTTGCCCGACCAGGAGAACGATGCGCCGACGCCGGCGGCCGGTCCGGCGAAAGCGGTTTTCGCCGCGGGATCCTCTTTCACGTAGGGCGACATCTCCTGCCATTTGTGGAGGTCATTGATCTGGCCAAACGCGATGGCGGCGGGGGCCGACAGGGTGATGCGACGTTCGACCCGCAGCTCGTCCGGCCGCAGCGACGCGGCGATGAGGAACCCAATGATGAGAACGGCGAGGCCGATCAGAATATAGGTGAGCATGGGAGGGCGGATGGGTTGAAGGGAAACGGGGGCGGCGTCACGGCCGGCTGGCATGGGAGCGGTCCCACACCGTCAAGGTCACAATGACCGCGAAGATGGGCAACTCTGGAAATGGAGTCGTCGTTGGAGGTTTGTGACTGCCGGACTGGGTGAGATCGTGCAACCCAAGCCCCATTTCCGTTTGAGCCTCGGTTGTTATTTCGCGGGACCGCTGTAATAGAGTTTCAGGTATTCGGCGCGCGCCTTGCGGGTGATCTCCGGGTCCTGGCCGGCGAGGACGGCGAGGTCGATGGAGTCAACGATGCGGTTGAGGTCCTGGGCGTGCTTCAGCTCGGCCTCGGCCTGGCGGGCGCCCTCGACCATGGCCGGGCCGAAAAAAGGCAGATGGCTGAGGGCGTCCCCGAAGGCACCGTAGTGTTTCCTGACCAGGCGCGCATCCCGCGCGGAGCCTGATTCGAACGGCTCGCCCGGCAGATCCTGGAGGGGGGCAAAATAATGGACCCGGGGCAAGGGCGGCGGCAGCTTGAGGCCGTCGCGGCTCCCAAAGACGACCATGGGATCGAGGACAATCCGGCCCTCAGCCGACACGGGCGTGGGCGCGGGCTTCGGTGCGGGGGCGGGCGCAGGTGTCGGGGTGGCCATTTCGGCTGCGGCCGCTTTGGCGGCCTGCTCGGCCAGGTATTTTTCCCGGATGGATGGATCGTAACGCGGCAACGGCGCGGGCCGGGCAGCACGGACGGTCGGGGTGGCATCCACAGAGAATGCCAAAACGGGCAGCACGCAGGCCAGCAGGGAGACCTTCACGGAAAGGCAGACAAACCGGGTGACGCCAGCAGGGGAGCGCATGGGAACTGAAAGTCAGACTCCGGCGGCAAGGTAATGTTCAATGGCGGGAGCCAGGGCTGGCCAGGCAGTGCAGAGCGGCTCGGTCCGCGGGTTCGCCAGACCACAAACAACAAAGCCTGACCCCGGGCTCGTGCCCCCTCCAGCGCTTCGCGATGGAGGATGACCGGTTTCACGGCCCAACAGTCTTGCGCACCCGCGCCAACGCCTTGTCGAGTGGGATGCCTTTCACTTTGCCTTCCTCGATATCCCTGATGCGGCGGAGCGCTTCATCGCCCCAGGCCTTGTCAATCTTCGGGTCGGGGTTCCTGACGGTGTCGGCGATCAGCTGCTCAATGAGCTCGGCGCGCTCCCCGTAGGGCAGCTGGCGGGCCTCCTTGACGATCTCACTGACCTTGCGCTTGCGCGGCATGGCGAAAATGAGGGGTGCGAAATCCGGCGAAGCAAACGGATAGTTTAGTGCCGGCCGGTGCTGCCGCACGCCTGATTGAGGGACTACAAAATACAAAGCAATGACCCCTTCTGCCGGACCTCCTGAATCGACTTAGAAATCAGGGCCAAGTTTTTCAGCCATCTTGAAGATGAGAGGTGTTACGATGGTGCCAAGTAGGAGCTTCAATTTTGGGTCGTGATCAGTCACGATGGCAATCGCGCGAGTAATATTATCAGATTGACGCTGCCAAATTATACCACCGCTGAGGCGTATAAAATCGAAACGCGCGACAGAAATGTTTTTGCCGGACTCAATCTCATTCATCCTGTCAGCTTTGACTGCGACGTTAACGCTGCGATTAATTCCGGGGACGAACTCTAGCTTTGCTCTAGAAAGCAGAGTGGATTGATAGGCCATTTGCTGCGCAGAAATGAGTTCGGTCTCTGGATCAATTGTCACACTGGGATCGCTGGCCCACCGATAAGGGTATCCAGTGACAACACAGTCGCGGGGGCCATCTTCGTAAGAACCGAAAGCGGCCAGCGAAAGAAACCGAGTTCCCGCTGCGCGAACGGCATTGGCCTTCATCTCATTCAGTTGGAAGAACGCAACGTCAGCAGGGGGTGGACAAAAATACACCGTTTCTTCGCCGAGGGGTTGTAATGGCTTACCGCCTATCCAAAAGCGGGCTGCAGAAAGTCCAACTACTACATGACTGGAAGTAACTACCCATGTAGATTTTCTCGACTGCACAAGTGCTGCGGTGCCTTCATGATCAAAACCCACAGGGGTCTCCGAGTAGATGGGGCAGGTGACTCGATCAAATGCGGCCAGCATTATTCGGAGTCGCTCTCACAGCCGTCGCATATGCAAGCCTGAATGCCATATGTTGTCGTAAGATGGTTCAGATTATTGATGCGCATGACATCATGCCGCCTGGCCAACGCGATGGCTAACTGTGCGGGCGCCGGGCCGGATGCGAGGGAAAGATGTAAAGCCTGACCCCTTGGATCGGCCCCGGGCTTCGGTTCGGCTATATGGTCGGTTAGTGCTTAAAGCGAAAGACGTGAGTATCCGGTTCCAATGACACTTGGCGCACATGAGAGAACTTTGGCTCGGATTTAAGGTGGGCGCGGACCACCGCTTTGGTCGTTTCGTCTGTTCGGACTCCAAATAAGACTTCCGTTAAGGCGTCCGCCGGAAACTCAAAAAGATAAATTGGGCGGCCGTTGGGCCTTGGAGGAGGCTTCTGCGTTGTCGCTAATTTCAACGGCCTAATTACACGATATTCGTTCTCGTAGAACCACACGGAGGATTTTCTGAAGAAAATTTTCAGGTCGTCTCCCTCCGCGCTGCCCAACGTTGTCTTGTGCCGTTCGTTCTCATAATCGACATGTCGTATTCGAAAGACTTCTTCGCTTGGGCCTGTGAAGAACGAATGCGTCGACTCAAAGCCGACACATATCCCTGTGTGCTTCTCGGCATAGTGTCCCCACATTAGTATGTTTTTTGGGTCTGCGCTGAGTGTTAGTATGCCAAAACTGTCTGATAGACGTTCAAGGAAAGACTTTTGATTCAATAGCTGCACCACATCTGGGTTTCTTTCGTGAGCTCGGATTTTCTGGCGGACAACTTTTTTTGTTATTTTCTCTATTTTTCTCCGCGCGTGACGCGGTAGATTGATATTTTCCGCCGAGATATCTTTCGCGGCTTGTAAGATGATTTTCTTTTGCTGTGAACCATCTGCATACTCCGTGATATAAGGACTACATTCGAACGGGTCGTTAAATTCGATTGGCTGAGTAAACCTTAGTAGCCGTTTGCCAATGATTGAATCTACAAGATGAGGTGGTAGATATTTATAGACGGTCATTGGTCTTTTGCTCCCGTGTGATTCGCTTTCTTTGTGAGGAGGATCACGAAGGGTCAGGCTGTAGATATTGATATCGCCTGCAGCCTACCACCCGTAGCTGCGCTTGATGCGGAGTTCCTCGTAGAGGTCTTCGTCGAGTTCTTCGAGGAAGCGGGAAGGCGTTAGCATCATACCGCCCGGGCCGGCGCGGGTGGCGACCTTGGGATAGCTGATGTAGAGTTCGTTCTTGGCTCTCGTGACGGCGACGTAGAACAGCCGTCTCTCCTCCTCGACGTCGCCGCTCTCGATGGAGCGGCGGGTGGGGAATTGTCCGTCGGCGGCGCCGATGAGGAAGACGACGTCGTACTCGAGGCCCTTGGCCTGGTGGATGGTCGTGAGGCGGATGGCTTCCTCGTTGGCGTCGACGTGGCGCTCGCTGGTCTCGCCGTTGAGGAGCACGATCTGCGCAAGCAGGTCCTGCATCTCCTCGAAGCGGGAAGCGAAGCCGACGAGCGCCTTCAGTTCCTCGAGGCGGTCGATGTAGTCGGCGTAGGCGCCCTTCAGGTAGTCGCCGTACCAGCCCTCGATGGCGACGGTGACGGCGTCGCTGGGCTTCTGGTTGCTCATGGCCTCGGCGACCTGTTGGAGCGAGGCGCAGAATTGCTCCCACTCCGGCTTCGCGTCTTTGGCGACCTTGCTCTTCACGTCGTCGGTGCCGAGGATGTCGATGAAGTTCTTCTGCATGAGCCGCGCGTGGTCGAGGGCGGCGGCGTGGATCTTCTGCGCGCCCTTTTCGCCGACCTTCGGGAGCAGGATGGCGATGCGCTGCCAGGCCTGGGCGTCGGCGGGGTTGTAGACGAAGCGCAGCAGGGCGACGAGGTCGCGGACGTGCTGGCGCTCGAAGAACTTCACGCCGCTGGTGATCTGGTACGGGATGCCGGCGCGGGAGAGCGCGAGCTGCATCTCCAGGGCGAGGAAGTGCGAGCGGTAGAGGATGGCGATCTGGCTGGCCGAGACGCCGTCGTCGCTGATGAGCGAGTGGATGCGCTTGAGGATGAACTCGGCCTGCTCGCGGTCGTCCATGGTCGCGACGACGTAGGGCTTGACCGAGTGGCCGCGGGCGGCGCGGAGCTCCTTGTCGAAATGGCGGCCCTTGGGTTGGGCGTTGAGGACGCCGTTGGCGAAGGCGAGGATCTCGGGCGTGGAGCGGTAGTTGATCTCGATGCGGTGGATGACGGTGCCGGGGTGGCGCTCGGGGAACGTCATGATGTTCTCGAAGTCGGCGCCGCGCCACGAGTAGATGCACTGGGCGTCGTCGCCCACGGCCATGACGCGGTGGTGCGGGGCGAGCCGGTCCACGATCTGGGCCTGGAGGGTGTTGGTGTCCTGGTATTCGTCGACGAGGACGTGGCGGAAGCGATTGGCGAAATACGCGGCGACCTCGGGCGCATCGGTCAGGAGCTTGAGCCAGAGCTCGAGTAGGTCGTCGTAGTCGACGACGGCCTGGTCGTGCTTGGCCTTGGCGTAGGCGGTGGCGAAGGCCGGGAAGCGGTCGGCGATTTCGCCGTACTGCGGGAAGTTCTTCGCCACGGTGTCGCGGAGGGACAGCTGGGTGTTGCGGGCGAGGGAGAGGACGCTGAAGAGCGGGCCGGGGCGGGGGTTGGTCTTGTCCTTGAAGAAGAGCTTGTCGGCGGCCTCGACGGTCTGCTTGAGGAGCGTTTCCGACTCGTCGGCGTCGAGGATGGTGAAGTTCTTCGGGAGCTTGATCGCGTCGCCGTAGATGCGGAGGGCGCGATTGCCCAGGGAGTGGAAGGTGCCGCCCCAGAAGCGGGCCGGCTCGATGCCGGTGAGGTCCTGGACGCGGTGGAGCATTTCCTTGGCGGCCTTGTTGGTGAAGGTCAGCAGGAGGATCTCGCCCGGCTTCACGCCCTGGGACAGCAGGTACGCCACGCGGTAGGTGAGGGTGCGGGTCTTGCCCGAGCCGGCGCCGGCGAGGACGAGCAGAGGGCCCGGCGGTGCCGTGACGGCGGCGAGCTGCTCGGCGTTGAGCAGGGCCGAAAAGTCGATCGCGGGGACCGAGGGCGGGCGGGCGGCAGGGTCGCTGGGGAGGACGAAATCCATGGAGGCAGAGGCCAGAGGACAGAGGTCGGAGGCCGGAGGCAAAAGAAAAGGCGAATTGTCTGAGGTGGGGCGGTGGGTCCCTTCACCGCCGCATCGACCGGGGCGCGGAACGGAGTCCGTGCCCTACCTGGGCCTTCCGGGCCGCCGCCGGCTTATCCCGCTTGCGCCGGGTGGCGGCGGGGCGCAGGCTGGACGCCTCGTTTTCCCATGAAAAAGGCGGTCCGCATCGGCATCATCGGTCTCGGCAACATCGGGCAGGTGCACGCCCGGCACCTGCTCGAGGGCAAGGTCCCGCGCGCCACGCTGGCGGCGGTGGTGGACAGTGATCCGGCGGCGCGGGCGGCCCTGCCCGGCGTACCGGGTTATCCGGACCTGGCGGCGCTGGTGCGGGCGCGGGCGGTGGACGCGGTGATCGTGGCCACGCCGCACTACCATCACACGGTGGCGGGCATCGCGGCGCTCCAGGCGGGGCTGCACGTGCTGATGGAGAAACCGCTGGCGGTGGACAAGGCGGACGGCGCCAGGCTGCTGGCGGCGCACACGAACCCGCGGCAGGTGTTCGGCCTGGTGTTCAACCAGCGCACGGACCCCGCGTACCGCCGGCTGCGGGAGATGGTGCGCGGCGGCGAGCTCGGGGCGGTGCGGCGGGTGAACTGGACGATCACGGACTGGTTCCGGCCCAACGCCTATTATGCCGGCGGCGGCTGGCGCGCGACGTGGGCGGGCGAGGGCGGCGGCGTGCTGCTCAACCAGGCCCCGCACAACCTCGACCTGCTGGTCTGGATTTTCGGCCCGCCGGTCCGGGTGCGCGGTTTTTGCCAGTTCGGCCGGTATCACCCGATCGAGGTCGAGGACGACGTGACGGCCTACCTGGAGTTCGCCAACGGCAGCCATGCGACGTTCATCACCTCGACGGGCGAGGCGCCCGGCACGAACCGGCTCGAGGTCGCGGCGGAGAACGGCCGGGTGGTCATCGAGGACGGGGAGTTCCGGTTCACGCGCAACGCGGTGCCGATGGCGCGGTTCGGCCGGACGACCCAGGATCGCTTTGCCAAGCCCGCGGTGACCGAGCGGCCGGAGAAGTTTGCCGACCACGGCGGGCAGCACGCGGAGATCGTGCGGAATTTCGTGGCGGCGATCCGGGACCGGCGGCCGCTGATCGCGCCGGCGGCCGAGGCGCTCCGCCCGGTCGAGCTGGCCAATGCGATCCTGCTGTCCGCGGGGACGGGGAAAACCGTGGCGCTGCCGCTGGACGCCGCCGTCTACCGGCGCTGGCTGCGGCGGAAGATCGCGGGGTCGCGCGGGAAATGACGCGAGCGACGACGCAGCCACGCTGCGGGCGGCGGGCCCGGGACGGCAGGGCGCACTTTCCGGCCGTCCCGGATGTCGCCGGCCAGATCCGGTTCAGACCGTGGTGAGTTCCTTCTCCTTGTGGGCGAGATGGGTGTCGATGTCCTTGATCGTCTTGTCGGTGAGCGCCTGGATGTCCTTTTCGAGCCGCTTCGACTCGTCCTCGGAAACCTTGCCGTCCTTCTGGGCCTTCTTGACAGCCTCCATGGCGTCGCGGCGGGCGTGGCGGATGTTGACGCGGCCTTCCTCGGCGAACTTGTGGGTCATCTTGACGAACTCGAGGCGGCGTTCCTTGGAGAGGTCGGGGAGGGGGAGGCGGATGAGCCCGCCGTCCACGATGGGGTTGATGCCGAGGTTGGCCTGCTGGATGGCCTTCTCGACGGCGCGGATGAGGCCCTTGTCCCAGGGCTGGACCTGGATCATGCGGGGGTCGGGCGTGGAGATGGCGGCGCACTCCTTGAGGCGCATCAGGGAGCCGTAGGCCTCGACCATCACGCCCTCGACCATGGAGGGGGAGGCCTTGCCGGTGTGGATGGTGCTGAACTCATGCAGGGTGAAGTCGATGGCCTTCTTCATGCGGGCCTGGGCGTCGGTGAGGGCGGGGTGGGACATGGGGGCGGGGAGTTGAAAGTTGAGAGGTGAAAGTTGAAAGAGGAGAGAAAGCGGAGAGGGGACCTTCAACTTTCAACCGGCATCTTTCAACTGTCCACAACGTCAGTTGTGGACCAAGGTGCCGATCTTCTGGCCGAGGACGGCGTTGCGGATGGCATGTTCCTGCTCCAGGTTGAAGACGAGGATGGGCACGTTGTTGTCGAGGCAGAGGGAGAAGGCGGTCGAGTCCATGACGTTGAGCCGCTGGCGGAGGGCGTCGACGAAGGTGATCTCCTCGTAGCGGACGGCGTCGGCGTGCTTCTTGGGGTCCTTGTCGTAGATGCCGTCGACCTTGGTGGCCTTCATGATGATGTCGGCGTGGAGTTCGGAGGCGCGGAGGGCGGCGGTGGTATCGGTGGAGAAATACGGGTTGCCCGTGCCGGCGACGAAGATGACGACGCGCTTCTTCTCGAGGTGGCGCATGGCGCGGCGCATGATGAACGGCTCGGCGATCTGGTTCATCGGGATGGCGGACTGGACGCGGGTGTTGACGCCCATCTTCTCGAGGCAGTCCATGATGGCGAGGCCGTTGATGACGGTGGCGAGCATGCCCATGTAGTCGCCGGTGGTGCGGTCGACGCCGCGCTTGGCGCCCTGGAGGCCGCGGAAGATGTTGCCGCCGCCGATGACAACGCAGACCTGGACGCCGAGGTCGTGGATTTCCTTCACCTGTTCGCACATGCGCTCGAGGGTGGCGGCGTCGATCGGCTCGGTGCCCTTGCCGCGCAGGACCTCGCCGCTCAGCTTCAGGACGATGCGCTTGTATCTTACCGGGGTGACGGCGGACTTGGTGGGCATTCCGCGGTATCAAACGGCCGGCCAAAAGCGGCGTCAATGCCCGAGATAGGGAGGCGGGGCGGGGCGGGGATTCACTTCGCCGGCGCCGCCGGCGGGCCCTGGGGCTCGCCCCTTGCCGCGCGGCGCGAGGCCCGGACGGCGAAACCCACCCCGATGAGCAAAAACAACAGCACGCCCACCACGAGGGCGATGTTCACCTTGGTGGTGCGCTTGCGGGTGTTGACGAGCGGCTGGCCGGCGGTTTGTGGTTCGAAGCCCATGAGCGGGAGGGTTGCGTACAAGGACCGGTCGGATGGGCGCGGGTGGCGAAGATTCTTTGGCCGGCCATGATTCCGCGGTGGAACCCGCGCCGGGGAAAGCCATTGCCATGATGGCGGGACTGGGGCGTCATCCGGCGAAGGATCATCCCCCGACATGAAATTCGAACACTTCGCCCTGAATGTCCCCGATGCGCGCGCGCAAAGCCGCTGGTATGTGGAGCACCTCGGCTTCCAGGTGGTGCGACGCCGGGAGGAAGCGCCCTACACGCACTTCCTCGCGGACGAGACCGGCCGGGTGATCGTCGAGTTCTACACCAACCCCCGGGCGGCGATCCCCGACCTGGCGGCCGCCCATCCGCTGGTGATGCACGTGGCGCTGTTCGCGCCCGACGCCGGGGCGGAGCGAGACCGCCTCGCGCGGGCCGGTGCGACGCGGTTCTCGGACGAGATCATGCCCGACGGCAGCCGGCTGGTTTTCCTGCGCGACCCGTGGGGGCTGCCGCTGCAGCTGTGCCAGCGGGCGCGCCCGTTTCCGGGCTTTTAATCCGGCGGCGGCGCGGCTAGATTTCCGACCTTGACCCGCGGTGGGCCAGGGGGCTTCCTTCGCCCTCCTTTGCCTGATGGTGTAATGGTAGCACAGGCGACTTTGACTCGCCTAGTCCTGGTTCGAATCCAGGTCGGGCAGCCATTCGACGCGCGGTCCGAACACCGCTTGCTCATGGCCTGCGGCCGGCATATTCGAATGCCGTGAATATGTTGGTTGCCAAAGCGCGGCGAATGGCCCCGAGCCTGTCGAGGGGCATGTCCGTCGTCTATTTCCTGCGTCTGCGTTCCGGAATGCTCTACGTCGGAGCATCGATTGATTTGGAGCAACGGCTTGATGACCATGTCTCTGGCCAAGCTTGCCGAACAACCGCACTCGATCCGCCCTTCGCATTGCTTCGAATCGAAGTCTATTCGACGTTTTCCGATGCACGACAGCGCGAGGCACAACTTAAGCGCTGGTCGCGGCCAAAAAAGGAAGCCCTCATTCGCGGCGATCTCAATCATCTGCGCAAACTCAGCCAGTCTCGCGAGCAATCACCTAGTGGTGGTCCGTAGGACATTTCCGCTAACTGCAAAACGGCTCCAATCTCCCCGCCCGGGCATTAGCCTCACGAAAGTTCGCATTTCCATCCGGACCGGGCAGCCATTTCGGGAAAATTTAAGTCCGCGCAGCCATGGGCGCTGGTCATCGACCAGATACCCAATGAATGATTTAAGTCCCGGGATGCGGAATACCCAGCCGAGGGCACGTTGTCTGGGCGAGTAATTGACCGTTCTTAGAAAATGGCCGAAAGACCGCCATAGAAAGCGCGCCGCGGACCATAGGCCGGGGCGGCAATGCCGAGACCGGATCCGTCGCGGATCTCATAAATTCTGTCGAGGAGATTGAGGCAATCGAAGCGCAGCTTCAGTGCTTTGATCCGTCCCGCAGGCAAACGGAAGACATGCTCAATGCCAACATTCCCCGTTCCGTACGCGGGCATTTTTTCGAGATTGGCAAACCCTGCCCTCAGGCCGTTGCCATAAAGAAAGTCGGTGTAAACCCGGGTATCCCGGGAAAACTTGTAGGCGACGCCGCCGGATCCGGTGAATCGCCCTTGATGATCCAGTTGGATTGAGTGCGTCGCGATGTACGCGAGCTCCTCGCGGGGAAACTCGAACTGAACGGAGTCGATGTCCTGCGCCGCGGTCTGAACGAAGGAAAAGTTCCCGTAGGCGGAAAAGCGGCCCTGATTGTAGGTGGTGCTGATCTCGGCACCGTAAATGGTACCATTGGTATAGTTGAAATTATTAATGATGACGGCATTCCCAAACTGTCCGTCGTCGAGCAGGTTTCGGGCAAGCTTGAGGTATGAGTCGAGCGTGACTTGCCAGCCGGAGACCATTTGATGGGAGACGCCGAGGTCGAAGTAATGATCGCGTTCGACCTTTTGCGAATAGTCTTTGTCGTTGAATGGTGCGTTAGTGGTGTTCTGGAATCTCCCAATGGTTGCCGGCTGAATGTACTGCAGGGTCGGCGGCATGAAATAGCGGGCATAGCCCGCATGGACGGAGGTGGCATCGGCAATCTGCCAGACCAGATTCACCCGGGGGCTCAACTGGCTTTCTCGATCGAACGAAGCGTCGAATCTGCCGTAACGGGCGCCATAATTTAGCGTCAGCCGGTCGTGAAACCGCCATTCGTCTTGGAGATAAATGCCGAAGCCTGAGCCGTGATTACCACTGTTGTCCACGATATGGATCGGAATGTCGGATGTCTGTTCTCCAAGTGAGTCCACCCGGAAGACTGCGGTATTCGTGTCCAGCTTCTCGTGGTCAAAGGTTGCGAGCAGTCCGGCGCGTAGCGTATGATGATCGCCCGGGGCAAATGATGCGTCCGCCTGAATGCCAGATACAAAATCGCTGTTTCCCACCGTTCCGGCAACACCGCCGAATAGCAGATCTTGCACCGGGTCGGGACTGAACTGGAGGTCGGTGTCGCGGACAAATGCTGATAGCTGAAGCGACACCTCCCTCGTTGATTGTTGATAGGAGGCCACGGCGTAATAGTTCTGCTCGGTCTGGTTTTCATCGACTGCAGCGGAGTCGGCCGAGGGGTTTCCAGCCAACCGGAATTGGGGCGCTAGTCCGGGGGTATCCGGGATCTGAAAGTTGGCATATGAGGCTCCCAGCAGCAGGGCCACTCGACGGGTGTCGTCGAGACGGTACGAGAAATAGCCAAAGGCCTTCTCCTGGTC
>Ga0265318_10000595_pt1 | contig 25333 bp, 16 predicted proteins | sample 4821metaG_FD_192431 | JGI IMG/M metagenome (GOLD analysis project Ga0265318, IMG submission 192431) | Rhizosphere microbial communities from Carex aquatilis grown in University of Washington, Seatle, WA, United States - 4-8-21 metaG | ecosystem: Host-associated > Plants > Roots > Rhizosphere >... | reverse complement strand
CTCTGGATCGGAGGTTGGCTTTGCCAACCGGAGACAGCACCAGCAGAGCAGATCCGCGTGCGCCTCTCGTCGTCCGTCGGGAGGGGCCCGCGGGGAGGGGTCCTCCCCTTGCCGCGCTCTGGATCGGAGGTTGGCTTTGCCAACCGGAGAGAGCACCAGCAGAGCAGATCCGCGTGCGCCTCTCGTCGTCCGTCGGGAGGGGCCCGCGGGAGGGGTCCTCCCCTTGCCGCGCTCTGGGGAGGGGTCCTCCCCTCCCCGCGAGCGCCGAAGGCGCGTCCTTTAGCCGCGATCTTCCGCGCGGGCCAGTTGCTCGAGGACCAGGTGCTGGGCGCTGCGCGCAGGCTCACCGGCGGGCGCCACCCGCTGATGGTACTCGCCGTGCACATCCATGTCGTAGGCGCGGGAGTTGTCCGCCATGGCGGGCTCGATCACCTCGCGCCGGATCTGCTCGCGGAGCGTCTCCGCCTCGATGGGGAACAGCACCTCCACCCGCCGGTGCAGGTTGCGCGGCATCCAGTCGGCCGACGACAGGTAGAACGCCTCCGCGCCCGCCGGGCCGAAGACGAAGACCCGCTCGTGCTCGAGGAAGCGCCCCAGGATCGAGAACACCCGGATGTTCTCGGAGATCCCGGCCAGCCCCGGCCGCAGGCAGCAGATTCCCCGGATGCACAGATCGATCGACACGCCGGCCATCGACGCCCGATACAGGCTCTGGATGATGGGCACCTCCACCAGGGCGTTCATCTTGGCGAAGATGCGGGCTGGCTTGCCCGCCTCGGCCCGGGCCGTCTGCGCGTCGATCTCGGCGATCAGGAACCGGGCGAGCTCGGTGGGCGCCACCGCCAGCTTGCGGTGGCGGGGCTTCTTCGAGAACCCCGACAGCGAGTTGAAGAGCTCGGAGACGTCCTCGGCGATGTCGGGATCGGCGGTCAGCAAGCCGAGATCGGTGTAGAGCCGCGCCGTTCCAGCGTTGTAGTTCCCGGTCGACAGGTGGACGTACTTGGCGAGCCCATGGTCCTCGCGCCGGACCACCAGCGTGACCTTGGCGTGGGTCTTCGAGATGGCGTGTCCAAAGAACACGTGGGCGCCCGCCCGCTCGAGATCGCGCGCCGAGGCGATGTTCTTCTCCTCGTCGAAGCGGGCCTTGATCTCGATCGACACCGCGACCTGCTTGCCGTTCTCGGCGGCGCGGATCAGCAAGCGCACCACCTCGGCGTGAGCCCCCGCGCGGTACAGGGTCATCTTGATGGCCAGGACCTGGGGATCGTCGGCGGCGCGCCGCAGGAAATCCAGGACCGGGGTGAAGGAATCGTAGGGATGGTGCAAGAGGATGTCGTGCTTGCGGATGGCCCCGAACAGATCCACATCGGGCGGGAGGCTCGCCGGGGTCCGCGACGCGTAGGGGGGATCGCGCAGCTCGGGGCGGTTGAGCGAGGCGATGCTCATGAGGTGGCCGAGACCGAGCAGGCCGCGCGCCTCGTAGACGTCCTCGTCGTCGATCTCCAGCTTCTCCACCAGCAGGCGGCGCACCCGAGCCGGGATCCCGCCGTCCACCTCCAGGCGCACGCAGGCGCCGAAGCGCCGCAGACGGATCTCGCGATCGACGATCGACAGCAGATCGTGGGCCTCCTCCTCGAGGATGTCGATGTCCATGTCGCGGGTCACCCGGAACGGATGGCAGCCGAGGATCTCCATCCCCGAGAAGAGGGTCTCGAGGTTGGCGGCGATCAGCTGCTCGAGCGGCAGGAACTCCTGCGTCGCGGTCGGCGAGGTCGCCTCGGCCCGCGCCGGATCGAGGGCGGCCAGGTTCACGAAGCGCGGCAGGGTCTCGGGGACCTTGACCCGGGCGAACTTCAGCTCCCCGGTGTCCGGGTCCCGGGCCTCGACCGCCAGCGACAGCGACAGGTTGGAGAGGAACGGGAACGGGTGTCCGGGGTCCACGGCGAGCGGAGTCAGCACCGGGAACACCGAGCGCCGGAAGTAGAGGCGCGCCAGCTGAGCGGTGCCGGCGTCGAGGGACTTCCAGTCGCGCACGTGGATGTCGCGCGCGGCGAGCGCCGGCAGGAGCTCGTCATAGAGCACCTGCGAGACCGTCTGCAGCTGCCGGCGAATGGCCTGACCGATGCGCGTGAGCTGCTCGCGCGGGTTGAGCCCGTCCGGGGTGGTCTCGACCACGGCCGCCTCGAGCTGCTCGTGCAGGCCGGAGACGCGGATCATGAAGAACTCGTCCAGGTTCGAGGCGTGGATGGCCAGGAACTTCAACCGCTCGAGCAAGGGCCAGCGCGGACTACGCCCCTCGGCCAGGACCCGCGCGTTGAAGGCCAGCCAGGACATCTCCCGGTTGACGTAGAGGCTCGGCTGCCCGAGGTCGGGATCGCCTGCGGCCCGCCGGGCTGCCTGGGTGGGATCCACGGGCGGCGGCGGCGGCACGATGGCCGGTACCGGCTCGTCCGGCTCGTCGTGCATGTCGGGTACGGACTCGAGTTTGGTCATATCGTCGAATCTTGCTCGGGCGCCGGGGCGCCCGGACGCGCGGCCGCCGGGAAGAATGGAAAGCCGCGACAGTAGCCCTTCGATGGTGACACTGGCGTGACATCAATTCATCAATTCCCGGCGGCGGCGGCGAGGCTCGCCCGGTCACCCGATCTCGGGCTCAGCCCCGGCGCGGGCCGTTGCCGGTCCCGGTTCGCCCGGGGGTGCCATCGAGATCGTCGAACGACTCGACCGTGTTCGGCGCATAAAGGTCCGCCTCGCGATTGAAGAAGTCGGACTCCACGTCGCTGAACGGGTTGGCGTGGGCGTGGGGACGCGGCGCGGGCCGACCGGGCTGGGTGGGCGCGGATTGAGCGGTGGCGGCGAGCGGGGGGGTGGCGCGCCCTGGAAGCTCCTCCCGGGGCGAGAGGACCTGGGCCGAGATCACGGCCGGGGATGGCGCCGACACCGGTGCGTGTCCAGGCGGGGCGAGAGACTGGGCGAGGGATGGGGCGACGGGTGGGGCGAGCGGCAGCGCGACGGGCACGGCGGCCGCGGCGGGTTCGGGGGGAGGCGCCGCCACGGCCGAGGCCTGGGTGACCAGTATCACGTCCACCGTCTGCGCCGGCGCCCCCGGGGCGGCGGCGTCGGGAGTGGCCGGCTGAGGCTGATGCGTCACCACCACGGTGGGCAGGTCGAGCAGGATGGTGGGGATTTCGCGGCGTCCCCGCGACGTGGTCTCCGCGCTCCGGGGTCGAGCCACCCGGATCTCCCCTTGAGTGACCACACCGGTCTGTCGCCGGGGGGTACCGGTCGCCGTCGCCGGGGCAGGCAGGCGAGCTCCGAGGGGCGGTCTCGGGGGCGGTGTGAGGACATCGGCCGACGACAGGCTGGGAGTCTCCTCCGACGGGGGGGGATCGCCGCGGACCGGGGCCGGCGTCGTCTCGCCCTCGAGGTCCACGATGACCCCGGGCACGAGCCGCAGCGTCGTCACCGCCGCTCGGGGGTGGGGCGGGGTGTTTCCAGGGATGCGCAGCTCACCGGTCGCCACCATCGAGTTGGGGGTGCGTCGGCGCGGCACGGCGTGCGCAGGGGCAGTGGGCGCGCCCGGCGAGAGGGGAGCCGGTGCGCCCGTGGGATTGTCTCGGGACTGCACCCCATGCACCGCAGGATTTGCGGTGGCAGGCACGCCCGGCGAGACATTCGCGGTCACGAACGTAGGTGGGCCTCTCCTGGCATTTGCGTCAGGCGAAGATCCACTTTCCGTGGCCATTCCTCCCCGATGGGCTTCCATCGCCGCTCCATCGACGGACTGGCGCCGAAACCAAACATCGAGGGCGGCAGGGCCATCGAGGCGGACGGTGGAGCTGCGAGGCTCCCGCACCGGATTGACGGGCGGACCGCCACCCGCTGCCGTTGCAGCGGTCTCCGCCATCGGCTCCGGCAACGGCATCGACCGCGGCACGATGGCATCGTCGCCCACGAAGCGCTTGACGATCCGGAGCGTGTCGAAGATGCCAAAGGGGCTGTCGGCCAGGATCTGCGCCAGATCGTGCTGGCCATCGAATTGCCGCAACACCGGGATGACCTCGCTCGGCATCTGGGGGGCGGGCCGCCGTGCGGCATTCGGGGCGAAGATCGTCCGCGCGTCACCGAGCCCGGCGACGCCGTGGGCGAAGTCTCGCAAGAAGCGATCGCATTCCCCCAGCACCTCGGCCGGCTTGAGCGAGAGCTGCCGCCCCCGTCGCCCGACCTTGGTGAACTTGACCTGCACAGCGGCATGCTCCCAGAGCAGGATCTGGTGCAGGGCCGCGAGACCCTGCCAGGGCGGCATGTCCACCGAGGTCAGTGCGCCTTCGATGAACCGGAGCTCGGCCGTTCGTTGGTCGCGCGCCTGGTCGCCCGCGTGCTCGCGCGTGGCTTCCACCACCGCCGAGCGCCCGAGCACCGTGAACACCCGGATCAGGTGGTAAATGCTCCCCAGGCGCTCGAGAGGAAGGCTCACCTCGATCTGCGCCAGGCCGCTCCGAACCACCCCGGCGCCACCCGACAGGAGCCGGCTCGCGCTGACCACGTCGTTGACGAAGATGGGGACCGGCAAGAAGGCCAGCGCCCCCGCCGCGAGGGCCGCCTCGCGCAGCTGGGCGCGCCCGAAGGCGAGGCAGGTCAGCGGGTGCCGGCGCGGCAGGCGGGCGGCTTCGCGCAGCAACGCCAGGGACTCCGGCCCGTCGCCATGGGTCGCGACCAGCAACACCGACGCCGTCGAGGTCCGGGCCAGCTCGCGCATCCGAGGGATATCCCCGGTGGCGACCACCCTGAACCCGCTCTTTTCGAAGCGGGACCCGAGCACCGCCAGCCCGTGCGGGTCGGAATCGAACAACAGCACGTACGGCAACTCGGGAGTCGAGTCTGGGGCACTGCTGGGACCAATGGGCGAAAACACCATGCGAGAGTCGGAACGTATATTCTAACTATACGCGCGCCTTTCGGTATCCCAAATAAAGCCGGTCGAGCGCAAGCCCGGCCACGGTGAGGCCAGCGCGGCAGGCAAACGCGCCAAACGGGGGGCCCTCGATTGACGGACCGGGACTCGATGCTACGTTTCACCGCCCGACGGCCGCATCCTCGGGCGGTCTCCCGATGCCCCCACGCACCCCACCGGACATGTCAGCCGAAACCCGTCCGCTCGCCTCCACCGACGAGCTGGTGAGCTATTTCGCCCAGGCGGGCAAGCCCCCAACCGAATGGCGGGTCGGCATCGAGCAGGAGAAGATCGGCGTCACCGCGCTCGGCGACGCCGTTCCGTTCGCCGGCCCCGCGGGGATCGAGGCCATCTTGCGGGCTCTGACCGCCGCCGGGTACACGGCCGACCGTGAGGGGCCGCAGTTGTTGGCCGCGGAGCTGAACGGCCTGCACGTCACCGTCGAGCCCGGCGGTCAGCTCGAGTTCTCGGGGCCCGTGCTGCGTTCGGCCGAGGAGTGCCGCCTGTCGCTCCGCGGGCACGTCGACCAGGTCGCGGCGATCGGGGCCGGGTTCGGGATCCGGTTCCTCGGGGTGGGGTTCCATCCGTTCGCGCGCCAGGAGGACATCTCCTGGCTGCCCAAGCGGCGCTACGCGGTGATGCGCGCGTACCTGCCCACCCGCGGGCACCTGGGGCTCCGCATGATGCAGATGACCGCGACGGTGCAGGCCAACCTCGACTACGACGACGAGGAGTCCGCCGTCGAGAAGATGCGGGCGGCCTTCGGCGTGACCTCGATCGTGACCGCGCTGTTCGCGGCCTCGCCCATCGAGCGCGGCCGGCCGAATGGCTGGAAGAGCGTGCGCGCGGCGATCTGGCTCGACACCGACGACGATCGCTGCGGGCTCTTGCCGGGGGCGTTTCGCGAGGGGTTCGGCTTCCGGGCCTACGCCGAGTGGGCTCTCGACGTGCCGATGTTCTTCGTCGTGCGCGACGGACAGTACCACCCGGCAGGCGGGATGACCTTCCGGCGGTTCATGCGCGAGGGGTGGCAGGACCAGGTGGCCACGCTCGCCGACTGGGAGACCCACCTGTCGACCCTGTTCCCCGAGGTGCGCCTCAAGAAGTACATCGAGCTGCGGGGTGCGGACGCAGGCCCCATGCCGATGGCAGTGGGCCTCGCCGCCCTGTGGCGAGGGCTGCTCGACGACCGGGAGGCGCGTCGTCAAGCCTGGCGGCTGGTGCGCGACTTCACCTTCGAACAGCGGCAGCAGCTGCGGGTGGACGTGGCCCGTGTCGCGCTCGGCGCCAAGCTCGGGGGGCAATCGGTCCAGAGCCTCGCGGGGGAGCTGGTGGCTCTGGCGGACGAGGGGCTCGGACGCTTGCCGGGCGGGGCCGAGGACCGTGCGCTGCTCGAGCCGCTCCGCGAGCGGGCCCGCAGCGGGCGCTGCCCGGCCGACGACATGCTCGACGACCACCAGGCCTGTGGGGGCGACCCGGCCGAGCTGGTCCGGCGCTGGACCCTGGTCTGACCACGGCTGGGGGTCTCGCGAGATCCCCGGCGGGCAGGCTGGAAAGGTCAGAGTCTGCGGAGGTGCCGCCCGGATTTGAACCGGGGAATGAGGGTTTTGCAGACCCTTGCCTTACCACTTGGCCACGGCACCGAGATGACTGGGACGACGCTCGACGGAGTCGCCCATGCTTAACATGAGCGGCGGCCGACGTCAGTCTCAAATCGTCAGTCTCAAATCGTCTCGGTGTTCATCGGGCTCGGCGGACCGGTCGGGCCGAAGGAGGGTGAGGGCGCGTTCGACGGCGCTCCGCCCCGCAGATAGCGCGAGGCCATCTCGAACTCGAAGAACGAAACCATGCGCGTGTCGATCACCTTTTGCCACAGGCTCTGGGCCTGCTCGGACTTCCCGTCGGCGAGCTGGCGCATGGCCTGGTAGAAGTAGACCTCGGCCCGCTTGCCGTTGGTGTCGGCCTCCGCGAGCAGCTGCGCGTACGAGATGCGCCCGACCGCGAACGCCGCCAGTTGCCGGTACCACCTCGAGCCCCGCTGGGGCCGAAGCTCCGGGTGGCGCGCGTCGAGCGAATTCAGGAAGGCGAGCGCGGTCACGTCCGCCTGCTTGAGGATCCGGCGCGTGAGATCGACGATCCACAGCGAGGCGTAGACCTTCACGTACTCGGACACGCTGCGATCGGGCTTGGCCAGGGCGCGCCGGTAGATCCCGAGCGCGGCCTCGACCTCGCCCTGCTCGACCAGGAAGGCGATGGAATCGATGTACGTCTGGTCGCGATCGCCGTCCTGTTCGATGGCCTCGTCGAAGCTCTGAATGCCCTCGGCATGGCGGCCGAGCAGGTAGAGCGTGCGTCCGACCTCGAAGCGCGCCTCGGACTCGCGCGAGGTGTTGGCGCGGCGGCGGTACTCCATCGTGAGCTGGCCCCAGCCCGTCGCCGAGCTCCTCCAGGCCTCCTCCGCCCCCGACCGGTCGCCCTCTCGATCGAGCGCTTCCCCGAGCAGGCGCTCGATCTTGGACTGCCCCTCGACGCCGGTGATGGTGTCGTTGGCGTGCGCGGAGCCCCGCAGGGCCGCGAGGCCGTCCCGCAGCACCTTGCCGGCCTGCTGGGTGTTGCCACGCTTGAGCAGGAAGTTCCCGAACTCGGCGGTGATCTCGGGGTTGACGGCCGGGTTGCTGCTCTGCGCGCGCAGGAACAGCGGCTCGGCTTGATCGACCAGCCCGGCGTTCATGTAGCTGCGCGCCAGCTCGAAGTCGATCTGCGCGTCGCGGATCCGCAGCTCGCCGGGATCCGCCTTGGGTGCCCGCTGGCTGACCAGGGCGGAGCGCTGCCGGACCCGCGCCACCTCATCGGCGGAGGGCGGGGTGCCGCGCTCCGGGTCGAGCGAGAGGCGCAGCCGCAGGAAGTACAGCTCCAGGAGATCCTCGGAGATCTGCGCGAGCCTGGCCTCGATCGCCGGGGTGCGGGGCTGCTGTCCGACGAGGACGGCCTCGGCCTCCTCGAGCTGTCGGATGGCGAGGAAGGGAGAAGACATCAGCTTGGCGAGCTCGGCCGAGAGCAGCAGGAGCTCGGCGTCCCCCGGGCTGCGGGCGAGGCCGACCTCGAGGACCCGGAAGGCCACCAGCAGGTCCGGGTTATCGGTGGCGGTGCCCTGGAGCAGCTCGATGCGCGGCAAGAACCGCCGGGCCAGCCGGAGGAAGGCGTCCCGATCGGGGCTCGGGCGGGTGGCCGCCGCCAGCATGGCGCGCAGCTCGGGATCGTCGCCCGGGCTGTCGCGCAGGCTCGTGGCGGCCAGAGCGGCCTCGGCGATGCGTCCACAGCGCAGGTAGGGCGCCACCACGTTCGGGACGGTCCGCTGCATCTCCTGGCCGTGCGCCAGCAGCAGATCGCGCAGCGACTGTCGCGCGTCCTCGTCGGTGGGCAGCGGCTTGAGGATGCTGAAGAACTGCTTCTGCCGGCTCTTGTACAGGGTGGCCAGGCGGTCGGCCACGAACGGGGCTGGCCAGTCGGAGAGCACGACCTGCAGGAGATCGATGGCGGTGGGCGAGGGCGGCTGGCCGCGCTCGCTGGTGGTGCGCACGTCGTCCGACCAGGTCAGCAAGCGCTCGAACCGCTGCGGCCACTCGCGGCTCTGTGGCTCGACGGTCATCAGGACCGCCAGGGCCAGCGCCGACTGCGTCTCGGCCCCGCGGGGGGAGAAGAGCGCCAGCGTGAGGCGCGCCGCCTGCCCGAGGGCCTGCCGCTCCCAGGCCCCGAAGGCGTTCGCGGAGGCGGGCGGCAGCGCCGCCTCGCTGGCCATGCGCGCGAGCTCGCTCGGGTCGAAGAGCGACACGGCGTCGCGCAAGGAATCGAACACCCGATCGAACACGTCGGTGCTGCCGAGCTCGGCCGCCTCCCGGCGCAGGCGATCGGCGTTGAGCGGGGCGAGCGGAGCGAGGAGGTAACGCAGCAGGTTGGCCCGCAGGGGAAGCCGCTGGGGGGCGGAGAGCGGCAGCGCCTGGAACACCAGGCGGGCCTCGACGAACTCGTCCTCGAAGGCGACCCCGGGCACGCGCGTGGCCGTCTCCTGCCAGCGCTGGACCGGCCCCGACGGCGCGGGCGGGCCCTGGTGCGCGCAGCCCGAGAGACCCGGAGCCACCGCGCCGGCCAGGACACCAGCGAGGAGGCCAGCCACGACGCCGGCGCGCGACGCCCCACCCGTGCGCGCGCGCGACGTCGCGCGGGTGTGCGACAGCGACAGCGACAGCGAGGGCCGTTCTTCGTGCCGGGCACGCGATCGAGACATGCCGGGAAGTGTAGAACGTCCGGGGGACTTCGGCTGGGATCTTGTGCGTGATATCCTTCACGAAAATGTCCGGGTGGCCGAGACAGCTCGGGCTCGCCGCGGCGGCCCTGCCGGCGGGGTCGAGCGCGAGCGCTGCGGCTGGAGCGCCCGCGCTTCCCCTCGTTCTCGGGCACCGCGGCGCGAGCGCCCACGCGCCCGAGAACTCCACGGCGGCGTTCGAGCGGGCGGTCGTCGATGGAGCCGACGGCGTCGAGCTGGACGTGCTCCTGTGTGGGACGGGGGAGGCGGTGGTGTTCCATGACGACGATCTGGCGCGACTCGGCGGGGGACGGCGAACCCGGATCGCGGCGCTGTCGCTGGCCGAGCTGCGCGGGGTGCGCCTCGTGTCCGGAGCGACCATTCCCACCCTCGACGAGGCCTTCGAGGCCTGCGGTCCGTCGCTGCTCGTCAACGTCGAGCTCAAGGCCTCGGCGGTCGCGCGGGCGGAGCTGGCGCGCCTGGTGACGGTGGTGGCGTCGGTGGTGGCGGATCGCCGCATGGGCGAGCGGGTCCTGGTCTCGTCGTTCAATCCGTGGGCGCTCGACCTGTGGCGCCGCCGCGCGCCGGCGGTGCCCTGCGGGCTGCTCTTCGAGAAGGACGCCCCGATGTGGCTGCGGCGGGCCTGGGCGCTGCCGTGGTTGCGGCCAGCGAGCGTCCACCCCGAGCACGTGCTCTGCGCCCCGGCTGCGGTTCGCCGCTGGCACGCCTCCGGGTACGCCGTGCACGCCTGGACGGTCGACGATGCGGCCGAGGCGCGGCGGCTGCGGGATCTCGGGGTCGAGGGCCTCATCACCAACGATCCCGCCGCGACCCGCCGGGCCCTCCAGGCGTTGCCACCGCCCGGTCACAGATAGCCGAAGAGCTCGGCCGCGATCTGGGCATGCGAGCGGACCACGTCGGCACCGAGGCGGAGGTCGAGCCCGCGGGTGAGGGAGACGGCCTCGCCAACGAAGCCGCTCGGAACCGCCATGACCTGCCCGAGCAGGTAGTACGTGAACCGCGCCGCCAGCTGCATCCTCCAGCGGTCCGACACCTTGCCCACGAAGCCCAGCTCGGCGCTGCCGCCGACGCGGAAGTCGTGGCCCTCCTTGAAGACCGGGCCGGCACCCGCGTCGCTCCCGAGGAAGGCGAACAGCAGCGCGCGCCGCGCCGTCCCCAGGCGAAGCGCGAGGCCGCCGCCCGCCCGCACGCCGGCGTACAGGCAGCGCCAGCCGGCGCGATCCGAGCCCGCGCGCTCGCAGCCGAGCTCGCGGGCGTTGTCGGCGCCCGCCCAGACCTTCCAGGAGGGGCTCCGCGCCCAGCGGTCGAGCGGAACCGCCGAGACGATGTTCACGGCGTCCAGGCGATCGAGCCCGAGGCGGCGCGGAAGGTTGTCGAAGCGGACGCGCACGCTGCCCATCTCGAGCACGGTGTCCGGCGGATATCCGATGGGAGGATCGAGCGCATCGTGCAGGGCCCCACGCACCGAGAGCGTCTCGAACGTGCCACCCTGATCGTCGAGCCCGGTGCCGACGCCGAGGCGCAGCGTGGGGTGCCCGCGCTCGGGCGCCTCGATCGACGGGCGCACCGCCAGCTCCTGGGGTGGGACGCCGAGGCGACCGCGCGCGAGCAGCAGGCGTCGCTCGCGCAGCCTGAAGTCCGCCGATGGCACTTCGTGGGGACCTTCCCGGAAGCGGGCGTAGTCGTAGGCGGCGTCGATGACCCGGGCCTGGCGCTCCCTCGACCAGGCGCCGGGCGCCGATGCAAGCGCCGATGCAAGCGCCGACTGGGGCAAGGTGGCCCAGCGCTCGGCCGCCTCGATCTCGGCCGGGCTCAAGGTGGCCTTGCGGGCGAGCATGGTCGTCAGCAGCGACGGGCGCGGGCGGATGGCGCGCACCAACCCAGCCTGGGCGAGCACCCGGCGGACCGTGTCCGATGGGATCACACGCACGCCCGAGAAGCCGTCGACCAGGTGCAGGCGGGGGGCCGCCACCTCGAGCAGCGTGAGCAGCTGGTAGGAGCAGTTGCGGGTGAAGAACACGTAGTCGAAGACGGTGTTGCGGGTCTCCCAGGTGTGCCGGACCAGGCGATCCACCTCGTCGGGTGAGAGCGTGAGCTCGTACTCCCAGAGATCCCGGCGGTCGATGTTCGAGTACTCCTGCACCTTGGTGTAGAACGGCAGGACGTAGAACCGCCCGGGAAAGCCGCCGGTGAGCCCGCGGTAGGCGTAGACCAGACCGTTCTGGGTGTCGACCTCGGCCGCGAAGTTCACCACGTAGTCGAGCAGCGGATTCCCCTCGCCGGTGGCGCGCGACAGGCGCAGGAAGGTGTGCCCGTACATCGACGCCGGACTGTTGAGGTACGCGGTGGCGAAGACCAGGGTCGCCGCCTCGGCCGCGATGCCTCGTCGCCACTGTTCGAAGAGCGGACAGGGCTGGTCCGGCAAGCGGTGTGGATCGATCGCGAGCGCGCCCTTCAGCCAGGCCCAGCGGGCCGGGAAGGCACACTGGGGATGCTGGCGATCGGGCGGCGCCCGCGGGTCGGGCTGCAAGTCCGGCAGCGAGTCGGGGAGGAGGTCCGGCGCGGACAGCGCGCGCACGGTGGCGTCGAGCTCGGCGGCCGGGTCGCGCCGGCCGCGCTCGCCCGCGAGGAAGAACCCGGCGCCACTGGCCTCGCTGCGCACGCCCCCCGCGAGGGTGGTCCGGTAGTGGCCGAGCACCCGCCACTCCCGGCTCTCCGACAGGTGGCGGCTCCGCGCCGCCTCCACCAGCGCCTCGACGTACGACCGGTCGGGGGCGGAGGTGGAATCGCGGGCGGCTGTGGCGGGACCGGCCGGGGCGCCGGTCTGCGCGCCTGCGGCGGCCTCCGCCCTGCCGACCCCGACGAGCGCGGTCAGCAGGGGCAGCGACCACCGGAGCGACGCAAACGAAGGAAGCGACGCTCGTGCGCGGCGGGAGGAATCCAGGCTACGGGGTGGCCTTGGCCGCAACCGGATGAGCCAGGGCCACGTCGACGCTGGCGGCCTTTTCGGAGCGGGACTCCGCGCGCGCGATGGCGCGGGCGTCGGTGCAGGCGCTCGCCAGGCGCGCATTGGCTCGGATCTCGGCCTTCACCCCCGTCACCAGCTGGATGGGGGTCGTGTCGATCGAGGGCACGATGCTCTCGTACTTCTCCTGGGACAGCTTGAAGAAGTCGGCCTTGGCGCCTTCCTCGCACCCGAGCAGGGTGGAGAACGACGCGAGAAACTCGCCCCCTCCGGTCGCCATGTTGCGCTTCAGATCCTGGAAGTTGACCTCGGCGAAGGCCGCCTGCTCCCGCTCTGCCCTGATCACGCCCCCCGACACGCAGTTGGAGGTGCCCGAGGTGATTCCGAAGGTCTGGGTCCCGAGAAATCCGTTGGTGGTGGCCCCGAGGATCTGCATGAGCGGGGTGTTGTCCTTGCCGAACAGGATCGAGCCGAGCCCACAGCCGGCCATGCCGTAGGGATCGGCGTGCGCCGCCGCCGAAGCACCAAACCAGATTCCCACCACTGCCAACGACATTCCTAGCTTCTTCATCAAGTGTCTCCTTTGAGTGCGCGGCCAGGCGCGCTCCGGAGGGAGCCCGTCGTAGGACGCGCGGGATGCGTCATGGTACGCGCCTGCCGGTCGGGGTTGCAAGGCGCCCGAGGCCGCGGTGTCAGACGTTGAACAGGAAGTGCATGATGTCGCCGTCGGCCACCACGTATTCCTTGCCCTCGATGCGCATCTTGCCCGAGGCCTTGATGGCGGCCTCGCTCCCGTAGCGCTCGAGATCCTCGATCGAATAGACCTGCGCGCGGATGAAGCCCTTCTCGAAGTCGGAGTGGATCACGCCCGCGGCCTCGGGGGCGGTGGCGCCCTTGCGGATGGTCCAGGCGCGGACCTCCTTCTCGCCGGCCGTGAAGTAGGACTGCAGGCCGAGCAGCCGGTAGCACTCGCGGGCCAGCGTGGCCAGCGCCGGCTCCTCGAGCCCGTACGACAGCAGCAGCTCCGCCCGCTCGGCGGGCGCCAGCTCGGCCAGCTCGGCCTCGATCTTGCCGCACAGGATCACCACGCCGGCCCCCTCGCGGCGGGCGCGGGCCTCGACCTCGGCGCTCCACGCATTCCCGCGCGGCAGATCCGCTTCGCCCACGTTGCAGCAGTAGAGCACCGGCTTGGCGGTGAGCAGGCCGAAGGTGTCGAGGAGCTTCTTCTCGTCCTCGGAGGTGACGAGGGTCCGCGCCGGCTTGCCGCTGGCGAGGTGCTGTTGCAGCCGCTCGGCGAGGCCGAGCTCGAGCTGAGCCTCCTTCTTTCCGGTCTTGGCCGCGGTGGTGGCCTTCTTGACCCGCTTCTCGGCGCTGTCGAGATCCGCCAGGATGAGCTCGAGCTCGATGATGTCGATGTCCCGCGCGGGGTCCACGCTGCCCGCGACGTGCACCACGTTGGGATCGTCGAAGCAGCGGACCATGAGCAAGATGGCGCTGGTCTCGCGGATGTTGGCCAGGAACTTGTTGCCGAGACCCTCGCCCTGGGCGGCTCCCTTGACCAGCCCGGCGATGTCCACGATCTCGACCACGGTGGGGATCACCTTCTGAGGGGGGATGTACTTGGTGATGCGCGCGAGGCGCGGATCGGGAACCGCCACGATGCCGATGTTCGGATCGATGGTGCAAAAGGGGTAGTTCGCCGCCTCGGCCTTTCCCGCCGTGAGGGCGTTGAATACCGTGCTTTTTCCCACGTTGGGCAGACCAACGATACCGACAGAGAGGGCCATCCGGGACTCGTACCTGCTTCGTGGCGGGAGCGCAAGTCGAACCACCGCCCGCCGCGGGCCCGGGGTGCACCCGGTCGATGTCCTCAGCGGGCCGCGCGCACCCGCGGCTCCGTCTCCGGGACCGCGCGGCCGGCGTCGGGGACCGAGGCGGGGCGATCGCGGCAGGCCCGCTCGGAGCTCTGCGCGGCCAGGGCGAGCTCGGGATCCGGCGAGGCGCGGAGGGCGGCCAGGGTCGCGGCGCCGACCCCCGGGTCGCAGATCCGCCCCAGCACCTCGGTCGCGACGTGCCGGTAAGGGTGGGCGGCGTCGCGCGCCAGCGCCGCCGCCGCGCGGGCGGCGTCCGGTCCGCCGAGCGCGCCGAGAGACCGGAGCGCCGCGATGGTCACCGCTTCGATCGCCAGATCGCCCTCCGCCTCGTTGGCGAGCGACGGGAGCGCGTCCGCCAGCGCGTGGGCCAGGGCCGGCGCGTCGGGGCTGCGGCCGCGTCCACCGCACAGGCCCGCCGCGAGCTCGCGGAGGCTCGGGTCGGCGGTCACGGTCCGCAGGATGGTCAGCAGGAACCTCGGCATGCGCGGATCGCCGCACCCGTCGAGCCCGACGAGGGCCACCCGCCGCACCTCCGGCGTGTCGCGCTCGATCGCCCGCACCAGGAGCGCGCGCGCCGGCGCGCCGCAGCTGCGCCCGAGGGCCGCGACCTCGGCGCTGCGTGCGAAGGGCCAAGGCTCGCGCTTGGCCGCGTCGATCAGGGCCGCCTCGGAGGCGACGTCGGACGGGGAACCGAGGCCCTGGGCGGCCGCCTCGCGCACGCGCGGATCGGCGTCACCGAGCGCCGCGCGCAGCGCCGGGCGGAGCGGGCGCAGCCCACCTGGCCCGGTCGGCTCGGCGAAGGCGGCCGCGCCGGAGAGACCGGCGAGCTCCCGCGTGGCCAGCGCCCGCAAGACCGGATCGGGGGAGGTGGCGCGCAGCTGGACCAGCGCCTCGGCGCACGCGGCCGAGGTCGCGGCTGGAGACATGGGCTCCGCCTGGCCGCCGTCTGGCGACGCCACCGAGGCCTGGGCTCCGGCTCCGGCTGCGATCGCGCCCAGCGCCCCGATCGCCCGCGCCTGCAGCTCGTAGGGGTGGCCGGCCCCGAGCGCCCCGCGCAAAATCTGGACGGCAGGCGCGCGCGTCCGCGGCGCGTGGATCGCGAGCGCGGGCAGGAGGCGCAGCAGATCGGCGGCGCGGTGCGGGCGCGCTGGCGCGCCGGGGCCCGTGGCGGGGGCCGAGGCGACGGTGCCACCAGCGGCGGCGGCCACGGTCGCGAGGATCTCAGCCGTCGCGGGGGCTCCGCGCGCGGCACCGGAGCCGCCCGATGGCAAGGGGGGCGCGATGGACTCCGAGATCGCCTGGATCACGGCGAGACGCACCTCCGGCGGGCCATCCCCGACGCCGTCGAGCAAGGCGTGCACGGCATCGCGGGTGGCATCCGCCGCGGCGGCGGTCGCGGTTGCGGTCGTCGCTGTCGTTGCCGGCGCGACCGTGGATGGCAACCGACCGAGCAGCCTGGCGGCCCGGGCGCGGTCCTCGGGGGTCCCGCGCGGGTCGCGGAGCAGCTCGGCGATGCTCGACACCGGTGGACGGGGCACGCGGGCGAGCACCCCGAAGATCGCCGCTTCCTCGCCGGGCGAAGCGCCATGCAGGCCCGCCACCAGGGCGTCGATCGCCACGGTGCTCCGCGCCGTCGAGGGGATGGAGGCGAGCGCGCCGACCAGGCACTCCCGGCCCGCTCCCGACGCGGCCAGCACCGCTTGCGCGAGCGGCAGGACCGCGGCGTCGCCGAGCTTCGCCAGGAGCGGGACGCGGGCCGCGCACTCCGGGTCCACGGCGGCGTCGGAGATCAGGCGCTCGAGGCCGTTCGAGAAATCGAGCTCGGTGAAGACGCGCAGCTCGGAGATGGCGGTCGCGTCCCCCGGGTAAACGTCGCGGATCACCACCGTCAAGCAACTCGACACCACGGTCTCCGGAAAGGGAATCCAGTAGGGGCTGCGCGGATCCCGATCCCCGGCGGCCCGCGCACCGGTGCTCGCCGGATCCTCCGGGAAGCTGACCTCGAAGCGCTGACCGGCGCGAGGCCCGGTGATGACGGTCAGCGCGCGCAGACGGTCGCGGGTTCGAAAGGTGCCCGCCGAGGTCGCGTCTCCCGGGACGATCCGCAAGCCACGCAGGCCGTAGGCGCCGCCGAAGGCCCGGGCCGTGAGGAAGGCGCCGGGCCCGCCCCCCGCGCCCGCGACCCAGGCCGTGGCCGGATCTTCGTCCTCGAGGCCCGCCGGCGGGCCGAGGTTCCGGGCGTCCGCCCCGTCGCCGAGCCGGGTCGACGCCGCGGTGAAGCGAAAGCCGCCGAGCGGGGCGGCGACCGGCATGGCGGGATCGCCCCGGTGCGCCGTCACCACGATCGGGGGCGCCTCCGGCAGGGGACTCGGGGCCGGCTTGAACCTGTGGGCGACAAAGTCCCAGGCCCGCGGGAACAGGCGGATCGGTTGGTCGTCGCAGCGTGAGATCTGCGCGGCGGTCTGGAATTCGAGGATGCGATTCTCCACGATCTCGACGAACCTGCTGGTCTCGCCGTCCGCATCCTCCGGGCCGGTCCGACCGCTCCAGATCTCGCGGGCGCTCCCGCCTGGGGCGACCTCCTCGCCGATCCAGAGCCAGGATGGCAAGCCATTGCGTTCCGGTGAGGAGCCGCTTGCCGCCCGGATCTGGACCCGCGCCAGCAGCAGGTGGTGGCCAGCGACCACGCGCAGCTCGGGGGTCAGCCCCTCGAGGCGAGGACGGGCGTGGGCGGAGTCCTGGCCATCCGGGGCACGGGCGGCATCCGCCGCCGGTCCCGTGGGAAGCGTCACGCGAAACCGGGCCAGCGCCGTCGGTCCTCGGCGTATCTCCCAGATATCGCCGCGCGACGATCGCGCGGCGGGCTCGGGCCCGACCGCCTGCAACGTGAGCGCGGCCTTCGTCGGTCCCGCGGAGGCCGCCGCGCCGGCCATGACAAGAACGGCCGGTCCGAGCACGATGAGCGCCGCGCACAAGGCCCGCGCCCGCCACTCGAGCGCGCGTCGGGCGGCGTCGGAGCGGCGCGCGGGCAGCATGGCGGGGATATCCCCGGAATCACCCCGCTCGTCAAGGTCCCATCCTGAACCCGTCCTCGTCGCCGAGGACGAGGACGGGGAAATGGCAATTGGGGCCCGAGCGGTGCCAAGGACAACGCTCGACGCTCTCCCGAGGCTGCTATATACGGGCGCCATGCCGACCGATGATCCCCAGGCCAAGCGGCCGCCGCGCACCGGCGCGCCCGGCCCCGAGGCCGGCCCGCCTCCACGTCCGCCCGTGTCGAAGGGGCCGGTCGAGGTCGAGCTCGGGGCGGTGGCCGGGATGCGCGCCGAGAAGGTCGCGGGGACCGTCGCCATCCTCGGGCGGCCAAACGTCGGCAAGTCGACGCTGCTGAACCAGATCGTGGGTCAGAAGCTGGCCATCGTGAGCCCCAAGCCTCAGACCACCCGCAACCGCATCCTCGGCATCTGGAACGGGGGCGCCGGTCAGATGGTCTTCGTCGACACGCCTGGGGTCCATTCGGCGCGCTCCGCGCTCAACCGCTACATGGTCGACGAGGCGCTGGGGGTGGTCGACGGGGTCGAGGCCGCCCTGCTGGTGGTCGAGCCCCCGGACAGCGCGGCCGCCGTGAAGATCGCCGCCGCCGAGCGCCAGATCCTCGAGGCCCTCCGCCGCGCGCGCACCCCGGTGGTCCTGGTCATCAACAAGGTCGACACCATCAAGGACAAGACCTTTCTCATCCCGGTGCTCGAGGCCTGGAACGAGATCGCCTCGTTCGCGGCGCTGATCCCGGTGTCGGCGCGCAGGGGCACGGGCGTGCGCGACATCGTCATCGAGCTCGCCCGCCTGTTGCCCGCCGGTCCGCCGCTCTTCGACCACGAGCTGCTCACCGATCGCACCGAGCGCTTCCTGGTGGGCGAGCTGATTCGCGAGCAGCTCTTCCTCGAGCTCCGCCAGGAGCTGCCCTACGCCACCGCGGTCCTCATCGACAACTGGGAGGAGCGCAGCGATCGTGGCGACGTGGTGATCGACGCCACCATCGTGGTCGAGCGCGACAGCCAGAAGGTGATCGTCCTCGGCAAGGGCGGCGCGATGATCAAGGACATCGGGACGCGCGCCCGCCACGAGGTGAACGAGCTGCTCGGCCGCCCCGCTCACCTCCGCCTGTTCGTCAAGGTCGCGCCCGAGTGGACGTCCTCGTCGACCGACGTGGCGCGCATGGGATACCGCTCGTGAGACCGCGGCGGTTCCGGACCACCGTCGGCGCGGCCGATGCGGGGCGCCCGCTGGTGGCGCTCGTGGGTCGTCCGAACGTCGGCAAGTCGTCGCTCTTCAACCGGCTGGTCGGGGGACGCCCCGCGCTCGTCGAGGACATGCCGGGCGTGACCCGGGATCGGCGGTACGGCATCGCCGAGTGGACGCGCGCGCGCTTCCGGGTGGTGGACACGGGCGGGCTCGATCCGTCGGCGGACGGGGTGCTCGGGGCCATGCGGGCGCAGACCCTGCGCGCGGTCGAGGAGGCCGACGTGCTGGTCTTCGTGCTCGATGTCGCCGAGGGGGTCACCGGGGTGGACGAGAGCGTGTCGCAGCTCCTGCGTCGCTCGAACAAGCCGGTCATCGTGGCCGCCAACAAGGTCGACTCCGAGAAGCGGGAGCAGGCCCTCGGCGACGTCTACAAGCTCGGGTGGCGGGACGTCTTCGCCATCTCCGCCAGCCACGGACGTGGGGTCGGCGATCTGCTCGACCGGCTGGTGGAATGCCTCGGACCGGGCGCGGCCGTGGCGGACGACGAGCACCGTGACGACGACGAGCCGACCGAGCCCAGAGATCGGGAGGAAGACGACGGCGACAGGACGGATGAGGAGACCACCGACAAGACCCTGGTGGACCATCCGCCCCCGGGTGCGGGCGGGGCACCAGACGGGGACGACGGGGAAGACGGGGAAGACGGGGATGTCGAGACCGACCGCTTGGAGACGGAGGTTCGGGCGACCAAGGCCGAACAGGGCCACGAGGATGGCGAGGTTCCAGGGCCGATCCGGATGGCCTTCGTGGGAAAGCCGAACGCGGGGAAGTCGTCGCTGGTGAACCGGTTGCTCGGGGAGGAGAGGGTCCTCGTGCACGATCTACCCGGAACCACGCGCGATCCGATCGACACCCCGTTCACCTACGGCGGGCAGGCGTTCGTGCTGGTGGACACCGCCGGCATGCGCCGCAAGCGCGCCATCGACACCTTGACCGAGGCGGTGGCGGCCAAGATGGCCGAGGATCAGCTGGCGGGCTGCGACGTCGCGGTGCTGGTCATCGATGCGGGGGTTGGCGCGACCACCGAGGATGCCCGCCTCGGAGGGCTCATCGAGGACTCCGGACGGGCCGCGGTGGTCGTGCTGAACAAGAAGGACGCCGTGCCGCGCGCCGCGCTCGACGCCACCCTCGAGAAGGCGCGCGAGACGCTGCCTTTCTTGTCGTGGGCCCCGATGCTGACCACGTCGGCCTTGACCGGGGCCGGGGTCGGCGAGCTTCCGACCGTGGTGGCACAGGCGTTTGCCCAGGCCTCACGCCGCATCTCGACCGGAGAGGTGAACCGGTTCCTGGAGGCGGTGGTGGCCGACAAGCCGCCACCGGCCGCCGCCGGTGGTCGTCACGTGCGGCTGTACTTCGCCACCCAGGCCTCGGTTCGCCCACCCACCTTCGTGGTCAGCACCAACCATCCCGCCCTGGTGCCGTTCTCCTATCGCCGGTTCCTCGCGAACCAGCTCCGCAAGACCTACGGCTTCAAGGGCACCCCCCTGCGCATCGTGCTGCGCGCGCACCGGCGCAAAAGGGCGGGCGGCGCGCCGGCGGCGCCTTGAATTCCAGTTCACCAGGCGAGCGCGACGCCGTGGTCTCCCACCCCGACGCGTGGACCGAGGACACCCTGCGCAGTGGGCGGGTCCACCTCTTCCAGCCGCGGGACGGCTTCCGCTCGAGCCTCGACCCCGTCTTGCTCGCGGCCTTCATTGCAACGCCGCCGCTCGGCCGCTTCCTCGACATCGGCTGCGGCACGGGAGCGGTGGCGTTCCTGCTCGCCGACCAGGACCCCACCGCCACCGGGATCGCGGTCGAGATCCAACCGCGCCTGGCCGAGCTGGCGGAGCGCGGTTGCGCTCGCAACGGGTTTTCGAGCCGGCTGCAGATCGTCCGCGCCGACATCCGAGAGGCAGGCTCCTCGGCGAGGCAGCCGCCCCGCCCGCCCGCGCTCCTCGCACGGGCCTCGTTCGATCTGGTCGCCATCAACCCGCCCTTCCGTCCGGTCGAGGGCGGCGTGCCCTCCCCCAACCCGGAGCGGGCCCAGGCCAACCACGAGGTGACCCTGGCGCTCGACGAGTGGCTGACGTGCGCCGCGGAGCTCCTGCGGCCAGGCGGACGTCTGGCCGCGATCTTTCCAGCCGAGCGCCTGGTTCCACTCGCGAGCGGGTGCCAGCAGCGTGGTCTGACGGTCTCTCGCCTGCGCTTCGTCCACGCCCGCGTCGGGGCCCCGGCCGCCCGCGTCCTGCTCGAGGCCCGGCTGCATGGCCGTCAGACCCTGACGGTGGAGCCGCCCCTCATTCTCCACGAGCCCGACGGGGCGTACCGGGACGAGGTTCGTCGGATGCTCTGACCGGGGGTGGTAAATGCGCCATCCCGGACTCACAATCTCTTCGAACATGGCCGCCTCCACTGGTCTCCGTCGCCCTGCCGGCTCCCGCCCGAAGCCCGGGTCGCGCGCGCGGCCGACCGGGCCGATGGTGGTGGTGCTCGGGGCGGTCATCGGGGCCGTGCTCGGGGCCGCGGGCTGCCGTCAGCTCGCGAACCGCAAGCCCGCCGACGAGTCCATCTCGGTGCCGCTCGAGGGTGAGTCGCCTGTCCACGCCGCGACGCCGGCCGCCTCGGAGCCACCGAGCCCGGCGCCCGGCGGCGGGGCGGCGGTGCGATCTCCCGGGAGCAGCTCCGCTCGTCTCGTCGAGCCGATCAAGCCCGCCGCGGCCGGCGATGGGGGCATCCGCTCCGGCGCGCCGGCACCGGTGGCGCTGACCCCGCGGGTGGACTCCCCGCACGAGGCGCTGGCGCTGTCGCGGGCGTTCTCGGCGGTCGCCCACGCGCTCGCGCCGAGCGTCGTCCGGATCGACGTGGAGGTGCGCGCCGGCCGTCGCGGCGGCTCTCCGGGGGCCGACGGCGACGTGGAGCTCGACGACGACGCGGACGGTGACGCCGAGGACGACGGCGCGGGCCGAGGAGGAGAGGAGGAGGAGCTGCCCGCCCCGCTGCGGCGGTTCTTCGAGTTCGGCAGACCCTCGGGACCGCCGGTCCCCGAGCGCGGGACGGGCTCGGGGGTGGTGCTCGACGCCGCGGGCGACATCGTGACCAACCGCCACGTGGTGGCGCGCGCCACCAAGGTGAACGTGGTCTTCCCCGACGGACGCGAGTTCCCCGCCAAGGTCATCGGCGCCGACCGCCAGACCGACGTGGCGGTGGTGCGGCTCCAGACGCTCCCGGCCGGCGGGCTGACGGCAGCACGCATCGGCGACTCGGGAAAGCTCGAGGTGGGGGAGTGGGTGCTCGCCGTCGGCAGCCCCCTCGGGCTCGATCAGACCGTGACGGTCGGGATCATCAGCGGCCTCGGTCGGGTGGGCCGCCACGTGCAGATGTCGGGCGAGCGCGTGCGGCAGTACATCCAGACCGACGCCAAGATCAACCCGGGAAACTCCGGTGGCCCGCTCGTCAACCTGTCGGCGGAGGTGGTGGGCATCAACACCCTCATCAACACCGGACCTGGCGGTGCGTATGGATTCGCGATTCCCATCAACCAGGTCAAGCGGGTGGCCGAGGCCCTGCTCAAGGACGGGCGGGTGAAGTATCCCTACCTCGGCGTGATGGTGGGGGACGTGCGGGATCTGTCGATCGCGCGCCGCGCGCTCCTCGAGCGCCAGGCCAAGCTGCCAGCCGAGGGGGGCGCGATCATCAGCGAGATGTCCCCCGGCGGGCCGGCGGCGCAGGCTGGCCTCCGCGCCGGGGACGTGATCACCGAGATCGACAGCAAGACCGTCGCCGGCTCGGGCGACGTGATCGACTACGTCTCGGCGCGCACGATCGGGAGCAAGGTGCGGGTGGGCTACATCCGTGACGGCGCGGCCGCGCACGCGGAGGTGACGCTCGGTGAGTTGCCCGGCCGGAACGTGTGGGCGCAAAAGAGCCAGCCGACCCTCTTCGGGCTGACGCTTCAGACCCTGACCCCGTCGCTGGCGGAGTCCCTCGGCTTCGAGGCCACCCAGAAGGGTGCGGTGGTGGTGGAGGTGGCGGCCGGCAGCGAAGCCCAGCGGGCCGCGATAGAGGAGGGTGACGTGATCGTGCGGCTCGACGGCAAGGCGGTCACCAGCGCCGAGGAAGCCAGGCTGGCCCTCTCCCGGCCGCCGCCCAAGGGGGCCGGCCGGGGTGCGCGCGCGGGGGCGGGCGGACCAGGGACCCACGTGCTCGGGTTGCGGGGGGCCGGGGGCGCGCGCTTCGTGACGCTCGGGACCGCGACCCGACGAAACTGAGCCCGAGGTTCGGGTCCGACTTGCGACCTGCGCGCGCGGTCGCCGCGCTATAGAGACGGCGCATGTATGGCGCCACCACCCTTCAGTTTCGTCTGACGCTGGCCATCATCGATCGCGGCGTCGAGCTGAACCAGAAGCTGATCCTGTCGCGTCGGGCGGACGAGCCCGTGACCCACGTGGTCCTGCGGCTGCTGGCCTATTGCCTGTTCTTTCGAGGTGAGGGCGGCGAGGCCCTGCGGTTCGCCCCCGGTCCGGCCGACCGTGACGGCCCCGACCTCGTGGGCCGAGATCTCATCGGGCAGCCCGTGGAGTGGATCGTCTGCGGCCACCTCGACGCCGACGAGCTGCGCCACGTGCTCCAGCACCAGCGCCAGGCCAAGGTGCGGGTCCTGTTCGGCTCCGACGCGGAGGTGGTGGAGCTCAACCGGGCCCTCGCGTCGCTGCGCAAGCGCATGCTCGGCCTCGAGGCGGTGGACTTCCGCCAGGTCACCGAGGAGCTGGTCGCGCGCCTGGCCGAAGCCGCCATGGAGCGCCAGCGCTGGACCGTGACGCTGCTCGAGGATCACATCTACGTGGATGCCGAGGGTGTGACCGGTGACAGCCCGATCTGGCGCCCATCCATTCCGCTGGCCGACGCGTGAGGCCTCGCCGCCGAGCTGATACAATCGCCGTAACGCCGTGCCGATGATCATCGTCTTGATGGGGGTCGCCGGCTCGGGGAAGACCACCATTGGGATGCGACTGGCCTCGGAGCTCGGCTGGCGGTTCCTCGACGCCGACGACTTTCACCCGGCCGCCAACATCCGGAAGATGGCGTCCGGGCAGCCGCTCGACGACGCCGACCGCGCGCCGTGGCTCGCGGCCCTCCACGCCGAGCTGGCCGCGGAGGCCAGCGCCGGGCGGAACGTGGTCCTCGCGTGCTCGGCGCTCAAGGAGTCCTACCGCCGGGTGCTGGTCGGCGTCGGTCCGGAGGGGGAGGGCGAGGGCCAGCGCGAGGGCCAGGCCGAGGGGAATGGTGCCGGCCTTCCCGTGCGCTTCGTCCACCTCAGGGGGACCCCGGCGCTGCTGCGGCAGCGCCTGCGCAACCGCTCCGGGCACTTCATGCGGGATCACCTGCTCGACAGCCAGCTCGAGACCCTCGAGGAGCCGCACGGGGCCCTGGTCGTCGACATCGCCGAGAGCCCCCGCCGGATCGTCGAGGAGATCCGCCGTGGCCTCGGTCTCGGGCCCGGGGCCGGCGGGCTCGGTCCGCGGCCGGCGGGCGAGCCCCCTCACACGTAGACGATGGCGGCGATGGTCAGCTCGCGATTGCCCGCGTGCCAGCGCACCATCACCGAATCCCCCTCGGTCTTGCCGAGCAGGGCCCGTCCGACCGGTGACTTCCACGAGATGTCGCCGTTCGCGCCGTCGGTCTCGTCCTCGCCCACGATCCGATACTGGAACTCCTCCCCTTCGCTGTCCTCGACCTTGACGGTCGCCCCGAAGAACACGCGGTCGGTCCGCTTCTGGGACTTCGGGTCCACGATCTCGACGTTGTCGAGGCGCTTGGACAGGAAGCGCAGGCGTCGATCGATCTCGCGCAGCTGCTTCTTCCGGTAGATGTACTCGGCGTTCTCGGAACGATCGCCCTCGGCGGCCGCGTCGCCGAGGGCCCCCACCACCTCCGGACGCTTCTTGGTGCGCAGGAAGGTGAGCTCGTCGGCCAGCCGCCGGAAGCCCACCGGCGTGATGTAGTTGGTTTCAGCGGGTTTTACCGGTTTCTGGGCGACGGGGCGACGGGCCATCCGCGAAGGTTAACTCATCACAGTTCGTGTAGGATGCGCCGCTCATGAAGCGCATCGCCGTCTTAACCAGCGGGGGGGATGCCCCCGGCATGAACGCCGCCGTCCGGACCATCGTGCGCCTCGGCATCAACGAGGGCTGGGAGGTGTTCGGCGTCAAGAATGGCTACTCGGGATTGCTCGACGAGCGGATCGAATCCCTGTCCGCGCGCGACGTCGGCAACATCCTGCAGCGCGGCGGGACCTTCCTCGGCAGCGCGCGCTACCCGCAGTGGAAGGACGACGCCGTGCGGGTCCGGGCGCTCGCCAACCTCGAGGCCCACGGCATCGAGGCGCTGGTGGTGATCGGCGGCAACGGTTCGCAGGCCGGGGCGGCGGCGCTCTCGGACATGGGCTTCCCGGTGGTGGGCGTGGCCTCGACCATCGACAACGATCTCGCCTGCACCGAGATCACCATCGGGGTCGACACCGCCCTCAACATCGCGCTCGAGTCCATCGACCGCCTGCGCACCACCGCCTCGTCGCACAAGCGCGCGTTCGTGGTCGAGGTGATGGGCCGCAAGTGCGGCTACCTGGCGCTCATGGCGGGGATCGCGGGCGGGGCGGAGGCCATCCTGATCCCCGAGGCCGAGGTGGACCCCGACGACATCGCCAGCGCGCTCGAGGCCGCGTACGCCCGCGGCAAGCACCACGCCCTGGTGGTGGTGGCGGAGGGCGCCACCCTGAACGCGGCGGGCCTGGTCAAGCACTTCGAGAGCAACAAGGGTCGCCTCGGGTTAGATCTGCGCGCCACCACTCTCGGCCACGTTCAGCGCGGTGGGGCTCCGGGGGCCTTCGATCGCCTGCTCGCCACGCGCCTGTCGGCCGGCGCGGTCGAGAGCCT
>Ga0265318_10000594_pt1 | contig 25341 bp, 17 predicted proteins | sample 4821metaG_FD_192431 | JGI IMG/M metagenome (GOLD analysis project Ga0265318, IMG submission 192431) | Rhizosphere microbial communities from Carex aquatilis grown in University of Washington, Seatle, WA, United States - 4-8-21 metaG | ecosystem: Host-associated > Plants > Roots > Rhizosphere >... | reverse complement strand
TGCAGCGCGAGCTCGCCGGCAGCGAGTCCGGGGACCAGCGTGCTCGCAAACCGCGCGATCAGCAGGTCGACGGGCTCGGCACTTGCGCGCAGGCGTTGGCCGAGCTCGCGCAGGAATCTGCGCACCTGACGCGACGTCGAAGCGGCGTTGGCACGGTCGGCGGCGCGCTGCAGTGTTACCGCGGTCTGCGTGGCGCCCATGGCGGCGAACGCCATCGAGGCCGTATGAAGGCTCTCTGCCGGCCTGCAGCGCAGCAGCGTCGGCAGGCTGTGCATGGAGGCGCCCGCCCAGATCTGGCAGGCAATGAACAACATGTTCTCCTCGCTCGAGAGTGCCCTGCGGCCGGCCGCTGCGCGATCCAGGATCGCTACCAGCGCCGCCACCGTGGTCCGCTCATGGGTCCGCCTGAGTGCTGCCACCCGTGCCCACTCCGTAGCCATACGACCTGCCTGAGCATATCGGCTCGCTTCGCTGCCGATGGTGCGGCAACGCACATTTCGGCTGCCGGCTGCCCCGCGTCATCCGGCGAGGTCGATCACCTGTTCATCGCGCAGAGCGCGGGCCGCGCCCTCGGTAAGGCTCAGTGGTCGGCCTGATAGCAACTTCAGGCATTGTGCCGCTGGAGCCGGCCGCGCGAACAGGAAGCCCTGCGCGTGGGTGCAGCCAAGTTCCCGGAGCTTCTCGAGCTGCTGCCATCCCTCGATTCCTTCGGCAACGGTCTTGATGTTGAGGTGCCGCGCCATCGCGATGATCGCGCCGACGATCGCGAGGTCGCTCAGCTCCCGGACCAGATCGCGCACGAAGCTGCGGTCGATCTTCAGATAGTCCAGCTGCCAGCGCTTGAGCGAGCCGAAGCTCGAGAACCCGGTGCCGAAATCGTCGATGGCGATAGCTACGCCGAGGGCGCGCAACTGGGAGATAGGGTCCAATCCGTCCTCCGCGCTGCGTGCCTCGCGACGCTCGAACATGGCGCTTTCGGTGAGTTCGAGCTGCAGCAGCCCCGGATTCACGCCCTGCGCGCGCGTGAGGCTGTCGATCTTCTCGTAGAGGTTGGATCGCTGCAGTTGAACCGCGGAGATGTTCACGGCGACCGGCACCAGCTGCCCGCCCTCGCGGCGCCAGTATTTCAAGTCCTCGAGCACCCGCTGCAGGACCAGATCGCCCACCGGGACGATAAGACCGGTCTCTTCGGCGATTTCTATGAACCGTGCCGGTAGCACAAAGCCGTTGGTCGGATGCTGCCAGCGCAGCAACGCCTCCAGTCCGCTGATCCGGTGGGAGGCAATCTCGACGATGGGCTGGTAATGCACCTGCAGCTGTCCGCGCTCGAGCGCGAGCCGCAGGCTGGCCTCGATGGCAACCCGCTCGCGCAGCCTTCTAGCCATCGTTGGGCTGAAAAGCTTGAAATTATTGCGTCCGGATTCCTTCGCCTGATACATCGCCGTGTCCGAGTGCCGCATCAGCTCCCCCATGTCGTTGCCGTCGCGGGGGAACAGGCCAACTCCAATGCTCGCGGTAGTCACGAGCCGATGACCGTCGACCACTATGGGAGCTCGCAGTGCTTCATTGATGCGCGACGCCATGACGCCGATGAGTTCGAAGTCCTTGAGCGACTGGAGTACGACGATGAATTCGTCGCCACCCATGCGCACCACGGTGTCTTCCTTGCGCACGGCGTTCCGTACGCGGCGTGCCACTTCCTGCAGCAGGTGGTCTCCGGCCTCGTGACCGTGCGAGTCGTTCACGTGCTTGAAGCGATCCAGGTCCAGAAACAGGACCGCCAGTATGGTGTTGGCACGCCGGGCTTCCTCGATGGCCGCCGGCAAGTACTGCGCAAAATACAGCCTGTTGGGTAGTCCGGTCAGTGGATCGTGATGCGCCAGGTGGTCCAGTTGCTGCTGCTTCTTGCGCTGCTGATGCTCCACCAGCCGCTTTACGGTCACGTCACTGATCGTGAATGCGAGCAACGCCGCGCCGTCCAAGCTCAGGCGATGACCGATGGCCTCGACATTGAGCATCGTGCCATCACGACAGCGCTGGACCAGCGGGATTGGAATGCCCGGATCGGGCTGGCGCAGGCGGCTGCGGAGACTCTCGGCATCGATGCGCTCGTCGACGAGGAGCTGCGGCAACGTCAACTTGCGCAACTCCCGAAGCGAATAGCCAAGCGATTGCCGCATGGCAGCATTGGCATCGACGATGCGGAAGGTTTCGCCATGAGCGATCAGCAGTCCATTGGGTGACTGCTCGAATACGGCACGGTAGTGCGCCGCGCGTCTGCCGCCAAGGAGTGCTCGCAGCATTAACAATATGCCCCCGCGCCCATCAGGCCGCTGGCCAGCAAGGTGCCTATCATCTGGCGGCGATACTCGGTCGGCGAACCGGGCCGGTCGCGGGTGCCGCTCACAGTTTCGAGCGCTTCCGCCGCGTTCTGTCGAATTGCGCGCTGTCCGATGATTCCAGAGCAGCGTTGCCGGCGCGCACCGGCATCATGATCTCCTGCATGCGCAGGAAGATGCTCTCGCGCTGCGCCAGCACCAGCGCGCCGGGCACCGCGTGGGAGATCAGGTAGCCCTGCAGGTGCATCCTGCGATGTCCGAGCAAACATGCGAGCTGCTGTGGGCGCTCTATGCCCTCGGCGGTCACCTCGAGGGCGAGCTCGGCGCACAAATCGATGATCGCGCCCGCTATGGCAGAGGAACGACCGGCGCTGTCGATATTGCTGATCAGGGACCGGTCGAGCTTGATGCGGTTGAGCGGCAGATGTTCGAGCGATGCGAGTGAGGAATAGCCGGTGCCGAAATCGTCGAGCGCGATGGCGATGCCGGAGGATTGCAGTTCCCGCATTGCATCGACGATCGCGGGTCCGTTCTGCAGTACCGACTCGGTCAACTCCAGTTCGATACTGGAAGGCGGCAGCCCGAACTCCTGCAGCAGGGCGAGCACGCGCGCCGCGAAGCCGCGGGTCAGCAGCTGGCGGGGGGAAACGTTGATGGCCATCCTGACCTCAGGCCATGCGCCGTGGTGCCAGATCGAAGCGGTCCTTATGGCCTCCCGCAGCACCCAGTCGCCCAATTCGAGGATGAGGCCGGAGTCCTCTGCTATTTGTAGAAACTCATCCGGCGGCGCCACCCGGCCGTCTGGTTGCCGCCAGCGGATCAGCGCCTCTACGAGATCGATCGTCAGGCTCTCCAGATTGAGTTCCGGCTGGAAGTGCAGCTCGAATTCCGAACGCTCGAGCGCTCGGCGCAGACTTTGCTCGGTGGTGAACCGGTTCGTGGCCGATACCAGCAGCTCCGGAGCAAACAGCGCCAGCCTGTTGCGCCCCAGCGCCTTGGCGCGGAACAGGGCGGCATCAGACGCAATCAGCAGGTCTTCGCCACTGATTGCATGCTCCGGAAAGAGGCTCGCACCCACGCTGATCGTGACCACCAGTTCACGGCCCGCCACGCTGATCGGATCATGGAACGCCTCCACGAGCTGACGACCGCGCTCCTGTACGGCGTCTGGCGCCGGCGCCTGCTGATGTACCACCGTGAACTCGTCGCCGCCCCAGCGGGCCGCAAATCCGATGCCGGCGGCGCAGGCCTGCAGGCGCTGTGCGACGCCACGTAGCACCTGATCGCCAAACGCATGGCCCATGCTGTCGTTGATGTTCTTGAAGTTGTCGATGTCGATGAAATAAACGCATACATGGAGCGACTCCGCGGCGGCGTCGATGATGGTGTCGTTCAGCCGTGCCAGCAGCTGCCGTCGGTTCGGCAGCAGCGTGAGAGGGTCATGCTCGGCAAGGTGCTGCAGTTCGCGCGTGCGCTGTTCCACCTTGTCTTCCAGCTGGCGCTGGTATTCGCCGGCCAGAGTACGCGCCGCCGCGACCTGCTCGGCCATATGATTGAAAGCAATCGCCAGCGTATCCAATTCCTTGATGCCGCCGCGAGGTACACGCGCGTCGATGTCCCCGCACGCCAGTCGCGCCGTCGCCCGAAGCATGCGCCGAACCGGCAGTACGATGCTGCGGATCGTCATCACGCAGATCACCAGCAGGATCAGCAGCACCAGCCCAGTCATCCAGGCGACCAGGAGGCGATCGTGCGGGTCCCGCAGTGCCTCTGTGGTGGTCGTGACCGTCGCGACCGTAGCTTCCGGTGCGATAGTGGGTCTCCTCGCCATCGAAGCGCCGGTGGCGGCGACTGCTGAGGCTGATGGGAGCGGCAGTGCCCCGCGCGGGTTGGCACCGGCGACTTCATCCCGCGGCGGCCTCGTGGCGATAAGCTCGGTGAGTAGCGTTTGCTCCTGCAGCAGGCGACCGATGAGTTCGCGGTGCCTCAGATCCAGACTGCGCAGCGCATTGCTCTGCGAGATCAGTTGTGCCAGGTCCTGCTGCGTATCGTCCAGCCATGCGGCACCCTGGGAGCGGCGGAGGTGAGTGCTGTTGGCGTCGATGCGATGCGCGAGAGCGGCCTGGGCGGCGAGCAGGGACGACAGTGCGAGCGGGTCTGCGCCGTCCGTGGCCCGCACCGCGGCATAGGTGCGACCCACCTCATCCAGATCGGCATGAATCTGCAGCACCACCTGTCGGGCAAGAACGCGCCCGAACAGGGTCAATGAGCCGGCAACAGACGACTGCAGACGTGTCGACAGGGCGTCGTAGTGGCGCGAGTACTGCGCGATGACACCCTGCCGCGCATCCGACAGCTGTAGGAATTCGCTGACGTCATTGCGGTATCGCGCCAGGTGCGCGGGTAATGCGGCGGCCATTGAACCCGGGTCAGCGCGCGCGTCGCGCTGAAAGTCCGCGGCCGCGCGATCCAGCTCGCGAGCGGCGCCCGACAAGTCCAGCGCCCCAGTCCCGGTATTGGAGGCAGCGTGGCTTTGCGCTGCCGCGGAAAATGTCGCGATTGCGCGATTCAGGGCGTTGGCGTGCAGGCTCCTGGTCTGCTCAATAGCGATATCGCGCGGCGGCGCTGCCCGTGCCGCGCCGTCCGCTGCCTCATGGCGCAGCTGACTGGTTCGCACAACGGTGACGCCGCGTTCGACGATCAGATTGACTGCGGCGGCAAGCACTGCGACGGCCGCAAAGGCGATGCTCAACCGGGTCGTGATGCCCCAGGAGAGCCATCGCGAAGGTCGTCTCGCCGCATGCAATTCATGGGCGGGGAGGGAGGACATACCCGCGTCGCGCTCCGATCGGTGCGTCGAACCTTTGGGCAGTCAGGATGCCACCTCAAACCCGCCTCTGAGGGCGCAGCCGGCAAATGTGCTGACTGGGTCGCGGTCTATATGTGGGAGACCGAACATAGGTGCAGTGCAGCAGCGGCGCATCACGCCGCTTGATGCCGCATGCATGGGTAGCTTGGAGCTTTATTGCGTGGATCGGCCAGGGGGTATTACGCTCCGCTTGGCAGCAGTGCTGATTGGAAATGCCAACCCAGGGGGAAGCCATGCGCACGGTGATCCTGTCGATTGCGGTCCTGCTTGCGGCAACCGTGCTGATGGCGGCTGGCCTTACTCCACTTGGCATCAAGGCGGGTCTCTGGCAGGTCACGATGACCAGCAGGATCGGCCAGCTGCCCGCGCCGCACACGAGCACGTACCAGTCGTGCATACGCAAGGAAGACCTGAACCAGTACCCGTTCACGGACCCGAAAGCGAACTGCACCTGGACCGTCGTGAGCTCCACCGGCAGCAATATGGAAGCCAACGGCATGTGCAGGCCAGAGGGCATGGGGGACGTGACGTTCAGCATGCGGCTCGAGGCGCTTGATGCCGAGAACGTCAAGGGGACGGGGCAGCTCAATGCCAATGGACCGGCCGGCCCGATGAACGGACAGTATTCCGGAACGGCGAAGTGGCTCAGCGCCACCTGTCCGGCAGGGATCAAGTGAAAACGTGCAGTCGTCTTGGTTCGGCGCGGAACTTGTCGCCCCGGCCGGCTGGCTCATAACTCGTTGAATTGGATGGTGGGCGGTACTGGGATCGAACCAGTGACCCCTGCCGTGTGAAGGCAGTGCTCTACCGCTGAGCTAACCGCCCCGAGCGATGTCGTCCAGGGGGCGCAGAGTTTAAGCGCGCCACCCATAGCGAATCAATCCGTGCGCCGGTAGGATGCGCGCCCTTCCATGACAGTCACCAGTGCATGACCGTAGTCACTCGCTTCGCGCCGAGCCCCACCGGCATGCTGCACATCGGCGGCGTGCGCACGGCGCTATTCTCCTGGCTGCATGCGCGCCATGCCGGCGGCCGCTTCATCCTGCGGGTCGAGGACACGGATCGGGAGCGCTCCACGGACGAGGCGGTGCGCGTGATCCTCGAGGGGATGGCCTGGCTCGCGCTCGACGCGGATGAGGGTCCGTACTTCCAGTCAAAGCGCTATGACCGCTACCGCGCAGTGCTCGCACAGATGCTCGAACGCGGTCAGGCATACCGCTGTTACTGCAGCAAGGCGGAGCTGGACGCGCTGCGCGAGCAGCAGCTTGCGCGCAAGGAGAAGCCGCGCTACGACGGGCGTTGCCGCGAGCGCACCGAGCCGCGCGCGGGCGTCGAGCCAGCGATCCGATTCAGGAATCCGCTCGACGGCGAAGTCGTGGTCGAGGACCTGGTCCACGGACGTGTCGTGTTCCAGAACGCGGAACTCGACGACCTGATCATCGCGCGCTCCGACGGCCACCCGACCTATAATTTCTGCGTGGTGGTCGACGACATGGACATGGGTGTCACGCACGTGATCCGCGGCGACGATCACCTCAACAACACGCCGCGCCAGATGAACATGCTGCGCGCGCTCGGCGCCAACCCACCGGTGTACGCACACGTGTCTATGATCCTCGGACCCGATGGCGCAAAGCTGTCCAAGCGCCATGGTGCGGTGAGCGTGCTGCAGTACCAGCAGGACGGCTACCTGCCAGATGCGCTGCTCAATTACCTGGTGAGGCTCGGCTGGTCGCATGGCGACCAGGAAGTGTTCAGCCGCGAGGAGATGATCGCGGCGTTCGACATCCGCGCCGTGAACAAAGCGGCAGCAGCGTTCAACCCCGAGAAGCTGCTGTGGCTCAACCAGCAGCACATGATGCGCGCGCCGGTCGGACAGCTCGCGCAGGGGCTGAAGACGCAGCTGGCGGCGCTCGGCGTGGACTGCCCGGATGAGCGGTTGCTCGAGGGCGTAGTCAACGCGCAGCGCGAGCGCGCCAAGACCCTGCGCGAGATGGCGCAGAACAGCCTGTTCTTCTTCCGCGATTTCGAGCGCTTCGACGACAAGGCGGCGCAAAAGCATCTGGCTGCCGATGCGATGCCCGTGCTGCAGGCCTTGCAGGACGGATTCGCGACGGTGGAGGACTGGAACGCGGGCGCAATCCACGAGGTCATCAGTGCAGTGGCCAATCGCTATGGGCTCGCCCTGGGCAAGGTGGCGCAGCCGCTGCGGGTGGCACTGTCCGGCAGCGCCGTGTCCCCGCCGATCGACATCACCGCGGCGCTGCTCGGACGCGATGCCGTGCGCGCGCGCCTCGCGCGCGCGATGCAATTCGCGGCGCGGGGAGCGACTGGTTGACACCGATCAGGGGGTTGCGTAACGTCGCGCCCCGCCCGTGGGGCTATAGCTCAGCTGGGAGAGCGCTTGCATGGCATGCAAGAGGTCGGCGGTTCGATCCCGCCTAGCTCCACCATGATCTGCCGGATTTCCGCATCGACTGTCCCCATCGTCTAGAGGCCTAGGACATCGCCCTTTCACGGCGGTAACAGGGGTTCGAATCCCCTTGGGGACGCCAAGGTATGGCGTGACGCTGCGGTGCAATGACCGGGGCGGCCGAGTCCCGATTCTCAGGGGTCGTATTTCAGCGTGACGTCGATACCCACGACCGAACCATTGAAGTTGCCGCCGATCAGGTTTGAGTCACGAGTCTGATAATTCGCATACGTGTCAATCCCGAGCCAACGGAGCGCCGCGTAGTCGATTTTGAGGCTCGCCGTTTGCACGTGGTCGCCTCGGTTACCACCTACTGGCGCGTTACCCTGTCCCGGGAATTGCGAATATTCAAAGGCGTAGGCGGCCGTCACGCCGATCTTGAACGTTGCCTGCCAGAGCACGGAAAGCGAGGCCGTGTTGTCAATTTCCGTTCCGCTGTTCGTGAGGTAGGCGTTGAACGCCCGCGAAACGAGCAGGTTCAACGAGGTCTTTCCCGTGAGCTTGTTGACGTAACTGATACGGCCGGACCCACCCGCGGCAGAGTTGATCGCACTACTCGCGCCGGGGGACTTGCGCTCGCTGTAACCGGCCTCCGCGTCGAGTGTCGAGTTTGCATCCGCGTAGTGGACCACGAATGACGCTGACGTCTGGCGATAGGCAGCGTCCAGCAGCGGATTCGCTGCGCCACTTACCTGGCCGCTGAGGTATCCGACGCTGAGCCCCGAGGTCAGCGCGGCGGTGCCGACGTACTCAACCGTGAGCTGTCCGTACGACTCTTCGAGTTTGAGATCGGGCGTCCCGGGAAGCGGCCAGGTGACCGTGCGCTGGAACCCGCTACCTTCGAGTCGCCAGCTCGGCAGGAAGCGGACGCCGAATCCGGCATCCCCGCGGGTCTGGGTGCTGAGGCTCAGAATCGGCTCAGTAAGCTCCAGGAACGGCACCATCGCCTGGTCGCGCGTGGCCTGGAGACTCCCGTTCCAGATGCTGGCGAATTCGCCCTTCCAGCCCGCGTCGAACTTATATTCGTAGTGATCGAGTTCCGAGAAGTAGCTATAGCTGGTGTGGCTCCCTGAGAGGTCGGCGTAGAGTGTCTGACCACTCCAGTCATATTTGGTAGTGCCAGTGCCGCTGGCGGCGTACCAGCTGTCCGAATGCCGCGTCGACTGGGGAAATCCCGGCGGCGCGAATCCCTTCTGGAGGTCAAACAAATTGGAGTCGTGCTCATACTGACCCGCTGCCGTAATGGAGGTAGTGAATGTGCCCGCCGCGACCCACATTGGCAGCGCCAGCAGCAGGAGGCCCATCACAGCCTTCGGCAGCACCTCAATGGCGTTTTTCCGCAACATTTCTCTCCACTCGGGCGTTACAGCCACGCAGGCCAACGCCGCCCCCAAGCACTATCTGTAGACGTTATACCACCCCGACGCCGCAGTCGCCGTCGGCTGTGACGTCGGCTGTGGAATCGAGGGGCAAAAGGTGGTTAGTTTATGTCAAACGCGGAGCGTCGAGTGCGTCCGGGCGCGCTAAGGCTCAAACCATGGATAATGCCGCATCGAGTCGTCGGGGCCCACGCTGAGGCTGCCCGGGCGGCGCAATGCAAGGCCGCAGTCCCGTGACCACAATCGTCATATCCCCAGAGGGAAGCTTCAGGTCGGTGCCTGCGGCGCCGATCGACGCGCCGGTCCAGACCGTCGACGTGAGTTCCGGGGAGGTGGCGCCGCGCCCTCCGGCAAGTCTCGGGCACGTGCCGTCGCTCGACGGACTTCGGGCGGTGAGTTTCCTGTTCGTTTTCACGGCGCACGCTGGCCTCGAGAATCTCGTTCCGGGAGGCTTCGGCGTCACGATTTTCTTCTTCCTGAGCGGTTACCTGATAACGAGCCTCCTGCGGTCGGAGTATGCCCGCACGGGCGCCATCAATCTGCGTCACTTCTGGCTGCGGCGGGCGCTGCGGATCCTGCCGCCGTTCTACCTCGTGCTCCTCGCAGCCATCGCAGGAACGCTCCTCTTCGACCCTCCGGGCACCCTCAAGGGCCCTGCGGTCGCGGCGCAGCTGTTGCACGTATCGAACTACTGGATCATCGCGCACACCGCAGCCGGCCTACCCGCGGGCACGGGCGTGTATTGGTCGCTGGCAGTGGAAGAGCACTTTTACCTGCTGTTCCCGTGGTTGTTCATTCTGCTGCAGAAGCTCAGCCTGTCGCAGCGCAGTCAGGCGTTTCTCCTGTGGGGGCTGTGCGCAGCGGTACTGCTCTGGCGGTGCATGCTCGTTTTCCACGCGTCCGCGCCTGCCGACCGTACGTATCTCGCGAGCGATACGCGCATCGATTCCATTCTATTCGGGTGCGCGCTCGCCGTCTGGCGCAATCCCGTTCTCGACGCGCCGGCGCTGAACGAGCGCCGATGGCGCATGGTGTGGGGGCCGGTCGCGCTCGCGCTGTTCCTGGGCTGTTTGCTCTACCGGGCTCCGGCCTTTCGAGAAACCGCCCGCTACACCCTCCAGGGCATTGCCCTGACGGCCCTCTTCACCGCAGCGATCCGTTTCCCGCACTGGGTTCCCTTCCGGCTGCTCAATAACCGCGTCGCGGAACTTCTGGGGTTGCTCTCCTATTCTCTGTATCTGCTGCACTACGCGGTACTCTTCGCGACGGCACGGCTGCTGCCGCAGCTGTCGCCCTGGATCACCGCTTTCCTCGCGCTCGGCGTGTCGATCCTGCTGGCCTCGATCATCCGCGTCGTCGTCGAAGAGCCGTGCGCACGCCTTCGTCGGCGCCTGTCCACATGAGATCCTTGCGCTCCACACGCGCGCCAGTCGCCGCGAATCGCGATCGCATGGCGCCGACCGTCGTCGGGGGCACCCCGCGCGTCTGGGCCGAGCGTTCTGGGAAGTTCGTCGTCACCGCGATGATCTGGGCACTCGTACTCGTGATGGTCGCCCCCAACGGCCTCGACCATGGTGTCGGCAAAGCAATGGTGACGGCGGCCAACCCGGTCTCGCGTACGGTCTGGCTGGCGATCCTTGGCGTTGCGGCGGCACTGCTCATCTGGCGATCTTCCCGCACGATCAAGCTGATTGCCGCGCTCAATCCGTATCTGATCGCGATGCTCGGGCTCGCGGCCGCGAGCTACTTCTGGTCGATTGCACCGGATTTCACCATCGTGCGCGTCATACGTTTCATGACCATCGTGATGACGGGGATGTGCCTTGCCCTGTTCGGCTGGACGCCCGGCCGGTTTGCGCAACTCATGCGATCGACGCTGACGTTCGTCTGCGTCGCCTCGATCCTCATGGTTTGGCTCGATCCCGTCGATGGGATCAACCATGCGGCCAATCCGGCGCTGAAGGACAGCTGGAACGGCATTACGTTCGGGAAGAACGTGCTCGGATCGCTGGCGGTCAGCACCATTGTGGTGTGGCTGCATGGGATCCTCACGAAGGAGTCACGCCTCATCGTTGGACTCGGCGGACTTTGCGCGGGGATCGTGTGCCTCATCGGGTCGCGCAGCTCGACCTCGATCATGGCGGCGGTATTCGCCTCGCTGTTCTTGCTGCTGCTGGTGAAGCCACCCGGCACGCTCAAGCGGAGCATGCCTTATCTCGTCGGAACGTTTGCGGCAATCATCCTCGTGTATGCGCTCGCCGTACTGCACCTGGTGCCGTATCTCGGTACCCTGCTCGTGCCGATCGAGGCGCTGACCGGCAAGGATCTGACGTTCAGCGGCCGCATCAACATCTGGATGATCCTCACCGACCAGATCCGCCAGAATCCCCTGTTCGGATTGGGGTACGGAGCCTATTGGACGGGCGCCATGCCTGGCTCCCCGTCCTACGCGATGCTGCAGCGCCTCTGGTTCTATCCGAATGAGGGTCACAACGGCTATCTGGACGTCATCAACGAGCTCGGCGCGGTGGGCGGAGTGGTCATGTTCGGCTACTTCATCCGCTACATTCGCGATGCGTTGACGCTCATGCGCAGCCAGCGCCAGTTGGCGGCGCTCTATCTGACATTCATATTTCGCGGCTTCATCGCCGACATGTCGGAGTCGCACTGGTTCAGCGCATTGACCCCGGATTTCGTGATCATCACCCTCGCGACCTGCGCACTCGCGCGCAGCCTGTTGCAGATGCGGCTCGAGCGGGTGGCTGCGCCGCGGGTTGGTGAAGCCAGGGCGCCGTCCGTCGTAGCGTCGCCGCGGCAGATGGCCATGTCCGGGGAGCGTCGAGTGCCGCGCATGCGCCGATGAGGTCCCCGGGAATGACCCGGCGGGACCGTGACGGCGGTTCCGAAAGTTGAATTCGTGTTCGCACGGCTATGATGCACCTGATATGCTCGAAAACTCGGATCCTCCGAGCCGCGGCATTGGCATTCGATGCGACGTGACCGGCATCGCGTCGTGCTTATGTCGTTTCCCTGACCGGGTCAGCCCCGCGCGCCCGCGGTCGTGCGGGCAGGGCGTCGGTAGAAGCGGCGGCCTGCGAGCAGTGGAGCGATCTGTGGGCACGCAAGGTGGAACGTGCGACGAGTGTGCCGGCCAGTTGCGGGGATCAGGGCAGATGCGAATTTCCATGGAGACGAGACGGCGCTTTTCCATCTGGGCTGGCGTACTGCTGCTCGCCTTGGCGTGCGCAGAGCCTCCGCTGCGCGCGGCTGACAACAAACCTAACAGCGTCCCGGGCACCAGCACCACCGAGGGTGTGCCGCTCACGGCGCTCGGTCCCGGTGACACGCTGTCGATCTCTGTGTTTGAGCAACCGGATATGAACGCGACCGTCGGGGTCGCGGATGACGGAACGGTATCCGTAGCTCTGGTAGGTTCGGTGCCCGTGGTCGGCCTGTCTCCCGAGGCGGCGGCGAGGGCGATCGAGAAGCGCCTTCGGGACGGGAATTTTCTGGTCAACCCGCACGTCACCATTGGCGTGACGCAGTCCCACAGCCAGAAGATTTCCGTGCTCGGAGAAGTCGGGCAGGCTGGTCGTTACGTGATCGATTCGCACACGAGCATCCTGGACGTACTCGCCCAGGCCGGCGGGGCGAAGGAATCGGCCGCAAACGTCGTGTACATCGTCCGCTCCGATGCGGACGGCAACACGGTCCGGATTCCCGTCGACATCTCGGGCAAGGCCGGAAGTGATGCGATGGCCGGGACCCGTTTGCGCGGCGGCGACACGTTACTCGTCCCGAAAGCCGATCGATTCTTCGTCTATGGCGAAGTGGCGAAGGCGGGCGAGTACAGCCTCGATCACGAGATGACGGTGCTGCAGGCAATCGTGGAAGCGGGCGGCGTGACGCCGCGCGGCTCGATCGGTCGCGTGGAAGTCCGGCGCAAGGCTGCCGACGGCAAGCAATTGGTCGTCCGGTCCCGCCTGGACGATCGGGTTCAGCCCGGAGACGAGATACGCGTCAAGGAGCGGATCTTTTGATCCGCCGCTTTCCCCCGCCGCCGCTCATTACCTCGTCCAGATCCGGTGGCGTCACGCTGGACTATATGCCGGAAGGCGCCCCTCCTGGCGAAGAGGCCCCCTCTGGGTTCTCGCTGCGACAGTTGGCGGCGATCGCGTTGGCGTATCGAAGGCTCTCCCTTGCCATCGCCGCGGTCATTCTGATCGCCGGACTCGGCATCACGAAGATGCTGCCGAAGACCTATGAGGCGATGGTCACGTTGATGCCCAACAACGCCGTCAAGGATCCGCTGGCCGGAAAGGACACGGATCTGGCACTGACCCTGGGATTCATCCCAACCGAGATCGAGCTGATATCGAGCCCGGAAGTGATGCTTGGCGTTATCCACCGTTTGTCGCTTACCCAGGACAAGGAATACAGCGCCGGATGCTTCGGCACTATCCAGGCGATAGAGGACTGCGTGGGGAATCGGCTGCGCAGAGAACTGTTGATCGAGCAGGGAGCGCAGGGGAGTTTTCTCATCAATATCGTCGCGGCGGCCAAAGACCCGCAGCGCGCCTCCGCCCTGGCCAACGCCGTAGCGGACGTGTACGTCGACAGCCAGGAGCACCGACTCGAGGAGCCTGACAAGGAACGGGCGCTGCGCTATTCCCAGCAGCTCGCCGAACTCGAGGATAAGGTTCGTGTCGCGCAACAACAGCTGACGGAGTATCGGCAGAAGACGGGACTCGCGGATCTCACCTCCAAGACGACCGCCGAGGAGGAGGAGACCCTGACCACGCTCGAGCGCCGGCTCGAAGAGGTGAATAACGCCCGGCGGAGCGCCGAAGTGCAGAAAATAGGCGATCCCGGGGCCAGCACCGCCGCCATCACCTCCATGTCCATACAAAATCTGAAGGGACAGCTCGCGACCCAGCAGGCACAGCTCGCGCAGCTCTCCTCGACGCTCGGCGCCAATCACCCGACGGTGCTCGCGCTGAAGGCCCAGATTGACACCACTCGCTCGGCGGTCGAGGCCGAAGTCAGAACGCTCTCGCAGAACACTTCCGCCGAGATCGAGCGACAGCAGGCGCTCGAGACAAAGCTGCGTGCAGCGATCGCCGAGCAGACCGATAAGGTGCTGAAGCTGCGCAAGTTCCGCGACGAAGGCGATAAGTACGTACTCGCGCTCGAGTCGGCACAGTCGGTGTACAAGCGGGCACTCGACGGCTACGACCAGATCATGTTTGCCTCTGCCGGAAAATATAGTTACATGACGATCGTGAGCCGAGCAGTTCCGCCTCAGAAGTCGACGCGTCCCAACAAGCCGAAGCTCGCCGCGCTGTCGGTCGCGGCGGCCCTGGTGCTCGCCCTCGTGATTCCGTTTGGTTACGAATTGCTGCTCAACCGGCGCGTTCGCTGCGCCGACGATCTGGAGCGCGCGCTCGGCATCCGCGTCATAGCCAGCTTCCGCCGCGCTGAAGCGGTTGAGGCGTAACGACCGATGGATCCCTCTGAACGCGAGTTGCTTGAGGCCGCCTTTGGCCAGTCAGATCCACGCAGGGAATCGCGCGACCGGTTTGGCACTGTCAGTTCAGTGCGGCAGCCGGACGACACCGAGGAGGTAGAATTTCTCGGCCGTGAGCACCGCTCGAGTTCCGAAGGAACCGCGGATCCTGCGGACACCGGAGAGCGGCACACCACGCAGGATCGACGGACGCCGACTGAAGTTGCGATGACTCGCGTGCCATCGCGCGCGTTGGTGCTGCGTCAGGGAACCGAGGGGCTGCCGGGTCCGAGGCTCCGGGCGTGCTTTGATCCCGCGCTCTCGCGGCACGACGCGCTCGGTGCGCTGCGTACTGAACTTCTGTTGCTGCACGAGGGCAGGAAACATTCGAACGTCGTACCCGTGCTGAGCGCGGAGTCGGGCGAAGGTCGCTCGCAGCTGGCGGCAGAGCTTGCGGTCTGTTTCGCGCAGCTCGGGCGCAGCACGCTGCTCGTGGACGCTGACTTGCGCTCGCCGATGCAACACAAGATGTTCAACGTGCCTGCTCAGTTCGGGCTGGCTGAAGCGATCGAGCAACGCGGCAAGCCGCTGCTGCATTCGATCAGTCAATTACCGCAGATGTACCTCTGCCCTGCCGGCACGGCCACGCAGAACCCGCTCAATCTGCTGTCCGAGGGACACTTCATGCGGCTCCTGTCCGAGTGGAGCCGCGCCTACGAATTCATCGTGATCGACACACCGCCGGCCTTGCGCTACGCGGATAGCCTGGCGGTCGCCTCGATCGTGCGTCGGGTTCTCTACATCGCCCGCACCCAGCATACGTCAATGAAGGCGGCCAGTGAGCTATTGCGCCGGCTCGAAGCGACCCGGGCAGACGTGCTCGGCGCCGTAATGCAGGATTTCTGACCGGCTCGCTGTCCGGACGCGTATGAGCCCAGCCCCGCCGGGTGAGTCGCCAGCTCCCCCGATCGTTGCCGATCCCAAGGGTCGGATCAGCAGCTTCCTCGGGTTAGTGCCCCGGTTCGGTACCGGCGTGGTCGTGCAGGCGCTGCTGTCGGGTGGAAATCTCCTCGTGGGCCTCATACTGGTCCGGCGCGCAAGCAACGCACAATACGGGTCCTACGTGCTCGTGCTGAACGCGCTGATGCTCGCGACTGGCGCCCAGTACGCCTACCTCGGGGCACCGATCGTGTCGCGATTGATACGCTTCGATGTCGAAGGCCGGGCGATTCTCGTGGGTGGTCTTATCCGCGAGCAGCGGCGGCTGCTGCTCAGCATCGGCGTGACCGTTTTCGTCGTCGTGCTCGGTCTGCGGTGGGCGGGTCGGATCGACAATGAGCGTACGCTGCTTATGTGTGCCGGTGCCGTCGCGGTCATGTCGGCCCTCTTCAGGGAGTTCTTCCGGATGGTGTTGCTCGCCTTCCGCCTGCCGCGCGTGGTGCTTCAGGCGGACATGATCTATGTGACGGTGCTCGTCACCGGATCCTGGCTCGCCACGCGGACGCCCTGGCCGGCCGTCCTCGCCGTATGCGGCTTGATCGCGGCCGGCGCGGGCAGCGCCTGCCTGCTTACCACGGGACTACGACGCCATCATCCCTGGAGCGTGCCGTCGAAATCGAGAATCCTCCTGGACATCGCGCCCGAGGGCACGTGGACGTCGCTCGGAAGTGCGATCCACTGGAGTTTCAGCCAGGGGTACAACTACCTCATTGCAGGAACCACCGATGTCGCGGCCGTCGCCGCCACGGCCGCGACGCGTCTGCTCATGATGCCGCTCAACACGCTTTCCACCGGCATCGGTCAGCTCATGTTTCCGGTGGTCGCCAACTGGCTGCGTCACCACAGGGCGGGAACGGTCTTCAAGCGCCTGGTAGGCGCTGCCTCACTCGTCTCGGCGGCCGGAATCGTGTACTTCATCGCAGTCTGGGTGCTCCGCGATGCGATCTTCGATCGAGTCTTTCACAAGAGCTTCGCGGAACGGGACTTGCTTCTCCGGCTTTGGATGGGCGTTTTCCTCCTCATGACTTTCCGTGACCAGCTGCTGTTTCTGCCGCTTGCACGGGAGCGGTATCGGACCCTTACCTACCTTGCGCTCGGGTGCGCGATCGTCTCGCTGTCCTCAGGTTATCTCGCGATCGGGCGGATGGGCGCGGCCGGGGGAGTGCTGGGATTGCTCATCGGAGAGGCCCTGAATGTCACTGGCCTCCTCGTTCTCTCACGCATAGAGATACGGAGGCCGGTCTGATGACCACAATGGCAAGCGAGGCAACCCGGTCGCCCGTCCGGGCCGAAGACAAGCTCCTCGGGATCGAGGCGCTTCGCTTCCTGAGTGCGCTCGCCGTGCTCGTCTGGCACTACCAGCATCTGGCGTTCTTCGGGACGGCGGCGGCGCCCTGGTTTGAGCCGGTCCGTCAACCCTTCTATAGCCTGCTCGAACCGTTCTATCGCTATGGCTTTTATGGCGTGGAAGTATTCTGGTGTATCAGCGGTTTTATCTTCTTCTGGAAGTACGCCGCACCGCTGTCACGGAACGCCCTGTCCGGTGGCCGGTTCTTCGTGCTGCGCTTCTCGCGCCTGTATCCGCTTCATTTCGTGACCCTGTTGCTCGTCGCCGGACTGCAGCTCCTGTACTTCTCCCGGGTCGGCCAGTACTTCATCTATCCCAACAATGATTGGCCCCACTTCCTCCGACAGTTGTTCCTGGCGAGCAACTGGTGGTCGCGGGAGGAATCCTTTAACGGCCCGATCTGGAGCGTCTCGGAAGAGGTGCTCGTCTATGCGGTGTTCTACTTTGCCATGCGCTACGGCAGGGGACCCGTAAGGATCTGCACGGTGCTGGCCGCCATCGGCGTGATAGTGGTCGGTACCAAGATCTCCACCCATCCGTTCTTCTACTGCTTGATGTGCTATTTCATCGGTTGCCTTACGGCGGTCGCTTACGCCAGTCTCAGTGATGCCGGCAAGCGCGCCCGGGTCGTCGCAGGCGCTGTGATCGGCCTATTCGTCGTGATGGTCGTCGCGTACGCGGCGGCGCGAGGGATTCGGCCGATGCCGATCGTTCTGATGCTGTCACCGTCATTGACGCTGCTCTGTGCCATGTTCGTGCGCGGTGGACCTGGATCGAGTCACCTGCTCAACGTGGTCGGCAGCATGACCTACTCCAGCTACCTCCTGCACATTCCGCTGCAATTGATCACGATGCTCGTGATGTCGATGCTTGGCCTGTCGTTCCCGTTCTACAATCCTTGGGCGTTCCTCGGATATCTCGGTGTGATCCTTGCAATCTCATACGGGTGTTACGTGAAATTCGAGATGCCCGCGCAGGCGCTGCTGCGTCGGCGTTTGAAGTGGGCATAATGCCGCAGGGCCGAGCGTATCCACGTTCCTGCGAATGCGCGTCCCGCCCCGGTATTATCCCGGTGTATACTCGTTGCTCGCAAGATTTCCGAACGGCTCGCCGCGCCGCGGGCGCCCCCATGATGCAATGAAATACGTGAACGAGGTCGCTACGCGCCGGCTCGCGGCTGTGGAGAACGGGTCTCCGTCCGCGACGGCGGGGTCGGGCTATCTGCTGATTTCGCCGTGCCGGGACGAGGCGCAGTACATGCGCGAGACGATCGAGTCCATCATCGCGCAGTCGGTGCGACCGGCCAAGTGGGTGATCGTGGACGATGGATCCACCGACGCGACGCCGGCAATTCTTGCAGAGTACCAGGCGAAACACGCGTGGATAGAGGTGCTGACCCGCAACAACCGCGGGCGCAGGTCCGTGGGGCCGGGTGTCATCGAGGCATTCTATCAGGGATATGACGCCGTCCGGGCCGATGACTTCGAGTTCCTCTGCAAGCTCGATCTCGACCTGCGGATACCTCCAAGATATTTCGAGATCCTGATCGAGCGCATGCGGAGCAACCCGAGAATCGGTACCTGCAGCGGCAAGCCGTATGTGGAGGAGGGCGCGGAGCTGGTGTTCGAGAGACAGGGGGACGACGTCTCGATCGGAATGACGAAGTTCTATCGAGTCGCCTGCTTCAAGCAGATCGGCGGCTTCGTCCGGGAGGTGATGTGGGACGGGATCGACTGCCATCGGTGCCGGATGCTCGGGTGGATCGCATGCAGCTGGGACGAGCCGGAACTGCGGGTTGTGCACCTGCGGCCCATGGGGTCGAGTCAGCAGAGCATCTATGTTGGACGGATGCGGCACGGCTTCGGTCAGTACTTCATGGGAACAGGATTTCTGTTCCTGGCCGCGAGCGCGATGTCGCGATTGAGCCAGAAGCCGTATGTGCTCGGCTCGCTCGCCATGCTCTGGGGATGGCTCAAGAGTGCGCTGGCGGGTCTGCCGCGCTACGAGGACCAGGAGTTTCGTCGCTTCGTTCGACGCTATCAGCGCCGCGTGCTCCTGGTTGGGAAGAAGCGTGCTCTTGAAGACCTCGACGCGGTCCGCTGACACCGCCGGATCCGCCGGAATCGCCTGATGTGCGGTATCGCCGGTATCGTCGGCCGTTTGTCGGGCGAAAATCGCGACGCGCTGCGCCACATGCACGACGCGATACTGCACCGCGGTCCGGATGCCGGCGGCTTTTGGGAGTCCACCGCTGACTCCGAGGGAACGGGCCTGCTGCTCGCGCATCGGCGCCTGTCCATTCTCGACCTGTCACCCGCCGGGGCGCAGCCGATGCGGGATCCGAATTCCGGCAACGTCATCGTGTTCAACGGTGAGATCTACAACTACCGGGAACTGCGCGACGGCCTGCGTTCCTCCGGAGACTCGATCCACTCAAGTGGTGACACGGCGGTCATTCTGCGCATGCTCAGCGAGCGTGGCGCCGCCGCGATCCCGAGCTTTCGCGGCATGTTCGCGTTCGCATTCTGGAATGCGAGCCTGCGCCAGCTGCTGCTCGCGCGCGACCCACTTGGTATCAAGCCGCTCTACCTCGCTGTGAATCCGGAGCCGGAATCCGGCTGGTCGCTGATGTTCGCCTCTGAGGTACGCGCGCTCCTGGCCTCCGGGCTCCTGCGCGACCGCAAGCTCGACCCGCGAGCGGCCGCCTCGGTGATCTGGAATGGATACGTGATGGGTCCTGGAACGGCGATACGCGGCGTCGAATCCGTATGGCCGGGACAACTACAGGCCTTCGGCGCGCGAGGCGAGCGGACGCGTTCGGAGTTCTACTGGAGCATCCCGCCCCCGCCTGCGGCGCCGGACGTTCACGACACGGAGCTCGGCGACGCGCTCGACGAATCGGTGCGGCTGCACCTCGTGAGCGATGTGCCGGTCGCCGTATTTCTGTCGGCTGGCATCGATTCCTCCGCCGTGAGCAACCTGGCGCAGCGCGCGAGTCAAACCGCCGTGCACACATTCACGCTCGCCTTCGAAGAGGAGGAACTCAACGAGGGGCGCATCGCGCGCAGGATCGCCGAGTCGATCGGGACGACGCACCAGGAGGTCGTGCTTTCGGAGAGCCGCTTCGTCGAGCGGCTCGACGCGGCGCTCGAGAGTCTCGACCAGCCGACGTTCGACGGTATCAATTCCTATTACATGTCCCAGGCGGTGCGCGAGGCCGGTTTCAAGGTCGCGCTCGTTGGCACCGGCGGTGACGAGCTCTTTGGCGGCTACAAGTCGTTCGCGGATCTGCCCGCGCTGCGGCGCTGGATCGGGAGAACGAGCTGGATCCCGAAGGGATTCGTGAGCGAGTGCGCGAGTCTCCTGCTCGGCCTCAAGCGTCAATCTCAAGGCGGTGTGGGACCGCAGACGAGGTGGGCAAAGCTGCCGGCGATGATCGAAAGCGGTGGTGACCTGCTCGGGCTCTATCAGCTTGCTTATGCGCTGTTCCTACCGGATTTCCAGCGCGAGCTGCTCGCGGCGGGCCTCGTCGATCCGCTGCCCGATGGCCTCACGCCCGCCATGCGCGAGCGACTCGCGGCAGAGCTGCAGCAGGCGGAACGCGGTGAGCTCGCCGCGATCGGCATTCTCGAGCAGCGTCTGTTCCTCGGCGAGAGGCTCCTGCGGGACAGCGATGCGGCGAGCATGGCGTCGTCCGTGGAACTGCGGCTGCCACTTGTCGATCATCGACTCCTCGAGACCGTTGGCCGCATGGACCAGCGTGAGAGATTCCAGCCGGTCGGGCGCAAGCAGGCGCTTAGACGCCTTGGCCTGCGCGGGCTCGACCCGGCGTTGTTCGAGCGGCCGAAGACCGGTTTTGTCCTACCTTTCGATCGCTGGATCCGCGCGGGGCTCGGCCGGGTCATGGACGCGACCATGAACGACGCGGCCGCCGCGCGGGCTGCGGGACTGGACCCGCAGGCGGTAAGCCGCCTCTGGCGCGCGTATCTTGCACGATCGCGCGGTTTCTACTGGTCGCGCGTATGGGCGGTCTACGTGCTTATTCGCTGGTGCAGCCGGCACCGCGTGTCGATCTGATCACGGAACTGGCCTCCATGCCCGCCTTGAACCCGCGGCGGCCCGGTCTCGAGCGTATCCTCGTGCTCGGAGCCGGCGGCTTCATCGGTCGGCGCGTCGTGCGCGCGCTTCTCGATAGCGACTGGGCGACGCCGGTCGCTGCCGTCCACCGCACCCCGCTTGCCCTGGCATCGCCGGTCGAGAGCGTGCAACTGGATGCGACTGACCCCGTCGCTCTGGCAGCGGCGCTCGACGGCGTGAGCGGCGTGGTCAATGCGGTAACGGGGGACGGAGTGACCATCGTTGCGGGTGCACGGGCACTGTTCGCGGCGGCAGGGAGCCGATCGCCGCGGCCACGGGTCGTCCACCTGAGCACGATGCTGGTGTACGCGAACGCGACCGGGAGCGTCGATGAGTCCGCACCGCTGCGCGGCGACTACGGCGACTACTCGCAAGCCAAGGTGGAGGTGGAGAATATCGCTGCCGGATACCCGGCGATCGTCCGGCTTCGCCCGGGGATTGTGTACGGCCCCGAAAGCCCGTTCTGGAGCGAGCGCATCGCGCAGTGGCTGCTCGCGCACCGGCTGGGCGATCTGGGCGACCAGGGCCGCGGCTGGTGCAATCTGAGCTACGTCGACGATGTCGTGACCGCGATCAGCCGTGCGCTGCGCACCGCTGGAATCGACGGCGAGGCGTTCAACATCGCGATGCGAGATCCACCGACCTGGAACGAGTACCTGCGGCTATTCGCCGCCGCGCTCGGCACCCCGTTCGGCCGGATCTCGCGTATTCGCCTCGAGTTCGAGCTGCGCGCAATCGCTCCACCCTTGAAGCTCGCGGAACTCGCGGCGCGGGCTGCGCGCATTCACTGGCGGCCGCCTGCGCCGCTCCGGCCGTGGTTCCTGAGTCAGTGCGTCTACCCGCAGCGGCTCGAGGTTGGCAAGGCGGAGAGCCGGCTAGGCTTGCGCTGGACGCCGCTCGCTGAGGGTCTCGCCAAGTCGGCGTCCTGGGTGCTGTCCCGTGGGTCACTCGCATGATCCGTATGCTCGATGAACTGGCGCCGGAAGCGAGTGTCGATGCGACCGTCTGCATTGTCGGCGCGGGCGCCGCGGGGATTGCGCTCGCCTGTGAATTGATCGGCTGCGATTTTCCGGTGCTGCTACTCGAGGCGGGCGGGCTGCAGCAGGATGTCGCGCTCTCCGATGAGTTATACCGCGGCAGCGCGACCGCGCCGCACCCGAATCCCAAACAGTGGCGGCGTGTCGTCTTCGGGGGCACGACGAGCATCTGGGGCGGTCGGTGCGCGCCCTTCGATCCCATTGACTTCGAGGCTCGCGATTACATGGATCGCAGCGGCTGGCCCATCTCGTACGAGGACGTGGCGCGCTACTATCCGCGGGCGCTCGAGTATTGCGATGCAGGCAAATTCGATTTTACCGTCGAAGGCTCGCTACCGGAGGCGCGTCGCCGCATAGCCACCCTGCCAGGCTTGACCGACGACTCGATCATCGAGACCCGACGCATCGAGCGCTACAGCCTGCCGAGCGACTTTGGGCGCCGCCGCCGTACAGCGATCGAGGCAGCGAGCAATGTGACGGCGCTGCTGCATGCCCGCTGTGTCGGCGTAGAGCGCGCGCCCGGGGAAAGCCGCGTCGAATCGCTGGTGGTGATGGACCGTGCGGGCCGCAGGCACCGCGTGCGGGCGCAGATTTTCATCCTCGCGACGGGCGGAATCGAGGTGCCGCGGCTGCTGTTGCAGGCGGATGCGCCCGGCCCTGGCCTCGGCAACGGCTACGGTCTGGTCGGGAGGTTCTATGCCTGTCACTTCGAGAATATCCTCGGCCGACTGGTCGCGCCAGATGCGAGCATTCCCTTCGACTTCGAGAAGACGATTGACGGCGTGTACTGCCGTCGCAAGCTCCAGTTCTCGAGTGCCGCACAGCGCGAGCATCGTCTGCTCAACAGCGCCTTCCGCTTGCACTTTCCGTCCTATTCGGATGCCGCGCATGGAAGCGCCGCCCTGTCGGCCATCTACCTCGCGAAGTCGGTGCTCATACCCGAATACCGCGCCATCCTGCAGCACGGCAGCGAACCTGCGGTGCAGTCGCCGGCGCTCGCGCACCTGCGCAACGTCGCGTTTGGCCTTCCCCAGTTCGGTCGCTTCGCCTATCAGTGGCTCATCCTGCGAGCACTGGCCGAGCGCAAGCTCCCCTACACCCTGGTGCGCAATCGCGACGGCAGCTTCCCGCTCGAATTCAACTGCGAGCAAACGCCCTCGGCGTCAAACCGGATTACGCTCCTCGACGAGACGGATCGCCAGGGCCTGAAGCGCGTCAACGTGCATTGGTCGGTGTCCACGGAGGACGCGGATGCAACCCATCGGGCCTTCCTGCTGTTGCGCGCGGAATTGCAGCGGGACTCGCTCTGCCGGCTCGAATTCGAGGAATCCGAGCTGCGCGAAGCGATCGGCCGCTCTCCGCCCCTCGGCCACCATATGGGTACGACTCGAATGGCCGTGACGCCACGCGCGGGTGTGGTTGATACGAATTGTGCGCTGTTCGAGTCACCGAACCTGTTCGTCGCGAGCTCGGCAACGTTCTGCACCGTGAGTCATGCCAATCCGACGCTCACCATCGTCGCGCTCGCGCTGCGACTTGCCGATCACATCAAGCGGCAGCTCACGCCAGCGGAAATCCCCGCGCTTCCTTGAGTGCGTCCGCGACGGCATCGCCGATGTGGATCGAACGGCGGTGCCGGTTCAGCACATCCTCGGCGAAGGCGCGCCAGTAAGCGCGGTCGCCGGCCGCGACGAATTTCAGGAGCGCGCTCTTCAGTTCGGCAGGCTCGAACGCGATGAAATCCCGCTCCGGCTTCAATGGCGTGCCGCGCGTGCCGAACAGTGTCGAGATCACCGGCAGGCGGGCCGCCATATATTCAAACAGCTTGACGTTCGAGCCGGCTCCGCTCGTCACCGGATTGAGTCCCGCATCGCTCGCGGCCAGGAACGGCCGTACCTGCGGGACGCGGCCTGTGACGATCATGGCCCCGTTACGACTCGGGGCCGGTTCGATCGATCCGAGTATCAGGAAGTAGAGACGTTCCTGCGCGAGAAACGCCGCCTCGACCCGAGCGAAATCCCTCAGGAGATCGAGCGCCTCAAGGTTGGGACCGAAACGACTGCCACTGAATACGAGCAGCCGGTCGCGGTGCTCCAGTCCCAGCTCGCTGCGAATGCGCCGACGGTCCTCTTCGGCGGGTTGATAGAGGTCGACATCGACGGCGCAGCGTACGATCGGGATGCGAAGTTGGCGACTCGGATCGCGGGTACGAAAGAAGGCCTGGTCCTCCTCGGCCACGGCGAAAATGTCGGAGTACAGACGGGGCGCGTCCTCCTCGATCTGCCGCACGCGGGCGGTGGAGGCGCGTCGCCCATGGCCGAACTGCTCGAGCAAGACATGCTCGATTTCGTGGCTGATCAGAAACCACGGCTTGCTCGACCAGGAACCGCGGAGGGGCGGGCAGTAGACCTTGTCGCTCAGGATGACGTCTGCGGACTCGATCGCCGTGCGCAGCCGGTGTGGCATCAGGCCATGGCGCAGCATCCAGTGCTGCCAGACGCGTGGATAGTTGATGCGGTGAAACACGGTCTGTGGCAGTCCAAAGCCGAGACCGAGGTTGGTCTCCTCGACCAGTCGGGCTTCGATCTGATCGACCCGCCGAAGGCGGCCGGGCGGAAAGCGATAATCCTCGCGCCTGCCTGCGAGGCTGTAAATCAATACATCGTAGCCGGCGCGCGCCAGCGCCTGGGCAAAGCTACCGGTGCGGACCTGTCCACCGGACATGGTCGGAAAGATTCGATATCCGCTTACTATCAAGGCCTTCGTCAATGCGGCGCCCCCGGTTCGGGAGCGAAGGGCGTACCCGCGTCGTAGCGGGCCTTGGCGGGCAGCGTGTACAGCTGCGCACTGGCGGTCGAATTCACCCACGGCCAGGTGTCGTTGCCGAAGAAGGCCGGCTTGCCACTCAGATACAGGGAGTTCGGGATCGCAAATCCACCGGGGGTATTGTGCCAGTGCACGGAATTGGTCAGGTAGTCGTAATTGCCGTCGCGGATGACGCTCGAGAGCGCGCCGGGCTCCGCCTCCTGGAACCATTGGTTGGTCGCGTCGTAGCCGATCTGCCAGATGTTGCCGCGACCATGTCCCCAGCGTCCAAGAACGTGCCCGGCACAATTGCTGCCATTCGCATCGCACGCCATCATCGGGTCGGCGTAGATCCATCCGGACATCTGACCGGGACGACCCATCACGTTGCCGATGAACGTGAATTCCTTGGCCCAGGATGATACGCCGGCAGTCCTCGAGTTCGCATC
>Ga0265318_10000592_pt1 | contig 25373 bp, 29 predicted proteins | sample 4821metaG_FD_192431 | JGI IMG/M metagenome (GOLD analysis project Ga0265318, IMG submission 192431) | Rhizosphere microbial communities from Carex aquatilis grown in University of Washington, Seatle, WA, United States - 4-8-21 metaG | ecosystem: Host-associated > Plants > Roots > Rhizosphere >... | reverse complement strand
TAGCGTCATCCTGAGGTGCGAGCGGAGCGAGCCTCGAAGGATGGCGCGCTGGGCGATACAATCTCCGCGCAACAGACGTTAGGTTCTGCTTACGCAATGATATCCGGCAGCAGGTCGTCCTCGATGCGGGCGATCTGGTCCTTGAGCTGGAGCTTGCGCTTCTTCAGGCGCGTCAACTGGATCTGATCGCTCGAGCCGGAAGCGATCAGGGCTGCGATCGCGGCGTCGAGATCGCGGTGCTCCTGGACGAGCTCGGCGAGCTTGGCGTTGAGGGCTGCGTTTTCCTCGTTCTCGTTCATCTGCGTGACGGCTTGCGTCGGCCCTTCGCGAGATCCTCGCCCCAGCGCTTCGTCGCGGGCCAGTCGTGGCCCAGAAGATCGAACACCCGCGAGACCATCTGGTCCACGAGATCCTCGAGCGTCCTGGGCTCGGCATAGAAGGCCGGCATCGGTGGAAGGATGATGGCGCCCATCTCGGCCAGCGCCGTCATCGTGCGCAGGTGGCCCAGATGCAGCGGCGTCTCGCGCACCATCAGGATGAGCGGCCTGCGCTCCTTGAGCGTCACGTCCGCCGCGCGGCTGAGCAGCGTCGTGGTGACCCCGGTTGCGATCTCCGACATCGTGCGCACCGAGCACGGCGCCACCACCATTCCCGCGGTCCTGAACGTGCCCGAGGCGATCGGTGCTGCGATGTCGCCGATGGCGTAGGCGTAGTCCGCCCTGGCCGCGACCTCTTTGGGCTTGAGCGCGGTTTCGTAGCCGATGGTCATCTCGGCCGCCTTGCTCATCACAAGGTGCGACTCGATCTCAAGCTCGCGCAGCGCCTCGAGAAGGCGGATGCCGTAGGCGACGCCCGAGGCCCCGCTCAAGCCTACGACAAGCCTGGATTTTTGCCCGGTTTCCGCCCGATTTCGTGCCATCCGGAACCTTTACTCCTGCACAAGCATGGGCGGAAGAGGGACGTGACAGAGGCGGGCGATGGTGATTTAATCCTGCGTCCCAAATGAAGAGGTTTCGCATGACGCTTCAACAGGGCCACATTCAGGAACTTTCCGAAAAGCACAAGCAACTCGAAGAATCGATCAACGCCGAAATGGCCAATCCGGACTGGGATGAAATCCGGGTCGCCGCCTTGAAAAAAGAAAAGCTTCGTATCAAGGACGAGCTGGAACGGCTCCGAAGCAGTCTCCACTAACTGAACTCTTCAACTGTCTGCTCTGGCGGATCGAGCGCCGGTGAGCTTGCGCGCATGCGCGTGAACACGAGCGCAGCGATGACGAGGCTGAGGCTCGCCGCCAGGAACGCCGCGCCCGGGAAATAGACCGGCGCGCTCGCTCCCGTGAAATAGGCGAACAGGCTGGTGAGCAGCGGCGGTGCCGCGACGGAGGTGAGGCTGCCGATGCAGGCGAGCGCGCCTTGCAGCTCGCCTTGCTCGCGCGGCCCCACGCCTTTCGACATGATCGCGTTCAGCGCCGGCATGACGAAGCCCATCAGCGCGAACGGCACCGTCCAGGCGAACATCTCCCAGGTCCGGCTCGAGAACGCATAGCCCGCGAACCCGATCGCGCCGCAGGCCAGTCCGATATAGACCGACGCGACCTCGCCGATGCGCGGGATCACCACGCGCGTGAGGACGCCATAGACCACGAACATCAGCGCGCCGACCCATACCAGCGCATAGCTCACCATGCTGGGCGACCAATGGAATTTGGCATAGACGTAGTAGGTGTAGATCACCGGATTGGAATCGTGCGCGAGCCGCATCAGCACGATCACCGCGCACATCACCAGGATGTTCGGGAAGCGGCTCAACACCGCGAGCGCGCCGACGGGATTGGCGCGCCAGAACTCGAACTTGCGCCGGTTCTCGGGCGCGAGCGACTCCTTGAGCACGAACATCCCGAACAGTGCGTTGAGCAGCGAAAGCAGCGCCGCGACATAGAACGGCAGCCGCGTGCCGATCTCGCCCAGCAATCCGCCGAGCACGGGGCCCAGGATGAAGCCCAGGCTGAATGCGGCCCCGGTCAGGCCGAAATTCGCTGCGCGCTTCTCGGGCGGGCTTACGTCGGCGATATAGGCGTTGACCGTGGTGTAGCTCGCGCCCGCGATCCCGGTGAGGAGGCGGCCGGCGAACAGCCACCAGATCGTCGGCGCGAGTCCCGTGATCGTGTAGTCGACGCCGAGCGCGAGCAGCGAGGCGATGAGCACCGGCTTGCGGCCGAAGCGGTCGCTGAGGTTCCCGATCAACGGCGCGCAGAGGAACTGCATCCCGGCGAAGACGAATTGCAGCCAGCCGCCCCACCATGAGGCCTGGCTCATCGCGGCCGCGGTGGTGGTGGGATGGCCGAGCAGCTCGGCGATGATCTTGGGCGCCACGGGGATGATGAGGCCGAGCCCGATCGTGTCGAGCAGCATCGTCATGAAGATGAAGGCGAGCGCATAGCGGCTCGCGAAGGGACGGTCGTCGCTCACGGGAGGTCTCGGGCTTGTGACGCGGTGAAGTTAGGCCGCGTCGCGCATGGCGTCTTGTAAAAAATGGACGGTCGGCGAAACCCTCATGCTTCGACAGGCTCAGCATGAGGGACTGCAGCAGCGAGCTCGCTTTCTCATTCCCTCACCCTGAGCTTGTCGAAGGGTGAGGGGCCGCGAGTCTGCTACTCCAGCCCCAGCGTCCTGCGCGCCTCGGCGTCGACCTCTTCCCAGGGGCGCTTGCCGCTGTAGCGTGCCGCCGAGAGCACGAGGCTTTTCCTGCCGTCGTCGGCGATGAGGGGCGCGGAGAAGAACTCGCCGGTGAGGAACGTCATCTGGTTGGTGTCCTCGCGGCCGAGGAAACGCAGTGCCGTGCCCACGGCCAGCGTGACGTCGAGCGCCGCGTGCCAGCGCGGCACGAACTCGGCCGGAACCGCCTCGTCGACGAGCTTGCCGGTCAGGTCGCCCAGGATCTGCGCGAACGCCGTCCCCATCAGCCGCACGCGATAGCGCCTGCGACCGTCCTCGCCCGTCAGCCGCTCATAGATCGCGATGTCGCGCAGGAAGGATTTGAGCAGGCGCGGCGACATCACCCGGCGGTGCGGCACGCCATCCGCGCCGGCCTCGCTGCGCCACAATTCCAGGAGCCGCGCCAGGTCGGGGTGGTTGAAGGCCAGGCTCGGATCGCACAGCGAATGCCAGCCGTCCCGCATCGCGTGCGCGTTGTATTCGGCGACACTGCCGATCAGCGATTCCATCCGTTCCCCCGTCGCGGAATTTCACCGCGCCACCCGGCAGATTTTAACGCTGATTCGTGGGAGGGGTCAAAAATATTCAATAACACCAACGGGTTGGAATAACACGGTATCGGTGTATTAAAAATGTGCTCAACCTGTTTCGGCTGTAAAACCGCTGCAAAACCGGTCTTCTTGCCGAAAGCGCTTTTCTCAACGCGGCAAGACGTAAAGGGTGATGGATTGCGCGGGAACGGTGTCGCTCAGGCGGCGCCCGGACCAGGCGATGTCGGGCATCGCCTGGATCGCGTTGGCCGAGGTCAGGCGCCAGACCTTCGCCGTCCCCGCCTTGGTGAAATGGCCGAGGCTCAGCGTCACCGGCGTCGTGCCGCTCAGGTCCTTGTTGATCACCATGATCGTCATCGCGCCGTCGGCGTTGCGCAGTGCCGCGAAAGCGGAGAGGTCGTCGGGGTTGGGCACGCTCGCCGACACCGAGACGTCGCCGAAGGTCGAGCCCGCGCCGTCATAGTTGCGATACATCTGCATCGCCTTGAAGGTCGGCGTCGAGCTGTCCGGCACCGTCCAGCGCGTCGCCATGTCGAGCCCCTCGCGTCCGAAGATGCCGTAGATGTCGGCTTGGGTCGTAGCCCCGTTGATGTGGTTCTCCGCGCCCCAATTGTATTCGGTGATCGCGACCGGCGTGCCGGCGTAGTAGTTGTCGCTGATCCAGCCCTGCAGGCGCGGGATGAGATAGACCGGCGCGTCGATCCAGCTCTCCGAGACGTAGTTCGGATCCCAGAGCTGGCGCGTCGAGCGGTTGCGCAGAAGCTGCGTCGCGGTCGACACGTCGTTCGAGTCCTCCGCGCCTTGCGGATAGAAATGCACGCTCAAGACGTCGACGGGACGGCCCGCGCCCTTCCACTGGCTGAGCAGCCAGGGGATGTAGTCCATGCCGCCCTGGATGCCGTCATGGTCGGGGAAGCAGCAATAGCCGTGCTCGGCCGCGTATTGCTGGTCGTAGCCGGAATAGAAATAGGCCTCCCAGCCCCATTCTTCCGGTGCGACGATCCTGGCGTTCGCATCGAGCGCCTTGATCGATGCGGATTCGGCGATGACCTTGTCGCGATATTCGGTCGAATGCGGGCCGATGGGGTGGATGTCGCGATGGGTCGAGAACCAGATGCTGGGCTCGTTGTCCATCAGGTAGTAGCCCACGCCGCCCGTTTTCGATTTCCCCCAGGTCTTGACCAGGTGACGGATCCATTTCTGCTCGAAGGCGGTCGAATCGGCGATATAGGCGTCGCGCGGATCGTTGCCCGCGATCGGCGTCGAGCAGTCGGTGGCGAGCCCGTCGCCCGCGTCGTTGTCGTAAGGATCGACATCGCATTGCGCGCCGTATCTGGCGACCGAGAACGCGGGCAGGATCGAGCGTCCCGCGCCCAACTTCGCCACCCAGCCCGCCAGCGGCACCGTCAGCATCGGCTGCGCGCCCTGGCTCTTGGTGTCGGAGACGAACGAGTCCGCGAGCGCGCCCGAGGTCGCGCCGCCGTCCTGCGGATAGGATTCGAAGTACCAGTCCTGCGCCAGGTTGGTCGCGTTCTGCTTCCAGTTATAGGCGGTCATCGAATTGCCGCCCATGCGGTTGAGCGGCGCGTTCAGCGTCTTGAGATCCGACTTCGACCCGAAGGCCACGCCGTAGATCTGCGGATTGATCGCATGCCGGTTCGCGGTCGCGTCGATCGTGACGGTGACGGCGGGGTTGCCGGCGAGGGCCCCGGTCGAAACCAGAACGCCCATGGCGAGGACGTAGCAGCGGACGGACATGCGTTTCACCATTCTGGACGCCATCGTATGATAGCGCGGCCATGCCTTACGGGCAGGCTAAATCCACGGGGCGATTTTGCGGGCCGCGTTCACCATAATGGTCAGCCATCGCGGCGCCTGCTAGAAAGGTTCCGCCGTCGGCTTTCGAAGGAGCGGGGCTTTGGCGCGGACCGGCTATAACCGCAAGATCATGTATCTTGCCGCGGCGCTCGGCGCGGTCCTGTTCTCGGCCGCGTTTTTCCTCGCGCGGAACGGCGACGGAATATCGGATCCGCTGATCGCGTTCATCTACACGCCGCTGTTCGGCCTGCCGCTGACGGCGGGCCTGGTGAAGTACCGCCGGATCGGGTTTTGGGGCGCTCTGATCCTGATGCTCGGGCTTGCCGCCGCGCATTTCCTGGCCATCTGCGTCGCGGACGGCATCTACGATTTTCGCGTCTGCTATTTTTTGGACGGCGCCCGGCACGCTGCCTGCCAGGCGAGCCAGGCCAGGGAACAACTGGCGCACCGCGTCCTTCCGGCGGGCTTCTGCGCAGGCATCGTCGGGGCGGGCGCGTCGTTCGTCCTGCTGCTCGGTCTTCGCGCCGTGCGCGACCGGACGCGCCTTGCGATGATGATCGCGGCCACGCTCGTTTTGGGCGTTCTGGGCGCGATCGGCCTGTCGGTCGGGTTGCCGGACGAGCGTGGCGCGCTCAGCTTCGTTTTCGGCCTTTTCCTGCCCTGGCAATTGGTGTTCGGAGCCGTGCTCGTCCTGCTGTTCGACGGCGAGGCGATGGACGCGATCAGGCGGCGGTTTTCGCCATCCCGCGCGGTTTGAACCTGCGCGTCTACTTGCCGAAGAAGCCCAGCGCCGCAGAGCCCTTGATCTCGATCTTGTGGCCCACGACGGCGCCCGTCACGTTGTCCTCGATCCACACGGCGGAACGGTTCTCGCGCAGATACCCTTTGACGTCATAGACGCGGTTCCGCACGGGCGTGAAGGTGACGTCGCCCGAGACCTGATAGATCGTGTTGGTCAGCTCCTGGATCGGCGCCCCGTAATGGGTGCGGCCGGTGATGGTGACGGTGATGGCCCCTTCGGCCGGGACCGCGTGGTCCAGGACGACGGGACGCATCGAGAAGCCCATGCCTTCATTGGCCTGGGCGGTCGCGGCGAGGCTGGTGCGGACTTTCCGGCCGTCGATCTTCTCCACGAAGAAAAAGTCGACGCCGCCGGAACCGCCTTTGGCCGTCGTGTCGGCGACGGTGGCGATCGGGCCGTCATAGTCTTCCGGCGCCGGGCTGCTCATGCACGCGCTCAGCGCGAAAGCGGCCAGGGCGAAACCGAGGAATTTCGACTTGGACATTGGGTCCTATCCGACGGCCTTCGCCATCTCGCGCAGCTTGAACTTCTGCACCTTGCCGGTCGAGGTCTTGGGCAGCTCGGTGAAGACCACGTGGCGCGGGCATTTGTAGTGGGCGAGGTTGTCGCGGCAATAGGCGATGAGCTCGGCGCCGGTCGCCTCAAAGCCGGGCTTGGTCTCGACGAAGGCGCAGGGCGTCTCGCCCCATTTCTCGTCCGGACGCGCCACGACCGCGGCGAACATCACGGACGGGTGCTTGAGCAGCGTGTCCTCGACCTCGATGGACGAGATGTTCTCGCCGCCCGAGATGATGATGTCCTTGGAGCGGTCCTTGAGCTGCACATAGCCGTCGGCATGCATGACGCCGAGGTCGCCCGAATGGAACCAGCCGCCCTCGAACGCCTCGCGCGTCGCGGCAGGGTTCTTGAGGTAGCCCTTCATCACGATGTTGCCGCGGAACATGACCTCGCCCAGCGTCTCGCCGTCGGCGGCCGTGTCCTCCATGGTCTCGGGGTCCTTGACGGTCAGCGCGTCGAGCGCGTGATAGCGCACGCCCTGGCGCGCCTTCTTCGACGCGCGCTCGCCGCGCTCCAGTTCGTCCCAGCTTGCCTTCCATTCGTTGACGACCGCGGGGCCGTAGGTCTCGGTCAGCCCGTAGACATGGGTGACGTTGAACCCGGCCTCGGCCATCTGCGCCAGCACCTGCTCGGGCGGCGGGGCGGCGGCAGTGATGAACTGCACGGTATGCGGCAGCGGACGGCGCTCGCTCTCGGGTGCGTTGATGAAGGTCGACATCACGATCGGCGCGCCGCCGATATGGGTGACCTTGTGATCGGCGATCGCATCGAACATCGGTTTCGCACGCACCCAGCGCAGGCAGACATGCGTGCCGGCCGCGACCGAGATCGACCACGGAAAGCACCAGCCGTTGCAATGGAACATCGGCACCGTCCACAGCCAGACCGGATGGCGCGGCATGTTCGCCGCGATCACGTTGCCGTAGCCCATCAGCGCGGCCCCGCGGTGATGGAACACGACGCCCTTGGGGTTGCCCGTCGTGCCGGAGGTGTAGTTCAGCGAGATCGCATCCCATTCGTCCTTGGGCGTGACCCAGGCGAAATCCGCATCGCCGCTTTGCAGGAACTCTTCGTAGTCGAGCGTGCCCAGCCGCTCTCCGGTTTGCGGGAATTCGAGATCGTCATAGTCGATGACGAGCGGCTTGACCTTGGCCAGCGCAAGCGTCTGCTTGATGGTGGGCGCAAACTCGCGGTCGGTGATGAGGATCTTGGCCTCGCCGTGATCGAGCATGAAGGCAAGGGCCGCCGCGTCCAGGCGCGTGTTCAGCGTGTTCAGCACGCCGCCCGTCATCGGCACGCCATAGTGCAGCTCGAGCATGCCCGGCGTGTTCGCCATCATCACCGACACCGTGTCGCCGCGCCTGATGCCGCGCTGCGCCAGGCTCGATGCGAGCTTGCGCGCGCGCGTGAAGAACTCGGAATACGGCATGCGCATCTTGCCGTGGATGATCGCGGTGTGCTCCGGGAACACCTTGGCCGCGCGCTCCAGGAAGCCGATGGGCGTCAGCGGCTGATAGTTGGCGGCGTTGCGGTCGAGGTCCTTGTCGTAAGGGCTGAGCCCTCTGGCGGGCAGCATCGGCTTGACGTTGCGCGCCACGTGACGCAGGCGCGTCCGGCGCAGGGTGCGCGGCGGCGCTTTGCGCGCGGACGGGCGGGCGACGGATTTCGTCCTGGGCGCCTTCCTGGCCGGGGCCTTCTTGCGCGCAGCCGGCCTTGGGGCCTTCTTCGCGGGCTTGGCCTTTTTGGCCTTTGCCGGCTTCTTTGGTGTCTTGCGCTTGGCCATTCCCGTCCCCAGTTAAGGATAAGAAGGCTAGAGAATGGCCCCCGAAGCGGCAAGCGCGTAGACGCCGCGCTTCCATATGCTAGAAGGCCGGACCCAAGGGGAAATTGCGATGCCGAGCGCCGCCGCCGAGAGCCGCCCGGGCCTCGTGCGCAGACTCTACAACTGGATCCTGAGCAACGCCTCCGGCCCGCGCGCCTGGGCGCTGATGGCCGTGATCGCGTTCGCGGAAAGCTCGTTCTTCCCGTTCCCGCCCGATATCCTTTTGGCGCCCATGCTGCTCGCGGACCGCAGGCGCGCGCTTCTGCTCGGCGCCTGGTGCTCGCTGTGGTCGGTGCTGGGCGGGATGCTGGGCTACGCCATCGGCCATCTGTTGCAGCCGGTCGCCTGGTGGCTGATCAATTTCTACCACATGCAGGCGGACGCACAGCGCTTCATCGCCGGTTTCAAACACAACATGTGGCTGATCGCGCTCCAGGGCCTGACCCCCATCCCCTACAAGATCGTCACCATCTCGGCCGGAATCGCGGGCGTGAATTTCTGGTGGTTCACGGCGTTCTCCGCCGTCACCCGCTCCGTGCGCTTCGTCGGCGAGGCGATCCTGTTCTACTTCTTCGGCGACACCGCCAAGCACTATCTGGAGAAGTACCTGACCCCCGTCCTGATCGCGTTCTTCACCTTGATCGTGGCCGGCTTCGTGGCGCTGCACTACCTTTTCAAGTGAGCCGGGGCCAAGATCGGTCGCATGAGCGAGCTCGTTTTCGAAGTAACGCAAGAATCCGACGGCGGCTTTGTCGCCGAAGCGTTGGGCGAAAGCATCTTCACCGAGGCCGACTCCTGGGAAGCCTTGCGCGCCAATGTGCGCGAGGCCGTGAAGGCTTATTATTTCGACCGGCCCGCACCTGAGCGGCTGCGTCTTTGCGGCGTTCCCGCTTAGCTTTTCCGACGACGCCGAAACATCATCGCGCCTAGCGACACGCCGCCCTTCGAGGCTCGCCTTCGGCTCGCACCTCAGGGTGACGTGCCTACTCTAACAGTCGCGTCATCCTGAGGTGCGAGCGCAGCGAGCCATCGAAGGATGGCGCGCCGCTCCGGCGGTGGTCAGTCTGTCTTTTTGTAGAAAAGCAGCCGCCCGCCCAAATCCTGCCCTGCTTTGACAGGATAAGCGGGCCCGCGCGAAATGGGCCCCGCGATGCGCAAAGAGATTTTCCTGATCGGTTCGATCCTGCTGTCGACGGCGATCTTCATCGCCGCCAGCGGGCTGCTCGGCACGCTGATCCCGGTGCGCGCGGCGCTGGCAGGCTTCCCCGATCTGCTGATCGGCGTGATCGGCTCGGGCTATTTCATGGGCTTCGTCGCGGGCTGCTTCGCGGGCCCCAGGATGCTGGCGCGCGCCGGCCACAGCCGGACCTTCGCTGTGGGCGCCGCGATCGCCGCGGCCACGACCCTGCTGCACGCGATGTTCGTGAGCGAGGCGGTGTGGATCCTGCTGCGCGCGGCCTACGGCTTCGCCGCCGCCAACCTCTACATGGTGATCGAGAGCTGGCTCAACGAGCGCGCCACCAACCAGACGCGCGGACGCATCTTCGCTTCCTACCTCACGGTCAATTTCGCGAGCGTCGTGGTCGGCCAGATGCTGTTCTCCTCCAACCGGCCGACGAGCTCGTCGCTGTTCGAGCTCGCCGCAATGCTCTACGCGCTCTGCCTGATCCCGGTGAGCCTCACCTCCCTGCCGCAGCCGCAGGCCGCGCAGGTGCCCAAGCTGCGCCCGATGCGGCTCTACCGCATCGCGCCGGTCGGCGTGATGGGATGCCTCGCGGTCGGTCTCTCGAACAGCGCGATCTGGACGCTTGCGCCCGTCTACGCGCAGGACCATGGGCTGACGCGCGCATGGCTGTCGCTGTTCATGAGCGTCTTCACCGCGGGCGGCGCGCTGGTGCAGCTTCCGCTCGGCCGGCTCTCCGACAGGCTCGACCGGCGTTATGTGATCGGCGCCATCTGCGCGATCTCCGCGGTGTTGGGCGTGCTCCTCTATCTCTTCGGCCAGACGCGCTGGGAGCTGTTCGTGCTGATCGGCCTGTTCGGAGTCACGGCCTTGCCGTTCTACGGCCTCTCGGTCGCGCACGCCAACGACCGCATCCCGCGCGAGAGCTTCGTCGAAGCGTCGGCGACGCTGCTGATGGTCAACGCGCTTGCGTCCTGCTTCGGTCCGACGCTGGCGGCCGTGGTCATGGACCATTTCGGCACCGCGTCGCTGTTCCTCTACACCGCCACCATCCATGCCGCGATGACGGTGTTCGTCGTGTGGCGCCTGTACTCGCGCGACGCCCTGATCGGCGAGACGCGCGACAAGTTCGAGATGATGCCGCAGCAGGGCTCGCCCGCCGGCCTCGAGCTCGACCCGCGCGGGCCCGAGGAAAAGCAGGCGGCTTAACGGTGTTCTAGGGCTCGCTCGTCTCGTCCGCCGGCTCGTCCGACGTGTCTTCGGCGATGACCGGCGCCGGCACAGCGTCCTCGACGGGCTTCAGCGTCGCGCCCGTACTCGTCTTCGCGGCGCGCTTGGCGGCGCGCTCGCGCTTGGCGTTGGCGCGCGTCACCGCGAGGTCGAGCTCGAGCTGCGAGCACAGCCCCAAGGTCACCGGATCGACCGCCTTGATGTTGGTCGCGTTCCAATGCGAGCGCTCGCGGATCTTCTGGATCGTGGCCTTGGTCGTGCCGATCAGCTTGATGATGTCGGCGTCGGTGAATTCGGGATGGTTGCGCAGCAGCCAATAGACCGCGTCGGGCTTGTCCTGCCTCTTGGAGACCGGCGTGTAGCGCGGCGCCTTCTTCTGCTTGATCGCGGGCATCTTGTGCTTGGGCGGAGCCATCTTGAGCCTGATGCCGTGATCCTTCTCGGCGCGCTCGATCTGCTCGCGGGTGAGCTGGCCGGACGCGATCGGGTCCTGGCCCTTGATGCCCTTGGCCACGTCCTCGTCGGCGATGCCCTTCACCTCGAGCGGATGCAGGCCGCAGAACTCGGCGATCTGCTCGAAGGTGAGCGAGGTATTGTCCACCAGCCACACGGCGGTGGCCTTGGGCATGAGCGGCTTCTGTTCGGCGGCGGCCATGGCGAAAAAATCCTTCCTGTCCCCGGGCGGGGACCCTCGGGCCTCCGTCCCTTCGCTCGATCGTTCAAATGTCGAGGAAGAAGGGGGTTTTAGCGGGGGACGCGCCGAAAGGAAAGCCCCTTGCAATGGGGTGCTTCCCGCATAGGTATATGACCGATCATTGGGTGATCGCGGCTATGTCCATGGATTTTCGACACGAGGCCCGACGGGCGTTGGCCCGCGCTAAAGAAGAATTGGCGGTCCAAGGCGAACAACGTTTACGCTATGCCGCGTTAGAGCTCCGAATGTCTATGGAAGGGCTCACCTATGCCCGCGCGAATCAACTAAAGGATGAAATCCCGCCCGAGAATTACAAGACTTGGCAGCCGCGAAAGTTGATGCAGTTGCTCGAAGGCATCGAGCCAAACGCCTTCAAGAGTTCAACTCTGGCATTTGGCGAACAGGTCGAGCTCGGAAAGCCAGCGCCAGTCATGCACACGCTGGGAACAGAGTGCGTGCTAACCTTTGCGGAAGTCAAAGACCACTATGACGCACTAGGATCGTACTTGCATCTTCCCACGGTCAAGCAAGCCGAAAAAAATGAGCCAGTGGATTTTTCGAAGCTTCGGTCTCGTTGCGACGAGCTCGTTGCGGTATTGGAAAATGTTTTTGCCTCGGCTGTTTGGAATATCGATTTCAAATTTATATCTCAGATCGACTGCTTCCGATGCGGTAAGGCCATTGTTCGGCGCATCTCTCCAGATGTCGAAGAACGGATATGTGCATGTTTTGAATGCGGTGCTGAATACAGGGTAACGCATCGATCCGATCAAGAGACCTTCTGGGACCCGCTTTCAAAAGAGTACCCATGTCAGAGCGAAGGTTGCGGTTCGAAAATACTGATCTGGCGGGATGAGATTAAGCCTGGGACTTGCTGGAAATGTGAGGGTTGCGGAAAGCCCTATAAAATCGGCTTGGCTGTAGTGCCCGATACCGAGCAGACATGATTCTGCCTTTCACTCCGCCAGCTTGTGCCCGTACGAAATGCTCTCCGCCATCAACCACTTCCCACCCTCCTGTTTCCACAGGATCATGAAATTGCCGGTTTCGGTCAGGGTCTCGGGCTTGCCGGGAAGGCGGGCGTAGAAGCGGTGCACGCCGACCTCCAGGGCGCCGTAGTTGTTGATCGGCCAGACTTCGAGCGAGCCGTCCACCAGTTCACGGCGGGCGGGGAAATCCTCAGCCGTCTTCACGCGGTCGCAATGGCCCTTGAGGTTGGCGAGGAATTTCGCGCGCGAGGACTCGCCGTCCTTGTCGTGCACGAAGCGGAAATCGCCGGTCAGCATCGCGGCCACGGCATCGGTGTCGCAGCGGTCGAAGACGGCGGCGAAAAGAGCGGCGTCGGCTTGGCGGATCGCCGCGGTCATCTCGGGCGTCTGGGCGGCGCCGGGCCTGAGATGATATTGCGGCGCGCCCGTGACCGCGGGCGCGGCCTGCAGGACGCCGGCGATCAGCATCGCCACCGCGAACACCAGGAATGAAAGACGGACCATCGCGTACCCTCACGGCTTCTTCGCCGGGAGATACGTATTGGCGCCGCGCCGGGTTTCAAGCCTTGAGCAGGATCTTGCCGATATGCGCGCTCGACGCCATGCGGGCATGGGCGGCCTGCGCGTCGGCGAGCGGCAGGACGCTGTCGACCACCGGCTTGATCCTGCCCTCGCCGATCAGCGGCCAGACCTCGCGCAGGAGCGCGTCGCGGATGGCGCCTTTCTCCTCGTTGCTGCGCGCGCGCAGGGTGGTGGCGATGAGCGACAGGCGCTTCATCAGCATCGGCGCGAAATTGACGCTCGCCTGCATGCCGCCCTGATAGGAGATGTTGACGATGCGGCCCCAGATCGCGGCCGCGCTCATGTTGCGCTGGATGTAGTCGCCGCCGACCATGTCCAGGATGACGTCGACGCCGCGGGCTTGGGTCCCGGCCTTCACCACCTCGACGAAATCCTGTTCGCGGTAGTTGATCGCTTTCGCGGCGCCGAGCGTCTCGCACGCGGCGCATTTGCCGGCGCTGCCCGCGGTGGTGAACACTTTGTGCCCCCGCGCGGAAAGCATCTGGATCGCGGCGGTGCCGATGCCGCTGGAGCCGCCATGGATGAGCACGCTCTCGCCGCGCTTCAGCCGCGCCGCATCCATCAGGTTGGTCCAGACTGTGAAATGCACCTCGGGAAGTGCTGCGGCATCGATCAGCGACACGCCCTCGGGCACCGGCAGCACGCACAGGCTGGAGGCGACCGCGTATTGCGCATAGCCGCCGCCGGGGATGAGCGCGCAGACCTCGTCGCCGATCTCGCAATTGCCCACGCCCTCGCCCAGCGCCTCGACGGTGCCCGACACCTCCATGCCCAGGATCGGCGAGGCGCCCGGCGGCGGCGGGTACATGCCCTTGGCCTGGCTGATGTCGGCATGGTTGAGGCCCGCGGCCGCGACCTTGATCAGGACCTCGCCGGCTTTGGGCACGGGCTTGTCCGTCTCGGCGAGCTTGAGCGCGTAGGACGCGCCGGGGTTTTCAACCTGGATGGCTATCACTGAGGGAACTCCTAAGTCTTGTGAGCCGGCGAGATTAGAATGAATATGCCGCGTCTGCGAACCGTGGTTCCCATCATGCCCCTCGATCCTGACGACCTGCCGCGCAAGAAGAAGCTGACCGAGATCGTGCTCGGCCAGGACCTTTACGCCATGTCCGAGCCCGATCTTAATGAACGCATCGCGGAGATGGAGGCCGAGATCGCGCGCTGCCGCGAGGCGATCAAAGCGAGGCGCGCGACCAAGGACGCGGCCGCTTCGTTCTTCAAGAACTGACGACGTCGCCTCAATGATTAACGCCGTCGTGCTTAACGTTGCGCCTGCGCAACCATGATCGCGATTAACGCGCTTTGGCCTCGAGTTCCTTCTTGCGAAGGCCGCGCGACTTGATAGCCTTGGGCTCGCATGAGTTCGCATGTTTTCCGGGGGCTGCCCATATGACGCTTGCGCAAAGCGACGACGAGGGCGTTGCCGGTCTCACCCAGCAATCCTTCATCGGTTCCGCGCTGTTCGAGAAGACGTTCGAAGAGGGCATGTCCCTCGTCGACGAGACGGCGAAATATCTCGACGGCCGCGGCCGCGACGAGGCGCGCGCCCTGCCGCGCAAGATCGCGATGCTCTATGCCGGCGAAAGCATGCGGGTGACGACGCGGCTGATGCAGGCCGCGAGCTGGCTCCTGGTGCAGCGCGCCGTGCATGACGGCGACATGGAGGCGAGCGACGCGGCGGGCGACCGCTACCGTCTCGGCTCGCGCGAGATCTGTCTTGGCGGCGGCGGCGAGGGCGTCGATCTGTTGCCCGCGAAGCTTCAGGATCTCTTGGGCCGCAGCGACAATCTCTATCGCCGCATCGCGCGCCTCGACGACGTGCTGTTCCGCGGCGGCGAGTCTCCGCCGGGCGTGCAGGCGCAATTCGAAAAGCTGGAACGCGCGTTCGGGAATTAGGGCCGTTCGGCGCTACCCTCATGCTTCGACAAGCTCAGCATGAGGGACTGCATAAGCGAGCGATTTGCCTCATTCCCTCACCCTGAGCTTGTCGAAGGGTGAGGGGCCGCGAGTCCGTCCGAACGAACTCTATTTCACGAAATTGGCGAACTTCTTGTTGAAGCGGGTCAGGCGGCCGCCGCGGTCGAGCAGCTGCTGCTGGCCGCCGGTCCAGGCCGGATGGGTCGAGGGATCGATGTCCAGGGTCAGCTTCTGGCCCGGCTCGCCCCAGGTCGTGCGCGTCTTGTAGGTCGTGCCGTCGTTCAGCTGGACGTCGACGAAATGGTAGTTGGGGTGGATACCCTTTTTCATGACGGACGGCCTTCCGGGGCGTTTTTTTGAAGCCGGGCCTTATAGGGCAACCCCGCCCGTCCCGCAAGGCGCCTTCGAAAACCCCTTCGCAGGGCCGGGCTTGCTCCTATATAGGCAGGGCAGGGAAGGGTCTTAAGGCCATGTCGCAGTCGGGCGAGGAATACGCGAACGAGGTCGCCAGGGTAGCGGCGGGGCGGGCAAAAGCCCGCTCGCTCAAGCCCTTGCGCGGGATCCTGCCGTTCCTCAAGCCCTATCGCTGGCGCATCGCTTTTGCCGCGGTGGCCCTGATCGTCTCCTCGACCGCGACCCTGGTCCTGCCCATGGCCGGGCGGCAGATCATCGATCACGGCTTCGACGAGCGGGCGGCCGCGCTCATCGGGAAATATTTCCTCGCCTTCATCGGCGTCGCCGCGGTGATGGGCCTCTCGTCGGCGACGCGCTTCTATTTCGTCACCTGGATCGGCGAGCGCGTCGTCGCCGACGTCCGCAAGGCCGTGTTCGACAATGTGCTCAGCCTGACGCCCGCCTTCTTCGAGGTGACGCGCACGGGCGAGGTGATCTCGCGGCTCACCGCCGACACCACGCTGATCCAGACGGTGGTGGGCTCATCGGTCTCGGTGGCGCTGCGCAACCTGGTGACGCTCAGCGGCGGCTTCGTGCTGATGTTCGTGACCAGCCCCAAGCTCGCAGCCCTTGTCGTGGCGGCGGTGCTGGCGGTGATGATACCGCTCATCGCCTTCGGACGCTGGGTGCGCACGCTGAGCCGCAAGAGCCAGGACCGCGTTGCCGACACCAGCGCGCGCGCCAGCGAAACGCTGCACGCGGTGCAGACGGTGCAGGCTTTCACCCATGAGGACGCCGAGCGCGAGGCGTTCGCGCTGACGGTGGAAAGCTCCTTCGACATCGCCATCCGCCGCACGCGCGCGCGCTCGGTGATGACGGCGGTGGTGATCTTCGCGGCGTTCTCCAGCATCGCGACGGTGGGCTGGGTCGGCGCGCAGGACATCATCCATCACACCATCACGGGCGGACAGCTTCTTCAGTTCATCTTCTACGCGCTGCTCTCGGGCGGCGGTGTCGGCGCGCTCAGCGAGACCTGGGGCGACATGCAGCGCGCCGCCGGCGCGTCGGAGCGGCTGATCGAGCTGCTCACCACCAGGCCGGCCATCTCCGCGCCGCTCATGCCCAAAACGCTCGCCGAGCCCGCGCAGGGCGCGGTCGCGTTCAAGAACGTCACCTTCCGCTATCCCTCGCGGCCCGACCACAAGGCGCTCGACGGCATCTCGTTCGACATCCGTCCGGGCGAGGCGGTGGCGCTGGTGGGGCCGAGCGGCGCGGGCAAGTCGACCGTGTTCCAGCTTCTGCTGCGTTTCTTCGCGCCTGTTTCGGGCTCGCTCAGCTTCGACGGCGTCGACGTCGCCGATCTGGCGCCCGAGGATCTGCGCCGCCACATCGCGCTGGTCTCGCAGGACCCCGTGATCTTCTCCGGCTCCATCGCGGACAACATCCGCTACGGCCGCGCGGAAGCGAGCGACGAAGACGTAAGACGCGCGGCGGAAGCCGCGGCGGCGTCGGAGTTCATCGAAGCCTTGCCCGGCGGCTACGACGCCGTCGTCGGCGAGCGCGGCACGACGCTGTCGGGCGGCCAGCGCCAGCGCATCGCCATCGCGCGCGCGATCCTGCGCGACGCGCCGCTGCTTCTGCTGGACGAGGCGACGAGCGCGCTCGACGCGGAGAACGAGCGGCTGGTGCAGCAGGGCCTCTCCAACCTGATGGCGGGGCGCACGACCATCGTCATCGCGCACCGCTTCGCGACCATCCAGCGCCTCAAGCGCATCATCGTGCTGGACCAGGGCCGCGTCGTGGCAGAAGGCAGCCACGCCGAGCTCGTGGCGCGGGGCGGGCTCTACGCGCGGCTCGCCGACCTCCAGTTCAGCCAGAACCTGGCGCTTGCGGGATGACGAGGGAAATACTCGTCATCGGCGGTCCGAACGGCGCGGGAAAGACGACCGGTGCAAAGGAGCTTCTGCCCTCTCGCTTGAACATGAGCGAGTTCCTGAACGCCGACGAGATTGCGCGAGGCCTTTCGCCGTTCAACCCGGATCATGCCGCCATCTCCGCTGGCCGTTTCATGCTGGCTCGAATGCAAACCCTGATCGCTCAGCGCGCATCATTCGCGTTCGAGACGACGTGCGCTGGATCGTCTCAGTTGCGCATCTTGAACGCGTGCAAGGCGAATGGTTGGCGAATGACTTTGCTATTCCTCTGGCTGCCCTCGCCCGAGGACGCCATACGCCGCGTCGCCCGCAGGGTTCTGCAAGGTGGCCACAACATACCCGAAAATGTCATCGTGCGCCGGTATTGGGCGGGCTTGCGTAATCTTAATCAGCATTATCTTCCGCTGGCGGACTCCGCGATGATCTACGATAATTCGGATGACGGGCGTCGCTTGGTTGCCGAACGGATGCCGGGCTCTGAGCTTACGATCCACGACGCGGTGCGATGGAGCAAGATGTCATGCTGACTGCTGCCGAAACCCGCGATGCCATCGAAATCGGCCTCGAAGTGGCGTCTCGTTGGCCTCGCCTCCTGCTGGTGCTCGGATTCGACCGGCGTCCCAGTCCTGCCAGTTTGAACGATGCGCTGGAGGCGAGGGGTTTTGGGCGTGTCGTCGACGAACGCTCGCTGCCCCTCTATTCGGACACATGGTGGGCGGCCATCGCGACCGAAGTCGCGGGATGCCCGGATGCCAAGGTTCAAGACGTCGTGTCGAAGCTGAGTTCGGCGAAGGCGTTGAGCGGAACGGCATGAAACCCGCCAGGCGCATCGCGATCATCGTGGCCACGGTTATCGTCGTGGGCATCGGCGGGCTTGCCGCGCGCACGATGATCCTGGCGGGCGTGTTCGACGAGGTGAAGCCGGTGCCGCGCGTCTGCAGGACGCTCAGCGACGTCACCGGCGTCGAGGACATCGCGGTGGATTCGAAGGACGGCCTCGTCTTCCTCTCCGCCACCGACCGCCGCGCCATCGCGCTGGGAAAGCCCTCCAAGGCCGACGGCATCTACACCGCCGCGCTCGCGCATCCGGAGGCCGGTTTCAAGCGGCTCGACGGCGCGCCGGGCGACTTCCACCCGCACGGCATCAGCCTCTATCGCGCCCCGGACGGCTCGCTCACGCTGATGGCGGTCAACCACATCACGCCGCAGCGTTCGGCGGTGGACATCTTCGAGGTCGATGCGGCGAACGGCGCGGCGCGCCTGAAGGAGACGGGCGACATCCAGGGCGACAAGCTCATCCATCCCAACGACGTCGCGGCGGTCGGCAAGGACCAGTTCTACGTCACCAACGACCACGGCAGCCGTACGCCGCTCGGCATGACGCTGGAGAACTACCTCACCCTGCCGCGCGCCAACGTGCTCTTCTTCGACGGCATGATCTTCCGCGAGGCGGCGACGGGGCTCGTCTTCGCCAACGGCATCAACGTCTCGCCCGACGGCAATCACGTCTATGTCGCCGAATCCACCGCCCGGCGCGTGCAGACGTTCGGGCGCGATCCGTTCACCGGCAAGCTCACGCCGGAGAACGCATTCGCGTTTCCCTCCGGCCCCGACAACATCGACGTCGGCGAGAAGGGCGATCTGTGGATCGCGGGGCATCCCAAGATGTTCGATCTCGTGACCTATGCGAGCGATCCGTCGAAGCCGTCGCCGACCGAGATCTTCCACGTGCGCGTCGCGGGCGGCATCCCGCAATCGGCCGAGCCCGTCTACGTCAATACCGGGCGCGAGATCGGCGCGGGAAGCGTCGGCGCCCAGGCCGGCAGGAACATCTTCATCGGCTCGATCTTCGATCCGAAGATCCTGGAATGCGCGCTTCCGTGACGTTTTATCATTGAGCAATTTCGTCATCGCCCGGACGCTTCGCGCCGGGCGATGACGATGTGGGGTGAGGAGAACCCACTCTACGCCAGCGTCCGGCCGGTCATCTTCTCGAGCACCCTGATCGGCGCGCGCTGGGGCTCGGCCATCGCCTCGATGCCGAGATGGAAGGTCTGCTCCAGCACGAACTGGCCCGACAGCGCGGCATGCATCACCTGGTCGGTATAGCAGAGCCATGTCGAGCCGGGCGGGAAGGCGATCTCGGTCTTGCGCGTCGCGCGCTGATAGTCCGTGTCGAGCTTGGCGGTGTCGTGCAGCCCGAGCATGAGGTTGTCGTAAGGGCTGCGCAGACCGTTCGCCGGATGGGTGAGGAAATTGATCCAGCTCTGGATCGCCGGCGGCGTCTTGACCTTGGGCAGCATGGTCCCGGCCATGTCCGCGAACGGCTCGCCGACGTTCCACACGCGCGGCAGATCGCCCGGATGGACGTTGGAGAACAGCCGCATGATGCGCCGTCCGCGCATCGGCCGCGTCGGGAAGGCGTCGACGTGAAGGCGCGTGTCGTCGTGCACCGGTGAATATCTGCGCCCCGCGATCTCGGCCGGGCGGTACGAGGTGCGCGCGCGCTCGAGCCCGGCCGCATAGTTCGGGAACAACCCGCTCACCAGTGCGACCGCGCCCGTCGCGAAGCGCTGCATCATCGCCTGCAGCAATGCGTTCTGCTCCGCGCCCCCGGCTTGGTGCTTGAGCCGGCCCGAGGGATCGAGGCTGATGTTCTTGGCGCGGCCGCTGGCAAGTTCCGGCGTCAAAAGCGCGCGCTCTTGGTCGCGAAGGCCGAACGCGAGCGCGGGGAAGAACAGCACCTGGCCGCTTTCCAGCGCCTCGATGGCACGCGCGCGGTCGGCCTCGTCGAAAGGCCCCGTCCACGCCTGAAGGTTGAAGGATTCAAGGACGTTCATGGAACTCACTATAGCGAAGGGCGGTCCGCGGCGCAGCCTATGCGCTTTGTTAATGTGGCCGGGGCGTTGCCTGCCCGGTGCTTTCGGGCGATGCTTACGAAACCAAGCAGATTCAGCCAAGACCTCGATTGCCGGACCCTCTTCGGGCGGCACGGGTTCGCCGGGAGGTTCGCATGCTCGACCGCAGGACGATATTGAAGCTCGCCGCCTCGACGCCGGCGCTGCTGTCGACGAAGGCGGGCGCCAGGCACCAGATGCGCAGAGGCGCGCCGTCGCAGCCCAACCTCATCCACATCCTCGTCGACGACATGCGCTACGACGACTATCACCACATGAAGCATCTCAAGCAGCTCTTCATCGGCAAGGGCGTGAACTTCCAGGCGAGCTTCGTGCCCTATCCGCTCTGCGCGCCGTCGCGCGTCGGCATCCTCACCGGGCTTCAGCCGCACAATCACAAGGTCTACCACAACAACGGCGCCAAGGGCGGCTACACCCTCTATCAGCACATGGAAGACAACGCGCTGCCGGTGTGGCTCGCCAACGCGGGCTATTACGTCGGCCATGTCGGCAAGTTCATCAACGACTACGACAAGGTGGCCCCCGACCATATCCCGCCCGGCTATGCGGACTGGCAGGTGATGTCGAGCAGCTTCGACGATTATTTCGACTTCACGATGAACCAGAACGGCACCCAGGTCGCCTATGACGACGGCCAGTACACCACGACCATCTTCATGAAGATGGTGAAGGACTTCCTCGCCACCGCGCCGCAACCCTGGTGCCTGTTCTTCTGGCCCAATTGCTGCCACGGGCCGGCGATCCCGGCGCCGCGCGATGCCGGCACGTTCGCGGATGTGCCCATGCCGATCGGGCCCGCCTTCAACGAGGCCGACGTGTCGGACAAGCCGACCTTCATCCAGAACCTGCCGCTTTTGACGCAGGATCAGATCAACGCCATCCAGGCCCGCTGGCAGGGACGCCAGGAGACGCTGCAATCGCTCGACCGCGGCCTCGCCGAGATCGTCGGCCAGCTCACCGCCAACGGCCAGATCGCCAACACGCATATCTCCTTCTCGAGCGACAACGGCTTCCAGCAGGGCGAGCACCGCATCAACGATCACAAGAACTTTCTCTACGAAGAGAGCATCCTCATGCCGCATTACTGGCTGCAGCCGAGCAATTACATCGCCGATTGCGGCCAGCCCGTCTCCAACATCGACGTGACCGCGGCGATGGTGGAGCTTGCCGGCGCCACGGCGGGGCGCACGCTCGACGGCCGCTCGCTCGTGCCGCTCTTGAGCGACGTCGAAGCGGATTGGAACCGCGCGACGCTGGTGCAGTGCCAGCGCGCCATCGGCGTCGCGACGCGCCACTACCGCTACATGGACTGGGGCAAGCATCTGGATCAGCAATACGAGGTCTACGACATGGGCGCGGATCCCTATCAGCTCCAGAACGTGGCAGGCACGCCGGAATATGCCGATATCCAGGCCGACCTGGCGGCCTGTCTCCAGGAACTTCGCTCGTGCACCGGCTCGACCTGCGAATGGACGACAGGCTTCCCGCCGCCGCCGGCGTGAGCGCGAACCGGATGGGTCATGCTTCGAGGCACCGCTTCGCGGTGCACCTCAGCATGACGAGATGGTTGCTGCAGTAGGCACGTCACCCTGAGGTGCGAGCCGAAGGCGAGCCTCGAAGGGCGACGTGCCGCAAGCTCCGCTCGCGTCGGCCGCCGTGCTATACAGCACGGCATGCGGTGCATTTTTCTCGTCACGGCCTTGCTTGTGCTCTGGGGCGGCCCGGCGGCGGCCGGCCCGCTCACGGCCTGCGACTTCATCACGCAAACCGAAGTCGAAACGATGCTGGGCGAGAAGGTCGGCCCGCCCGCCGTCACGGATGGCGGCATCTGCGCGGGGCTGTGTCCCTCGATCAACGATTCGCGATGCGATTTCTCCACGCTGGGCGAGAACAAGAAGGAATTCTATTTCACCGTCCTCCTGCCGCCTTACGAATTCTCCGGCAGCAGCGAACGCGAAATGTTCAAATCGGACAGGGGCGATCTCGATGTGGTCGTGCAGGAAGTTCCCGCTCTCGGCAAGGATGCGTTCTGGTACTACCGCTACGACATCAAGCAGAGCCTGCTCTTCGTCTATCGCGGCGATACCGTCCATCTGATGGTGCAGGAGATCAACGTCGAGCCGCATTCCGCATTTTCCAACGCGGCGAGGGCTTCGGCTCTCGGACTGAAGCGATTTGATGCGTTGAAGAAATCTCAGCTCGACCGGGCTTTCGAATTCGAAATCCCCGGTGGCACGCGTCCCTGGCGCCCCTAGACAAAAAAGGGCGCCGATGTGGCGCCCTTTTCATTTCGAGAAGGGGAATGAGCAGTGACTAAGCCGCCTGACTCTCGACCGGATCGCGCAACACATAGCCGCGGCCCCAGACGGTTTCGATGTAGTTGTCGCCGTTGGTCGCGGCGGCGAGCTTCTTGCGCAGCTTGCAGATGAAGACGTCGATGATCTTGAGCTCGGGCTCGTCCATGCCGCCATAGAGATGGTTCAGGAACATCTCCTTGGTCAGCGTCGTGCCCTTGCGCAGCGAGAGCAGCTCCAGCATCTGGTATTCCTTGCCGGTCAGATGCACGCGGCTGCCGTCGACCTCGACCGTCTTGGCGTCGAGATTGACCGTGAGCTTGCCGGTGGTGATGACCGACTGGCTGTGGCCTTTGGAGCGGCGCACCACCGCCTGGATGCGCGCGACCAGCTCGTCCTTGTGGAACGGCTTGGTCATGTAGTCGTCGGCGCCGAAGCCCAGGGCCTTGACCTTCGCTTCCACGATGGCGTTGCCCGACAGGATGAGGACCGGCGTCTGCACCTTGGCGACGCGCAGGCTCTTCAGCACCTCGAAGCCGCTCATGTCGGGCAGCTGCAGGTCGAGCACGATGATGTCGTAGTCGTAGAGCTTGCCGAGGTCGACGCCCTCCTCGCCCAGATCCGTCGTGTAGACGTTGAAGCCCTCGCTCCTCAGCATCAGCTCGATGCTGCGCGCCATGGCGCTGTCGTCTTCGATCAGGAGAACGCGCATGTCTCGTCACCTCATTTGCGGGGCGGTTCGGACCCCCCGCGGTTAACCGAAGGTCAGAACCGTAAAGTTAAATGGTTAACATTGGCTTTCATTGATTCACCGGAACGGAGAGATCGAAAAGTCCGGGTTAATACCGACCCGGATTGTGATGACCATCCCATTGATTCGATTTGTTAAGTTTACCGCGACTTAAAACCTTCGCTGCAAGATGCGTCATTCTGAGGGCGGCAGAACGCCCCTTTAAGGACGATGCATGCGCGCTTTGCTCAAAGAGATCGACGCCGTACCCAGCCTGCGCCGTTTCGGGCGCGTGGCGCGGATCGAGGGCCTTCTGGTCGAGGTGACCGGGGCCGCGGGCGCGATCAGCCTGGGCGGACAGCTACATCTAACCGGCGGTTCCGGCAAGGAAATTCCTTGTGAGGTGGTCGGGTTCCGAGACGGCCGCGCGCTCGCCATGCCGCTGGGGAACCTGGACGGGATGAGCCTGGCGGCCCGGGCCGATTTCGACGACCGGCCGGCCGTGATCTACCCCTCCAAGGCCTGGCTCGGCCGCGTGCTGGACGGCTTCGGCCGGCCCCAGGACGGCAAGGGCCCGCTCGCCCAGGGAAGCATCGCCTATCCGATCAAGGCCCAGGCGCCGGCCGCCCATGCCCGGGCGCGCGTCGGCGGCAAGCTCGATCTTGGCGTGCGCGCGCTCAACGCGTTCACGACCTGCTGCAAGGGCCAGCGCATGGGCATCTTCTCCGGCTCCGGCGTCGGCAAGTCGACATTGTTGGCGATGCTGGCGCGCAATACCAAAGCGGATGCGATCGTGATCGGACTGATCGGCGAGCGCGGCCGCGAGGTGAAGGAATTCGTCGAGGACGATCTGGGCGCGGAGGGCCTGGCGCGCAGCGTCGTCGTCGCCGCGACCTCGGACGATCCGCCGCTGGTGCGCCGCCAGGCGGCTTACGTCGCCATGACCGTTGCGGAACAACTTCGGGACCAGGGCTTGCATGTGCTGCTGCTGATGGACAGCGTGACGCGTTTCGCGATGGCACAGCGTGAAGTGGGTCTGTCGGCGGGCGAGCCGCCGGCGCAGAAGGGCTATACGCCGACGGTGTTCGCGGAACTGCCGCGATTGCTGGAGCGCGCGGGCCCCGGCCACGCGGGCCACGAGGGTTCGATCACCGGATTGTTTACGGTTCTGGTCGAAGGCGACGACCACAACGAGCCGATCTCCGACGCGGTGCGCGGGATCCTCGACGGCCATATCGTCCTGGAACGGAACATCGCCGAGCGCGGACGCTTCCCCGCGATTAACGTTCTCAAATCGGTTTCGCGCGCCATGCCCGGCTGCAACACGCCGCAGGAGCAGCGCATCGTGGCCGCCGCGCGCGCCCCGATGGCGGTGTTCGACGACATGGCCGAACTCATTCGCCTCGGCGCGTACAAGACTGGCACAAATGCCGAGGTCGATACGGCCATAAGACTTAATCCCGAGCTCGAATCCTTCCTGGCGCAGAAGAAGGACGAGCGCGCGGCGTTTGCCGAATGTTATTCCCAGCTGGAGAAAATAATGGGCGAGGGGAAGGGTAGGGTCTGATGAAACGCACCAATACGCTGATCCGGCTTCGGCGCTTCCGCGTCGACGATCTCAAGCGGCGCCTGGCCACGCTCGACGGCATGAAGGCGGATGTCGAGCGCAAGCTCGCCGACCTCGAAGACAGCGTCGCGCGCGAGAAGCAGCGCGCCGGGGATTCCGATATCGGCCGTCTCGCCTTTCCCTCGTTCCTGAAATCGATCGAGGGCCGCCGCGAGAACCTGCGCGCGACGCAAAGGGACATCGAGCGCGAGCGCGTCCAGGCCCAGGACGAGCTCACGGCTGCGTTCCAGGATCTCAAGGCGCTGGAATTCGCCACCGAGCAGCAGGCCAAGCGCGCCGGCGAGATCGAGGCGCGCAGGGCCCAGTCCCGCCTCGACGAGATGGCGCTGGTGCGCCACCTGCGCAAGCACGCGCTGCGGGGCGTTTAGGGCATTCATCATCCTCCCCCGTCCTTACGGGGGAGGTGGCGCGCAGCGCCGGAGGGGGACTTCCCCATAGGCGCTAACTTAGAGCGCCAACAAGCGGCACGTCGCCCTTCGAGGCTCGCTGCGCTCGCGCCTCAGGGTGACGTACCTGCTGCAGCAGTAGCGTCATGCTGAGGTGCCCGCCGAAGGCGGGCCTCGAAGCATGGCGCTCCGCTCGGTAAAACCCGTCCGAATTTGTTCTAAGTTAGC
>Ga0265318_10000591_pt1 | contig 25424 bp, 20 predicted proteins | sample 4821metaG_FD_192431 | JGI IMG/M metagenome (GOLD analysis project Ga0265318, IMG submission 192431) | Rhizosphere microbial communities from Carex aquatilis grown in University of Washington, Seatle, WA, United States - 4-8-21 metaG | ecosystem: Host-associated > Plants > Roots > Rhizosphere >... | reverse complement strand
CGCGCGCGAGCCCATCTGGGAGCAGACCCGGCAGACCGCTCGCCGGATCATCAATGCCCCCGACACCTCCGCCGATGACGCGGTCCAGATGCTGGACTGTCTCGATCCGACGCTGGCCTCGGACCGGCAGATGCTGCTGCGGATTCGAGAGCGGCGGCGGACGCCGATGGGTGATCGGGCGGCGGAAGTCCTCGGTCAGAAGTAGACATGACCACGCGCGCGAGCCCAGACCCCCGTGAGTGACCCGCAGCCCGCGGCCCAATCCGGCAACGGCGGCGGCGCCGCGTCCGCCTCGGCCTCTGCCTCTGCATCCGCCTCGCTGGCCCGGGGCGCCCGCCGCGTCAGCGGCCTCACCATGCTGTCGCGCATCCTCGGGCTCGTGCGCGAGCAGATCTTCGCGCTCACGCTCGGCGCCGGGACCTACAGCGATGCGTTCCTGGCCGCCTTTCGCATTCCCAACCTCCTCCGCGATCTCTTCGCCGAGGGCGCGCTCTCGACCGCCTTCGTGCCGACCTACGTGCGCACCCTCTCGCACGAGGGCCGCGCCGCCGCCTTCGCGCTCGGCAACCGCGTCCTCACCACGCTCACGATCTATCTCGGGACGCTGGCCGCCCTCGGGATGCTCTTTCCCGGGCCCGTCGTGCACGTGGTGGCCAACGGCTTTTCGGCCGACAAGGCAGCGATGACCGCCGGCCTGGTGCGGGTCATGATGCCGTTCCTTCCCACCATCTCGCTCGCGGTGGTGGCCATGGGCGCGCTCAACGCCGAGGAGCGCTACACCGCCCCCGCTCTGGCCTCGTCGATGTTCAACCTCGCCGCCATCCTCGGCGGGACCGCCATCTGGCTGCTCCATCCTTCCTCGCTGGTGGCCGTGTTCGGGTGGGCGGGTCTGACCTTGGTCGGGGGCGTAGCTCAGCTCGGCGTGCAGATTCCACCCCTGTGGCGCCTCGGCTTCCGCCCGCGACTCTTGCCCGATCTCCGGCTCCGCGACCCGGGTACGCGCCGGATCGCGGCGCTGATGGCTCCAGCGACGCTCGGCGTGGCCGCGGTCCAGATCAACGTGGTGGTCAGCACCGCCTTCGCGAGCCACGGCGCGCCCGGGGCCATCTCGTGGCTCGGGTACGCGTTCCGGCTGATGCAGCTGCCGATCGGGGTGTTCGGGGTAGCCATCAGCACCACCTCGCTCACGCAGCTCTCGCGCGACGCCGCCGCCGGGGATCGCGAGGCGCTGACCGCCACGCTCCGCCGCGGGATGCAGATGGTGCTGTTCCTGACCGTCCCGTCGACGGTCGGGCTCGCCATCCTCGGCGAGCCGATCATCCGCTTGATCTTCCAGCACGGCCGCTTCACCGCCCACGCCACGGTCGAGACGGCGCGCGCGCTCACCGGCTACACGGTAGGCCTGGTGGCCTACTCCGCCATCAAGGTCGTGGCGTCGGCGTTCTACGCGCTCGGTCGCACCCGGGTGCCGCTCGCGGCCAGCCTGTCGGCGGTGGCGGCCAACCTCCTGTGGAACGTGCTCACCTTCCGATGGCTCGGGCACATGGGCCTCGCGCTCGGCACGTCTATCGCCGCCATCGTCAACCTCGCGGTGCTGCTCGTCGCCCTGCACCTGCGGGTGGGGCGGGTGGTGAACGGCGCGTTCCTCGCGGCGCTCGTGCGCATCGTGGCGTCGGCGGCCCTCATGGGGGGCCTGCTGTGGCCCATCGAGCGGGCGCTCGACGCCTGGCTCGCGCCGGGACTGCTCGCCAGCGCCGTCTGCGTGATGGTGCCGGTCCTGGTCGGGGTCACGGCCTACTTCGGGTGCACGCGGCTCCTCCGGGTCGCCGAGGCGCGCACCTTGCTTCGCCGGTTCGGGTAGCCGCCGGAGGCCGGGCCTTCGCGGAGCTGGGATTGGCCAGCTCCCGGGCTTCCGGCTAGTGTCCTGTCTGAGAAATCCCTTGCATATGTCGACGACGATCCAGCCCGGCCACTGCGTTGATTCTCCTCACCGTACCTACGGGAATGCCTCGTCGTCGCGCCTTGCGGCCGGCCCGGCTTGTCGACGACATATGCAACCTATTTCTCAGACAGGACACTAGAAACCGCGCCATGCCCGTGCTCCCGGTCCGGTTGCAGCTCTCCTGCCTGTTCGCGCTCGCCTGCGGCTTGGTCCTCGCGGCAGGGCCCCGCCCGGCCCGCGCCGAGCCCTGGATCTACCGCCCGATCACCTTGCCCTCCGGCCGGGTGGAGCTCGATCTCGGGTTCGCGCTCGGTCACGTCGGTGGCGATGCCCCCCTCACCGGGCCGGGGATGAACCTGGAGCTCGCCTTCGCGGCCTCCTCCAGCCTCGAGCTCGGGGTGCGCACCGGCGGCCGGATCGGGCACGCGGGCCGGGTCCTGCGCGCCGACGAGTACGCGCGCTTGTTCGACACCGAGACCTACGGCTCCATCGCCGACGGCGGTGGCTTCACCTCCGACCCGCTCGCCAACCCCGAGATTCACCTGCGGGCGGCCCTGGTGCGCGGTCCGGTGCTGCAACTGGCGTTCGAGAGCCGGTTCTTCCTGCCCATCGAGGACGGCTCCCGCTTCGGGCTGATGCTGGCACTGCCCCTCTGGCTGCGCATCGGCTCGGTCCGCCTCGACACCGGCGTGTACGTCCCCATCGTGTTCACCGAACCCGACACCACCACGGTCGTCAGCCTGCCGCTCGCCATCTGGATCCAGGCGTCGTCGCGGCTACACCTCGGGCCCGACTTCGGGGTGCGCATCTGGAGCCACGGCGGCGGCGAGACCACCACCTATCCCTTTGGCTTCGGCGTCGGCTACGCGGTCGGACCGTCGACCGACCTGCGGCTCCGGGCCTTCTTCCGGGACGTCGGCGGCTCCGAGGGGGCCCGGGACTTCGGCCTCGGGATCGGGTTTCAGTTCAGGACCTGAGCCGGCCCGCCCCACAGCCGTCACAGGCGTTCACAGTCACTCCTCACAGGCGTTCACATTCGCTTCTCACAGGCGTTCGTGGGGCATGCGATCGCGCGGTCCCCGGAAGTACTGCATCGGCGAGTAGAAGCGCAGGTTCGAGACCCGGCTGGTGTAGATGCAGGCGTAGGCCTCGACCTGTTCGCCGAACTTGCTGATCTCGTAGCCCTCCCGGAAGATCGGCCCCCAGTGCTGGTTGAACGCCAGGTCCGACTCGCGCTCGGCCGTGCGGTGCTCGGTCCGCACCCGCTTGAGCTCGACCCGCAGCCGATCGATGTCGTCCTTGACGGCGCGCTGGGCGGCGTAGAGCCGGTTGTTCACGTCGTCCCCCTCGCTCGGCAGGTCGCTGTCGAGCCGCAGCAGGCTCCGCATGGCGGACTGCCGCTCGTGCAGCTCGGCGTCGAGCTCCACCAGGCGCGCGTCGAGCCGGTCGAGGGCCACGAGCCGGGACCTCTGCCCCTCGGAGGTGGTGATCTCGTGCTCGAGCTCCTGCACCACCATGGCGGTGCGCCAGCTCGACGACTTGCGCGAGCGCAGCATGTCCCCGTAGATGTGGTCCCCCACGAAGAGCACGCTGTCCCCCGAAGCGCGCGCCCGCACCTCGAACTGCTTGAGGTTCCCCCCCGAGTAGATGCGCCCGCGCACGAACGGCCCGTCCGCGCTGCGCTCCACCGGAAGGCCGTCCCCGTCGAGCTCGACGAACGGGTGCTCCTCGGTGAAGAACTCCGGCTTGGCGGCGGAGACCACGATCACGTCGAAGTAGCTCCGCCAGGCCGGGTAGGCGTCCATCTGCCCGTCGAGCAGGTGGGCCATCACCGGATCGGTGTAGTCCCATGCCGAGTTGGTGAGCAGGAACAGCCGCTTCCCGGACGAGCGCAGCTTGTGCAGCGTCTCGGCCAGGTGCGGGTCGTGCGTGATGTAGTTGGCGATGTTGGCGCGCACGTGCTCCTTGATCGAGCCGTCGCGGTGCGCGAGGTCGATGCACTCGCGGATGTTCTCCCACAAGGTCGCGTAGTCGGGCTTGGCCGCCACCTCGTGGTGGTCGAAGTAGTCGACGAGGCAGATGTAAAGGACGGCCTCCGGCAGCGCGAACAGGGTGTCGATCCAGGCGTAGCGCCGGGTCGACAGCCGGACGCGCTCGCGCTGGTAGAGCTCGGTGATGCGGTGACGATCGACCGCGCCGAGCCCGTGGCGCGCGCGCCCCGGAAAGCCGTAGCGGTCGGGCTTGAAGACGTTGCCGTTGGCCTTGTCGATCACCAGCCCACGAATCGCCAGGGCCGGATCGTAGGCGAGGTGCCGGATGGCCTCCGGGTAGCCCTTGTTCACCACCAGCTTGTCGAGGGTGGCCCGCATCGACAGCTCCTCGATGGCGGCCTGGTTGTAGATCGCGAGGGTGTAGTCCATGTCGAACCCGACCATCTCGATCCGGTCGAGCCGAAGGTTGCGGTTGACGTAGACCCGGCTCTTGCGCGGTGCCTCGAGCGACCGGATGGCGGGTGGGGCGCTGGCCTGCTGGCGGTTTCCTTCCCCCGGTTCGTGCCCGTCGTGCGCGGGCCCTTCGGGATGCAGGACGGATGGGGCAGGCTCGAGCTCGGACCGCGCCTCGGACTGCGAAAGGGTCGGAAGCACCACCGCCTCGCCGACGGAAGACATTGACTTCATCGTAGCACTCAAATTTCACGCCACCGCCTGCTGCGCCAGAGCCACGGCCCGAGGGTTGCTGGTTCGGCGCGGTTATCGCTGCTCGTCAGAAACCGTTGCCGGATTGAGGCGCCCGGGCCGCGGTGAATGCCGGGGTGGACGCCAGCGGCCGGCTTGACTCCCCCACGCGCCCGGGCGAAAGTCCGCGCCGTTCCTGGTCGTCTTTCCTGGTCGTCTTTCCGGTCGTCTTTCCGTCGTCTTTCCATGTCCCAGAGAGGTCGTCATGCGCGCCGCAATTGCAGTCCTGCCAGGTGATGGAATCGGGCCCGAGGTGGTGGCGGAGGGCCTCGCGGTCCTCGAGGCGGTGGGGAGGCGCTTCGGACACACCTTCACGACCCGCTCGGCGGACATCGGCGGGGTGGCCATCGATCGATCGGGGACGGCGCTGCCCCCCGAGACCCTCGAGCTCGCGCGCGCCTCCGACGCGGTGCTGCTCGGTGCGGTCGGAGGGCCGAAGTGGGACGATCCCAAGGCCAAGGTGCGCCCCGAGCAGGGGCTCCTCGCCATCCGGAAGGGCCTCGGTCTCTACGCGAACCTTCGTCCGGTGGCGGTCGACCGCCACCTGCTCGCGGCGTCGACCTTGCGCCCGGAGGTGCTGGTGGGCGTGGACATGATCGTCGTCCGCGAGCTGACGGGAGGGATCTACTTCGGCGAGAAGGTCCGCGAGGCGGATCGCGCGTCCGACGCCTGCGTCTACACGGTGGCCGAGGTCGAGCGCATCGTGCGGGTGGCCGCCAAGCTGGCCCGCGGGCGCAAGAAGAAGCTGACCTCGGTGGACAAGGCCAACGTGCTCGAGACCTCTCGGCTCTGGCGGGAGGTCACGGTGCGGGTGATGCGCGACGAGTTCCCGGACGTGAGCCTCTCGCACATGCTGGTCGACGCGTGTGCCATGCACCTCATCCGGCGACCAACCGACTTCGACGTGATCGTCACCGAGAACATGTTCGGCGACATCCTGACCGACGAGGCCTCCATGCTGGTCGGCTCCATGGGGATGCTGCCGTCCGCCTCGCTCGGGGATGGAACCCGCGGCCTTTACGAGCCCATCCACGGCTCGGCCCCCGACATCGCGGGCAAGGGCATCGCCAACCCCTACGCGACGATCCTCAGCGTGGCCATGCTGCTCCGCCACTCCCTCGGACTGACCGAGGAGGCCGAGGCGGTCGAGCGGGCGGTCTCCGCCAGCATCGTGGCCGGGGTGTTGCCCGGGGATCTCGCGATGGCGGCGCCGGCGGGGGCCACCTCCGCCAGCACGGCCGCGGCGGGCGCCGCCGTGGCTGAGCGCATCCGCGGCTGAGATGCGGCAGGAGGCCCTTCGCGTCACTCCGCCGCCTCATGGATGAGGTATGGAGGGCTCCTACCTATCGGAGCCCCGAAAATTTGCGAACCTCGACTTCCAGATTAGCGGTTGTTATCCTGAATATCCAGTGAGTACCCGCATCGGTGAAGTCCTTGTCGCACGGTCAGCGTATTAGCGAGCGCATTACCGAGCGCCTTTGCACCGAGCCGGTCTGGTCGCCGGCGCCTCATCCGGTCATGTCCGGTTCCCTCCGCGGTCCGAACTGGATCGATCTCCCAGGCGCAATGGCGTGGAGCGTGTCCCCACGACGCCCATGGCCACGCGTGCGCCCAACGACAGTCGACAGTCGCAATCAGATAGCCGTCCGATACCGATAGGTGCCTGGCGCCGCAGTCCGTGAACCAAGGAGAACGCAGATGGGAACGAGGCTTTACGTAGGAAACTTGTCGTACAACGTCACCGAGCCAGAGCTTCGCGAGGTCTTCGCCGAAAACGGGCGGAACGTCGTCGAGGTCAAGATCGTCATGGACCGGGAGACCGGTCGACCGCGCGGGTTCGCGTTCGTCGAGATGGGCTCGGCCGAGGACGCCTCGGCGGCGATCGAGACCCTGACCGGCCGCGCCGTGCAGGGACGACCCATCAGCGTGAGTGAGGCTCGCGAGCGCACGCCGCGCTCCGGTGGTGGTGGTGGCGGCGGTGGTGGTTGGAGCGGCGGGGCAGGCGGCGGCGGTGGTGGCGGCGCAGGCGGCGGCTACGGCGGCGGAGGAGGTGGCGGTGGTCGGGGCGGCTACGGTGGTGGTGGGGGCGGCGGCCGCGGGGGGCGCGGGGGCGAGGGCGGTGGCGGGCGCGGCCGGCGCGGCGACTGGTAGACCACCGACGGCGCGATGACCGCGGGTTGCGTGAGGTGGTTTCACCTCACGCGCACCGATACGCAGCGCCCTTCAGGCGAGGGCCTTCAAGCCTTCGCGATCCGCCAGGATGACCTTGCGTCCCTCGGTCTGAATCAGGCCCCTGCGCTTGAACTGGGAGAGCGTCAGCGACACCGTCTCGCGCGTCGAGCCGATGAGGTTGGCCATCTCCTGGTGGGTGATCTTGAGGCCCACCACCAGACCCCGCACGTCCTCGATCCCGTGGTGAATCCCGAGGTCGAGCAGCAGCTCCGCCAGTTTCGCGCCGACGTCCTTGAAGATGAGCTGCTCCATCCGCGACTCGAGATCCTTGCGCCGCGAGATGAGGGCGCGCGTGAACGAGTGAGCGGTCTGGGCGGAGGATTGCAGGGCCTGATCCAGGGTCTCGCGATCCACCTCCACCGCCACCGTCGCCTCCATGGCCTCGGCCATCTCCTCGCGGGGCCCCCCTTCGAGGAGGCAGGGCTCGCCGAAGAAGTCTCCGGTGGCGCGATAGGCGAGGGTCAGCTCCTTGCCGTCCCGGGTCACCTTCGAGATCTTCACCCGCCCCTGCGCCACGAAGAAGATCCCCTGGGCGCGATCCCCCGGCAAGTACACGACTTGCCGCGGACGGTAGGCTGCCGTCTTGGCGCCCGGGAGCAAGGATTGCACCGCGTCGACGGAGACGCGCGAGAGCACGTCACACTTTCGTAGCAAACTCAGCGTTCGCTTCTCTTCGGCGGTCGGCATAGAAGACTCGGGAGTGAGCGTAGCAAGTCAGGGGTTTACGGACAACGCGTATTTGGTTGGTTAGATCACGAAGTATTTCCCTGATGTTAAGGGGAGGGTGGGCGTTGATTTCGTGCGATCACGACCACACCAGCCACGAAGGAGGCGACCGCCGCCCCGAGGGTCAGAGCCTCCGCCGAGGCGGGAAGCTTCTCGGCGGCGACGTCCCAGCCGAAGTACCCGATGGTGACAAGGGCCCCGTTGTTGCACGCGTGAATCACCATCGCCGGAACGATCGAGCCGGTCGCGAGGGCGACCCACGACAGCAGCATGCCGAGGAGGGCGGTTGGCAAGAGCCGCCAGACGTCGCCGTGGAGGACACCGAACAGCAGGCCCGTCAGCAGACACGAGGCGAACGGGTCGAACCGGGTGCGGAGTCCGCGGAGAATCGCCCCCCGAAAGAGCGCCTCCTCGCAGATCGCGGGGGTGATGGCGAGCGCCAGGAGCGAGATGGCGAACGAGCGATCGCCCCCCGGCGGGTGGATCAGCCGTCGCATGGAATCGATGAGCTCCTTGGGCGGGGCCATGAGCTTGTCCGCGAGGACGCCGAGGATGATCCAGGCCGACAGGCCGATCAGGAGCGCCCCGAGCAGCGATGCTCGGCCCGGCCTGCGCAGCCAGAGGACCACGCCCACCGGGCGTCCCAGCCACCGGGCGTAGAGGACCACGAGGCCGAGGAAGCCGCCCCATTGCGAGATGAGCAGGCCCGGGATCAAGCGCCAGCGCTGCAACCACGAGAACGCGAAGAACCACAGGACGAACGCCAGGCCGAAGAGCGCGATGGCCTGGCCGGCGCTGGGTGCGAGGCCGGTGGTCCCGGCGTGCCCGGCGGCAAGAGGATCCGGGGACGAGGGCCCGGGTCCCCTTCCGCCTCCGCGCGCGCTCTCGCCCGCCATGGCCTCGCCGCGCGCGCCCGCGGGCCGGACGCCGGCATCGACGTCTCCTCCGCGCCCGGCCGGGTCACGGCGGTCCCCGAGCACGAGGTGGCGCAGCCAGGCCCCGAGCGCCAGCTGCCCGGCGTCGGGCGCGGCCAGCAGGCGCTCCGAATCGTACATCCGGGCCGCGAAGCCGAGCGCCAGGGATCCGACGGCGGCCGTCACCAGTATGACGAACACGACGTGCGCGACGGTCGCCTCGCCGAGCATGAGATCGCGGGCCAGCAGCGTGAGGTTGGTCCCGGGGATGGCGAGGGCGGCGCCGGTGAGCGGGAAGTCCCCGAGGGTCGCGATGAGGGCGGGCGCGAAGCAGAGGAAGTACACCGGGGTCAGCAGGTTCTGCGCCTCCTTGAAAGATCGGGCGAGGGCGCCCACCGCCACCATGATCGAGCCCCAGAGGAAGGCCGCCGGGATCACCGTCAGAAGGGTCGCGAGGGTCCGGGTCCACGGGATGCTGAGGGAGGCGGCGCCTCCCGCCATGCGCGCACCCTCGGCCACCGTCAGTGACATGGAGGCGATGTTGAGGGTGCCAGTGATGGCCGCGAGGGCGGTCACCGCCAGGACCTTGCCGAGCATCAGGTCGAATCGGCGCACCGGCGAGGACAGCAGCGTCTCGAGGGTCCCGCGCTCGCGCTCGCCGGCGGTGATGTCGATGGCGGGGTAGAACGCGCCGAGCATGGTCATCATGACCACCACGAGGGGCAGGATCTTCGAGAGCACATAGCCGCCGACCTGGGCCTCGGGCGCGACGCTGGTGGCGGTGATGGCGTAGCGGCGCGCGCAGCCAGCGGGCAGCTCGGCGGCGAGCAGGGTCTCGGTGCGGGTGCGCGCCTTCTCGGAGGCGTCGTGGGTCTCGTCGTACCACACCCGGACGGAGGTCGCGTGGCGCGGAGGGGCCGGGTTCGCGCCGCCCGAGGCGCCGGCGGGCGAGGCGGCGGCACCCGCGGCGGTGACCAGCACGAAGGCGTCGAGGTCGTGGGCCTGGAGCGCGGCCTTGGCGGCGCGGAGCGCGTCCCCCTCGTACGCGGGGGCGGGGGATCCCGGCGGGCCGAGGAGCGTCACCTCGAGGCCGCGATCCCGGGCCAGCACCCGGCGCACCTCGTCGGTGTCCGCGGGCGAGGGGCCCCACAGCGAGACGCGCGATCGGCGCGCCTCCTCGGCGGCCTGGCGTCCGGCCATGACCTGCGCCATGAGCAACGAGAGCAGGGGATAGACCACCAGCGGGAAGAGGATCATGACCGCCAGGGTCCGGCGATCGCGCAAGGTCTCGCGCAGCTCCTTGCGCCAGACGGTGCCGACGTCGCGGAGATCGATCATGCTGGGGCCTCCTCGCATGCCGGGGCCCCGGGGGCCGGGGCGTCGCCGCCGCTCGGTCACGGGCCGACGTCCGGGTCGAGGGTGGAGATCGCCGCGGTGGGGCTCACACGCCCGGGCAGGTCCGCGGCCGCGGCCTCGGCGCTGGCGCGGCCGGCCTCGAGGTTGGCGACCAGGCGCAAGAAGGCCTCTTCGAGCGAGTCGGTCCCGCCGGCGCTGGCGCGGAGATCGGCGGGAGTCCCTTCGGCGAGCACGCGGCCCTCGTAGAGGAGCCCGAGGCGATCGCAGAGCAGATCCGCCTCGGCCAGGTAGTGGGTCGAAAAGATCACCGCCTTGCCGCGGGCCCTTTCGGCCCGAACGTAGGTGCGCAGGAAACGGCTGGCGAGCACGTCGAGCCCCACGGTGGGCTCGTCGAGGATCAGCACCGGGGGATCGTGCAGCACGGCGCGCGCGACCGACATGCGCTGCTTCTGGCCGGTCGAGAGCGACTCGCACCGCCGGTCGAGCAGCCCGCCGAGATCGAGGGCCTCGGTCAGGGCGGCGGTGCGTTCGGCGATGCGGGCAGGCGGCAGGTGGTGCAGGCCCCCGAAGTACGCCAGCAGCTCGCGTCCGGTCAGGCGGCCGTAAAGACCGGTCGAGCCGGTGAGGAATCCGAGCCGGGCCTGCGCCGAGCGCGGGTCCGCGGTCACGTCGATCCCACCCACCCGGGCTTCGCCGGAGCTGGGGGAGAGGAGCCCGGCCAGGATGCGCAAGGTGGTGGTCTTGCCGGCGCCGTTCGGACCGAGCAGCCCGTAGATCTCGCCGGCCTCGACGGCGAAGGACACCTCGTCGAGGGCCAGGTGCGAGCCGAAGGATTTTCTCAACCGCGTGACGAGGACGGCGGGCATGGGGATCCGCGCACAATATCAGCGGGCATCCGGCGGAACGAATCCGGCGACGGCGTTTTGGTACCATGGCGGCCCATGACGATCGACGACGGAAAGGTCGTGAGCATTGCCTATGTGGTCCGGGGCGGTGACGACGACGAGGTGATTGACGCGGCCGAGGTCGCGGAGCCCCTGGAATACCTCCACGGTCCCCACAGCGGGCTCATCCCGGGCCTGGTGACCAGGCTCGCCGGTCACGTGACCGGCGATCACCTCTCGATGGTGATCACGCCCGATGAAGGGTACGGGGCACGGGACGAGGCCAAGGTGCGGCGGATCCCGGTTCGCCGCTTCGGTGATCAGAAGGTGCGGGTGGGGGCGCTGCTGCGGTTCGAGCAAGGCGGTCGCGCCGAGACCGCCACGGTCCTCGCGATTCAGGGCGACTACGCCACGGTGGACCTGAACCATCCGCTGGCGGGCCTCGAGCTGAAGTTCGAGGTCGACGTCGTCAACGTGCGGGAGGCCACGCCGGAGGAGCTGGAGCACGGGCACCCGCACGGCGCGCACGGGCATCACCACTGAAGGACGAAGCCCTCAACCCCCGTGATCGTGGCCGAGATGGTGATCGTCGATCGTGGCCGAACCCCTGATCGTTGCCGTGCACGTGCACGTGAACACCCCCGTGGGCGTGATCCCGACCGGATACGAATCAACGATTCACATCCTGGCAACATCGTGAATCATCTCGTTTCGATCACGGCCACGGGGATGTTCCCGTGCGCGTGCACGGCAACGATCACGGGGTCGTCCACGATCGCGGCCCCGATCACGTCCACGATCGTGGGCTCCTGACGGCTCGCTCCGAGTGGGATCCCGCCATGCGCGCTCCGGTCGCGTCAGATCCTTGACGCGGGACTCGGATGCCGATCGCTGAGCCTCTGTGAGCTCCGGGGGACACTCGGGAAGGTGCTCGCACCGCGCGCGTCTCGCGCGTGGATGGTCCGCCATTCTTCAGTCGAAGTCGAAAGCTGCGAAATACAAACATGCCCTTGTCGAACGTGTCCTCGTCGATGCTCCCTCGGGTCTTCTCGGTGGCTTCCTGGCTCTTGATGATGGGTGGCATCGCCTCGGTTGGCTGCCAGGGAGGGGGCTCCTCGTCGCCCCTGGTCGGGGCCTCGGGGGGAGCGGGAGGGACCGGGTCCGGGGGAAAGGCGGCTGGGTCCGGGGACGTCGACGGTGTCGCGGCGGGTGGTGGTGGCTCCGGAGGTGCAGGGGCGAAGCCCGCGGCCTCGGGCGGGGCCCCGGGGGCGGGGGGCGCTCCCCCTGCGGCGTCGGGTGGGGCCCCGGCGGCCGCGGGTGGTGCGAGCGCTGCCGCGTCGCCTCCGTCGCCCGCCCCCACCAACGAATACAGCGTGGCTGGCTTTGCCCGCGCGGCGACCGGCGGCGGGGTCATCTCCGAGAGCGACCCCGGCTACTTCAAGGTGACCACCGCGGACGAGCTGGTGGCGGCGCTCGGACACAAGACCGTCAAGGTCATCGAGATCATGAACGACCTCGATCTCGGCTGGAACGAGATCCCCCCCTCGGCCCAGACCGGGGCGCTCCGCGAGGACGAGGCGCCGATGCTCCACCCGGTGCTGCTCGCCTCGGGCGTCAGCATCATCGACGTGGCCGCCCACGACGGACTCACCATCTTCTCGCTCGGCGGCGCCACCATCCGGCACGCCCACCTCAACATCAAGCGCAGCAGCAACCTCGTGATCCGCAACCTGCGCTTCGACGAGCTGTGGGAGTGGGACGAGGCATCGAAGGGGAACTACGACAAGCTCGGCTGGGACTTCATCACCATCGACATGGCCTCACGCACCGTCTGGATCGACCACTGCACCTTCACCAAGGCGTACGACGGCGTGGTGGACGTCAAGGGCGGGAGCTCGGACGTGACCATCTCCTGGAGCGCCTTCCTGGCGGATGACGGCGGACCCGCCAGCTTCGTCCGGCAGCAGATCGCCGCGCTCGAGGCCAACCCGGCCGGCGCGCCCATGTACGGCTTTCTGCGCGCGAACGGCTTTGGCGTCGACGACATCGTCGACATCGCGCGTTCGCAGAAGAAGGGTCACCTCATCGGCGCGCTCGAGCTCGACCCCACCAACGCCGACCTGACGGTCACGCTGCACCACGACTGGTACAAGAACATGCAGGACCGCGTCCCGCGCCTGCGGGCAGGCAACGCCCACGCCTACAACCTGCTGGTGGACGACGCGGAGGCGCGGACCGCCCGCCTCCGACGCGACGCCATCGTCGCCGCGATGGCGCCCGCCGCGGCGGCCAAGCTCGACGGTGCCTCGCCGACCTACCACTTCACGGTGACCCTCAACGGGGCCATCTCGACCGAGGGCGGGGCGGTGCTGCTGGAGAAGTCCAAGCTCTCGGGCGTGGCCTCGCGCATCCGCAACAACCAGGTCGACGCCACGATGCCGGACTACACCGGCAAGATCGAGGCGCTCGACGTGATCACCATCCTCGATGGCGTCACCTTTCGCGGAGGGAGCGACGATCCAGGCAGCCCGCTCTCCCCCGTCCCGGCCCCGGTGCTCCCGTTCGCGTGGAACGGCTTCTCGCAGCTCCCGTACGCTACGAGCCCGGACGATCCGGACACGCTCTCCGATCGGCTGCCGGGGCCCACCGGCGCCGGCGCAGGCAAGCTGACCTGGGATCGCACCCACTGGCTCACGACCTCGTACTGAGGACAACCCCTTCGGCTACGGGCCGTCACCGGCGGCCGCGGCCGTGATCGTGATCGTGGCCGCCCCCCGTGTCGTGGCCGTGCACGTGAACATCGCCCCCCCGTGGACGTGATCGATGCGGCGCGTGTGCGCGCGCCGCGACTCGGCCTCCGTTCAGCGCGCGGCGGCGGGGCGCCGGCGGGCGTTGGCGATGGCCTCGCGGCCGAGCTCGTCGCAGCGCTCGTTCTCGGGTACGCCCGCGTGGCCCCGGACCTTCACGAACGCCACCTCCCCCGGAAAGGCGGCCAGGCCCTGGCGGATGCGCGCCACCAGCTCCTGGTTGGCCTTGGCCTTCCATCCCTTGTCGAGAAGGCCGATGGCGTAGCCCGAGTCGCTGTACACCCGGACATGCACCTCGGGCCGGGCCGGCGCGGTGGCGGTGCCGGGCGCGCCGCCTTCGCTCTTCAGTCGCTGCGCCACCACCTCGAGGCCCCGCTCGATGGCCACGAGCTCGGCGATGTTGTTGGTGCCGAGGCCGAGGTACTCCCCGAGCTCCTGTCGTTCGTCGCCGGCGATCACCACCACGCCGATGCCCATCGGCCCCGGGTTGCCCGAGCAGGCCCCATCGGTCCAGACGTGAAAGGTCGCGCCCGGATCGGCGGGCCCGCGCGCGACGCCAGGCGTCCCGCCGCGCGCCTTGCGCGTCGCCGGCTTTCCACCGGTGCCTCCGGGCCGCGTCGGTGGCTGTTCGGAGAGCCGCTCGCCCGCGGCCTGGGACGGCCGGTCTCCCCACGGCGCAAGGTTGGCGGGGCCCGGCCGGTAGGTCTTGGTGTCGGCCTCGCGGTACTTCATCTCCGCCCGCCCTTCGGCGTCGAGCACGATGCGGTGGCCATCGTCCACCTGCACGAGGACCGCGTCTCCGCGGAAGCGCATTTTCTGCCAGGGCATGCGCAGCACTATGCTCGAAACGGCCCGGGTCTTTCCAGCGGGCATCGTCGGCGCGTGGTCCGCGCGTTCACACGCCTGGCGCGCGCCTCGGCCGCGCCGAGTTGCGGCCCGCGGTCGCCCGCGATAGACGCCTCCCATGCTTGCCCAGGCTCCGAGGACGTGTCGCCCGACCGGTCGCCCCGCGGATGGGTGGGTGGGCACGCTCCTCCTCCTCGGGGGGATCGCCCTCGGCGCGACCGGGGCCTGTCGTGGGGGGTGTTCGCGCGCACCCGCGGTCCGCGGCCCGCTCGACGGCAACCTGGCCTGGTTTCCCCCGGAGACCCGCATCGTCATCTCGGCCGATCTTCGCCGCCTGCGGCGGACCCGGCTCGGCCGCCGCTTGCCGCCGCTGGCGGCGACCGAGCCGGCGGACCGACAGCGCATCGACGACTTCGTTCAGCGAACCGGCTTCGATCCGTTCCAGCACATCGACGCCCTCACCGTTGCGTTCCCCGAGGAGGCCCGCGCTTCCGGTCAGCTCGGCGTGATCCTGCGCGCCAGTCACCTCGACGAGTCCCGGCTCGTGGCGTACGCCCGCGACCAGATCTCCAAGGCCGGCGACGATCTGTTCTCGTTTCGCCGCTCGGGGCGAATCCTGTGGGCGGCGCACCAGGCGCCCACCACCGCGGCCTTCTTCGTCGGGGATGGCAGCCTGGTGATCGGCGCGGGCGGCTGGGCCGAGCGGATGGCCGAGCTGTCGAACGCCCCTGCCCCGAGCGCCGACCTGGCGGCGGCCGCGGCGCCGCCGGGCGCGGAGGCGAACCTCGAGCTCGTGCACCTCATCGAGCGTGCGGGCGCCAACCGACCCCTCGTCGCGGCGGCCATCGTCCCCGCCTCGACCCGGGCGGCGCTCGCCGCCGATCCAGCGCTGTCGGTGGCCGCGGGGGTGAGCCGCCTGTCGCTGTCGATGGACGGCGACGACGCGACCGACATCCAGCTCACGGCGGATCTGGCCAGCCGGGAGCAGGCGCATCAGATGGTGGAGCGCATCGAGGCCGCCATCCGCGCCGCCAAGGCCAGCCCCCGGGTGCTCTTGCTCGGGATCGGACCGTTCCTCGACAGCCTGCACGCGCGCGAGCGTGGGGTGGCCTGCGAGCTCTCGATCCACCTGTCGGCCGCGCAGACCGACGACGCCGTCGAGCGCCTGCAGGCCTTCGTGGCGCTCGCGCGTCAAGGGCCGATCCCCGGGTTTCCGCGCCCCTGAGCACGTGTCCCCCCAACAACCCGTCCTCGTCCTCGTCGCCGAACGGCATTGCCTTTACTTGGCCCCTGGGTTAAACACACCCCCTTTTCCAAGGAGAATCCTGCGATGGCGACCAAGAGCCCGCTTGCCCGGGTCAAAGACGAATTTGGTGGCAAGGACAAGCTGGTCGACAAGATTGTCGGCTTGATTGGATCTCAGTCGGAAGACGAGTCCAAGGACGATCTGCGTCGCCGGTTGCTCGGGGCCGCCAACAGCAAGCTCGTGCGCCTGCATGGCGTCGCCACCAAGGTCAAGGAGCTGGGGGGCCGCGAGCAGCTCGCCACGGCCGCCGCGACCGAGATGGGTCATGGCAAGGACAAGGACTTCGTCGAGAAGCTATCGACGTACTCCACGGGCCGACTGGTCGACATGCTCGGCAGCGCCCGACGGCGGAGCCAGCGGGCGAGCGCCAAGGCGGCTCGCCAGGGCAAACCACGCGCCGCTGCGGCCGCCGCCAAGACGACTCCCAAGGCCGATTCCAAGGCCAAGGCCCCCGCCCCCTCCGCGCGTCGCTAGAGAGATTCGCGGGTCACCGCGCATCCGAGATGCGGTCCCCGTGACGACGTCGCCTGCTGACCTCCCGGACTGGCGGAAGCTGCTGCCAGCCACCGTGGGCCGCCAGCACGGCTGCGGCCCCCAGGGCCGGCGTCTGCGCGGCGGTCCGGGCCTCCTCGGCGTGCTCGCCCTCGGCCTGGTGCTTGCCCCGGTGCCTCCCGCCGGGACGCTTCCCGCGGCGGCGCATGAGCCGCCGCCGGCTCCGCGACCCGCCGGGGCGCCGGTGCCGGTCCCCGTGCTGACGCTGGCGGTCGTGGTGGCGCCGCGGCTCGTCCGTGGACCCTACCTGGTGGTGCTGGGCGACAACGCCATCGGGGCTGCCTGGGAGACCGATCTCCCGGCCCGCGGAACCCTCGCCATCGCGCCTGCGCAGCCGCAACGCGCGCCCGATGCCCACACCCCAGAGCTCCGCGCGCCCGCCGTCGGCGCCACTGCGCCCGGGCGCAGCAGGGCGTCGGCCAGCGGGGCGGTCCGGATCGTTCGCGCGGACACGGTGGGATTGCGCCAGGTGGTCCGGCTCCCGGGCCTCGAGCCCGGCCGCCGCTACCAGTATTCGGTCGAGATCGAGGCGCCAGGCGCTCGCCCCGGGGCCGCGGCTCCGCTCGCCTCCCGCCCGCGCGGCGACCTCGCCGCGCGCGGGCCAGTGCCCGGCAGCGCGAGCGCGTCGCCGCCCGCCGAGCTCGAAGCGCCGCCACGCCGGGACGGGCCCGTGCGGTTCGTGGTCTACGGCGACATGCGGGCCCCTGGACACGCGGAGCATGCCCAGGTCGTCGAGGGCATCCTGCGCGAGAAGCCGAGCCTGGTGCTCAACACCGGCGATCTGGTGGCCGCCGGGGGCGATGCTTCGGCCTGGCAGCGCTACTTCGAGATCACCCGGGCCCTCGGCGCCACCACCCCCGTCGTGCCGGCGCTCGGCAACCACGAGTCCTACCTCGGGGGCGCCGCCCGGTCCTGGGCGCTCTTCGGGCTGAAGTCGGCGGGGAGAGCCCCGGCCAGCGGCTATGCCTCCTTCGAATGGGGCGCGCTCCACTTCGTGGTGCTCGATACCAACGCCCTCGATGCCGAACAGCTGGCCTGGCTGACGCGCGATCTGGCCGCCGCTGCCCACCGCCATCCCCGCGCCATCTTCGCCATCTGCCACGAAGGGCCCTGGTCGAGCGGACCGCATGGGGGCTCGAGCGCCATGGAGCGAGATGTGGTGCCGATCCTGGCGGCGGGCGGGGTCACCCTGCTGTTCGCGGGCCACGATCACCTCTACGAGCGGGGCGCGGGGCCCGTCCGGGGCGGCGGCGGCGCGACCCCACGCCGGTTCCCCTATGTGGTCACCGGCGGTGGCGGCGCGCCGCTTTACAACCCCACCTGCGAGGTGGTCTCGCCGGCGTCCGCGGGAGCCCCTGGCTCCGGGGGGGGGCCGGCCTCCGGGCTCCCACCGTGCCCGCCATCGGTGGAGATCGTTCGCAAGGCGTACCACTACATCGTGGTGGACGTGGATGCCGACGGCGTCCGCGTCTGCCCGCGGGCGCCCGACGGCACCGCCATCGAGCCCTGCTGGTCGCCGCCGGCGCCGGTGCAGCCGCCATCCTTTCGCCCGGTGTCCGGGCGGACCCGGTAGCCGAGCTCAGGTGTCCGGGCGAAGGTGCGCGACGACCGCCCGAGACTTCCCCGAGATCCGAGGGTGTCCGAGGTCCGAGGGTGCCGACGTCCGAGTCGTCAGATCGACTCGCCGTCCGGTCCGCGCAGCTCGGGCGCCGGCAAGCCGAGGGCGCGCAGCGGTGCCTCGAGGGTCGCGCGGTCGCCGACGATCACGATGCCGAGCCGCGACGGCTCGAGGTACCGCTCGGCCACCGCGCGCAGGTCCGCGGCGGTGGTCCGCTCGACCGCGCTGATGAAGCGCGCCGGCTCGTCCATGGGCAGATCGTAAAGCCCGAGATCCGAGAAGGTGGCCGCCGTGCCCGCCGAGGTGGAGAGGGCCTCGGCCGTCCGGTCGAGCAGAGAGGCCTTGGCCTTGGTGAGCTCGGGCACCGAGGCGTCCTCGGTTCGAATCTTCTCGATCTCCGAGAGAAACTCGGTGACGGCGGGTGCGGTGACCGCCGAGAACACCGACGAGCGCGCCACGAACGCCGACGGGTGGCGGTAGGCGCTGAAGTGCGAGCTCGCGCCGTAGGTGTAGCCCTTGACCTCGCGCAAGGTGAAGTTCAGCCGGCTCGTGAAGCTGCCGCCCAGGATGACGTTGAGCATGGACAGCGCGGGGCGATCGGGGGCGAAGCGGTGGGTGCCGGGACCCACCACCCGGATCACGCTCTGGGGCGCTCCGGGGCGATCCACCAGCACCAGGCGCGGGCGCGGTGGGAAGGAGAACTCGCTCGGCTGGTCCGGGAGCGCTCGCGGCGCCCAGCTGGCGAAGGCCGCGTCGAGCTGCGCGCGCAGGCGCCCGGGGTCGAAGTCACCGGCCACCGTGAGGACGGCATTGTTGGGTCGCCAGAACGTCTGATGGAACCGCTGGACGTCGCCGAGCGACGTCGCGCGCACCGTGGCCTCGAACCCGTCGACGGGGCGGCCGTAGGGATGTCCGTCTCCATAGAGGGTCATGGCGGTCACCAGGTCGGCCACCGCTTCGGGCTGGTCCCGCCGCTGGGCGAGCCCGGTCAGCCGATCGTGCTTCACGCGCTCCCAGTCGGTGTCGAGCATCCGGGGTCGCATGACGACGTCGGTGGCGATTCCGAGGGCCTCGACGAACTCGCCGGCAGGGACCTGCAGCGTCAGCTGGCAGCCGTCGCGCCCGGCGCCGACCCAGAGATCCGCGCCGAGCTGCTCGGTGGCCTCCGAGATCTCGAGCGCGTTGCGCTCGCCAGCCCCCTCGTCCAGCATCTCGGCGGTGAGGGAGGCGAGGCCCGCCCGGTCCGGCGGATCCCGGTCCGCGCCGGTGCGGAGCACGAGGTTCAAGGCCACGATGGGCGCGGCGTTCCGGTGGATGGCCAGCACCTCCGCCCCGCAGGACAGCCGGAAGCGGACGGGCGTGGGCGGGGTGAGGGGGGGCAATGGCCCGACCGCCGGCGCCTGTCGCATGTAGTCCGGCACGGTCACCGCGGAAGGGGTGGGCGCCACCGTTCCTGCCGCCGGGGACGCGGTCACGTTCGCGGTCGCGTTGGCGGTCACGTCGGATCGAACGGTGGTCATGGTTGCTCCTTGGTGGCGGGCAAGGGCAAGGGCTTGGCGGCGCCGTTCACGATGTCCGACGCTCCCTGGCCCTGGCGGTCGGACGCGGCATGTGCGTGCCCGTCGCTGTCGTCGTCCTCGTCGTCGTGCCCTTGGTCCCCCTCTTCGCCCCCGGCCTCGGCCTCGGCCTCGGTCCCGGAGCCGTCGGGCATGATGGTCATGACCAGGCGATGCGCGCGCACCACCTGCGCGAAGATCTCCCGCACGGATTCGCAGGTGAGCTTCTCGTAGCGGGCCAGGTCCTCCGCCAGCCCGTCGGGATGCCCGAGCAGCCGCTCGTAGTGGTTGAGGAGATCCGCGCGGGTCTGCAGGCTGTCGAGGCTCTTGAACGAATCGGCGAAGTGGGTGTTGCGGGCGCGCTCCAGCTCCTCCTCGGTGGGGCCGTTCTCCGCCAGCTCGGCCAGCACCTGCTCGGTGGCGGCCTCGATGGCATCGAGGGTCTGGCCCGGCTTGGCGGTGGCGCCGAGCCCGAACAGGCTGCCGAGCATGAGCGAGCTCTGGTAAGCCCAGGCGTCCTGGGCGATCCGCTGCTCGTACACCAGGGCCTTGTAGAGGCGGCTCGACTTCCCCCCGCCGAGGATGTGGGCCGCCAGATCCAGCTCCGCGTCGCCGGGCGCGAACAGGGCCGGGGAGTGCCACTCCATGCGCAGCCGGGGCAGCTGCACCCGGTCGGTCACGGACATCCGGTGGGTCGCCGTCAGCACCGCCGGCGCGACGCTGCGCGGGGAAGGCGGCTCGCGGTAGGGCATCCAGGCGAAGTACCTGTCGACCAGCCGCCGGGCCTCGCCCGGCTCGAAGTCTCCGGCGATGACCAGGGACGCGTTCGACGGGCGGTAGAAGCGGTCGAAGAAGTCGCGCACGTCCGCCACGGTGGCGGCCTCGAGATCCGCGTGCGACCCGATCACCGGCCAGTGGTAAGGATGGCTCGGCGGGTACATGGTCTCGGGGACCAGCAGCTCGGCGCGTCCATACGGGCGGTTCTCGTAGGACTGGCGGCGCTCGTTCTGCACGACCTTGCGCTGCCCCTCGAGCTCGTCATCCGTGATCACGTTGGGCAAGGTGGCCAGGCGATCCGCCTCCAGCCAGAGGAAGGTCTCGAGCAGGTTGGCCGGCCCGATCTCGTAGTAGTTCGTGCGGTCGTTGCTGGTGGTGCCGTTGTTGTGGCCGCCCCAGTTCTCCATGATCGCGTCGAACGAGGGGTAGGGGGCGTTCTGCGAGCCCATGAACATGAGGTGCTCGAAGAGGTGCGCGAACCCGGTGCGCCCGGCCTGCTCGTCCTTGGAGCCGACGTGGTACCACAGGTCGACGGCCACGAGCGGGCTCGAGCGATCGGGATGCAGGATGACCCGCAGGCCATTGTCGAGAATGAATTTTTGGAAGGGAATCGAGCGCATGAGGAACCGGGACCCCCAGACCCCCTGAAGATGGCGGGGCGGCTAAGAGGAAGAGGACGTGAGACGCGGGACGACGGAGCGAAAGATGCATGTATGGCCGAGATGCTCGGGCGCGGCCAGCCAAAAGGCGCCAGCATCCTATACGCGCCCGTGCCCGAGGTTGCCAATCGGATACAATCGCCGCCGGCGCTTCACGTGGAATGACCTTGTCACAGCTCTCGCAAGATACGGGTGCCCGCAAAGCGCGCCGGATCCGCCTCGCCGCCTGGCCGCTCGCGACGGCCTGGCTCGCCGCCGGGGTCGCAGGTGTGTGTTCTCCAGACCTGTGGGGCGGGTCCAGTGCCCTGGCCGACGGGGCATTCCCGACCTCGCAATCGGTCCTGCTCCCGAGCGACCGGCCCAAGGAGATCGTCCTGGCCGCCAACTTCGGTCTCATCTTCTCGGAGAACGACGGGGGGTCCTGGTCCTATGCCTGCGAGGACCCCTCGGCCACCCTCAACGCGAGCTCCTATCTTCTCGGTCCGGCCCCCGCCAATCGCATCTACGCCCTGTCCTCCGGGCTCGGCGCCGCGGTCTCGTCCGACGGCGCGTGCACATGGGCCCTCGGGGGCGGGGCGCTGGTGAACCAGCTGGTGAACGACGTGTTTCCCGATCCGAGCAACGCCGACCGGGTCTTCGCCGTCGCCATCCCCGCCGGCGTGGCCAACCCCGTGACCGCCATCTTCCATTCGGAGGACGGCGGCCTCACGTATGCGGTGTCGGGCTTTGCGACCCCTGCCGGGGCCTCGATCACGGGGATCGAGGTCGCCGCGACCGAGCCCGACCGGGTGTTCGCCACGCTCGACGGCAGCTCGGACGGTAGCCAGCCAGAGCTGGCCCGCTCCATCGATGGGGGCAAGACCTTCGAGCTGCACGCGCTCGGCCCGGCGCTCGGGGCGGTCAGGGTGCGGCTGGTGGCGATCGATCCGACCGACGCCTCGGTGATCTTCCTGCGCCTCTTCTCGGCCCCGGGCGTGACACCCGTCAGCGAGGCCCTGGCCATGAGCCGTGATGGAGGCGACACCTGGACCACACCGCTCATGCTCGAAGGCGGGAGCCTCGTCGGGTTCGTGCGACTGCCCACCGGCACGCTCGTGGCGCTGGCGACCACGCCGTCGGGCGCCGTGCTCGTGCGCTCGAAGGACGCCGGCGTCTCCTTCGCGACCAGCCCACTCTCCTTCGCGCCGAAGGGCCTCGCGGCCCGCGCCGGGGTGCTCTTCGCGGCGGCGGACGAGTTCCCCGCAGGCGAGACCAACCCGGTTCGGTTCTCGCTCGCGAGCTCGGTCGACGAAGGGGAGACCTGGCAGGCGCGCCTCAAATTCAGTCAGATCTCCGGTGTGCGGGCGTGCGTCAAGGCCGCCTGCCAGTCCAACTGCGCCTACCTGTCGGGGCTCACGTTGTTCCCCCAGGCCTCCTGCAGCACGAGCGCGGGCAGCGGCAGCGGTGGCGGCGCAAAGACCGGGTCCGGCGGCGGATGCAGCTACGCGCTCGGACAGAGCCGCCTCGGGTGGATCTCCTCGGTGTGCGGAGCCGTCGCGGTCTTTCTCGGGGTCGGAGCCACCCTGGGCAGGAGGCGGCGGCGCCGACGGTCCCGTCTGGGCGGGGGCCAGGTGCATTCAAGGGATTGACCCCAGCCGCCGACAGTAGGAACTCGGTGGCATCCTTACCACACGGCCAGGCAGCAGGGCATCCGGCGGAGACTCCGGCCGCCGGCCCGCAGAAGTCGGCGACGTCGAGCGCCGTGGCATCGGCGGCGGCCGGTCTCGGGGCCTCGTCCGAGCTCCTGGCCCGACTCGAGCGTTGCTCGAACCTGCCCACGTTGCCCGCCATCGCCGTCCGCGTGCTGCAGCTGTGTCAGAGCGACAACCTCGACATCGGCCAGATCGCCGAGACCCTGGCCAAGGATCCGGCGCTGTCCGCCAAGGTGCTCCGGCTGGTCAACTCGCCGGCCTTCGGACTGCGGCAGGAGGTGCGCACGGTTCCGCATGCGCTGGCGCTGCTCGGCCTGAACGCGATCCGGACCCTGGCCCTGTCGTTCTCGCTGGTGCGCGACCTCAAGAAGAGCCAGAGCGCTGGGCTCGACGCCTACTGGAAGCGGTCGATCATCTCGGCGGTCGCGGCGCGGGAGATCGCCACCCACCTGCGGTTCTCGGCCCCCGACGAGGCCTTTCTCGGCGCGCTGCTGCAGGACATCGGGATCCTCGCCCTCGGTCGGGTGGCGGGCCGTCACTACGAGAAGGTGGCGAACCAGGCCGGGGACAACCACGTCCACCTGGCCAAGCTCGAGCGCGACACCTTCGGGGCCGATCACGCCGACATCGGCGCCTGGCTGATCGGGACCTGGCACCTCCCCGAGCCGCTGAGGCTGGCGGTGGCGTGGAGCCACAAGTCCACGGTCGAGCTCGGCTCGAGCGCCGGGACGGTCGGCCTCCACGAGGACGTGATTCGTCTGGCCAAGATCGTTCGCCTGTCCGGGGTGGTGGCGGATGTGTGGGGTTGCCGCAACACCGGCTTCGCGATGGAGGTCCTGAAGGCCGAGGCGCCCCGCACCGTGGGGCTGGCGGCGGACGAGCTCGCGCCCATCTTGAGCCGGGTCGCCGCCGCCATCCCGCAGGTGGCCAGCCTGTTCGAGGTTCAACTCGGGACCGGCGAGGAGATCACCGCGGTCCTGGAGCAAGCCACCGAGACGCTGGTCATGGTCACCATGCGGGCCTCGCGTCAGATTGATTCCGCGCGGCAGGCCATCGACTCGCTCGAGCAGAAGACCCGGGTGCTCGAGGAAGCCTCCACCCGCGACAAGCTGACGGGCCTCTTCAACCGCGCAAGGTTCGATTCCTACCTTCAAGAGGAGTTCGCCGCGGCCGCCCAGTCCGGCAAGTCCCTGAGCCTGATCATGACCGACGTGGACCACTTCAAGAAGGTCAACGACACCTTCGGCCACGCGATGGGTGACGAGGTGCTGGTGTCGGTGGCCAAGGCGCTGACCGGCCGGCTGCGCCCGCGCGACCTCATCGCCCGCTACGGCGGCGAGGAGTTCGTGCTGGTCCTGCCCGAGACCGACGGCCCGGGCGCCGAGGTGGTGGCCGAGCGGATCCGCCAGAAGATCGAGCAGACCCCCCACAACATCGGTACCGGACCCGGTCTGGTGGTGACCATGTCGTTCGGCTGCGCCACGTTCAACCCCCAGCCGTACCCCGACGGCGGCTCCCTGCTCAAGGCCGCCGATGAGGCCCTTTACGCCGCCAAGCGGGCCGGTCGCAACCGGGTGCACCGCGCAGGCAGTTGACCCGCGGCCGATCGCAATTCCCCTCTTTGCATTCACCGGCCATCCTTTAGACTGCGGCGGTCATGAGCACTTTGAGTCAGGAGCGGGTCCTCAGCGTCCACCACTGGAACGACACGCTGTTCAGCTTCACGACCACCCGCGACCCCGGTCTGCGTTTTCGCAACGGCCAGTTCGTGATGGTGGGCCTCGAGGTCGAGGGGCGTCCGCTCTTGCGGGCGTTCAGCGTGGTGAGCGCCAACTACGACGAGCACCTCGAGTTCTACAGCATCAAGGTTCCGAACGGACCGCTGACCTCGCGCCTGCAACACGTCAAGCCGGGGGATTCGATCTTCGTCAGCCGCAAGCCGACCGGCACGCTGGTGCTCGACCACCTGCTCCCGGGCAAGCGCCTCTACCTCTTCTCGACCGGGACCGGGCTCGCCCCGTTCATGAGCATCATCAAGGATCCCGCGACCTACGAGCAGTTCGAGCAGGTGATCGTCGTGCACGGGGTGCGCACCACCAGCGATCTCGGTTATCGCGGCTTCATCGAGAAAGAGCTCGAGCACCACGAGCTGGTCGGCGAGCAGGCCCACGCGCAGCTCCTGTACTATCCGACCGTGACCCGCGAGCCGTTCAAGCACCAGGGCCGCATCACGAGCCTGGTCGAGTCGGGAAAGCTGTTCAGCGATCTCGGCGTGCCGCCCCTCGACCCCGCCACCGACCGGGTGATGATCTGCGGCAGCCCGAGCGTCCTCAAGGACATGGTTGCGCTCTGCGAGTCCCGGGGCTTCGCCGAGGGCAGCAGCGACGGCCAGGGGCACTACGTGGTCGAACGCGCGTTCGCTGAGAGGTAGGGCAGAATCGGTCCGCGCTCTATTCGGGCTTGCGGGTCCGGCGGCGATCGAGGAAGCGCCCGCCGAAGAGCACCGCCAGCCCGACGAGGGCGAGCTTGACGCCGATGGCGACGCCCACCAGATAGGGCCCCGGCTTGATTCCGAAGAGGGCCAGCAGTCCGGCGACGGCGGCGGTGATTCCGGCGGTGATCATGCGCCATTGTACCGCGCCCGGGCCCGGTCGAGGTCAGTCGTCGGTGTCGCGATCGTCCTCCTCCTCCACCTCCACCTCGAGCGGCAGGATGCGCGCGAGTCCCTCGGGCGCGGGAGGGGCCCGCTTTTCGGCGGCCACCGCCGCGGACAGCCGATCCCGCTGTGCCTCCGTCAGCCCGGTGAACGCCAGCCGCAGGCGA
>Ga0265318_10000590_pt1 | contig 25494 bp, 16 predicted proteins | sample 4821metaG_FD_192431 | JGI IMG/M metagenome (GOLD analysis project Ga0265318, IMG submission 192431) | Rhizosphere microbial communities from Carex aquatilis grown in University of Washington, Seatle, WA, United States - 4-8-21 metaG | ecosystem: Host-associated > Plants > Roots > Rhizosphere >... | reverse complement strand
GCTTAAACACGTCGCGCATTATCATCCTGAGCTTGACCCCGTTACTTATGGGTTTACTGTGTGGGATTACGACAGGGAATTTATAACGGCAGGACTTGCCGGATTAAGAACGGCGACCCTGAGAAACATACTTGATATACTTCACAAAACGTATTGCGAGAAAATTGGCGTTGAGTACAGGCATATATCCGACCCGGAAGAAAAACAGTGGCTTCAGGACAGAATGGAACCAAACCGCAACCAGCCGAATTATTCAGACGTTGAAAAAAAACATATTCTTTATAAGCTTGTGCAGGCTGAGGGCTTCGAGAAATTTATTGACAAGAAATATTTAGGACATAAAAGATTTTCACTTGAGGGTTCTGAGACAATTATCCCGGTTATCGACTGCCTGCTTGGGCTCGCATCAGATGAAGGCGTGGATGAGCTAGTGCTCGGTATGGCTCACAGGGGCAGGTTGAACATACTTGCGAACATTATAGGCAAAAGCCTGCAGGCGATATTTTCCGAGTTTGAAGATATTACCGACACGGATTCGGCGCAGGGTTCGGGCGACGTTAAATATCATCTGGGCGCATCAGGAACTTACACCACAAGCGACGGAAGCGAAATAAAAGTTTCGGTATCATCAAATCCCAGCCACTTAGAGTTTGTTAATCCTGTTGTTGAAGGAATTGTGAGAGCCAAACAAACTATCATTGGCGATAAATACAGAAACCAGATAATTCCTGTAATACTTCACGGCGATGCCGCAATTGCAGGCGAAGGAATTGTAGCCGAGACGCTGAATCTTTCGCAGCTAAAGGGATACTCAACCGGCGGCACAATACATGTAATAATTAATAACCAGATAGGGTTTACAACAAGTCCAGTTGACGCGCGCTCAACTGTATATGCATCGGACGTGGCTAAGATGGTGCCGGCGCCAATATTCCATGTGAACGGGGACGACCCCGAAGCGACCTTGCTTGTAACTAAGCTGGCTTACGAATTCAGGATGAAGTTTAATAAAGATGTGGTTGTGGATGTATTCAGCTACAGGAGGCTGGGGCATAATGAAGCTGATGAACCGGCGTTCACTCAGCCATTATTATATAAAGCTATCAGGAAGCATCCATCGGTCACGGCTCTTTACAGGGAAAAGCTGATAAAAGATAAAGTTGTGTCGGAAGAAGAAGCAAAAGCGATTGAAGAAGAAGTGTACAACTTCCTTGATACAGGTTATGAACGGGTGAAAGAGAGTTCGCTGCCTTTTAAAGCCGACCTTCCGCTGGGTTTGACCCAGGAACAGGTAGATGAGCTGAGGAAATACGAGCTTGCTGAAATTACAATGAATGACCTGGATAAAGTTGTGGATAAGATAACTACGCTCCCTGAAAACTTTAATCTTCATCCTAAGCTTAAGAAATTTATTGAATCACGCCGCGAGTTTTTGACTAAAGATGTGTTAATCGACTGGTCATTTGCGGAAGCGCTTGCTTTCGGCTCGCTGCTTCTTGAGGGCATTCCCGTGAGGCTGAGCGGACAGGATAGCGCGCGCGGAACATTTTCACAGCGGCATATTGTACTGACCGACATGGAGACCGAGAAAGAAATAATTCCGCATAACAATATCGCTCCCGGCATCGCGGCAATCGAACCGCTTGATAGCCTGCTTTCGGAAGCGGCTGTTCTTGGTTTTGAGTTTGGTTACAGCATTGCCGACCCGCTAACGCTGGTCTTATGGGAAGCGCAATTCGGGGATTTTGCCAACGCGGGGCAGGTTATTATTGATAACTTCATAGTAAGCTCGCATCAGAAATGGAGCCTGCCAAGCAATCTTGTAATGCTTCTGCCGCACGGGCAGGAAGGGCAGGGGCCGGAACACTCAAGCGCCAGGATCGAAAGATTTTTAACTTTGTGCGCTGAAAACAATATTACGGTCTCGAATCCATCAACACCGGCTCAATATTATTATTTACTCAGGACCCAGGGGAAATACCATAACCGCAGGCCGCTTGTAGTAATGACCCCAAAGAGCCTGCTCAGGAATCCCGAAGCGAAATCAGAGAAAAAGGAATTTGTTGGCGGCTCTTACCAGGTAGTTATTGACGATAAATCAGTTTATAAAGACGATGTGAAGCGCGTTGTTGTTACCAGCGGAAAATTTTATTACGACCTGCTTAAATACAGGAACGAACATAAGAGGAATGACGTTGCCATAGTGCGGCTGGAAAGATATTATCCGTATCCCTCCGAGGAAATGAAGCTGATACTGGCCTCATACGCGAAAGCGAAAGAAGTGGTTTGGGCGCAGGAAGAACCATATAATATGGGCGCATTGAATTATGTTGTTCTTAGGCTAAGGCGGAATTTTACCGAAGGTCAAATGCTTTATACGGTCAGCAGGAAAACAAGCGCATCGCCTGCGCCGGGTTCCCATAAAGTTTTTATGGATACTCAAAAGCAAATTGTTGAAGAAGCGTTCGGCGAGTTTGAAAAATGAACTGAATATTGAGAATTTGCTGAAATTATGCACTAAAGCGCTGTTATTAAAAGACCTAACGTTATTTCACCTGAAGGCTGCTGTTGCAGCCTTTTTCATTGAATTAACCACAAGACATTAGTCATTATCGCTATTGTTTAACGTGAAAAAGTTAGGTAATTTAGTGTAGAAATTAAGTGAATGAGAAAGTGTCTATTTTAGATTCTTTCAAATTAAAGAGGATGATCATGCAAGTCGACTTAAAGCCAGCAATGAAAGAAAGTTACGTATTTATTACAGGAACGATAGTGATAATGTCAGTATTGATACTTTTCGGATTCATTTTCGGTTAGATAGTATTCCTGAATAATAAAGTTTTACGCCGGCGGGGAGCCTTATCACCTGCGCCGGCGTCTTTTTTCCGGTCAATATAATCTGTTCAAACCTTATGCCTGCTGTTATCGGCAAAAATATTTTCTCATCGTTAGAAATTTAACTGAAAACGTTATTGTTAAGCCGTTAGAAGTTGGTTAACTTTGTCTTAGTAAGCGGGCTGTAGAAGATTTTCTAATAAACAATTTTTCACTAATCAACCTAACCAATCGAAATGAATTCAGATATAAATCCTGTTTTAAAAAATAGCAACTTACTCATAACCGGAACGGTTGCACTAATTGCAATCTTAATTCTTGTAGGATTTATTTTCGGATAGAGTGTAGCTAAAAGATTTTCTTAAATAGCTTAAGCGTTTAACTTGTTTAAAAGCTTAAGTCATATTAAACCAAAGAAGACAGATTAAAAAAATTAAACCCGGAGCGTAAACTCCGGGATTTTTTTGTAAAAAAATTCAATTTGTACGCGCTTACCCTTCGTCTCCTGCCTTCGCCGCAAGCTTCAGCAGGCAGGCGCCTACCCTTCGTCTTCGCTCAGGGTGTGAACTAAAAAGCAAAGGCAGAAAGCATCCTTCGCTTCCGCTAATGATGACTCTCTGCCTATTAACTTTATGAACTTTATAAACTTTACGAACTCCAGCGCTATCTATGGGATTGCTTCCTGCCTGCGCCGAGGCTTCGGCAGGCAGGCGCTTCGCCCACAATTGAAGAAACTACTTCTTTATCGACGGGCTGTCTTTGAGTCTTTTAATTCTCTCAATTTCGTTATTCAGCTCCGCCGAAGGTCCGGTTACGCTTTCCATTCTCTTCAACAGGTCAATTTCCTTGTCATATTCGCCGCCGTTTTCATATGTCAGTTTTAGTATCATATACGGATTATAATACCCGCTCATATCTTTTGGCTTTTCGCTTATCTTTTTCAGCGCTTCAGTTTCTATTTCCGCGGCATACATCTTGTATGTATTAAGATCTCCCGCGCTTAGATATAAGTTCGCTATGTTATATTTCAGGCGGTAATCAAGCTCAACATTTTCTTTGGGAATCCGGTCTTCCATGGCTTTCAGGACCTTAAGGCACATGTCTTTATTATTCATTACGTTTACGTAATAATTTGCGAGCGCCATGTATGATTCCCTGTAATTATACGAGATCCTTACCATATTCTCATCGAAGAAAACGCCGTTGTTGTTGAATGAACGCAGTATAAACCCGCGCTGGTATGATTTGTTCGGAGTTGCATTATCGCCCAGCAGATCCTTTGTTGTCAGATCGACATTAACATTTTCGACGTTTGATTGCTGCGGAATCTCAGGAGTCAACCTGTACGCAAGCCCTTCAAGCTTAAGGTAAGGGGTTAACCCTATCCTGCTGCCGTCATCGCAGGTTGAAGCGAAGTAAACAGGCCTCTGCCAGTTATTCGCCTGTATAATATCTCTTACCATCAGATCCTGAACGCGTACAGCTTTGATATTACCGGAATTTATTGTAGGCGACATCTTGAAACTGATCTTGCCTCTGCTAATAAGCGCTGAATCAGTAACTCCAAATTCTTTGAATACGTTTGAAGGCACAGGAAGGTCAATGGTTCTTGCTTCGAACTGGACAGGCTGCAGCCTTTCAATCTGGTCGTCCTTGTAATTCATAGGAACCTTCATGGAGCCATACGGCGTATCATTCCTGAGTTCCTTAATGTACCAATCGGTATTTATGAGGCTAAGGTTTGCCACTCTTACATCACGTCTTACGCCTTCAACATCCTGCATATACCAAAGCGGGAATGTATCGTTATCGCCGCAAGTAAACAAAATCGCATTTGGCGCGCAGCTTTGAAGCATGTTATAAGCATAATCCCATGGCACCCAATTTTGCGATCTATCCTGGAAGTGGTAATTCGTACGGAGCATATTCAACGGCATTACCACTAATGCAATACCAAGAAATGCGTAAGTAACGCCTTTTGCAGCCGAGGCGCTCTTCACAAATTTTTTAATTTCTTCAACAATATTGCTTAGGGCTATGGCTATCCATATGGCAAATACAAACCAACTGCCTGCGTAAAAATATTCACGGTCGCGGGGCTGAGCCTGCTGTTGGTTCTGGTAGAAACAGATCAGAAAGCCCATGAATATAAACATCATCAAAAACACTGAAGCCATTTTCCAGTCCCGCCGGAAATGATACATCAGTCCAAGCATCCCGATAATAAATGGTATGCCGTACAGCTGATTAAATTTTACGCCGGCATCCTGGTCCCATGATTCTCTTCCTACAAATTCCCAAAGCAGGTATCTTATATACATGTGGTTCATCTGCCATTTCCAGAAATAATCGAGGTCGCTTGAGTAATTTGCGAAAGTGGGCTGGTGCTGCGGTTCTGAAGAAAATCTTCTTTTGAAAGTTGGGAAATCTCCGTATTGCTCGCGGCTAAGATATGAAACCAGCGTTTTAATATCCTTCGGGTCATTTTCATTCATAGGCGGATGCTGGTTGGCGCGGATAATTATCATTGTATAGACCGAGAAGCCTATAATAGCCATAAGCGCCGAAGCGGATACAAGATATAAAGCCGCTTTCTTATTTTGCTGCGCCCAGTAAACTCCGTATGCAAGCCCGCCAACTATTATAGCAAGAATAATGCCTGTAATAAAGAAACTATCGCCGCCGATACTTGTTATAAGCAAAGGCATATACTTTACTATGCCGGGATAAATTGCGAAGTTGGCGATAAGTCCTACAATAAACGGGATATAAAACGAATTTTTGTTAAATATTTTCTTCCAGAAAACCCCCATTACTATAACGCTGACAAAGAACATTATCAGCTTAAAGCGGGTGTCATATTCTTTATATTCTTCTGTGGTAGGCGGAGTTGAGCTTGTTTGAGATGACCACATTACAGCCGCAATTACTATTAACAGCGCGGCATGCCCAAGGAATATTTTAGCGGTATATTTTACGTCGTTATCGTTGGTATAATATTTTTTCATCACATATAGCATCCCGACAGGTACGGCGGCAAGTACGCTCATAAGATGCACGCCCGGCGAGAGCCCGAGTACAAAGGCTATGAACAGTATATATCTTTCGCTTCCGGGTTGGTCGGCTTTTTCATACCAAACCATCATGACCCATATCATCAGCGTAAACAGGAAAGTGCTGAACCCGAACACGTTTGACTCAGTCGAGTTGAACCAGAATGCAGTCGCAAACGCAAACGAGAGAGCTCCTATAGCGGAGGAAATATAAGTTACAACCGAATCCTCGTCTTTTTTATAATTTCTGATCAGCCTTACCGCTACGAGGTAAAGGAACAGAACCGAGAACGAGCTTGCTATAACTGTCAGCGTGTTTATTCTGAATCCTATATTATCCGCAAACGGAATGAGGGTGAGTATACGGTTCATCATTATAAAAAACGGCGCGCCCGGCGGATGCGTTATCTGCATGCCGTATGACGCGGCTGAAAGCTCGCCGCAATCCCAGAAAGAAACCGAAGGCTGAACTGTCAGGAAGAAAACAACGAGGGCCGTAAGAAATACAATCGCACCGATTACACGGTGAATAACTTTGTTATTCATTATTTATACTGTTAATCTTTATTTTATTTTGAAGTAAAGAAGGAATAATTACTCTATAATATAGTGAGATGGATAAAATTGTAGCGAAAAATGACTCTTTTTTAATATTTTAAAATAATCTACAAATATAAATCGTCCAAAATTGAGAAACAACGCAATCTTGCTAATTTAGGGATAAATCCTAATAAATATATATGTTTCGCTTTGGAAAGTTTAACAAATTAGTAAATTCTAAAATTAGACGGCGAAATATCCAATGAATATTTCATCAATTCCAGCCGCATAATAAATACTAATTTTTCCCAATATTTATAGACCCGAACAAGCTCTTTTAATACGGGTGGATTTCTATAAACTACAGAAAAAGCGAAACTTGAGACGCTTTTCAGTAGTTTATGAATATATACAAACTTTCTTGATTCTTCGATCATTCGATTTTTCTCTCTAAGTTAATAATTTATATAATAATACATAACAATAGAAAGTACTTCTAAAAAATGAATTTAAGGCTGAACAATAGGTCGGCGCTTCTGATATTACAGGCGCTGTTATTTAGCGCTATATCATTATTTATAAGCGGCCGCCTGTTTTCGCAGCAGCTGCAGATTGATGAAGTAAAATTCATTCATAAAGATACAACTACATTCGCTGATAATGTTCTGAGCGACGCCGTGGCAATTACCAAAGAGAAGCTGTACAAGAATAAGATACTTGGCGATGACATTGTGAAATTGAAAAAATTTTACTTTGACAACGGATTTTTCGACGTTAGCGTTGATACCCTTGTGAAGTACGATTATGACAATGAAAATGTATCTGTAAGATTTATAATTAAAGAAAACAAACATTATAAAATTGATAGTATCACCTATAAAGGTTTAGAGAAAATCCCTGAAGCTCTAAAATTAAGCGTTGACAGCGTCAAAATTATAAAAAAAAAGGATTATTATAATAAAGCGCTTATAATCCAGCAAAAGAATAAAATTGTTGACCTGCTTCAAAACAATGGGTATATGAACGCGGGCATTAAAAAAGATTCAGGTACAACGGTTATTAAATTTGACTCAGCTGCAACGGTTGTAATTAAATTTGAAGGGGCCGACACAATAAATAAATTCGGGAAAACAAAAATTAGTATTGACAGTAATAAATATAATGTAGATGAAAGTATTTTTATAAAAGTCCTTACATACAAAGATGGCGATATTTACAGCAAACACGAAGAACTTGCTTCTGAAAAGAATATGTCGGAATATGGTATTGTTCAAAGCGCCAGACTTGACCCGGTTTCAATAAACAGCGCCGGTGTTATTGATTTCCAGGCAAACATAATATTAAATAAAAGAAACGAGGTTATTCCTTATGTGGAAGCTGCAAATTTAGATAATACGTTTTATCTTGGCGGGGGCGCTAAATATGTAAATAAATATTTTTTAAACGGCGGGAAAGTTCTTACTGTTGAGCTTCAGTCTTTTCTGCACTCGGTTCAGGTAAACAGGTTTGTTTTTAGTACGGGAATTACCCAGCCTTTTTTATTTAACACTCACTCTTCACTTACTGATAAAGTATCTGTAGGTCTGTATAATCTGCAAGGATTCAAGAATTATTACGCAGGTAATCTAACAAGGCTTGATTATTTTATTTCAGACCATACTTTTTACACTAATGCCTCGCTTGATTTTACAGCAGAAATGGTATGGTTTAAATTTGAAATAGACAGCACGGGGACTTTAACGCAGTTCAACACATTTATCAATGCAACCATTATACATAATAATACTAACAGTGAAACTTCTCCCTCACATGGACTTTTTCATTTGATTTCGGTAGGAGAAGGCGGCACTATTCCAAGTGTTTTGATTAAGCTTTTTAATAAAGATGTAACTTACTCAAGATTTTTTAAATTGTATACATCTAACAGATTTTTCCTGGATTTAGGTAAAATAATGGAAACGCTGATATTTGCTACTTCATTTAAAGTTGGGGATATAATAGAATATGGGCATGGCGCCAGGCAATACCCGGTTCAGCCTCTTTACCGGTTTTTCAGCGGAGGTACGGGAAGCTTAAGAGGATGGAGCGCTAAATCTAACGGCGTTCTTGTTGACAGACTAAACGGGGGCGAGTTTTTGCTCGAAGGCAGTATTGAACTGCGAAAAAGACTTTTCCCGGCTTCTTCAGCATTTACAAAAAATATCGGGCTGGCGGTTTTTCTGGATTATGGAAATGTCTGGGAAACTCACAAAGATTTCAGATTTAATCAAATAGCGCTTGCTGTCGGGTTCGGGCCGCGTTATGATCTATTTCTTGGACCGGTAAGAGTTGACCTTGGTTTTAAGTTATATGACCCAACCGATGCAAAAGGGGAAAAATGGATTTTCAATAATTGGTCCAGAATTTTCAAAGATAAATTTGCTATTACTGTGGGAATAGGCGAAGCATTCTAAACAATATTTTTGCGTGTCTCCTGTTTTAAAACCTGAATTTGTATATTACTTTTATTCCTGTCCTTGATTGCTGGTCAGTAGTTGTAATTGAGGTATATGTGAGCATTTCTCTTGCAATTTCAAGAAGAAGAGTTTCCGGAAGATTAAGATTTAATAGTTTACTTAACGGGTAATCAATTGTAAACTCTAAATAGCTGGCATTATTTACTTCATGTCCCCCGACTTTAACAGTAGCATCGCCAAACTCTGAAGTAACCTGTATATCAGTATTTTTGACTACATCGCCTTCGCTGTATTTAAAATCGGCGCCCACTATAAAAGGCAGCACTTCCCTTAGCGCATCGGTAAGATATGATGATGCATAATATGAACCAACTGATTGACCTAACCCTGAAGCCATAGCTGACTGCTGAGATTCTGTAAGATCGCTTTTGAACTTTCCAAACAGCAGGAAAGTTACCGCATCACCGTCGGCGTTTTCGCCGGTAATTTCATCGCCATCCTGAATCAGCTTGAATGAAATTTTAGGAGTATCCACGCTTCCTTTTACAAAAGCCGCAACTTCAACCGGAATACTCGATATAGCGCCATATTGCTCAGCTGTCTTTGTTCCTGAATAAATTGCCCTCAAATCAAGCGAAGGATTTGCAATCGGGCCGTTAAAAGTAATCCTGCTGTTTTTTAATTTAAAATCCCTGTAAAGCCTGAAATACGAATTTCCTGTAACTTCTACGTTACCGTAAGCATTCAATTCCTTATTCTCAGTTTTCAGATTCAAATCGACCTGCACGGTTCCATATAACTTGCTGCGGGCAAGAGAAATAAAACTAACATCAATATTGAGATCTTTTTCTGTTTTTACATTCAAATCCAGATTCAGAAAATCCCAAACGGATGTTTCCGGTCTTCTAAGTCTGAATTTATATTTCTCAAACGGGTTTGTTCTCTCATATCTCTTTGGGCCAATTGCAATTAGTGAATCCCCGGTATGATATGCTGAGTCCGAAGCATTAATATAAACAAAATTATCAGGTCCAACATCATATCCGCTTCCATTTAAGGGAACAGATGAAATTGTCGCGTCTTTGATCAGAAACTGCCCGGAAACATCAAGTTTTTGAAAATTTCCTTTTATGGATATTGGCGGGGTCCCGCTGCCGCCTTCAAAAGAACCATATATGCCAAGGTCATTTGCTTCTACGCTGTTATCAAGAAATTCCATATCGCCAGAAGCTTTTAGATCTATGTCGTTTATTTTAAGCCCTTTGAAATCAATATTTCCGTAAATATCGAAATGTTTTGAATCATCATTAGCGTTTAGCAGGCTTATCCTGTCAATTATAAGTTTCGAGTCAGCTGTGCTGACTTTCATATTAAAACCATAATCCATTCCGAGAAGCGGGAAGAAGTAACCTCCGTTAGAAATTGCAAGATTCCCGGTTAGCTGGGGATCGGAGGCTGTGCCTGCCGCGTTAATCTCGCCTATAAGAACGCCCCTTAGATCTCCAACAGACGGAACAAGTTTGGTAAAATATCCCAGCTCAAAGTTGTTTGCGGTAAGCTTTAAGGCCACCGGGTTGTTCACAAATTCAACCGCGCTATCCTGCGGCAGCAAAGGATTTTTGTAAGGGACCGTTCCGCTTAGAACTAAACTTCCCTTATTTTCATAATTTTGAAATGTAATATCCGGCGTTATTACTTCATCTTTATAATCAAGCTTAGCGCTTATTGTTCCCACATTTATATCATTGTATTTAATAACATTTGTATTTACGATTGCGCTGATCTCAGGATTATCAATTGTGCCTTTATAATTTATCGAGAATTTTGTCAGCTCGCCTTGAACCGGATATTTATATTTAGTTATTACAATGGTTGTATCCTGAGGATTGATCGCATCATATACAGTTGCCAGCGGGAGGTTATCGCTCCCTATTGTCAGATCGCTTGAGCCCGCTAACGAATATACCCCGCTTACATTAACAACTGCTTTTTGGCTCTTTATAGCAAATTGTTGAAAATTTATTTCATTCCCCGGCGTGTAACTTACTATCCATGTATTGTTATTCTCGGCTTCATACTTGCCATACTTGGCTTTTAAGCTGTCGATATTGGCGATAATTTTTTCGCCGCTCATATCGAAGTTTCCGGCGAGTATTACAGAATTTGTAGTATCCTGCCTGGCACGGGCCCGGATATCCGCAACAGATCTTTGCAGATCAAGATCTAATTTGGCGGAATCTATTTCAGTGTATCCAAAAATAATTTTGTCGCCGGTTGTGTTCAGTTTAATTGTGAAAGGAGATAGTGAATTATTTTCCGTTGTTGAATAATCATTATTAAACGAAAAATCTGTGTTTACATTTCTTATAACTATAGTTGAATCATAATATCTAAAATCTTTTATTTTCACAATCACATTCGATTTGAATCCATTCGATGAGTTTTCAATATTTCCGTTAACAGCTCCGTTAAACACAATTCCGAACGGCTGTAAAGTTTCGTTCAGTTTTGCCGAATCCTTAACGTTAATTTCAAAATTAAACTTAAAATTATCTCCGCTGTTATGACTGGTTCCTGATGCAGAAATACCGGAAGAATCTGTTCCGGAGTTTAGTTTGTTTTTAATGGCATCGCTGAATAACTTAACATTGGCGCTAATTGAATTAGACACCGCTCCGAAATTGAACGTTCCCGAAGCGTTAATATCGGCCATGTCGGTAACAACCTTTAACGAACTTTCGCCGCCTGAATTGTTTATCTGAATATTTAGCGGGGTTTTGGGTATTTGATATTGAGAATAGTTCGATTTTTGAATATCAAAATCATATTTTCCGTTGATATTACTTAGATCGATCCCCCTGCCATTTATATCAAATGCAGTATTTATTGAGCTCTTATCTGACGCATTTTTAGTGAATTTGGATATATCAAGATTGCCGACTTTCCCTTTCAGCACATAGATGGGATCTTTCATATTTGAAATATTAACTTTGCCTGTAACATCGGCTGACCCGGCCGAGGAATTTGCTTTTACTTTAAAATCCAGGTTGTTCCGGTTGGTTTTTATATCTCCAAGCGAGCTGCTTACATTATATCCGGCAATTGATGAATTGTTCAGCGAATACGTTACGCTTGAATTCATTTTATTTAAAGCGAACCCGCTGCCATCAAACTTAGCCGAAATATTCAGGTTGCTGTTGAGCTTATTATTTTTTAATATCTTTCCCAAATTAAGTCGTTGGGTAACCACGTAGCCGTTGTATGTTTCAGTATTCAGATTCAGATTTGTATGTCCGTTTACATTACCGCCGCCTGTAGTCAGGTCATATTCTGTATAGAAATTATCAACTGTGCCCCTGTAATATATATTGCCTCTTACAGGTCCTAACACGCTGTAGTTCGGAATAGAAACGCCTTTTAGGATTGTTAATACGTCTCCCGGCTGAAGATTCAGATCGCTTACCGTTACATCAAAGTATAAACTATCAGGTTCCTGAAGATTTTGAATATTTCCCTTTAGATTTATAGTTGAGTTCAGAAACTGCAAATTAAGAGCGCTGATATTCATGTTTCCGTATTTTCCGTTTGCTTCGAACTGAAGAGCAACGGAGCTATCAAGCATGGTTAGATCAGGAAGGAAAAACCGGAGGTCGGCAAAATTAAACTTCGCAATATCTATTTTTATATCAACTATCTTTTCTTTGAAATCCTCATAGTTGACTCCGTTTAAAGGATTGAAATCTTTTACGTTCACCTTATTGATCTTCAACTCGCTTCTGTCTGTCACAATTCCCAGGGCGCTTACATCTGTTACAGTATCGGTAATGTTTATGGCTGATACCAGAGATAGTTTCTTAAGGTTAAAATCTGAGTTAGTATTAAATGAAAGATTAACAATGTTAACGCTTTTATTTTCTTTAGAATATTTTGCATTTAGTTCAAGCTGTAAATTAGTTACATCGAGGTTATTTAAATCGAATTCTTTAAGTTTTTCACGTACAGGATTATTAAGATTAAAATCTTTATTATACTCTCCCACAATTCTTGCATATCCGTTTTCGATCTTAAATTTGTCGACCGAAATATCCCAATCGAATGGCGAAGAAGTTGTATCGGTTGATGGCGGGCCAAACAGGTTTGAATAATTCCACAATTGTTTGCCAGAGCTATCTTTGGAGCCAAGAAGATTAATGCGCGGAGAGCTTAGTATAACATAATCGAGATTGATTTTATGTTTCAGAAGCGCCCATAGATCATATTTTACATCAAGAGAGGCAAACTTAACAAGCGTATCGCCTTTTACAGTAATGCTGCCGTTATTTAATTTTATTCCTTTTAGAATATTTCCTTCAAGTGATTCGGCGTCAACTTTATTTTCTTTTAATTCCCATGATTTGTTTAGTTTGTTAAGAGTAAACTCAAGAGCCCACTTATTGAAAAGGTCAGACTGAATAAATATGTAAATGCCTACTACAAGAATGATAATGAAAACAATCAGCCCGCCGGCAATTTTCCCAATTATTTTTAATGCTCTATTTCGTTTTTTTTCTTTTGGCATTTGTATTGATTCACTTCTTTGTCCTCGATCAGCGTTATTTACTTATAAACAAGTCTAAGCGTTTCGTGACTAACCCTATTATATAATTAACATGATTTTATACTGGCAGGTTGCAAATTTGCTTATCAAAATGTCTTTATAAGCATAGAAAAATCAGAGGCTTACAATAAGAAATATATAAGGGCCGTCTTCAATTTTTAGGGGAACTCATTAATATCACAGAAATCAGAATCAGGCAGTTGATGAGCTGATTAACCCAGACCCAAAGTGTAAAACATAGCAATTGCCGATGCAAACATTACAATAAATGTGATCCACACCACAATATTTGAAAGCCATCCGCTTCGGTTTTTGCCCATAATTTTACGGTTGCGGGCAATCTTTGCGATTAAAAAAATCAGGGGCACAGCGGCCACTCCGTTAAAGACAGCGGTAAAAACTAAAGCTTTAATCGGGTTAATGCCAATAAAATTGATCATTAAACCGATTACGGTAGCAATAGTGATTACGCCATAAAAACCATGAGCGCGTTTTAGTTTCCTGTTAAGCCCTTGTTTCAAGTTGAACGCTTCAGATAAGGCATAAGCCGCGGAACCCGAAAGAACGGGAATACCTAACAGACCCAAACCGATGATGCCGGTTGCAAAAATCAGCTTTGCTAAGAAACCTGAATAGGGGAAAGTCCGGACAAGAGGTTCGAGCGCTTTGGCTGCATCGGCGGCCGTTGCAACATTTGTAATACCGTTGTGGTGCAAAACAGTGGCGGCCACTACAATTATTGACCAGGTAGCGAATTCCGAGAACGCCATTCCGATAAAATTATCGATGCGTAGATTTCTGATAAATACAATCCCTACCCTGGGCTTGCCATTGGGGCCGATCAGATGTTGGGCTTTTTCTTCTTCCACTTCTTCCGAGGCCTGCCAGAAAAACATGTAAGGAGAAATCGTAGTTCCCAGGATGCCTGTAATAATAAAGAAGAAAGCAAAGTTCAATTCCATATGCGGCAGGAAAGTAGCTGTAAATATTGTCCACCAGGGCTGGCTGATAATGAAGACTGTAATTGGATAAGCGAGCAAAGTTAAGGCGAGCCATTTTAATATACGTGAATATACCCTATAGGAAGTAAAGATCTCTAAAACTAAGATCAAGGCTGTGAAACCCAAAGTCAGAACGACAAAGTTGACCGGTATAATCAGTTGTGCCGCCGCCGCGACGGCGCCGATATCCGCGCCAATATTAATTGTATTGGCAATAACCACAAGCGAGACAGACGCATAAAGAACTTTTTTGCTATAGTTGGCTTTGATTACGGCCGCCAAGCCGTGCCCGGTTACGGCGCCAATCCTTGCGCAGGCTTCCTGAATAGCTACCATGAGCGGCAGCATAGCTAACACAGTCCATAATTGGCCGTAGCCGAATTGCGCTCCGGTTTGAGTATAAGTTGCTATTCCGGAAGGATCGTCATCTGCAGCCCCGGTAATTACGCCGGGTCCTAAATACTTTAGTAATTTTTTCGGTTTTTTTACCGGTTTTTTTACTGGCAATTTTACGAGTTTTCTCTTTAGTCAGTTTTAGATACAGTTTTTTGTTTCTTATCCGTTTCCTTTTTTATCAGTTCAGATATTTTAGGTATGATAAAGGCATCCTTATCGGGTATGATTTTCATTACGCTGTATTTTTTTGTATATACCTGCGTGAATTCAGCGCCAAAGTATAAGATCAATCCTGAATAATATATCCACATAAGCAAAATTACAAGGGAGGCCGCCGCTCCGTAAGTTGAACTGTAAGAATTGTTACCCAAATATGTCCCGATCGCGAATTTACCAATTGAAAATAAAACCGAAGTGATCACTGCTCCCATAAAAACAAACCGCCATTTTATAATAACGTCTGGAAGATATTTAAATATCAGTGCAAACATCAAAGTAATTACCGAAAACGAGACGATGAAATTAACAACTATCATTATAGTCGCTATATAAAACATTGAGCCGATATAGTTTTGAAGCGCGCTTAGCGCCGCATTTACGATCAATGATACCAGAAGTATAAACGCAGTGCTGATAACCATTGAAAAAGAAGAAAGCCGGTTTTTAAGCAGTCCTTTTATTCCGCGGCCGGGCTTTTGTTCCACTCCCCAAATAATATTTAAGGATTCCTGCAGCTCAAGGAATACTCCGACAGATCCCAGTATTAACACAATGAAACTAAAAATAGCGGCAATGATACCTTTTGAAGGAGCCGAAGCCCCTTTGATCATAGTTTCAATCATAACCGCGCCATCATGACCAACAAGATTCTGTATTTGTCCGACAATCTGTCCCCTTACGGCATCTTCTCCAAATACCAATCCTGCAATTGCAATAATAATGATCAGCATCGGGGTCAGAGAGAAAGCGGAATAAAATGAAAGAGCGGCTGCCATTTTAAAACCCTTATCATCAAGAAACTGGTCGAATGAATTACCGATCAGTGAAAAAATTATTTTAAGGTTAAAGCGCTCCTTAACGATTTTTTTCTTTTCGGTTTCTTTGCTTATCATATTTTCTTTTATGTTACTCATTAGTTACTAAATAAACATCTTATCCGGCTTCGGGGTTGCACGTTCATTTGCTGATATTTGAGATATAATTAGTTTCAATATTGATCAAAGTTTTTTTGCTTTCGGGAAAACATGAATAATAAGTCAGGAATTATGCAAATAATATAAGGGAATAAAAATTACCTGAGAAAAAAAATGGATTTTAGAGGCAATAATTTAGATTGGGCATAAATAAATTTATTTAGGAATAAGTTATGTCTTAATTTTCAGGTCCTGGCGGATTCCCATCATTCTTAACAAAGAATGAAGCCAGCTGATAGTGGATTCCGCTCCCTGATTTTGGTTTATCATTGCCGAGTTTAACCCGTCAAAACATGCGCCGGTGGTCAGATCGCACAGGGGTTCCTGCCTGTCGTTATTTCCTAAGAACCAGCTGAACGCAATGCCAATCCTGTCTATCCAAACGTTATCGCCGGTTATAGAATACGCTAAGTAACAAGCGTCAATCATTGCCGGAATTTCTATCGGCTGCTGGTCATACTTTGATTTTGTCCCGCCTTTATGAAACCATGCGCTGTTCCCGACTATTGAAAGACAGTTCTTTTCATTATCGTATAAAGAATTATAAAGCCACTCTAACGATTCCAAGCCTGCTTCGGTGTATGAAGCGTTGTTTGTAAACTTGCCGGAAGACAATAGCGCCTGGGACAATCTTGCGTTATCATATGTAAGATATTCTTCAAACCAGCGCCAATCCGGGGTTGATGCCCGTGTATAAAAATCAAGGAGTTTATCGCAAAGCGTTTTGTTTATTTTCTTAATATCTATTGCGCCGGCAAATTTATGTAAATACGCGATACATCCCATAGAAATGTACGCCATTGCGCGCGGAGATTTAAAAGCGGTCATGTGTTTTATACTTTGGTCAAACAGAGATTTCACAAGCCTGAGCATTGAATTGGATATGGTATTTTTTATTATGTACCCTAAAACAAAAATAATTCTTCCGTTGCAATCTTCAGAGCCGGATTCTTCAAGCCACTTCCTGTCATACGACATAAAGTTCCGGAACAAACAATTTTCCGGGTTGAAGGAATGATGAACAAAAGTAAGATAGGTGGCTATTTGCGCGTCAAGCGAATCATCGTTTTGCGCATATTTATTCATGACGGCCACAAGCAGCGCCCTCGCATTATCATCCGTGCAGTAACCTTCATTCCTGTTTGGTATGGAGTAAGTTGCATGCTGAAAAATCCCGGTGCAGTCTGTAAAATTCTTCAGGTGTGTAAAGTTCACTTCGGGAAGCGCGGGAAGATTCTTATCATCCGCGGGAAGTATTAATAATTTATCGGTTCTTTTAAATTCTTCTACGGCGGTATGGAAAACCTCCAAATATTTCTTGCCTATTTTCGGCCATGTAATTTCCCTGCCGGCAGCATAAGCATTTTTCCTTAGATCGTTCCTTTTGTTCTCATCGGCAATAAGATATGAGATAGCTTTACCCATAGCTTCGGGGTCCTTAAAAGGCACAAGAATTCCTTTATCGTTTGCCAGCAGCTCTTCAGCGTGCCAGTATGGAGTAGAGATTATAGCTTTTCCGCAGGCCATCGCATATGTTAATGTTCCGGATACGATCTGTTCTTTAATATGATACGGGCTAAGATAAATATCGCTGAGCATGATGAAATCAAGCAATTCGCTTGTATCAACAAACCTGTTAATAAATATAACGTTTTTTTCCAGGCCGAGTTTTTTTACCAGGTGCTCAAGCGAGTAGCGATATGCTTCGCCATTATATTTTTTTACGTTCGGATGAGTCGCTCCCAGAATTATATACATTGCCTCGGGATGTTCTTTAACTACATAAGAAAGCGCGTTTATGCCGTCTTCCAAACCCTTATCAGGGCTCAAAAGCCCAAAAGTGAGTATTACTTTTTTACCGGCTAACTGGAATTTATCTTTATTATAAGCGGTGTCCAAAAACGGGACGTCATGCGCGCCGTGTGATATGAATTTAATCTTTTTGGCAGAGATATTATATATCTTCTCCAGCATTTGCTTGGAACGTTTGGATTGAACTATCAAATATGAGGATAGTTCTCCCAGAGCTTCCATAACTTTTACCTGCTCATTGGTCGGTTTTTCAAGTATAGTATGAAGCGTTGTAACCAGTGGTTTTCTTAATCTCTCGATGAAATAAAGAATATTAGAGCCTGCTTCGCCGCCATATAATCCAAACTCGTGCTGTATGCTTATGGCTTCTGAATCAGATAAATTCAGATAGTACGCGGCATCCCTGAAATCATTTACATTATTTTCCCTGATCTCAAACTTAACATCAGACGGATATTTATATCCGTCAATATCGTCATTTATAGCGCCGATATTTATTAAGTATTCGCCGCCGGTGGAAGAATCTTTTATTGAATTTGTAAGATCATGCGTAAACGTAGCAATGCCGCATAATCTTGGAACGTATGATGAAATTATTGAAATTCCAAAAGGTTTGTTCATGATATTTTATCCTAACTATTGATTAATGTAACCCGGTTTTGTTTTTGCAAATGCATTTTGCCGCCCAAGGTACTTTTATTTATTCATAAAAAATTAACGCTTCCCTTTAACTGCTCCGGAAAATTTTTTTTCACGGTTCCGGGAAGCGTTTGTCAATACGAAGTTTTTCTTATTTTATATCATCCCTAAACATAAGAACCATCTAAAACACTAAAAAGGATCTGTTAGTTCGCTAATACGGATAAGTTTCTTATTTACAAACTCATCAATACCCAATTCAGAGAGTTCTCTGCCATAGCCTGAGCGCTTCGTGCCTCCGAAAGGCAGGTCGGCCTGCGTCCATGTAGGATGATTAATATAAACCATGCCGGTATCGATCTGTTCAGCCACTCTCTTACCCCGATCGATATCCTTTGTAAATACGGAACCCCCTAATCCAAAATTGGAATCATTGGCCAGAGCGATAGCAGCCTGCTCATCTTTCACCCTGTAAAAAGAAGCGACAGGCCCGAATAATTCTTCATGATATGCGGGGATACCGGGTTTTAAATCGGTTAGAATTGTTGTTTCCATAAAAGCGCCCGGACGGTTTGCTCTTTTGCCGCCTAACAGTACTTTTGCCCCGGCATCAACCGACCTCTTTACCTGGTCAGCCAATTGTACGGCTGCGGCTTCGCTGCTTAAAGGACCTAATTCTGTAGTACGGTCCATTGGGTCGCCCATTTTGATCTTTGACAGTTTCTCTTTGAACTTATTCAGGAATTCATCGGCAACCGCATCTACTGCAATAAACCGTTTCGAGGCCACGCAGCACTGCCCGTTATTGTTCATCCTTCCCACTACCGCCCAGTCTACTGTTTTATCAATATCAGCATCTTCCAGTATTATAAATACGTCGTTTCCGCCCAGTTCCAGCACAGACTTCTTTAAGTTCTTCCCGGCTTCGGCGGCTACGCTTGCTCCCGCTTCCTCGCTTCCCGTCAATGAAACCCCTTTGATCCTTTTATCAGAGACCAGGGCCGATGCATGTTTACCTGATAAATAGAGATTGGTATACAAGCCGGCCGGGGCTCCGGCTTCTTTGAATAGCTCTTCGATAACGGCTGCGCATTGGGGCACGTTGGAAGCATGCTTTAGTAAAATGGTATTACCGATCATAATATTTGGCGCCGCAAACCGCGCCACCTGGTAAAAAGGAAAATTCCAGGGCATGACGCCAAGCAGCGGCCCTATTGAGCTATAGTGAATAAATGCCTGCCCATATTCAGGTTTAAAAATTTTATCGGCCAGGAATCCTTCGCCATGGTCGGCATAATAATCTATGATGTCTGCGCTTAAGTCTATTTCACCCTCCGCCTGCGCAATTAGTTTGCCCATCTCCAGCGTAATCATTTTCGCCAGCGATTCTTTTTTATCGCGCATCAACCTGGCTGTCTTGTGCAGTAAGTCGGCGCGTTTTTTGTAGTCGGTTTTTTTCCAGTTTTCATATGTTTTTACTGATTGGGTTACTGCGGTATCAAGCGCGCTATCGGTCATCTCTTCAAAAGATTTGATAGTTTTGTTAGTGTTTGGATTTACAGTCTGAATAGACATTATATTATTTATTTAATTTGTATATAGTTAATTTTAACTGAATGCAAGAACATATTTAGATTAAACTAATATATGTTGCAATACAACAATCAAAATACTTTAAAACTGACTGCGATTCCATAATACAAAGGAATGAAAAAGGGACTAAATCTTTAGAACGAGAAGACTGGCAGGAAAAATAAAATAAGCGGATTGATGTTAAGATATAATTAACAAAGGGGATAACAAATATATTATAAAGCTATGAATATCAAATTAAAGCGCCAGGGCTAACTATTTTTTATGTAGCTTAAAATCTCTTTCACTGAACCTGTCGCGACAGCTATTGATGTATCAGCCGCCCCGTAATACATTATTAATTCATCGCCTTTAACAACGGCGCCGCACGGAAATGTTACGTTTGGTATATCGCCAATTCTTTCATATAATTCTTCGGGCCCAAATACCCATTCGTCGCATCTTTTTATTACTTTGTTCGGGTCATCCAGGTCCAGAAGCGCTAATCCAACTCTGTATAACGGGCCCGAGAAAGTAATTCTTACCCCGTGATATATCAATAGCCATCCTTCTGTTGTTTCAATTGGCTGAGGCCCTATTCCCACTTTAGAGGCATCCCACCAGCCGCCTTTGCGTGCATCTATTATGCAGCAACTTTCACCCCAATGCATCAGGTCGGAAGAATATGAGACCCATATGCTTGCCCGGTTCATTTTATCTTTGGGCGAGGGGCGGTGAAGCAAAGCCCACCTGTCGTTGAATTTTTTTGGAAACAGCGAGGCGTCTTTATCTTCCGGGTGCATAATAATTCCATGCCTTTCAAATGTTACAAAGTCGGTTGTTGTTGCAAGCGATACAAGTGGCCCGTTTTCAGAATAAGAAGTATAGGCAATTGCGTAAGTATCGCTGTTATCTAACCTGACTATCCGGGGGTCTTCTATTCCGTAAAATTCCTCCGGAAACTTTTCTGTATACGGCGTCATTGTTGGTTTTGTATCTATGACCCAATTTGTATATCCATCGGCGCTGGTTGCCTTGCATAAATGGGACGATCCCTTGTAGTCTTCGGCTCTTACAAGCAGCAAAACTTTGTCGTTAAAAATAGTGGCTCCAGGATTGAAAACCGCATTAACTTTATACGGCCACATTGCCGCAGTTAGAATTGGATTACTGTTATGTCTTTTGAATAAACCTGTTTCCTGGTATGATTTCGGATTTGATGTATTGATGATAGCTCTGCCATTCTTTAATAATTCTCAAATCCGTAATTTCATTATGAATTTGCTGTCGAAAAACTCGGTAGGTTATTAAGATACATTTTTAAATTTTGTAAAAGTAGGCGATATAAGAATTGAAGCATATGGCCGGATTTTAGATAAATAAAATTATTAACCCTGGATATAAGATACTATAGATTGACGTTTTAGGGCTAAAATCGATAGTATGGGATTGTTTTCTGTCATATATTAGCAATAAAATATACTTATATTAGGTTAAATCTACATTGTGCCATAGAAGTTTGATCTTGTTTAGATCTGCAATACTGCGATTGATCTTAATTATGGGGCGAAAATATTAAGAAAGAGAGCAAATGATTAAGGCGGATAAGACTAAAGAGAAAACCACGCCGGATGACCTCGAAACGGTCGAAGACATTTTCATTAATAAATCAGAGTCAGATAATTCAAGATTTGATATATCCGGCAATATGACGACCTGGCATACTCACGAAACGTACGGAGGGACAGGCAACCATGACAGCCTATGGGACGATATACTGAAAGAGAAAAGAAAAAAAGACAAAGCTTCCAGGACCGCCGATAAAAATACCAAATAGCTCCGCTTCAGATAATACCAGGCATTATTAATTTTATACGGAATTCGAAGTCAGATGGCGAAAAAGATTAAACTGATAATCATTGAGGATAACAGGCTTCTGCGCGAAGGTATAAACGCTATGCTGAAGAAAGAGACCGATATGACTGTAGTGGCTCTTTTCAGCGACGGTGATTTTGTTGTTGATAAGGTAGATGAACTAAAAGCCGATATAGTGCTTTTGGATCTCGGACTGCCAAATCATGATAGCCTGGAACTTGTACAGGCGCTTAAAAAAGATCATCAGCGTGTGCAGGTTATAGCGATGGACCTTGTGCCTATCCAGGAAGATGTGATGCAATTTGTCGAAGCGGGAGTATCCGGATTTATTTTAAAGGATGCGACAGTACCGGAATTTACAAAAACAATCCGCGCAGTTGCCACCGGAGAAAAAGTATTACCTGCCAACATGATGGGGTCGCTTTTTTCGCAGATAGTCGATTACGGAGTTAAAGAGCTTGGCCCAACGAAGCTTTCGCAGTCTGTGAGGATGACAAGCCGGGAGCGCGAGATAGTTTCTCTGATAGCCGAAGGCCTGGCAAATAAAGAAATAGCGAACAAACTTAATATTTCAATCTATACCGTCAAAAGCCACGTTCATAATATACTGGAGAAAATGGCCCTAAATACAAGGGTCCAGATTGCCATCCATTCTCAATCCAGGAAGTAAAACTTTTCGAATCAGCTTAATTTTTAAATCACGTCAATAAATATCTCTCAAAGAAATTCGAGTTTCTTATTTGCTTAACGTAAAGGCATGATGAGTTTTCTCGTGCAGAAGAAGTACAGAGAGAATTGATTATTGTCTTCGCGCAATTAGGTCCAGGCCCGCCAGTACACTTTGAGTATCAGAGAGATCTCCTATTATCAATCTTATTGGCAGCGGCAATTTTCGCATTAATGTTGGGATAGCGAGTATTTGATCGTCCCGGCCCAGCTTCGGATTTTTTAAGAGGTCTATTACAACAATATGGTATTTGCCCTTCAATTTTTCTTCGCAAATTGATTTGAGGTTAGATAATGCGGCGACGGCAATCGGAGTCAGTCCTGCGATATATAAACGCAAATTATATTTTTCACTTACCGTTTTGAACGGCGCTTGTATTGGCTTGCTGTTTTTTATTCTGTTCCGTTTGATTATCATAAAGTTAGTTTCTATTTTGTTTAAAATTTTATTAGCCGGTCTTTTTCAGGCTGATATCGGCTTTTCGGCTCTTTGCCATTTTACTCTTGTCCATCGCAATTCGATCGGATTTTGCTTTTTCAATACTGATGATCTTCATTGTTTCGGATTCTTCCGCTTCAAATTCCGCGCGCAGATCCGCTATCTGGGCTTCCAGAGACATGCGTTTGCGGGCTATTCCAAATTGTCTTCGCCTTATTTCCTGTTGATGCGCAATTTGCTCAGCGCGGTCTTTTGCTTCCTGTGATAATCTTGCAGAACCCGTTAATACGCCGGCAGAACCGACATAGACATCAAGCAAATCAATGCCTTTATCAGACATCCTGAACTCGCGAATCTGATTAGAGTGAGCCATTCCGCGTGATTTTAACACATACAATCCTCTGTTACGCTCGCCTCCAATTTCAATATCCCGCAAAAGCAGCCAGGTATCTATTAGCGAAGAAATTGAAACATCGGTAAGCTCCATATTTCTTCCGGCGGCAGTCAGACTTGCAAAAAAAGCGGTTATATGTTTCATTTTCAAAAAGTCTACAAGACGCAGCAGCATTGTTTTTACTTCAGTTTGATTATCTCCTGTGATGAATGCGTCAATAGGATCTATAATTACTATAGCCGGCTCTATCTTATTGATTAATTTAATAGTTGTAGCAAGGTGGCGTTCTAATCCGTGCAGAGTCGGACGGGTTGCATGAAAGTTCAGTAATCCTTTTCTCACATAAGTTTCCAAATGTATTCCGATCGAACTCATATTACGCATAAACTGGCTCGGCGATTCTTCGAAAGCAAAATAAAGCACACGCTCTCCCCGTTTGCAGGCGGACTCCATAAATTTGGCGGCAAGACTTGTTTTGCCGGTGCCTGCGGTGCCTGAAACCAACACAGTGCTTCCGCGATAGTAACCTTTACCCGATAACATTGTATCAAGACGCGGTATACCCGTAGATATCCTGGCTTTGGAAGATATGCTGTTCAATCCCAGAGATGTTACAGGAAGAACTGAAAAACCGTCTTCATCAATAAGGAAAGGATACTCGTTAGTGCCGTGCTCGGAACCCCTGTATTTAACAATACGCAGTCTTCTGATAGATGATTGATCGCTCACGCGATGATCAAGCAGAATTACGCAATCAGAGACGTACTCTTCCAAACCATTTCGGGTTAAGTTAGATTCGCCCCTCTCCCCGGTAATAATTGTTGTAACGCCTTTGTTCTTCAGCCAGCGCAATAATCTTCTGAGTTCGCCGCGCAGAATTCTCGGGTTAGGGAGCCCGGAAAAAAGCGTTTCTATAGTATCAAGCACAACGCGCTTGGCGTTGATGCTTTCTATTGCGTAATGGATACGGATAAATAAACCTTCCAGGTTGAATTCGCCGCTCTCTTCAATGTCATCGCGTTCTACGTGAATTGTTTCAAGCCAGATCTTTTTACGCGCAATAAGGTCGGGCAGGTCAAATCCAAGCGACGCTACATTTGCCGTCAATTCTTTTTCTGTTTCTTCAAATGAGATATAAACGCCCGGTTCATTATATTTGGTCGCTCCGCGAACAAGAAACTCCATAGCTAATAGAGTTTTCCCGCATCCGGCTCCGCCGCATATAAGCGTAGGTCTGCCCTTTGGCAATCCTCCGCCTGTTATTTCGTCCAGTCCCTGAATGCTAGTTGGGGATTTTGGAAGAGTATTGCGTTTAAATGTTGATTTATTCTTTTTCATAGGATTATATATCCAAAAGTTAATAATCTGTCATCCGGCATATAGTTGATTCATTTGCTCCCAAATACGTCAATGATTCCATCTTTTAATGTCCGAATTTATTACTATAGTTTATTAGGAACAAAGATACACATGGCAGATTATTGGCGCTATAGGGCAATAGATTGAAATTGAAACTAATCCAAAGGAATTAGTCCTTTTTTCAACCTTTTGCTCAATGGCGCTACACTAATAGCTGTTGTACATTTGTGTAAGAATATACAGTGAAAGGCGCTCATATCATGAAAAGAATTCCTGCAGATATTCGGATTTTAAAATAATTTTTTTTAATCATAAATTAATAAGGAAGCAAAGTGTCTATAATAACAATAATTATCACTTTAGTGGTAGTTGGATTTGTTTTGTGGCTGATCAATTACATCCCTATGCAGCCGATCATAAAAAAGATAGTGAATAGCATAGTTGTAATTTTTGTGCTGGTCTGGCTGTTTAAAATTTTTGGTTTGTGGGCTTATTTATCAAACGTAAGGGTTTAAAAAAGGTTTGAAGCATTAGCGGCAGGTAATTGCAAAGCGCTGCAAAACCAATTAAATCTTCCGCACCCGCGCCAGCGAACCCTTTAAAAAAG